>Ga0163109_10000063_pt1 | contig 85213 bp, 78 predicted proteins | sample CRUFie1St13metaG_FD_108704 | JGI IMG/M metagenome (GOLD analysis project Ga0163109, IMG submission 108704) | Marine microbial communities from the Costa Rica Dome - CRUD Field 142mm St13 metaG | ecosystem: Environmental > Aquatic > Marine > Oceanic > Photic zone | place: Costa Rica: the Eastern...
AGGTGTATTGGCTAAGAAAGGGGGATTCAGTCCTTATTTCCTTCTCCCTGCTCCTTGAGCACGCGCTCAAGAATCGGGCTCATGTCATCCACAGAATTGAAAACGTCTTCGGCTGTGAAGATCGGCACGTTGTTTTGCAAGGAAAGCACGATCGAATCACTTGGACGGGCATCTAGTTCGAGGATTTTCTTCGCGACTTCGTTTTCCATTTCGACGAAAAGACGGGCAAAGAACGTGCTCTCCTGAACGTCGTTAATGATAATTCTCGTAATTTTCGCTTCAAGACCGACGAGCATACTGCTTACGAGATCATGCGTTAGTGGGCGCTCTTTTTTCACGCCATTCAGAGCCATTGAAATAGCGTTCCCAATACTATGATCAACGTAAATGACATACGCTTTCTCATCGTTTCCGAGGAAAACAGCACATCCGTTGACACTGGGCATAACCCCTTTTACGGAAACAGGTATGACGCTTGAATTCATGATTTGTGAGATTGGAGCAAACTTTGGGGCTTCAGCCTCGATAGTACAATCCAATTGAGCAATCGGCCCAAGTCTCTGCCTCATTAAGCGAGAGTAAGTAAAAGGAAGCTCCGTTAGCCTTTTAAAACCCGATAAGTTGGATTTTAGCGGCCTCTGCTTGGGAAATGATTCTTTTTTGGTCGAGAATGATCACGCTATTGGCCTTGAGTAGAGCGGTATTGATACCGGCTTCTTTCATCGTTTCGAGTGTGCGTGAGCCGAAAACCGGCACATCAAATCGATAGTCATGTTGAGGCTTAACGGTTTTTACCAGAATGAGTTGGTCTGTATTAAAATTGCCGGCCCGTTTTATCATAGGGTCTGTTCCTTCGAAGGCCTCTACAGCAATAACCGTTCCTTTTCGAACAATCACGCTTTGACCCACGTCGAGACGGGCCATTTCTGAGGCTATCTCAATACCATGTTGTAGGTAGGTATCCTCAATTTTCTCGGAGCGCTTTGTCATCGGGCCTTCGCTTGCCAAGTCTTGTTCGAGAAATGCTCGAGCATCTAACGCCGTCTGGCCATTCTGGGTGAGCTCTTCAGCAATTGCGCTAAAAATAGTATCTGCGTTCTTGCGTTTCAACTTCACCAAAAGCGCGGTTGCTTTGAAATCCGGTTTAAGATCGCGAAATAACTTACCCGGTTTTACTTGGCCTGCAGCTATTGAGTACTGGCAGTCGAACTTGCGTAAGGCTTTCAACCATTTGCCTAACTGTCCTACGTTGATTCGAGCTCTGTGCTCCTCAGGGAAAGAATCAAAAAGCTCATCGTTGGCTTCATCCTCAAATGCGATCAACCTGACAGGCACTCCCAACTCTTTAGCACGGTCCGCAACGAGTTTTGGGTAGCTGCCCCGTCCCGCTATTAAGCCAACAGGTTTCGTTGAATCGAAGTCGCTAGGAAGAAAATGGGAAAGCATTTAGATAAATAGGACGTAATAGTCCGAGTACGTGGTTAGTTCGCTACGATATTGAGAATTTTGCCCGGTACGAAAACAACCTTTCGAATGGTTTTCCCCTCAATCTGAGCGATTACCCGAGGCTCTTTTTTTGCAAGCGTGAGAATGTCCTCTTCGGTTGAAGATTTAGGTATCTGTGATTGTCCACGAAACTTGCCATTGACCTGAAAAACGATCTTCACTTCGTCACTTACCAGTTTTGATTTGTCAACATCGGGCCACGGACCACAGGCGACTGAATGCGACTCTCCCAACCGACTCCATAATTCTTCACTGATATGTGGAGCCATCGGAGCTAGGAGTTGAACGAATTTTTTGGCGGTCGTTAGGCGGAAGGCATCCGCCGCATGCAGATGATTGATAAGGATCATCAATTGGGAAATGGCCGTATTGAAACTGAGTTTGTCCAAGTCCTGGCTGACCTTTTCTATCGTCTGATTGAGGAGGATTTCGGTTTCCTTGCTTTCCTGATGGTCGTCTTTGATCTTTGGGCTCAAATTACCATCTCTTCCAACAATCTCTCTCCAGGTTTTGTTCAGAAATCGGTTAATGCCCTCAATCCCCTTCGAATTCCAAGGCTTACGGGCTTCTAAAGGGCCCAGAAACATTAGGTAGAGACGTAGCGTATCCGCTCCGTACTGATTGACGATTTCGACAGGATCTATACCGTTGCCAGCGCTTTTGGATATTTTTTTCCCGTCTTCACCCAGAAGCATCCCTTGGTGGAAGAGATGGGAGAAAGGCTCTTTGTTGGGGACGAATCCTTCATCGAACAGCACCTTATGCCAAAAACGTGAATACAGTAGGTGTAAAACGGCATGCTCTGATCCACCTATATACATATCGGGAGTTTTCCAGTACTCCAGGGCCTCCTTTGATGCGAGCTGGGTGGAATTATTTGGATCCATGTAGCGAAGATAATACCAGCAAGATCCAGCCCATTGCGGCATAGTATTGGTTTCTCGTGAGGCACGTATCCATTTTTCTCCATCCGGTTTTTCTTGGCGTGCGGGAAGGAATTCGCCTGTTTCAAATTGATACCAGATTTCCATCCAGTCATCGGCCTTTTTTAGTGGGCTTTCGCCTGTGCCTGCCGGTTCGTAGGACTCGACATTTGGGAGTTCGAGAGGAAGTGACTGTGGGGGCACGGGAAGTGCGTAAAGCGTGCCGGAATCATCTGTGTAGGCAACTGGCTCTTTGGGGAGCCAATCCGCAAGATCTCCACTCTCAACGGCTTTGTCGTAGTCCTCTCTAGAAACCCATGCGATCGGGAAAGGCTCGCCCCAGTATCGCTGTCTAGAAAATAGCCAGTCGCGCAGCTTGTACTGTGTACTCTCTTCTCCGGAACCCGCTTCTTTTAGTTTGTTCGTAATTTTCTTTTTTGCTTCCTGACAGGAAAGACCATTGTATTGATCTGAATTGATGAGGGTCCCATCACCGATGTAGGGGAGGAACTCGGCCCCATCTCCTTTGATCACTTGTACTATAGGAAGATTGAATTTCTCGGCGAACTCGAAGTCTCGAGTATCGTGGGCAGGAACTGCCATGATGGCGCCAGTTCCGTAGCTAATGAGGACGTAGTCGGCTATCCAAACTGGGATTTTTTTACCGGTCAGAGGATGAAGGGCGTAGGAGCCCGTAAAAACCCCGGTTTTATCCTTAGCGAGATCCGTTCGTTCCAAATCGCTTTTCGCAGCGGCAGATTCAATGTAATTTGAGACCGCATCACGATTGTCTTCAGAAGTAATTTTTGGCACGAGGGGATGTTCTGGGGATAGTACAATATAGGTGACTCCCAAAAGCGTGTCAGGCCGAGTGGTGTAAATTTCAATAGTTTCTTCAAAACCGTCGAGAGCGAAACGAGCCGTGGCACCGACGGACTTCCCGATCCACTCCCGTTGCATTTTTTTTGTGGATTCTGGCCAGTCAATGTCTTTGAGATCTTCTAAAAGCCGTTCGGCGTAGGCGGTAATTCGAAGGACCCATTGGCGAAGGCTGCGTCGGACCACTGGATAGTTGCCCCGCTCTGACTTGCCGTCGATCACTTCTTCATTTGCAAGAACCGTTTTCAGCTCCTCGCACCACCAGACCGGACGTTTGTCGACGTAGGCGAGACCACGTTTAAAGAGCTGTAGGAAAATAAACTGGGTCCAGCGATAGTAGTTTGGATCCGTTGTATTTACTTCACGGTCGTAGTCGTAGGACAATCCAACCGATCTGAGCTGATTTCGAAAATGAGCGATTCGCTCAATTGAAGTCTGGTACGGATGGCGGCCCGTTTTAATGGCGTATTGCTCGGTTGGCAGTCCAAATGCATCCCAGCCGATTGGATGGAGAACGTTTTTCCCTCGGGCTCGTTGGTAGCGTGCGAGGATATCCGCACCAGTGTATCCAAGCGGATGACCGATATGAAGTCCGGTCCCAGATGGGTACGGAAACATGGAAAGAATGTAGTACTTCTCCTTATCTGTCTTGCCTAACGTCGCAAAGGTCTTGTGGTCTTCCCAGTACTGCTGCCAGTTAGACTCGATCTCGGAAAAGTTGTATTCTGGGCTGTTTGAGTCCATTTTCTTGGGAACAGGACATGATGTTGGTGAAAATGCTTTCCCCGTCAATCATGCTTAAAAAAGGTATACTCATTATGGGTCTAGGTTTCCTTTTGATTTCTCTCTTCTGAGATTCTTCGTTTGCCCGTGTAGGAACCTCGTTTGATCGTCTCTTGCAAGCCGTGGCTCGAATCGATGTGCGGGAAACCACTTTCTCAGGTGGCTCAGCATTATTCGTCCCGGGAGCGGGTTCTGGAGTCATAATGTGAAGGGATGGACTGGTAATACGCTAATGTGGTTAGTCCTCAGTCGGTTGATCTAAGAATAACATGGATGGGAATGCTCAGTGGTGTTTTTCGAACGGTGCAATTCTACGTTTAGTAATTTGAAGAATAGTACTCAGATGGCAGTGGGTAGAATACTCTATTTGATCCCTTTTAGTTTTCATCCTAATCAGTTTAGTTCGTCGGAAGGGCGGAAAAATAACGATTGTTTCCGAAGCGATCTCCACTAGCTCGCGACGGGCTATGTTAAATCGTGTTAGCCGCGCGGGTAACGGCAGTAGGTTAAGCCAACAAGTATCGGTCCTCCACAGATATTTATAGTGTAAAGGGCGTAATTTCGGCGAAAAATTACTTAGTCATGGAGGACATCCTCTGTTGAGCCCCAGATTGGCGACCTCTTCAAGCCGTCTGATTGATGGTATTCGTTACTCAGTTCAGATTCGAACCAACCGCTAAGATGCTTGCATCTGAGTCCAATTAGTTAGGCTGTGGAGTTATGAAACGTAACATTGTGGGCTTAGCATTGGCTGGAGGAACAGGCAGGAGACTGGGTAGGGATAAGACGACACTCACGTTTCATGGAAATTTAAGCCAGCTTGACTATACTTTAGCCGTATTAAACACCTTTTGTTCCACGATTGCGATTTCGGGTCGGGCAGACCAACGCTATGAAAGAAGAAGTTTATGGGCCCCGCCATTTGTATCAGATGTCGACGGTGTGGAGGGGCCGATGTCTGGAGTTATCGCTGGACTGCGATTTGCCGGTAATCTCCCGGTTTTAGTATTAGCGTGCGACATGCCACGGGTTAATAACGCTCTTGTATTGAAATTGGTCTGTCAAAGAAATCCTGAGAAGAGAGCGAGTTGCTTCATCGGGCAAGATGGGAGGCCAGAGCCGTTATTGGCGGTGTACGAGCCAGATTCGTTGAAGGATCTTGAACAGCTTTCGCTCGATGGGATGTTAAGCTTAAGACAGTATCTTGAAAGAACAGACGTTGAGCATATTAACTGTAAAAGTTCCCAGTTACTTGCGAGTGTAAATACGCCTGAAGACCTGGAGTTAGTGAAGGAACAAATAGCGAAAGAGTCAGTTTAGATGTCGTCTTTTACGAAAACTAGGATATTAGGTATTTTCATTTCCCCGGGACATGACTTCAAGGGAAGGCATGGGAAGAGCCGCTTGAACCATGGCAACGAATCAGTGAACTCGGTAGAATGTTTGGCAGGAAGAGGACTGTTGGGCGACCGGTTTCTTGATTATAAGGAGAACTTTAAGGGGCAAGTGACATTCTTTGACGTAAATGAAGCAAAGCAGCTTGAAGCCTCACTGGGTCTAAAAGATTTTGATACATCGCAGCTGCGTCGGAATATTCTTATTGAGGGAACCGAACTAATGCAATGGATTGGTAAGTGCTTTAAGATAGGAGAAGTAGTCTTCGAGGGAGTCGAAGAGTGTGCACCCTGCTATTGGATGAATGAAGTGCTTGGTAGGGGAGCGGAGACTCTTATGCAAGGTCGAGGCGGCCTTCGTTGCCGCATTTTGGAGTCTGGAACGTTGCGTGTGGGTCCTGTCAAATTACAAGGAATCACTAACGGTTAATATGAGTTCTAAAGTGAAACTTGACGGAGAGGCTATCGATTTCTGTCAAAGGAGAATTCCAGACTGTATTATTGCGAGCCCATCGGTTCCCGAAGATGAGGATTCGCGTTTGTAAAGAGTTGTTCGATCGAGTATGAAGTCAAAATACCTGCCGATCTCTAGTCTCTTAGTCAAAACCGAGGTATAAGAGCAATAGCGTGCTCGGCGGACTAGATTTTCGACGATCATTACGAAGCTGACCGACTCTGATGAGCTGGAGAGCAAAATCTCTTGGGCGATTAAGTTAGACTTTTCAGGGATCTACTTCGACCTAGATGATGGTGCTATGATGGTCAAGCCACCCAAAAAGTCTTATTCCTCGTCGATCAGCGGGCTCGGAATTTACTTAAAAACCAAGACCAGTGAAGCGTTAGACTATGTAATCTCTCACTTCATTTTTGATACGCAGCAGTTCCAGAGGTTGGATATAGAGGTAGTCAAAATACTGTTGCAATCGATTAGGACCTGTCAGGAGCTCAGTCTTGAATACGCGATCGCTGGTAAATCCAAGGTCATAGAATAAAGCAAAAAGTATTAGGAATCTAAAGATTGGAACTTTTGCGGAAAGATCGAATCGGTGAAAGAGACCTCCAATAGTAGGCTCAAATTCAAATATCGATGGCAGAAGTATTTCTATTTTTCGGATCGTTATCAATAGTCTGATACGAACATGTCTTACTTCTTTTGCTTTTTCCGCCAGCTATCGCGTAATCCAACGGTACAATTTAATACCAATTGATCTGATTGGGTATCTGGATCGACGGCGTAGTAGCCCTTACGTTCAAACTGAAAGTGCTCGCCAACTGTGGCTTTCCCCAATTCCGGCTCTCCGAAGGCGGTGATGATGGACTCAGAATCCTGATTCAGATTGTCTATGAATGTCTGTCCTTCCTCTACCTCTTCTGGGTTTTTTTTCGTGAAAAGCTGCTCATAATTACGAATCTCTAGAGGCCGATTTTCAGTGGCACTAACCCAATGGATAGTTCCTTTGACCTTACGTCCGTCGGGGGTACATCCTCCTCTCGATTCTGGATCGAAGGTGGCGTGGATTTCTTGTATTTCACCTTCTGCGTCCTTTGTGAATCCGGTGCATGTGATGTAGCAGGCGTAGCGAAGTCGAACTTCGCGACCAAGGCTGAGTCGAAAGAACTTTCTTGGAGGATCTTCCATGAAGTCCTCTCGCTCGATGTAGATTTCACGAGTTAGAGGAACTGAACGCATTCCAAGTTCAAGTTTCGCTGGATGGTTGGGGCCGTCGAAGTATTCGATATCATCCTGAGAAAAATTCTCTATGATCACTTTAACGGGATTGAGCACGGCCATTCTGCGATAGGCTCGTTCTTCCAAGTCTTGGCGAATGCAATACTCAAGTAGGGCGTATTCATTCACTCGTTCTCTCTTGGCAAGGCCTACTCGATGGCAAAATTCATTTAGCGACTCAGGAGTATAACCGCGTCTACGGAATCCGGATACAGTAGGCATTCTTGGATCATCCCATCCTCGCACATGGCCTTCACTGACAAGTTGTAATAGCTTTCTTTTACTCGTCACAATATGCTCTACATTGAGGCGGGCGAATTCAATTTGACGTGGCTTGCTAGGAACGGGAAGGTTCTCTAAAAACCAGTTGTAGAGAGGTCGGTGGAATTCGAATTCGAGAGAACAGAGACTATGTGTGATTCCCTCGATTGCGTCGCTTTGTCCGTGAGTGAAGTCATAGGACGGATAGATTTTCCATTTGTCCCCAGTCCGATGATGATTGGCGTGTAGAATGCGGTAGAGAACAGGATCACGCAAATTCAGATTTGGATTGCCCATGTCTATTTTAGCCCGGAGTACGCGGTTGCCTTCATCAAACTCACCATCTTTCATTCGCTGAAATAAATCCAAATTTTCTTCTACCGTTCGGTCACGAAAAGGAGAGTTTTTACCGGGTTCTATCAAAGACCCTCTACCTTTCCGTATTTCCTCTGGGCTTTGATCATCTACATAGGCTAGTCCATCGCGAATCAGGTGAAGTGCCCAATCGTAGAGTTGATCAAAGTAGTCGGACGCGAAAAACAAATTATCCCCCCAGTCCGCACCCAGCCATTTGATGTCTTCCTTAATCGCATCAACGTATTCAGAATCTTCCTTCGTTGGATTCGTGTCATCGAAACGTAGATTGAATTGCCCATTGTAGTCTCGAGCAATGCCGTACGATACTTGAATAGCGAATGCGTGTCCAATATGCAGGTAGCCATTGGGCTCAGGAGGAAAACGAGTTACTACCTCCTGGTCAGGTTCGGCTGCTTTGTATTCTTCGATGATATCTCTTATGAAATTGGATGAGGTTTCTTCAGTCATATTGGAAATACTCACGCTAGATTTATTAGTAATATTTGTTGATAGCCAACTCTAGGCGACTCAGAACACGTTTTTTTCCTAGTACTTCAAGCATTGGTATGAAGTCTGGCCCTGAAATTGTACCGCTTACGGAGAATCTAACGATGGGATACCAGATAAAAGGTTTAAGCTTTTTTTCATCGGCCAATTGGTTAAACGCGGAATCAATGTCAGTTTGAGTCCAGTTTTGTAATGCTGCCAGTCGGGGCAGCAACTCCTTCAATCGATCGATCGCTCCTTCTTTTTTCATTACTTTATTTTCCGCCTTTTCGCTAATAGCGTATTGGTGGGAAAAGAAATAGGAGGCGAACGCGGGAAGATTTTCGAAGCTGTCAATTTTCTCCTGACAGAGTTTCATAACAGCGGTTAGATAAGTTTCATCAACTGGCTCTTCAATCAATCCAGATTGGACTAGCGACTGTTTCCCAAATTGCACGTACGTTTGGATTGGCATTGCCTTCATGTACTCAAAGTTTATTGAGGACATCTTTTGCTCATCAAATCGAGCACCCCCTTTTTGTACATCTTCGAGTCTAAACCTTGAAGTTAGTTCTTCGATTGTAAAAACCTCCTGCCCATCCTTTGGAGACCAACCTAGTAAAGCGATGAAATTGCGGATCGCCTCGGGGACAAAATTGCGATCCTTGTATTCTGAAATCAAGGCTCCTTTGTTACGTTTCGACATCTTCCCTTTCCCTTCTTTCGGGTTTTTGAGAATCATCGGCAGGTGAGCGAACTTTGGGGGTTCTACTCCGAAAGCATTGAATAGCTCGATGTGCTTCGAAGCATTTGAGAGATGGTCTTCACCTCTAATGACATGTGTGATTTTCATTGCTATATCGTCGACCACGTTAACGAAGTGAAAGCTCGGGTCGCCGTTTGAGCGTTGAATCACGAAGTCTCGATCCTCTCGTCGTGTTACTTTGCCTCGAATGATGTCCTCAATTACAACTGGTAGCGTTTTAACTTTCTCGACATCGGCTTTCAAGTAGTCGTCGTATTCGGTGAAGCGATCGCCTTTAAGTTTGAAGTAGATGGCACCGTCTTTTTCATAAACCCGGTTTTTGTCTTTCAAAATTTTTAGGTATTTAGCGTAGATATCGTTTCGCTTACTTTGAAAATGGGGGCCGAAATCGCCTTCCTTACCTGGACCTTCATCCCAGTCCAGACCTAGCCATTGGAGGCCGTCGATGAGCTCGTCGAGTGCTTCCTGTGTATTTCGCTCCTTGTCGGTATCTTCTATTCTGAGAATAAAAACCCCCCCCTCTTTGCGGGCAAAAAGCCAATTGAAAAGTGCGGTTCGCACGGTACCAATGTGGGTGGATCCTGTCGGGCTAGGAGCAAATCTGACTCGGACTTGGTTCATGATCAAGACACGTTGCGCTTAAGGTGAGGCGAATCAAGGCATCTCTTCGGAAGGGCGATAGAATGGTTGGATTCGGTTTGGTTCAACGTCTAGCAAGACGGTTAATTGGGAAGAGCAGCACGATTGAAAGGGCGACCAGCAGGGAGCCAATAGTTGCCCAACTTTGGATCGAGATCAAATTAAGCATGTAGAAACCGATAAAGGGAGCCACTAGACCCCGGACCCCAGTCATAAATGAATGAACCGTCATGTAGTCGGACTCCTGCCCTTGTGGCGCGAACTTAGTGACCCAGAGGCTCCAGTTGACGTTCCCTCCCGCCATCGCGAGGCCGTAGCCGACGGAACCGATATAAATTCCCGCCATCGTATCCGAAAAAAAGAAGATCAAAATTGCAGCCAGCTGAATGGCACTCGTGAAGGCACGAACAAGGAAGAAATTAAAGGCGTCAAAAAGGTGCCCCCAGATTGAAGTCGCGAAAATGCGGACAGTGCTAGGAATAATGATGCCTGCGACGGCTATTTGAGTATTTGTAGCGTTAATACCGTATTCATCGCTTGTCATGTACTCAATTTGAAGGGGCATGGTGCTTAAATTGCCAAATCCAAGGATCATCCACATTCCCAACATGCAGCCGAACACCTTGTCCTTCCATGCTAGTGATAGGTGGGTCAGTGGGTTTCCGCTAGGGCATTGCTGAAGAATCTCAGACGGGACCTTGTTAATGCATATTCCAGAAAGAATGCAGGCTACCGCCATTATCCGAAAGAGAATCGGGAATTGAGAAAGATCCTCCTCGAGGAGTTGTCCTCCAAACCAGCCAAAAACAGGGGCAATTGCGATACCAACGGAAATCGCATAGGCGACTCGCTTGCCCCGTAATCCAGAAGTATAGTTGGTGGAGTAAATGTGGATAAGCAGCGGCATTTGCTGGGCCAAGAGAGCGGCTGCCGCGGTTCCCGCCCCTAAAAATAGCCAAAGTGAGTCTACCCCTAAAGAGGCCACCCAGAAAAGAATCCCTGAAATCATGTAGTTGGTGCTGCATAACTTGGAGGTTTGTAGTCTCAGTCGAGGTAGGTAGAAAAGTGTGATGGGCGTCGAAAGGAGTCCAATTGTGAATGCAGCTGGAACCAATGCCTTTGCAAAGGACGTTCCATCGAAGTAGCGAGTGACAACGAGAAGCGCGAAAATGCGCCACCCTGAATCTATTAGGCCACTCAAAAAACTTCGAATAATGTCCCAGCGAAAAGTTTGACAAGCGATTTCGACTTTGCGTGCTGAGACCTGAGGATCAGGAATTTTGGAGTTTCTGTCTTTCACAGGGATTGCCCGCACGCTTCGACAAGCGATTGGAATTCAGGATGGTTCTTGAGCGATTTGAGATCGGAGTCCTGCATAAGCCAATTTCGGTCATTGTACCCGAGCTCAATCGCTCTGCTGAGTGACTCAAGAGCCTCGCGTTTTCGCCCTAGCAAGCACAAGGTGCAGGCCAGATTGTACTGTACCTGCGGGTTTTGAGGGGAGATTCGGGCTAACCTTCGGTCAATGCGGAGAGCTTGATTTACCATCTCATATTTTGAGTATAGACCGCCAAGCAGCTCCAGAGTCTCTGGGTTCTTGGAGTCTTTCTTGAGAAGGTTCTCAAAAAAATTTATCTCGAAGGCATCTTGGGCATCGATTTCCATTTCGGAGTCCATGTTATGCTGAGGGCACTTACCTGCAAGCGAAGGTTTTTCGGCGGTAAAAATATATCGACGCCAGTGCTGAGAGCAGATATCTGAATGGATGCCGAAGATTTCTATAGATGCTTCGCTCTAGGCATTGAAACTGAATTGAGCCTGAGCACTTTCGCTTGTCAAAACCAGGTAGGTTCCGGTCGATTCGTAGAGCAGGCTAGAGGCGTTGCGGGTTTCCCGCATTCTAAAAGAAAATCTGCAGATCACCCCGTATTAAACAGATGTTAGGAGTCGTTTTAAAAATATACAATCCCATCTGGAACTATTCCATTAAGGGGGCTGGGATTTCGAAAATTTTCTGGCAGTCGTTGCAAGTGACTTGGGCCACCTGGGCGCCTTGTCCACGGTTGGGCATGTAGTAATTCAGGTTCGTGCCAATATCGACCTAACGTACCAGACTGCTCTCGGAGAGTATGGGAAGGATGCGATATACGGAAGCTCGGCAAACCGTGCGATCGATAAGCTGTGCCTTGTTTAGAAGTTTCTCTGCTGTGAAATGACTCGACTCCTTGAATACGGTTTTGAAGATAGCCAAACCTTGGCCAGTCATTCTCAGATTAATTTTTACCGAAAAGGTACGAAACCGTTCTCTCCAATCTTCGATTGCCAAGAATGGCAGTCCCAATATGTTCTCAATAAGTGTCAATGTCGGATTACCGCCTGTGAACTTGAATAACGAAATAGTAGCGGTATGGCCATTGGCGGGGTTTGAAAAAACCCTCCATTATAAGGCGGCTGAGGGAATGTCTCGGCGAATTGCTGTGGGGACACTCGTTCGTGTCCCTGTGGGTAGGCGGTTCACATTAGGGGTCGTTGTCGAAAAAGAAGCGGATCCGGATGTGGAGTATTCAAAGCTGAAGATGGTCTCGCAAGTTTGCTATGACCAACCTATATTGACGCAAAGGTTGTTAGAGCTCGCGGGATGGATGCGGTCTTATTACGGGGCGAAACGCGAAGCTGTATTGGAGACGATGATACCAGGTCCGATTCGTCAGGGAATGTCGGCCAAAAGAGACAAATATGTGTCAGTCGGAAAAAAACTTGGCCAGGAGGAACTAGAGATGCTGGGTAGGAGGGCACCCAAACAGCGGGATTTGTATGATTTTGTCCTCCAACAAATAAAGCCTCAAAAAAAGAGCCTGCTACTTAATCGATTGAAGCTATCGGCGGCCACATACAACGGACTTCTGGAGAAGGGATTCATTCACGAGGAGTCACGTGTAGCGGAGCGAGTAGCCTATGAGGACGAGATTGGGGAAATAGAGTTCGCGGTGGAAGAAAAATTCACGCTGAACGATGAGCAAGTCGCAGTGACCAAGAGCTTGAGGGCAACCTTGTCAAAGGGGGGATTTGCAACTCACTTAGTCCAAGGAGTAACGGGCTCTGGAAAGACCGAAGTTTACCTCGATGCGATGGAGGCAGTTCTTGAAAAGGGGCAGGGGGTGCTTTTTCTCGTGCCCGAAGTGGCGCTGACTCCGCAGACCGTAGGAAGAATTCGGTCCCGGTTAGCTCAGTATGCTCATATAAAAACGGTCGTGTGGCACAGTCATCTCTCTGACGGAGAGCGGTTGGACGCCTGGATGGCTCTGGCATCGGGTAGAGCACAGGTTGTCGTCGGAGCTCGTTCAGCTGTTTTTGTTCCGATTAATAAGCTTGGACTGATAGTCGTGGATGAAGAGCACGAACCTGCTTTTAAGCAGGATGAGACCCCCCGCTATCATGGTCGAGACGTCGCTGTGTATCGGGCGTATTTGGAGAATACGCTTTGCGTGTTGGGTTCTGCCACCCCCTCACTCGAGTCTTATCGTAACGTCACCCTAGGAAAATACGCTCTCGATCGACTTACGCAAAGGGTGGACGATCGGGTACTGCCGATGATGCATGTGGTGGACATGAGACAGGAGATCGCCCGCACTCGCAAGTCAACTCAGCTATCAACGACGTTGGTTGAGAAACTACGGGACCGTTTTGAGAAGAAAGAGCAGAGTATACTGTTCATCAACAGAAGAGGATTTTCGTCGAGCATGCTTTGCCAAGACTGTGGTCATATTGAGATCTGCAACCATTGTAGCGTACCCATGACCTATCACCGTAGTGATGAGACCTTGAAATGCCATTTATGCGGTGAGGAAGCCAATGCCCCCACGCAATGCTTGTCGTGTAAGAGCCCCAAGATTCGCTGGAAGGGTTTGGGGACCCAACGTATAGAAGATTCGGTTACACGAGTTATGCCGAAAGCGAAAGTAGTGCGTATCGATGCGGACACAATGAGTCGAAAATACTTGTTTCGACAGATTCTTGGAGAGTTCCGATCTGGTAAAATTGACGTACTTGTCGGGACCCAAATGATCGCTAAGGGGCTTGATTTTCCGAATGTGACACTGGTTGGAATAGTGGATGCCGACTTGTCTCTTCATATTCCAGATTTTAGAGCGAATGAAAGAACGTTCCAGCTTTTGGTTCAGGTATCAGGTCGAGCGGGTCGGGGAGATTTGGCAGGTGAAGTGGTGGTGCAAACTTTTACTCCTCATGCGGATCCTATCCAGTTCGCCAGAAGAGGCGAGGTGGATGCATTTTTGGAAATCGAGGCGGAGTCGCGGAAGCGTTTTAAGTACCCCCCGTACCGTCATCTAATCCGGCAAGTTTTTAGAGGGCCTAATCCAGATAAAGTATCTTTCTTTGCTGAGCAATTTGCCAAGCGGGCAAACAAAAGGTTGGGGAGCAAAATTGAAACGCGAGGACCAGCTCCCTGTTCGATCGAAAAAATGAAGGACCATTATCGATTCCAAATATGGTATTTCGCATCGAATATAACGAATACCATGGCTGAGTTGTCAGGGGTCGCTAGTGAAATCGGCTGGCCCACGGATGTTGTACAAATACTTGATGTAGATCCGATGTCGTTGAGTTGATTAGGGCTCGTATTCTCGCTACCTCGAATTGATCGGTTATTTAATAATGCTTGCGAAGCTAGAGAAAAACTCTAGCACGATCATTTCATTAAATCGAAGATGTTTGGTTACCGGTTTGGTGAGTTCTACTTATTGCACCCCCTTGCTATGGCTACTCAGCCTCATGCCGTGAGAATAGACAGGAAAAGTGATGTAGCTTCAATCTTTGAGAGGCCAAGAACTAATCAAAAATTGATCGAAGAAGTTGGTTGATGAAAGCGACTGGGCTCGTATGTTGCAGAGATGCGAATATATTTCCTGGGAGTAGCAGGGACCGCGATGGGGAACGCGGCATTGTTGCTGCGTGATTTAGGACACGAGGTAATTGGATCGGACCAGGCGGTGTATCCGCCAATGAGCGAAATGCTCCTTACGGCGGGGGTTGAGGTGCTAGAGGGCTATAGTGTGGATCGCTTGCAGAAACTTGAGGCTGATCTTGTGGTGATTGGAAATGCGTTCTCTCGAGGTAACGAAGAGGTTGAGTTTCTTTTGGAATCAAGATCTATTCCCTTTGTTTCCCTTCCGAGTGTTCTAAACCAGTTTGTGCTTTCGAAGCGCCAAAATATTGTTGTGACGGGGACTCACGGAAAGACGACGACGACTTCCTTGACCGCATATTTGCTTGAGCAGTCGGGAGCGAATCCGGGTTACTTAATCGGAGGGGCACCGTTAGATCCAGATCGAGGTTGGAATAATGGGTCTGCAGATGCCCCATTTGTGATTGAGGGTGACGAATATGACAGTGCGTTTTTCGATAAGCGGAGCAAGTTCATTCATTACGTGCCTCACATCGTAATTTTAAACAATCTCGAATTTGATCATGCGGACATTTTTAGGGATCTCGAAGACGTTAAGCGAAGTTTCGATCATTTGATTCGATTGATCCCACGGAGTGGCTTTTTATTGATCAATGAAGATGATTCGAATGTATTGTCTCTTCTCCCGATCAACTGGACGCGCGTTATCCGAGTAGGAGTTTCTGAGTCCTGTGAGTTGCGTATCACAAAATATGAGACGAATTCGAAGGGCTCAAAGTTCGATTTAGAGTGGAAGAACAGAAGATGGTTGTCTGTGGAATGGGCCATGTTGGGTCTATTTAATGCCAGAAATGCAGCCATGGCGTGTTTAGCGTCAGCACTATCCCTCTTGGGTGAAGACAGGATCTCGAATTTTCAGGCACCCGGAATCGAACAATTTAGGGGGGTTCAGCGAAGGCAGCAGATCCATTTGGAGACCGATAGGTTAATCGCTATTGAGGATTTCGCCCATCACCCAACTGCGATCAAGGAAATACTACATTCGGTGCGAGCTCGGTATCCAAATAGAAGGCTCATCGCTGCTTTTGAACCGCGAAGCAATACCTCACGTTTAGAAATTATGCGGGTGCCTTTGTGTGAGGCGTTGTCCCAGGCGGATACGGTAGTGATAGGAGCGGCAAAAAAGAGCCCTGATAAACATAGAGAAATTATGAATACGGAAGCACTCGCTTCGGATTTGAATGCTTCGGGCATAGCCACGATTGCGAATTTGTCGAACGAAGCGAGCCTAAAGGCCTTGATTGAGCTTTGTGAAGATGACTCAAGACAACAGTTAGTCGTTTTCTTAACGAATGGGTCATTTGACGGAATTATCGGCCAGTTCGTTGACCATTGTTTGGGAGGAAGTTTCTGAGTTAGCTTGCGGACTTTGCCGAATTCGCTCTAATTTTGCGATTATGGCAACGCCTCCTTTTCGCTTTCAAAAGCTTTTTGAACTGGACAAGGACGATACTGAGTACCGGCTTCTCACCAAAGAGTTCGTATCCACAGATTCGTTCAACGGACAAGGAATTCTTAAAGTTGAACCTGAAGGACTATCCTATCTTGTTAGACAGGCGATGCACGATCTTTCGTTTATGCTTCGCCCGGCCCACCTCGAGCAAGTGGCCTTTATTCTGGAAGATCCGGAAGCCTCCGAAAATGATCGTCATGTAGCCCTGACCCTCTTGCGCAATGCGGAAGTGGCTGCTCAAGGAGTGCTCCCATTTTGCCAAGACACGGGAACTGCAATTGTCTTGGCGAAAAAGGGTCAACAGGTCTGGACCGATGGTGACGATGAGGTGGCAATCGCGAAAGGCATATATGACGTCTACACAGGCGAAAACCTCAGGTATTCGCAGGTTGCTCCTCTGACTATGTACGAGGAAACGAACACTCGGACCAATTTGCCTGCTCAGATCGACATCTATGCGAATGAGGGAGAAGAATACTCATTTCTGTGTATTGCCAAGGGAGGAGGTTCAGCCAACAAGACCTTTCTTTATCAGGAAACCAAAGCCCTCCTGAACCCGGATTCTTTAGAGGCATTCATGTTGGACAAAATGGTCTCCCTCGGAACTTCGGGCTGTCCGCCATACCATCTCGTTTTTGTGATTGGAGGGACTTCGGCTGAATCTTGCTTAAAGACGGTGAAAGTGGCGTCGACTAAGTACCTGGATGGCTTGCCCACTAGCGGAAACGAGCAAGGACGGGCCTTTCGGGATGTTGAGCTAGAGGGAAAGATGCTCAAGCGGGCACAAGAGTGTGGGGTCGGAGCCCAGTTTGGGGGGAAGTACTTTGCACTCGATGTCAGAATCGTCCGCCTTCCGAGGCACGGAGCGAGTTGCACTGTTGGGGTAGGAGTCTCCTGCTCTGCGGACAGGAATATCAAGGCCAAAATAAACAGAGAAGGAATCTGGCTAGAGAAACTAGAGGGCGATCCAGGAAGATTTATCCCGGCAGAGGTTGGCGGTCAAAAAGGGGCCGATGCGGTGCAGCTCGATCTCAATCGTCCCATGAAAGATATTTTGGCCGAGCTAAACAAATATCCGGTTCAAACGCGGCTTTCACTATCAGGAACGATTATCGTGGCTCGTGATATGGCGCACGCGAAACTAAAAGAACGCCTCAATGCCGGTGAAGGGTTGCCGCATTACTTCAAAGACCATCCCGTTTATTATGCAGGTCCAGCGAAGACACCGAAAGGGCTTCCCTCGGGCTCCTTTGGACCAACAACCGCGGGAAGAATGGATGCCTATGTGGAACTGTTCCAGAAGCACGGCGGGTCTATGATAACGTTAGCGAAGGGAAATCGAAGTCAGGAGGTAACGGATGCTTGCCACAAATACGGCGGATTCTATCTGGGTTCCATAGGTGGTCCGGCCGCAATCTTAGCGAAGGAAAATATCAAGAAAGTTGAAGTGGTTGAGTACGAAGAGCTCGGTATGGAAGCCATTTGGAAAATAGACGTGGTGGAATTCCCTGCTTTCATCTTAATTGACGACAAGGGAAACGACTTTTTCAAAATGATCAGAAAGCGAGAACTGGCTTAATTCCCCATTTGAATTTGGCACTTGGCCTAAGCTATCGAGAAGTGAATATTTAAGTCTCTAAGATAGAACAACCCGGATCGTTTAGATCTCATTGGGGTATGGCTTCTTCCGAAAGGGCGCTAAAGCCTAGCGGTCTTCTGTAGTCTGATCGCGTTCATTGCCTATCATCCATCGGAGCGATTTTCGAAAATTGACCAGTGTAGGGTATATTGGATCTAAGTCCTTTTGCATGGGGCGAATCCGCTTGTCTTCGAATTAGGGGATACTTATCGCTAGCCCTTTTTAAAATCGAAGCGTGCTATGTCTGCGGAACTAAATCAAAACTACGATCCTAAAGAGGTGGAATCCAAGTGGTATAAAGCTTGGGAGAAGGAGGGCAGTTTCGAGGGAAACGTCCAAAATGGTAAGGATTCCTTTACCATTATGATTCCGCCTCCGAATGTGACAGGTATTCTCCACATGGGTCACGTATTGGATAATACGCTTCAGGACATATTCATTCGACGGGCCAGATTGGAAGGGAAGTCGTCGCTTTGGTTTCCAGGGACCGATCACGCATCCATAGCCACTCAGCATAAAGTTGAGAAAGCGCTTCGAGATGAAGGAACTTCCCGACACGAGCTTGGCCGGGAGAAATTTTTGGAAAGAGCCTGGGAATGGTCGGATGAGCATGGGGGCATTATTTTTAATCAGCTCAGAAAGTTGGGAGCTTCTTGTGATTGGCGCCGCTCTCGCTTTACCATGGATACCGCTTATCAACGTTCAGTACAGGCTTCCTTTGTTGAGCTTTATAATCGCGGATATATTTATCGGGGAAAGCGCCTAGTAAACTGGTGCCCAGCATCTCAAACGGCTCTGAGTAATGAGGAAGTTGAGATGAGACCTCAAAGGGGGAAGTTATACAAAATGCGATACGAGATTGTGGAGGAGCCCGGGCGATTCGTAGAGATTTCAACTACACGTCCAGAAACGATTATGGGCGATACTGGGGTGGCGGTGAATCCCAATGACGAACGATACGCAGATCTTGTCGGCAAGCATTGCTGGCGACCGTTTCCCAGGGCGGAGATTCCCGTTGTTGCGGATCGCTCGGTGGAAAAGGAGTTTGGCACCGGTGTTCTCAAAGTAACTCCAGCTCATGACCAAGTCGACTTCGATATTGGAAAGCGACACGATCTACCTTTAATCAATGTGATGAATCCGGACGGAACCCTCAATGAACTAGCAGGTGAAGAGTTCGACGGAATGGAGCGTTTCAAAGCCCGTAAATTTGCGGTACAGAAACTAGAAGAACTGGGGCTTCTTATCGATGCCGAGGACTATGACAATAATGTGGGTTTCTCTGAGAGAGGGGGAGTTCCAATTGAACCGAGACTCTCGGAGCAGTGGTACCTAAGGTATCCAAAAGTTGAGGAAGCTAAGCGAGCGGTTGAAAAAGGAATTATTAGGTTTCATCCCAAACGCTGGGAAAAAGTTTATTTACATTGGCTCAATAATATACAGGATTGGTGTATTAGTCGGCAACTCTGGTGGGGTCAACGTATTCCGGTCTGGTATGCAAAAGACGCTGACCGAAGCGATTCGGTCAATTGGCATGTTTCTGTCGACGGTCCCAGTGATCCTGAAAATTGGGAGCAAGATGAGGACGTTTTGGATACATGGGCTTCATCAAACCTTTGGCCGTTTGCGACCTTTGGGTGGCCAATCGAAGATCAGAAAGTAAAAGCTGAGCTCGATTACTTTTATCCTACAAGCATGTTGGTGACGGGGTTCGATATCATCTTTTTTTGGGTAGCCAGAATGATTATGTCAGGGCTGGAGCTGATGGGAGAATCCAAAGAGCGTTTGACTGACGAAGAGATCGCCGAGCGCATCCCCTTTAAAGACATTTTCATTCATGGACTTATTCGAGATGCGAAAGGACGTAAGATGTCCAAGTCACTTGGGAACTCGCCGGATCCACTGGATTTAATTGCCAAATTTGGAGCGGACGGTTTGCGTTTTGGAATAATAAATATAGCTCCAAGCGGTTCGGATATTTTATTTGCCGAGGAGCGCATCGAGATTGGGCGCAACTTCTGCACGAAGCTTTGGAATGCCTGTCGCTTTAGACAAATGGCGGGCGGGGCTGTCGTAGGACAAAGTATTGAAGCGATCATAGATCGATTGGCAGGATCGCAGCTGGAGGGATACGGAAATTGGATTCTGTTTCGGTTGTTGCAGACGATGGAGGAGATTGAGGGACAGTTTGCCCGTTTTGAGATGCATCAGTTGACGCACTCCTTGCACAACTTTTTTTGGGGTGATTTCTGTGACTGGTACGTGGAGGCAGCGAAGGCGATGTTGCAGTCAAAAGACGATCCACGGCATGATACGGCTTTATTAGTATCGGATATTGTGATACGAAATACGCTGCTTTTATTGCATCCGATAGTGCCTCACATTACGGAAGAGCTTTGGCAGGCTATGGGCTATTCGGTGGACGGGGAATTCTTGCAAGACGCGGGGCTTTTGCCGGCTGCCCAACTGCGAGAATTGCTGAATGCGAAGAGTGTTTCAATTGACGCAGAAGGTGCGAGGCAGATCGAATTGATCAAGGAGCTGATCACTCAAGCGAGAGCTACAAAAGCAGAGTACAATGTAGCATCCAAGCGCGACGTAACCCTTTTTGTAACACCGACCGACGATTCATGTGCGACGTTGATCGAGGCCAACTTGGATACGATCAAGCGACTTACGGGTGCCGGAGCCATCGAACTGGTAAAAACGGTTGGCAATTTGCCCGGGTCTGTGTCCGCTCTGGGCACTGTTTACCTTGATCTGTCTAGTGCGGTGGACGTTGAGGCAGAAAAAAATCGTCTTAACAAGGAATTCGAGAAGCTGACGAAGGCCATCCAAGCGGGTGAAGGAAAACTGAATAATCCAAGTTTTGTTAATAAAGCCCCAAGTCAGGTAGTTGAAGGTGCAAGAAAACAGCTTTTAGAAACGAAAGCGAGGAGAGGAGAGATCGCTCGACTACTCAAGAGCTTGTAGCCTGCCCATCAGTAAGTCTTTGAATCACGTCTTTCAGATTATCATAGAAATCGTGGTTTGTGGGAATTGTAATGATCTCTTTTTAATCAACCCCTTGACACGGTCGCCCGTCTAGGTATCTAACTTCTATAACCAGATAGATTTACTAGAGATTAAGCGATTGTTGGTGCAAATGGATGAAAAGTCTGTACAGTTTCCAGACTTGGAGGAGGCAACTCCGAAGGAGCGGGTAAGGTGGGCAGCGGATATGTTTGGCGACGAGCTGATCATGACTACCAGTTTTGGCACGCACTCAGCAGTGATGCTGCATTTGGTAACTTCCGTTGTCCCGGATATCCCGGTCGTTTTTATTGATACTGGATATCTGTTCCCTGAAACCTACCGATTCGCAGTTGAATTGACGGAAAGGCTTAACCTCAATCTCAAAAAGTATCGGGCTTTTATTTCAGCCGCGGAACAGGAAGCCCTCCACGGACGTTTGTGGGAAAAAGGTCATGAAGGGCTCAAGCAGTACAATTTGATAAATAAGGTGGAGCCGATGGACAGGGCCGTTCAGGAATTGGGGGCGAAGGCTTGGCTCGCGGGTTTACGTCGGTCCCAAGGTGAGACGCGAGCGAGCCGAAAAGTGGTAGAGAGTCAGAACAAGATGACGAAGATCTATCCTATCCTCGATTTGAGCGGCCGCGAGATGCATGAGTATATCGAGACTAACGGTCTTTCTTATCATCCGCTTTGGGATTTAGGGTACGTTTCGTTAGGCGACTGGCACAGCACTTCAAAACTTAAAGCAGGCATGAGTGAGTCGGATACGCGTTTTGGTGGAGCGAGTCGCGAATGCGGATTGCACGAGGCTTCGAGTAACGTGGATTTCCAGATCTAATACCCTTTCCAGCCGGGCCGGAAAAAGCTGGTATCACTTCAGATAACGTCCCGAGGAAATTTTTGGTGATTGATAAGCGTTCAGGCTTTCTCAACCAGACCTGCTTTGATCGCTTTAACGCTGACCCACAGGCGTTTTACTTGACCGGAAGGGAGGCGAACTTTGATACGTTGCAGATTAGGACGGAACTTGCGTTTAGTTGCTTTGGTTACGTGAGTACCGATACCGCCGCTTTTCTTGCTTTGCCCCTTGCGGTGGATGATACTGCCCGTTGTGGGTCGTTTGCCTGTGATTGCACAAATTCTTGCCATGACTGGAATTTATTAAGAACGGAGGAAAAAAGGGTAGGCGTGCTATCTTGGCAAGCAGTTTCTTGGGAAATGTTAGGCTCATTGGGATCTGCTTGCAGGTTCCATTCGAATGGCACTTAGGGACTGAAATTTCTGGCCCATCAAAGAAGGATGTATCAATTGGCGCAGCGTTCCCTTCATAGTATCGCTGAAACCTGAATCGGATTCGAATACGCCTCGTACGAAATCGGGCGCCTTTTTGAGAACGAAGGACTCCTGGCTTTCTAGATCAATGGACTGAAACCGGTTTTGGCAAAGGGCTTCTTCCATCCAATCCCAGCAGATATGACAGGTTAGGTCCTGTTGACCAATGTTCTCTAGCAGATTAGGACTTTGCCGGTGATGCTGGTAGGCGCGAGCGGTTCCCCTAGGACTGTCGTGGGTGATCGCCTGCCAGGTTTTCCCATAGTCGAGTGCAATGAAAATTCCTTTCCACGGTTGTTGGATGATATGGTCTATCAATACCCTTGAACCAGTTGGTAAATCCACGATATAGCCCTCTGGTGCGGGAGAAGGCAAGGAGTCTAATAGGGAAATGACTTCAGTTGAAATTGGCGGCCTCTCAACGATGCGTAATCCAGAATCGCTCACCTCAATCATCCGCTCCAGCCAGGTTCTCCCCCGATAGATGACACTGTTAAAAGGTTGTGCATCAAAGAGTTCGTTAGAAAATACGACGAGATCTCCCTTTAGCGAAATCGGTTCGCCTAAACGAATAGCTTGAGAGGAGGCGAAAGGATTGGCGACCCCCGCGAGAAGAGTGGAACCGGGCTCGGCTCCGATTTCAACCCAATCTGTTTTAGTTGGATCCAGTCCGGATTTTTTGAGGAGACCGATCGATGCTTCTAGAAGAATTGGCCTGAGAGACTCTTTCAGGCTGGTTGCGGTGAAGAAGTCAGTTTCAGAGTTGCGTCCGACTCGCTCACGCTGGGATCGGTAATACCCGAATTCGGTGTCATAAAGAGCAATTTCCACGAATTGGTTGAAACCCAGAAGTCGATTTGAGCCAGAGGCTGATTCTAGGGCTTGCCGTATGGCTTGGGATGCTATTTCTGTAAAATCCATAAATTAGATGCTGACTCTTGCGGTCTGGTGGATCGGTTCAATCACCAACTATTGAACCGGGTTCGATTATCGCATCAGTCGAAATGCCAGTTAATGAATTTCTTTAAGCGGTTCCTTTTTGCTCTTGTCGCCGGCCTTTCGCTGACGGTTGGGTACCAGTTTGTCTCAGATGTCTTGTTTCAAGGAGGATTCAGCAATTACTGGGAGTCTCGAAAAAGAGCGTCGGAGTTGGAAGAGGCGTTGAGACTGGTAAACGCGTTCTATGTCGAAAGTGAGTCGGCCAATCTAGACGCCCTGACAGAATCTGCCCTTGCCGGAATGATCTCCGACTTGGATCCGTACTCGGAATATCTGGATTTCGAGAAGCGAAAGCGATTGGAGGAAGAGACTAGCCAGGAATTTGGTGGAATAGGGGTGGAGGTTGAGATGCTTGGCAGAGTATTGACGGTAGTGGCTCCTCTGGTCGATTCTCCGGGTGAGCGTGCCGGGCTTTTGCGAGGGGACCGAATTGTCGAGGTTGATGGAGAGAGCATCAAAGGTCTGAGTATTAATCAGTCTGTTTCCAAACTTAAAGGAAGGCCGGGAACCAGCGTTTTATTAATGGTGGAGCGAGAAGGCAGAAGCGATGGTATCGATCTTGAGGTGAAACGCGAACTTATAGAAGTCGATAACGTGCGAGGAGCGGAGATTCTGGACGGAGATCTTGGGTACCTGAGGATTTCCCAGTTTGGCAAGCGGACCGGTGTCGAACTTAAGTCCTCGATCGACCTGTTAATCGACCAAGGCATGCGGGGCCTCGTGCTCGACTTGAGAAACAATCCGGGTGGTCTGCTTGATGTTGCTGTGAATGTGGTAGAGCTATTCGTGCCCGATGGAGAGCTCATTGTTTATACCAAGGGCAGACACCAAGCGATGAGTGAGGAGTGGTATGCGGAGAATGCGGGTCAGACGTACAACTTCCCCTTGGCCCTGCTTGTTAATCCAGGTTCGGCCAGTGCTTCAGAAATTGTGGCTGGTGCACTCAAAGATTCGGGACGAGCTAAGCTGGTTGGGGAAAAGACATTTGGAAAAGGCTCCGTCCAGAGTGTCCTTCCTTTAAGTTCGAAAACTGGTCTAAAGCTGACGACCGCCAAATACTACACACCCGGTGGGTATTCGATCCATGAAAATGGGATTGAGCCTGATGCCATCGTCGAACTTTCCCCCAAAGAGGAACAGAGCCTTTTTATTCAACGAAGCCGATTGAAGACAATGCCCCTTAAGGAATTTGTTGAGAGGTATGAGTTCGAGCCGATTGAAGATAAGCAGCTTGAAATGGCAAAGCAGCTATTGTGGGAAGAACTTGGCGAGACGAGATCATGATCCTGGGAATCGAAAGTTCCTGCGACGAGTCAGCCCTTGCCCTTTTGGACGTGTCGAAAGGGATGCTAGGTGAATGGATAAGTAGTCAGGTGTCGTTGCACGCCGAATACGGCGGGGTCGTTCCGGATCTCGCAAGTCGCGAACACCTCAGGAATTTTGGCCCTCTTCTCGGCGAATTGGAGCGTGAAAACGATCTTTCCCAAATCACTGAGATTATTGTGACCTCAGGCCCTGGGTTGGCTGGTTGCCTTGCGATGGGACTATCGGTGGCGAATGCTTTGTCTGCCGCGTTGAGGGTTCCGGTTTTCCCTGCAAACCATTTGCGTGCCCATGCTCAGTCAGTGTTTATTTCATTGTATGAAGAAAATGTGGACGCGTTTGAAGAGAGAGTGTCTCATCTATTACCCCATTTGAGTTTGGTTGTGTCTGGAGGGAATACGATCCTAGCTCAAATAAATAAAGATCGGTCAATTGAGATATTGGGCCAAACGATTGATGACGCAGCGGGTGAAGCTTTGGACAAGGGGGCCAAGCTGCTTGGGCTTGGCTACCCGGGAGGTCCAAAACTCGAGTTGATTGCGAAAACTGGAATGCCGGACCGGTACGATTTTCCCCGAGCCTTACTACGGAAGGCTAACCTTGATTTCAGCTTTTCAGGTCTGAAGACGAGCCTTAGATATCTCATTGAAAAATTTTCTGATAAGGACTTGGAAGCGAAGCTGCCCGATCTTTGTGCTTCTTATCAGGAGGCAGTCGTAGACGTGTTGATCCAAAAAACGAAGTGGGGCTTGAAAAAGGGGGGGATTAGGAGCTTGGGCCTCTCAGGGGGAGTATCCAATAATGGAATATTGCGAGAGTGCTTTATGGATCTTGGCGACCAAGAGGATTTGCCCACGTTTCTAGCCCGCCGCGAACATACGGGAGACAATGCCGGGATGATCGCGTTTAGTCGGGTGTTCGAACCGATGGACATTCCAAATTCGAAAGTCGATATCGTTCCCAATGCAGCGATCGACGTAACGTTTTGAAACTCAAGGGGACCGAGGGGATCAAGGCAACTATTGCTTGGCGGGTTGCGGTTTATGTGGGACAGCTTTTTTAGCGATCCGTTTTCGAGGCACTCTTTTTGGCCTTTTTTTAAGGTCCTTCGATAGTTTTATTAGGTTTTGGGAATCTTTCTCGATCTTTATTGGGGCTGATTTGGGCGAAGAATTGATTTCTTTTTCTTCAAGCTTATTGGTCGTCTGGGCCGAAGAAGTGACTATCCGGTCTTTCCTGTTTCGATTTCTTTCCTGCCAAGAAGGGCTACTCCCCAGTTTGTAGGACTTCTCCTTTTTAGTTTTGTCCACTTCTGATTTGGCAGGTTCGAGGTTGCTTTGCAGGCATTCGTGTATAGCGAAGTTTTGGTCTGAATAGGTCTTTACCAAATTGCTAAACTCTTTGAACTGAGGATGGAGGGCATCGCTAAGAAGGCTATAGAAAACTGTTTCAGTGGGAAGTGCTGAACAACCTAAGCCGATGATGGCGTTGAGAGCGACGTTTCCATCCTCGATTCTGCGGCATCCCAAGGCGTCTGACAGAAAGGTGGCGTCAATATCTTTGTCGATCGCTTGTATCGCTGTTTGGTAAACGCATATGGGTGTTTCCAGTCCGCACACCAGCACGTGATAGACTTCGTTGTCTCTGAGGAAATTTTCGAGCCCCGGGGCACTCAGTGCTGAAAAGCTGGTTTTATGAAAGATCTTGGGGCGGATTGCTCTTCGAAGTAGCTCCTTGTTGGTATGGCCTAGCTTGTCAGGTACTTGTTCGGTGAATAAAGTGTGTAGGCCGAGCGTTCTAGCTGCTTCGATGGCAAATGAGCAGCGTTGTAGGAAGGTCGAACTATCCGTAAGCGACGATATGAAAGTATCTTGCGCGTCTATGACGAGCAGAGCAATGGAGCTTAATAGGTCGCTTGAATCCTTCTTTTTATTAGGCATATAGTATGGAATCATGATGCGCTAAGTTGTTAAATCAACTAGAAGAGAGAAGATTTTACTAGCCAGGGACGAATCGACTGGGATAGTGAGGACAATATGGAATGGCACATTGCCCCGATCTCCCGAAAGTCCGCAATGAGTGATACGGCATTTGAAAAGGATGACCGAATCGCCAGTATATTGGTTCGCTTGGAAGACGATGTTGTTCGAGCGGACGTACTTGAAAGCGAAGAGCCTTTGTATGAGCCACCCGGTGATCTGATTTGTCGTTGGACGTACATTTTCAAGCCTCGCTCCACCGATGAAAGGGAAGCTCAGGAAGCGATGAAGCTAACTGCGGACAATTTATTTATCAGTCTATTCGAAGGCGAGGATGGACCAACCCAAGAGAATGCTAAGCTCAAGCATTTGCTCGGGCTTATGCTGGAAAGGCGACGTTTGTTGAGGGTGAAAAGCAAGGATAGTACATTCACGCACTATATTCACCGTCCTACGAAGAACGAGTATCCCGTTCCAAATGTAGAGCTCGATCCTCAATTCTTTATCGAAAATCAGGAAAAGCTTGAATTTCTGGGTTCGACGGGAGGAGAGGGATCGAGTGAAACGGGGAAAGAAAAGTCAAATAAGAGCTAGAAGATTCTTGGGCCGGTTCGTCTCGCTGTATGGGTTGTAAAACCAGCGAGGAGAGGCCTCTTTTCGAATAGGGGTTCCTAGTCGAATTAAGCGAGGGCGTTTCTCGCGATAAGGAATCCGGAAAGCCTGTGCATACCTTGATTGATATTCGAGGTGTATTTGGATTGTCGATTCAGCTTGAGTTAATCGCTTGGCGATGATCCCAGCGGATGAATACCGATCCTGGCGGATTTTGATAAGTAAACTTTCCTCTAGGTGCAGCGCCGAACCAATTGGGCAAGAATGCCAGTTCGGAACGTTAATGAACTCAATCTTTCCCAAGCGCGTTGTCCCCGCTGCTAGTAAAGTGTGATTGGGATAGGTCTCAATCAAAGTCTTGAATCGGGATATGAGAGCTTCCGCTAGTAAATTCATCTCCAAATCTGACTTTATAGACATGGAATACGTTCTTGCCTCACATGAATGGAAGAGGCAAAACATTTTTCGATCTCGCAAACTGATTTCTATCCAACAGCAACCGCTTTAATTAACGAGGACGAGATAGGCATGCAGCCTGTGAAATGGGTAAAATTAGTACAATTCCTAGTATTCTCTGATGAAGTCTCGATTGCCCAAGCAGATCTACATCCTGATGGGAGCGACGCTTTTATTGGGTATTCTGTTGGCGATGGTGAATCAGCAGGTTCCCGATTCAGAAAGCGAAAAGATCCAAGATGCACTTGACGAAGTGACCCTGATATCAGGGATCCCTTCTGTCCCGAACCTTGCGGGCTGGCCTAAGGATCTGTTAACCGAACTGAAGCAGACTCATGCGGCTTTGAGCGAAGCGAGTGAGAGGGTTAAGGCATTGGGTAGACTAGGGGAGATTTATTTTGCAAATGGATTTTACGGAGAAGCGACTCAGTGTTTCGCGGCATTGATGAAGATAGCACCGAAGGAGCCCCGCTGGCCTTACTTCATGGGATTGGCGTCAAGAGACTATCAAGACAAGAGTGTTGCGATCCGATCGTTTGAAAGAGCTCTCTCACTGGATACCACTTATCCCAGCATCAGGTACGAGTTGGGACTGGCCTTTGTGGATTCGGGTCACATTTTAGATTCGGTTGTCCAATTCGAATCGTTGACCCAATTAAAAGAATGGGCGCCCTGGGCGTATTATGGGCTCGCGAGAGGGCTGGCGATTGAAGAGGGATACGATAAGGCTCTCGAGTTTATCGAGCGAGCGATCGAACTCGATCAGGATGTAAAGGAATTCTATTCCTTTGCCGAGGAACTAATGCTCTATCGTGGTGATCGTGCCAAAGTAGAGGAGGTGCAGGCGATTAAGAATGCGCTTTCTTACGAAAAGAGACCTTTCGACCTTTGGTTTCAGGGATTGTGGGAATGTTGTTACGATACATTTAGGCTGCTTAGACTGGCAGAGGCCGAAGCCCTGGCAGGCAATCGTGATCGGAGTCTAGAAATTCTCGCTAAAGCCAAATTGGTATCTGGATCGTTCGAAAACGACCCATCCTCATTTGAGGCGATCGAAGCGTTAGTTGGAGTCTTAAAATAGACCCGCTTGAAAAGGTCATTTTCAAATTTTAAGCAGCGTCTAAAGAGCGTGTAGTTCCCAGAATGTTACGATTAGGTTACGAATGTGTTACGGTAAGGTAACTCTTTTGTTCTTTGTTGATTTTTGCTCGCTTTTGTCGGCGGTGGCTCGCAACACCGGTAGTTGGATCAGGGTTCTTAGTCTGAATCCTGAAACGAGTAGAACGAAATGAATAATCAAAAACTCTTGAAATTAATACTAACAGGTTGGGCAATTTTTTGCGGAGCTGGACTATCCTATTCGCAGGATGAAACGACAGATGTTTTGATAGATGTACTCGTCAGAAAAGGAATCCTCACGCAGGTGGAAGCTGCTGAGATAGAGGCCGAAGTATCGTCCGTGATGGAGGCCCAGAAAACGGAAATTGTAAACGCCGCCGTTGCACAGGTTGAAAGCAAGTACGTTAGCGAAGCGCCAGCTAGTGTACCCATGCCGAGCGCACTTTCAGGATTGCAGCTCTATGGAAATGCGCGATTCCGCTACCATTACGAAAACCGCGAAAGTCGATCGGGTGAAAACAATGACCGGTCTCGTTGGCGCTACCGATTACGGCTCGGTTCTATTTACAGCTTTAAGGAAAGTCCCTTTTCTCTTGGAGTGCAATTTGAGACCGCCACGTCGAATGACTCGAACAACACCAACTTTGGAGGATTTTTCGACAAGTCGGGTGGTGGAATCAATGTGGGTCGCATATACCTCGCATACAAAGGAGAGGACTGGCGAATCACGTTCGGCAAGCATGAAAGCCCTTTTTATTTACCCAAGATGCTTTGGGACGGCGACTTGAATGTCGAGGGATTATCTGAATCGACAACCTTGGGTAATTGGACGTTCACGGCGGGTCAGTATATAATTGATGAGGAAAACGAATCACGAGAGGTCGTTGGTGGTCCATCAGTCGCTGATGACGCTTTGCTAATGGCCCAAGCGGCGTGGAGCAATGGAGAAGGACTTAAGTTTGCTCCCATATTCATGGCGACAACGGGCGGCACGTCTAATTTCTCTGAGAGCGGTACTTTTGCTGGGGCGAACCCGGTACGATATTTCCACGATTTTGTAGTTGCGGCAGTACCATTTGAATACGGTTTCAAAACTGATAATGGAGCGAGCCACAAAATCTTCGGAGTCTGGGGAACCAACTTCAAGGGAGATGAGCTCATCAATGATCCGGACTCGCCATTCTTCGATGGTACGGGTCAAAGCTCTAAAAACCAATTTGCCAATCTAGGATACCAGTTTGGTTCCGCTAAGAAGGCCGGCCAAAAGCAGTGGAGTGCCGAATACCGGTTAATGGAAGCGGCTGGATACACGCCGAATCTCTCGGACTCCGACTGGGCCGGTGGGGAGGTCAACCAAGCTGGATACGTGATCAATTACAAGCAGATGTTCACGGACTTCTTTGGTCTTAGCGTCACGTATTTCGCAGGTGACAGCATTGATAACGATTATATGGCATCACCGGGGAACCTAGGAAACACGCAGGTGCTTTTGGTTGATGGAGAGATCAAATTTTAGCCTTTATCGAACTCCGCTTTGCAAAACAAGTGTCTCCTACTCGTTACAGTGAAGGTCTTATTGCAACAGATGGAGTTAATCAAACTTTGTAGAGGATAATTCAACAAGAAATAGAAAACCCGTCCAAAATGAAAATATTACGTATTACAAAACTAGCGTGCGTTACTGCTTTGCTAAGTCTTTTCAATGCTCTTTCCGTAGCTAATGCAGCCGAGAAGATAGTAATCAAAGGGTCTGATACTTTGGGGGCAAAAATGGTTCCCCAACTGGCGGAGGAATTCAAAGCGATAAAAGCGAAACAAGGTATCAACGTAACCTTCGAAATTGCGGCCGAAGGCTCATCGACGGGTATCGCTGCAGTTATCGACAAAACGGCAGACTTGGGAATGTCTAGCCGAGACGCAAAAGGGACCGAAATATCCAAAGGACTTCTGGCTGGAATTAAAATGGAACCCATCACTGTGGCAAAAGACGGAATCGCGATTGTCGTTCAAGACAACAATCCGATGGACGAGATCAGAGCTAGAGAAGTGGAGAAGATATTCACAGGCGATGTGGAAAACTGGTCGGCGATCAACGGGAAGCCGGGGTCAATTTCTGTATATACTCGCAATACCTCTTCGGGGACCTATGCGGTATTTCAGGATTTGGCCCTTCGGAAGCGTGACTACGCATCTTCCTCACAAAAGATGGCGGGTAACGAGCAAATCGCTTCAGAAGTGGCGAAAAACACAAATGGCATAGGCTATGTAGGTTTGGCTTATATCGGAGCGCCCGGATTGAAGCCCCTTCCGGTGGATGGCATTTCGCCTGACAATCCAGACTACTCGTTTGCACGCCCTCTGTACTATTTTTACGACGCAAAATCTGAAATGAGACCGATTGTGAAAGAATTCGTGGATTTCTGTTTGAGCCCTAAGGGACAAGAGATTGTTCAGTCGGTATACTTTATCTCCATCCTCTGAGGTTGTCACTGCAATCTATTTACGGTTTGAAATATACCGTATATAAATTAAATCACAAACGCAATGAGCGTTCAAGATACCGATAGCAGATACGATTTAGGCAGCCGCCAAAGGTCATTTCTTGGCCTTACCAAAGAGTCCGCTTTGAAGGGGCTTTTTGGTGGAAATGCGTTTGTGTCGATCTTGGTTTTAGGCTTGATTACGTTCTTCCTATTTAAGGAGGGGGCGGGCTTTTTTGGCCAGTACCGGGAGGATCTTACGATCTATCGCAGTTCGGGTCTCGAATATGTCGAGTTGATGCGGGAAGAGCAGGACGCACTTTCCGCGCTGAATCGTTATTTGAATTCCATTCGAACGCTGCAGAGCGAACAGCTCTCCGAAAGCGGTCTCGAATTTAGGGACGTCAAAGCGATCCTTCGGAGAGACGAAGACTTTTTCTACGATTTTGAGGATCTCGCGTATCCGTTGCGAGAGCATATTATCGAGGCGAACGAAATCGCTGCGACGGCTCGGGATCGCTACAATGAGATGCTCGATCTGCAAGAACATCAGCAGAACCTGTTGAAAGCAGGAAGGGAGGACGAGGCACAAAACTTGACAATTCCAGAGGTCGATTTGGACATGATGTTTAGCCTAGTCAAAGATATGGAAGCTGAGTATCTCGCGATTAATCGCGAGTTGGAGTCGGAAATTCCGAAATTACTAGATAGAGCCCCAGAATACGACGATTCCGAATTGAGTTTAAAATTGGGCCGTTTCAAAGAGCTTGCTTCGATGTTTATCTTGGAAATCCCAGACTATGAATCGAAAGTCGTTTCGTGGAATCGTGCGGAATCTGTTAGTTTGGAAGACGCGTTTACGTCCTTTGTTTTCGGAAAGGAGTGGGTCACCAATAGTTCCATTCAAGATTGGTACGGAATTGTGCCGCTGTTTTCAGGATCGCTTTTGGTGGCTTTAATTGCGATGAGCTTCGCGATTCCACTTGGCGTGGGAGCTGCCGTGTATGTGAACCAAGTCGCTAAACCCATTGAGCAGAACTTGATAAAACCTTATATCGAGTTCATTTCTGCGATCCCATCTGTCGTCATTGGGTTTTTCGGGATTGCCGTATTTGGAACACTGCTACGAACCGTTTCAGGTTGGGATGCATTAGGCTGGATTGAGTTCTTTCCTCTCAGTGAGCGGCTAACTGGCTTTACAGCCGGCTGCTTGCTAGCTTTGATGGCCATTCCTACTATCTTCACGCTTGCAGAGGACGCTCTCAATAATGTTCCATTAGCGTTCAGGGAGGCTTCGATGGCGATGGGATCGACTAAATTGCAAACGATTGTCCGCATCATCATTCCGACCGCTTTGTCAGGGATTATATCTGCAACCCTACTCGGTTTTGGTAGGGTAATTGGCGAAACCATGGTGGTACTTTTGTGTGCCGGGAACCGGATCGAGATACCTCAAATATCGAAGGGGGTCGGAGTCTTCTTCGAACCAGTTCACACTATGACGGGTATCATTGCTCAGGAGTTGGGTGAAGTTGTTAATGGCAGTCTTCACTACCGAGCCCTGTTTGTAGTCGGGCTCACACTGTTTTTGATTTCCCTGTTGATCAATTACTTCGCTCAGAAGATTGTCACCAAGTTCCAAATTTCACGAGGCTAATCTGCGAGCATGTCCACTATAGCAGCCAGTTCAAGTAAGTCGATGGAGCAAGCACTCTTTGGAAAGCCGACTAAGGCGAAGTCAGTTGAGCGAGTTGTTTTTTGGATGTTTCGCTTAGCAACTTATTTCGTATTGCTTTGTGCCGCGGTGATCTTCGTAGACATATTTTACAAAGGAGGAAAAACCTTGTTCGAAAGTGAATTCCCGTTTGTAAACTTGGAGTTCCTATCTGAGTCGCCGCAGACGCTCCACGTATTCGAATATGAGGGACAGCAGTACGAATTGAGCGATACGAAGTTTCGAGAGTTTAAAGAGACGATCGACGAGACGATTGTAACGGAAACCTACGCTTATTCTGGCGGAGGAATTTGGCCGTGTATCGTGGGTACGCTTTTGCTTGTTCTGGGGGCGATGCTAATCGCACTTACGCTTGGAGTATTGAGTGCCATCTTTTTAAGTGAGTATTCCCGTCCTGGAAAAATATTGAATTCGGTCAGGCTCTCTATTCTTAATTTGGCAGGGGTGCCTTCGATCGTGTTTGGGATTTTCGGTATGGGCATGTTCGTCTTGGCTTTTGGGTGGAACGTTTCACTCATTGCAGGTTGGTTCACGCTGGCTTTCATGGTTCTGCCGATCGTCATATCGGCCAGTGAAGAGTCGATGCGCGCGATCCCTCAAGGACTGCGTGACGCGTCGCTTGCTCTCGGAGCTACAAAGTGGACAACTATCCGAACCAATGTCCTCCCTTATGCGATGCCAGGGATATTGACCTCCTCTATTATCGGTGTTGCTCGGGTCGCGGGAGAAACGGCACCGATCATGTTCACGGCGGCTTACGCATTGAGAGACCAGTTGCCGTGGCAAGGTCTCGAACATTGGTACGATTTCCTCTTTCAAGGAGTTATGGCGTTGCCCTATCACATTTATGTGGTGAGCGCTAAAATACCCCAAAACGAATTCACGTCGCGGATGCAGTACGGAACGGCATTCGTGTTTTTATTCATCGTGGCCGGTATTGCTTTAGCCTCAATTTTGATGAGAATCCGCATGCGGAAAAAATACCGCTGGTAATATCCGTAATGGAGTGCATCCTCGAGAACGTAACAATGATGGATGCGATGAATGTGGAAAGCCCCCCCGACGAGAAAAACCAGTCTCTCATCAAAATTTCTGACTTCGACTTCTTCTACGGAGACAAGCAAGCGTTATTCAATATCAATATGGACATTGCTGAGAAGGAGGTGACCGCATTCATTGGACCCTCGGGCTGCGGAAAGAGCACGCTTTTGCGATGTATCAATCGAATGAATGATTTGATCGAGATCGCCCGAATCGGCAGGGGGCATATTCGGATGAACGGAGTGGATATCTATGACCCCCGCGTAGATGCTACTGTATTGCGCAAGCGAGTGGGCATGGTTTTCCAGAAGTCGAATCCCTTTCCCAAGAGTATTTACGAAAACGTTGTTTACGGATTGAGGATTCAGGGGATCAGCAAGAAATCCGTTTTGGATGACGCTGTAGAGAAGTGTCTGAAAGGTGCCGCTCTTTGGGAAGAAGTGAGTGATCGTTTGGATACGAGTGGCTTGAGCCTATCGGGTGGTCAGCAACAGCGTCTGTGTATTGCTCGTGCCCTTGCGGTAGAGCCAGACATTCTTCTAATGGACGAGCCTTGCTCTGCATTGGATCCAGTGGCTACGGCGAAAGTGGAAGAACTCATTCATAGTCTAAAAAACGATTACACGATTGTAATCGTAACGCATAATATGCAGCAAGCGGCGCGAGTATCAGACAGGACGGCGTTCTTTTACATGGGTAAGCTGATAGAGATGAATGCAACGGATCAAATGTTCATGAGCCCGGATAACGAGCAAACCGAAGCCTATATTTCCGGAAGATTCGGCTAATAATAGAGGTAGTTAAAACAAGTAGATTGTAAGCATGAAAAGATATTTTCACGAAGAGCTTGAAGACGTTCGATCAAATTTAATGCTGATGGGCGAAAAGTCGGTTGAGATCACGAATTCTGCCATGAAAGCAATGCTGGAGGGTGATAAAGTGCTGGCTGAGAAGATCATCAAATCCGACGATGTGATAAATGACATTGAGACAGAAATCGATGATGAGGTCGCAAGATATATTAACTTAAGGGCACCGGTAGCTAGAGATCTCAGACTTTTGTTTGTTGCAGTCAAAGCGAGTCACGATTTGGAAAGGGTTGGGGACGAGGCATCAAGCGTTGCGAAAAGAACGATTAAAATCCTGACTGAAGGCCCCATTGGGCCGAGCCTAGGCGAGGTTCCCAAAATGGGTGAGCTCGCGGTTAGCATGTTGAAAGAGGCTTTACAGAGTTTCATCCAGGAGGATGAGAATATCGCTTACTCAATTATCAATCGGGACAAAGAAGTTGACTCACTGAATCGGGAAAATTTGAGCCAGTTTGTAGAGCTGATGAAGCAGGATCCGTCAACTGTCGCGACTTCGACAGAGATGGTCTTTATTTCAAAGTCATTCGAGCGGATTGCAGACCATGCCAAAAATATCGCGGAAGAAGTCTATTATCTCCTGACTTCTCAGTCACTCAAAGAAGTGATCCGAGCGGAAAAGCAGAGTCAATAGGGTTATCGTGCATTCTGACATCCTCCCGGATCTGGGTTTGATCAGTTAATGCCAGGCAAATTGAAGATGCGATAGATTTTCTGAAGTTGGCTGCTCTCAGTTCTGTCTTGCTAGGATTCCATGTGACCGTTTGCATGACCTGATTCGTGAGCTAACTTTTTAGGGTCATTATAAAAAAGAATGGCAAAATATCCCAAAATATTAAGAGAGGGCATAGGGTTAGTCGTCCTGTTGTTGGGTGGCTCTTTAACTGCACAAGATGTAGGGACGCGAATCGACCTGAAGCGTAAGGCCCTGGACGAAACGGTTTGGGTGAACGAAGTCCGAGCAGAGCGTTACGGGGATACTATTGCGAAGCTTTGGGATGAGATTCGCGAGGCAGAAAACCCGCTAGACGTTTTCCGAACTTTTTCTTTAGGGGCTATCGAAATGCCACAATGGACGCTAAATAGGCGATTGCCCGAAAAGATTTTTGAGTTTATCCACCGAGCTCCAGCTTCGGGGATAAAGTATCTCAGAAGCTACCAGTTCGAAACGATGCTCAATCGGTTCGAGAAAGAGGGATATAGCGTCGATCAGGTGGACTTTAGGCATTCGGGGTTTGAAGTTAAACCGGATGGTGTGGGGATCTCGAGGGTTGAGTTCGAAATGAATGTGAGCGGCCCAACCCACACGCTTTACCGGAGGTCGTTTCAAGGCACGGCGAGGATCGTTTGGAGTGAAGAGCTCGGAGAGGACGACCTCTACTACCCTCAATCGATCTCGTTTGAGAACCTTCGGCAGTATAGAAGAACAGGTACGTCTGGGTTTGAGTCTTCGGACTGGCTGGACGGAGAGGACTCGGGGTCTGCTTACAGCGTCATTCTGGTAGAGGATTTTGATCTCGATGGTCGGCCGGATATTCTTTTTCCCAGAGCGAATATGCTCTATCGAAACGTGGGTGACTTTCGCTTCGACCCCCGTCCATTCGTAAAGCACCAGGTTCCAGTGGCAATTGACGCGGCTCTGCTGATTGATGTCGATCTGGATGGTGAACGCGAGTACATAGTGACGACCCGTGGTTTGGGAGTGCTTCTTTTCGAGCCTAATCGGAAGTCTGGGCAATTCGATCAAAAGCCGAAAACCTTAGTGAAGCCCAAGAGGCTCTTCAGCGGGTTTTCTATGACGGCTGGAGATTTGAATGAGGATGGATTACCGGACTTGTTCATAGGACAGAATGTTGAGGCTTACGTGCAAGGATTACTGCCAGAGCCCATCTTCGATTCGAATGACAGTTTGCCCTCCTTTTTGTTGATTAATCAGGGAGCTGGAAAATTTCGAGAAATGATAGACAAGTCAGGCGTATCCGAAAAATCGAAACGCAGGATCCGAACAAGCTCAATTGTAGACCTGAATCTAGATGGGCAAATGGACCTAGTGATGACGAGTAACTTTGCTGGAGTGGATGTTTTTGCCGGGAGCAACGCCTCGCTTCTTGAGGATCGTACCTCGGAATGGCTTGAAGAGCCGGAACTCTTTGGCTCTAGTCATGTGATTGCGGATTTTAACCGCGATGGAAAATTGGATCTGTTCGCAGCGGGTTCGAGTTCGGAAGTGGGTCGTAGAATGAGCAAAGCAGGATCCCACAGAGAGGGATTCGAAGGCATTGAAGCAAAGCGTGCGATCATTTCGAAAGGGAGTCGTTTATGGCTTGGCAAGAAAGAAGGCGGGTTCTTGCTGTTTGAGGATGAGGATGTCTTCACGCGCGCAGGATCGGTTTGGGGAAGTACGGACATCGATTTCAACAACGATGGATTTCCCGATTTGTATTTGAACAATGGTTATGTAAGTAAAACGACCTCGAAGAATTACGACGAAATTTTCTGGAGACATGACGTTTATGACAGCAAAGTAGAAGACCGAAAGGAGCTGTCGCTATTTCTTCGCCTCGAGGGTCCTGGAAGTTATTTGTCAAAAAATGAAATGAGTTGGTCACCATTTCAGAAAAACCGTCTTGCAGCAAATTTTGGAGAAGAGGGTTTTGTAGATATCGCTTATCTCATGGGTCTGTCTTCAGAAAGGGACGGAAAGGCGACAATTTCTGAAGATTTTAATATGGACGGTAAACCTGATTTACTAGTGGTGGAGTCCGACTCGGTCGAAAGCCAGATGTTCCTGAGGTTTTTGGAGAATAAGATGCTGCAGACGGGTAACTGGGTAGGAGTTCAACTGCGCCCTGCGAAGAAGCGTTCGACAGTGGGAGCGTCAGTCCGGATAATAGGCAATGACTTTACAGCGGTTAAGGCAAAAGTATCTGGACAGTCGCGAAATGCTCAAACCTCATCCACGTTGCATTTTGGCATCGGAGAGGCGGATGCGATAGAAGCGATTGAAGTGCAGTGGCCAGACGGTGAGAAGACTAGGATGGATACGCCCGCGATCAACCAGTACCACGTTGTGGTTCCTGGCAGTTAAAATTTGATTTTTGCCAAGGCCTAGACTGTTTTAATGTTCAACCGGTCAGCGTTGTCCTTGAACTTCTACCAAGAGTATTGCCATCCCAATATGGTTGTGAGTTTCGTCTCTAATTGGAGCCCGTTGAGGTCCTGAAAGATTGGCGACACGACCTCCAAGGCAATTCGGTTACCTGAAGCGGATCCTTTATTGATGAAATAATTTAACCCGATTGCGGCGTCTACGCGTTGCCCGCCATAATTTTCAGAAAAGGCTGCCGTCACCGTTCTGCGAGAGGGAGCAAACGGAGGGTTGAATGAGAGATCGGATTGGATTCCGCTCATTTTTTTGGAATACTTATAAGCGATTCTTCCCGAAATGCTAAGTTGATCCATAAGCTTTGACGCGATCCAGCCCGAAGCTTCGAGGGAGTTGCCCAGTCGGAAGTCGTGGTGATTTGTATTTAGGCGGATGTCTGCTTTGGCTTGAGCACCATAGGACCATGACTCTTTTTGACTGATGTAGGTGATCGACGGATTGAACTCCATACTACCGCTTCCCATTTGCATCGGTGCGGGAAGCTGACGCTGAACGCGTCCACCGGGTCCCGGTACCAAATCGGTTTCCGCGATCGAACCGCTTGGAAGGCTGAAACTGAGACCGAAGTGGGCCTTGTCTCCAGCGGATTTATAGAATGGCAATAGAGTGCCCAGTTTTAGGTCGCCCCAACCACTGCTTTCGGTGGTGAAGGTGCTAGATCCGTCGTTTAGTGAAATAAGCGGTGCCGCCATCCCAAAGATTTCGTGGTCCATGCTGTAGTCTAGATAGGGTAGCATGGCAAATAGAGTCATCTTGTCAGAGGGGGCGTACATAACACCCAGCATCGTCATTTCCATGGTCATACGAGTGGGCGTGACGTTGTAGTTTGCGTTGAATACATCCTGTGAAGCCCGACTGGTTTCACTGCTTCGCATTCCCTCCATTTTCATTCGCATTTGGCGAAAGGATAGCATCCACTCTCCTGATTCGTGAGTATGGTCGGCCATGACCATGATGGGAGCATGGCTATCTGGCCTGGCAAATTCGTATTCGTGAGCTTGGGACGATGTTAGAAGCAGTATACTGGCTATTGCCAATGTGATTGTGTGATTGGAAATTTTCATTGAACTTAGAAATTTGCATTTAGTGCAGGTTGGCTTTGGTGTTTCCTCGAGGGCTCTTTGCGAGTTGGTAAGGCAAACGCGAAAAAGCGATAGAAGGCATCCCATTTGGATGCAGCTATTCGCGGTCAAACCGTCAATCCGGTGATAGAAACAAGTATCTGATTAGGATAGCACCAGCCGCTTAGGCGGGGGTAGCTCCAAACTGATATCAGTATCGCCCATAACAGAAGTCTGTTGGATGGCTCTTTTCCAACTCTGAGGAGGGACTATCAAAGGCTCTGCAGTGCTCGGTGCAGTAAGTAGCCACTTGGGGACCACGTTCCAGTAGCCGATCGCCTGATCGTCTACATTCGTTCTTTGTTCGATGACGTATTGGCAAATACCGCAGGTCTCTTTCCCTTCCATAGCCGAGCTCAAAGCCTCGGTGAAATTGTCTGAGTCTGAATTCTCTATCGCCATCGACAACCAGGCAAAGGCTTGAATAGGTGCTAGGTGCCACCCATTGGTGAGACAAATAACGATGATCGCCAGACTGCCAAAGACTTTATTCCGTAACAACATTCGTGAGGCGAGTCTGGAAATCTCGGTAGGTTGGATATGTCAACGTTTAATTTTTAGGCAAACGGATTTCCGTTGTGGGCGAAATGACTTCTTTGCGGTGATTCAAACCGAAGGTAGATACGTTCGGGCCTTATCGAGAGGGCGTGAGAAACCGCGTTCGTGAGAGTCTGAGAGAGATCAGGAATTTGTAGGTCATCCAATCCCAAATTGATGAGGATGCAGAACGCACAGGCTTCAGTCGTTCCCGCGAAGCTCATTGAAGGGGAAGACCCGATACGGACCATCACGTAGTCCTCGGGCTTGTCAAGAAGGCTCGCTATTTGGGTCGAGAGATTCTTGAGGATAGATTCGCTTTTTGATGGGGCTAGCGAACCGTTCGTTTCAATATTTAAATAGGGCATTGTAAATTGAGCTTATCGAGCTTTTCCCGTTACAGTAAATCCCGTTATGGAACGGTTCGGATTTTGAAGAGACCCGGTAAAATGCAACTGAAACTGGCCAGCTTTCTTTCCGCTTTCGGGATCGTGGAAATTGAACTCGTACTCGCATCGGGCCCCTGAGTTGGATTGCGGTTTTGCAATTCTACTCGGTCTTCCCATGACATCGAAAATTTCGTTGAGTGAAGGCAGGGAAGCGGTGAGTACGGAGGTTTTGTCCAGCTCAATGCTCATGGATCGTCTCAGTTTGTTGATTTTGGCTTCTCCGATGTTCTTGAACATCGACAGAATAGGGTCCGAGCCGATCAGCTTAACAAACGTTTCGTCGATCTCCATGTGCGTCAACAGGCGATCTTTGAAGTGCGTTTTGAAGGCCATAGAAAAGGGCTGGTCGTCGGGGGAGCCTAGCTTTTTATGAAAGGTCCATGTCCAGACCTCTTCGTGGTGACCCTGGTGGAGTTTCTCAATTTCTTCAGGACTCGCACCGCTTAGGAAAACGAAGTCGGCATCCCTGACGATTGGATCACGAAATCCGAAAACGAGTTTCTGGGAGGATTGGACCGTTACGTTTTGGTCGAATTTCTTTAGCTGGTTCTTGAAATAAAGAAGTCGGAGATAGACACACCCGGACAGCGTAAGCGATAGGGTTATCAGGCAAATCGCAGTTAGCAGTCGCTTCGATTGGAATCTCTGGCTCATAAAGGGTCGGGTGTTTCAAAGAATTCTAGAAATTCGAAACAGAAAAAGGTTCAAGATTTGAAAGTGCGAGGACTAAAGGAGTTCGGTTGGCCCTCTGCGAGGCTGATTGAATTTGCCAGAACGTGAATATGCCGGGACTTCGTCCTTCGGTAACCTAGCCTAGTTGTTGCTCGCTGCGCTGCCTGCCTGAATGGATTCGGTGCTGCCAAAGGGAGTAGGGTAGTTTGAGCGAAGCGATATCATTTCATTTTAACGGAAGTACTTTCGCTTCCTTAGCTGGACAAATTGGAATCCACCCATAGGTTATTCACGTATAAGTTGTTGGAGATGTTTTGGCTTGGCCTGACCTCAAATTCTATGTGCCCTATATTTTCTATCCGATTTGCGACCGGGATTGTTGCTGTTTTAGCGGCGGCCGCGTTTCAGGGCTCGCTTTGGGGGGCAGGCGATTGGGAGGAGGAAGCCTTGCTGCTCTACAATTCTGGGTCTCCAGAAATCAACGACCTTAGAGCAAGGAGTACAGGTAACGAGCGGCTGAAGTTGTACGCGAGAGCGCTAGGGCAGTTGCACGTCCAACCCATGAGGGAGGAAAATGCGCTTTTGGCGAAGGAGACGTTCGAGACCCTTTTTGAGTCGAACCCGAACGATCAAGTGGGAATTGCGTCGGTCTATTACCTAGCAAGAATCAATCATAAGTATCTTGACCAGCCTGACTTGGAGGCAGTGCGTTCTGATTACCGATACATTTTTGAGTCCTATCCATCGAGGTTTTTCGGGGAGCTGGCCTTTCTGAAGTACCTTCTTATCGAGCTGTACAATGAGGAAAGCACGCAAAGCGTATCCAATCGAATTGCGAGTTTAGAGATGCTGGGTGATCAGCTAACTATTCCAGATATGATACGGGGCTATCACCGTGCGGTTGGAGATGCCTATTTGGGTTACGAATTGTCAAAAAAAAAGGCCTACGAGCATTTGAAAGTGGCTTATGAAATTAGGTCCGCGGTTCCGGAGACTCAGGTTGAATTGATGCTTTCGGTCGCCGAGCTAGCTGAATTTTACGGAGAGAAAGACGTCGCAATTGCGGCGCTCCAAGATTTTCTGAATGTTGCCAATGGGGATGATCGCACGGGCGAAGTCGCACTACGAATCGAAGCTCTCAATCCGAAATAGGGTATTGCTCTTGCATCGATTGATGCCTGAGACAGTAGTAATCAAGGTCTCAATACGTTTCTGCTCTTTGAGGGAGATTATCCTCTGACCCTCCTCATCTGGGTCTGGACAAATGGTAATCATCTGGTTTTGTTGTTTTTCCCGATGCCTGAGGTTGAACTACCAAACGAACCTGCCTTCACAATCGTCTCGAGTTTTGTCAGAGAGCGAAACGTTCTTTTCGCAATGGCGAATTTCAGCGATCTGTATGTGGACTACTATCTCCACCTAAAAGACAACAGGATCGGGATGGATCCTCGAGCGGATGATCTGCTCAAAACCACTTTGGCCGCATTTTCACTCCATTGTGTTTCGCGTCCCAGAAATGAAGTCTTGGCTTGGACCATCAATTTCCAGGATCCGCTGCTCAATCTTTTTCTAGGAGGAGATACCGAAATTGGGTCGGTTGTAGGGCGTGCTTTCACCGAAAATGTAAAGGAGGCGGAAGAGAACGTTTTTTATCAGGAAGTCGCGAAGGGAAATAAGCCGATCCATCGCAGTGTAGTCCCTTTTGAAGGAAACGATCCGTTGGCGGCAGTGGAGGCCTTTTATGCGATGAGTGAGCAGCGCCCAGCCCGTTTTTTCAGGCTCGATACGGAGACCTTTGCCATAGTCTCTGCCCATCCAGATTATGATGAAGAATGGTTCAGGGATCTGAATGTAGACGATTTGCGTGTCTTATCGGTAACCGAGCAAGTGAACCCCTTGGAGACTCGAATTGTTAAATGGGAATGTGGCTGTAATCAAAAGCGGATTCTCCAGGCGTTGGAACCAGTATGGCGCCAAAGCTCCGATGAGCTGTTTCTCGGAGAGGAGCTAATTGAAGTGAATTGCCCAAGGTGCGCCGGCAAATATCGAATCAGCAAAGAGATGATGGAAGCCTACGATGAGGGTTGGAAAGACAAAGTGGAGTAGTTAGAAGCTGGTTCTTGGGTCGACGAATGAAGTAGGGCTCGATGTCCGGTCCGAGTCCAAGTTCGTACGAGCGTGTGATTTAGGAAATGGCGGTAATGCTGGTGGTAGCATTAGTGTTGGTGGGTTGTCTTTTTCGGTTGGTCTTGCTTGTTCCGCGGGCGATTGAACGTTTGAAGGAATCCGACCAGTCGTCTTGGGAGAAGTAGGCCGTTTTGTGTGGGCTTAGCGGGCTTTACATTTTTCGGATAGAGATATTGGCTGAATATGTGAGTAAATCTAGTCCTTCGCGAAAGCGTAAACTGCCTCTCCCGATTTTAATGTATGCGAATACGCGTACCTCAGCAGATCAGCTTTATCTGGCAAAGTTTGGCGTTCCGGATGCCTTCATATCCATGAAAATGGGGGCAAAATCAATCGCGGTGCTAAACCAGCTCGAATTTTCGAGAGGATTGAAGGAATCGGCTTTCAGTACCATCCTGGCTCTTGAGGATTGGATCGAGAAGGCTCGTACCAAATATAGGCGGAAGGATGTAGGCGTTGTTGAAATTATTGCGACGTTGGCAGCGGCGTATCGGATTAATGGATTTAGAGTTTCGTCGGATTTTCCCGCTTGGCTGGCGTTTCAACTGCAAGGGTTTGGGATAAAAATTGATGCAATGAAGACGTCGATATTTCCAGCCCGAGAAACGAAGACGGAGGAAGAAATGCGATTTCTTCGACAGAGTAATCGGTGTAGTGCGGCGGGAATACGGGCGGCAGAAGAAACTCTGAAAAAGTCCACTATCAAGAGGGGCTACCTTTACCTCGAGGGCAAACGGCTGACCTCGGAAAAGCTTAGGGAAGCAATAGAGGTTGCCTGTTTGACCGCGGGTTCGATTCCTATGGACACAATTGCAGCGGGTGGAGACCAGGCTTGTGACCCACACTGCACGGGCTCGGGACCGCTAAAAGCGAATGAATTGATCATTGTGGATGTGTTTCCGCGGGTCGCGAAAACGGGATACTTTGGTGACATGACGCGAACTTTCTTGAAAGGAAAGCCTTCTGATGCTCAGAGAGCGCTGGTTTCGGCAGTAAAAGGAGCGCATAGTCAGGCCATCAAAAAAGTTCGGACAGGAGTCGACGGAAAGACTATCCATACCTCAGTACAGAAGTACTTCGATGATCGCAATTATCTGACCATGCACGATGAGAGTGGAGCTCAAGGATTCTTTCATGGGACAGGCCATGGTTTGGGGTTAGAAGTGCATGAGGTGCCGCGAGTCTCAATCGTAAACTATCGCTTGAAGAGGAATTCGGTTATTACTATCGAACCCGGTTTGTACTATCCCGGATTAGGGGGCTGTAGATTAGAAGACGTGGTTGCAGTGACAGATACGGGGCCGAAGAAATTAAGCTCCTATCACTATAAATGGATTGTGGAATAAATGTTCCTTCAAGATGCCTGAATTCGCTGAGGTAGCGTTTTTCTGCCGCCAATGGGATCCCGGAAAACGGAAATTGGTTCAATCGGCACAGCTGAACGGAGAAGTTCGTTGTTTTCGTGATGTTGATCCAGTGCGATTGGCTCGAAAGCTCGAGGGAAACCGCCTCATTGGGTCGAGGACTCACGGGAAACGGATGCTTTTTCAATTGGAAAGGGAAACCTGGCTAGGGGTTCACCTCGGGATGACGGGAAATCTCCGAATCCGAAGTCATCATCAGCCTCCCGAGAAACATGATCATCTTTCCCTGAAGACGTGCATTGGGTGGCTTGTGTTCAATGATCAAAGGCAGTTTGGCAAAATAGAGCTTTTCGAGTCGTCAGGTCTACCCAAGTTTTGGGATGAGTTACCTCTGGAAGTAGGATCGCCGAAATATGACTACGACTATTTTAATTCGATCATTGAGAAACGAAAGCGAGGGCCGCTGAAAAGTCTTTTACTTATGCAGGAGTTTTTTCCTGGCTTGGGCAATTGGATGGCGGATGAGATATTATGGAAGGCGAGGGTTAGGCCCAACCGAGCTGCGGTATCACTGAGTAGCTCTGAGAAGAAATCGCTTTTCCGTGCTGTCAAATTCGTTTGGGACGGAGCTTTGAAGTACGTTGCCACAGATTATTCCGTTCCCCCGAAGACCTGGCTTTTTCAGCATCGCTGGAAAGCGGGTGGAATTTGTCCGAAGACGGGTGAAGCACTATGTCGAAGCACGATTGGAGGACGAACAACCTGTTGGTCCGCTAAATGGCAGTCGTGAGCTCTCGTTTTTGCTTTAGGGAGCGAGACGATTCAAGTTCCAGCCAACGTCATCGGACTTAGAATACAGGAAACGGTCGTGAATACGATTTTGGCCCCCTTGCCAAAACTCGACCGTCTCAGGAGTAATCCGGAAGCCTCCCCAGAAGGAGGGTAACGGGACGTCGCCCTTTTTGAATTTCCGTTTCATTTCATCCAACTTGGTTTCGAGGATAGAACGAGAAGAAATGATGCTGCTTTGGGGTGAAGACCAGGCCCCAATCTGGCTGCCAAAAGGACGGGTGACAAAGTATTTGAGGGACTCGGTTGCTGGAATCTTTGTCGCAGAACCGGTGACCGCTACTTGTCTATGGATGGAGATCCACGGAAAGAGCAGGGAGACTTTTGCGTTTCCTGCGATCTGCTGGGATTTGCGGCTGCCAAAATTTGTGAAGAAGACGAAGCCTCGTTTATCCAATCCCTTTAGCAATACAGAGCGTTGCCACGGTTGCCCCTTTTCGTCGACTGTAGCTAGCGACATGGCATTAGGCTCCACCACCTCCAAATCTTGAGCTTGGGAAAACCAAGCCTGAAATTGTTCGATGGGATCCGGAGACAGATCCTTTCGGCGCAAACTCTCTCCCGAATAATCCTCTCTAAGTTGGCTGAGGTCTTTGGACACGAGGAAATTTAAGACGAGGGAGGTATTTTTCGTAGTGTTTGCACTTGTTGAGCCTTTCGAGGGCTTTGTTTGCTAGTTCTGAGAGCGACTGAAGATTGTTCTGCAATCGCTCCAATTCTCGTCTCTCAAATATGTCCGAGTAAACGGAATTTTTTTTGAAAATCCTCCCGAGGGAGCGAGATTGTAATGGCTCGTTTAGCATCCCCGCTTTGCTGCGGATTATTGGGATGGACTGGGCGTGAGGTGGGATTCGGTTCGATGCGTTCCATTTGTAAGGTTATGGATGAATATTTGTTGGCTCGTCTTCAGTTATGTTACCTTATCTCATCGAGAAACGTCTTTATCTGCACGGACTGGATTTCTTTGAGATGAGGTCACTTAGGTTCAGAAGGAACGCTTTTATCTCCTAAGGCAACCGATTTTGAGCAAAATAGACTTTGCTAGTGATAGAATTCTCGATCCTTGAGCTGAAGTACCCTCTCTCGCCGAAAGATGCTTTTAGCCGAGTGAATCCGCTTTCACTAAAAAAGCCGACTAGTCTGATCCTATGAACCAAGAGCTGTTGACAAACCTAGTTGTCCCTAAATTCGACGCCAATCTTGGAAAGCTCGTTCAAATGTTCGGAAAGTATAAGGAGGAAATTGTGACGGTCAAAATAAAGGATGCAGCGTTTGCTGTCAAAGATACTACCGAAAAGAGCGGCCAAATCTGGGATTCAGTCCTTCTCGTGTATGTTCATGGGCGAGGCAGGTCTCTGGGGAGGTAGGCTTCTTAAGTGGCGCTCGATATGATTTTGAATCTTGCGCAGGAAATGAGCAGTGATAAGGAGTACCAGTATTGGTTTTAGGGCTTTTCAAGGTCGAATTCTGGTTGTCAGACAGATCATGCACCTTTGCATCGAAGTAGTGTTGGTTATTCGTAGAAAGGTAACTCGGGGGAAGTCATATACGGTTTTCATGCTGCCCGGCTATAATGAAGAGTGGCCAACCTCTGAATATGAGCACCAAGAAATTCTAAGGCTGTTCATGCAGGATCAGCCTTATGATGGAATTCATAATGATTTTTCAGACTACCGAATGGGACCGAAAAAGTCCGCTCGATCTTAAATGGGTTCTCGAAGCGAATTTGATATGATATGACGCTAGTCTATCGGTTGAGCCTGTGTTCCTGTGGAAAAGTCCCCGGTAAGAGTACTCCTGCAAGAAACAAAAGTGGGCTATGGTAGATTCTAAGTGGGGGTAAAACTAGACATTCTTGAAAGTTGCCCGACTATACCGCGTATTTGAAATGGTCCATATGAAACTCCGTGCCGAGGGTTTTCTGGGAGCCAAAGAAGACGGCGGCATTCCTTAAAGCGTGTTTGGTCGAGCTTAGCAGGGAGGTGACACAGACTAGAATCGATAAGGCAGCGAGGAATAGTGTAGCGATTACTGATACTCCAGCGAAAGAGGTTTGACTTAATATGCTCCATACGTCGTTTGCAAAGCTATCACAGAATGCCACTTTCTTGATAAATTGGATTAGGGCTTCAATCGTATTTTATGGCGGGTTCCCCTTGAAGCGTTTGAGATTCATTCTCGCTACTCATTTGAGATTAAGACGCATATCCAAGTGGACGATTCCGGCCTCAACGTAAGTTTCGCCTAGACGTTGGAATCCGAATCTCTCGTAAAAGTCGACTGCTTGGATTTGCGATGACAGCTCAACCTTTTTCCATCCTCTCTCTCGGGCGGCCTCGACGAGCTTTAGGAGTATTTTCTGTCCAACTCCTGTTGATCGGTACTCTTTGAGGACCGCCATTCTACCGATATGTCCGTCGGGCAAGAGGCGGCCGGTACCTATCGGGAGGTTTTCGTCATACGCGATCGCGTGAACGCAATCCGGGTCCCTACCATCAACCTCGAGGCTTGGTTCGACACCTTGCTCAGCTACGAAGACATTGAATCGTATTTGAAGGATACTGGTTTCAAGTGGGCTGAATTGGGTCAGCTCTACGCGGATCATGGATAAAAAAGTCTGGGTTTTGATGATTGCCAAAAGGATCCATGAAAAGTAAAAGCTAGAAATAGATTAAATGCCGTTTCCGCTTTAACATCGCAAATTCCCAAGTTTGGTTTTTTATGGGTTGGTTCTCTGTTTCCAAATTGCTAAAATTTCGGTAAATTGAATTAAGAATGTCGAAACATAACGTATAGTCCCGAGACGGTTTCTTACAAATTAAATGTTTTCTACTTGGCTACGAATCTTTGCGATCACTTCAATTGGCTCTTTGACTTCCGATTCGGTGGACTGGGAACCGATAGAGGGGCCACCGCTCGTCTTTGCCCATGACTTGGTAAGCGAAGAGCTTAGAGAAGGAGAGCGTTTTAAGCTAGCCCCAATTGCATATGTGGTAAATTTTGGATACGAGTTCGATTTGGATAGCGATTTCGGCGATTTTCATGTTCGGGGGATCAAGATGCTGGAATTGACTGTCCATGAAATAGACGCGCTCGAAAAGTTGGAGGAAATCACCAAAACAAAGGCCTTTGCGACGTCTTTTTCGGAAGCCCTAAAGAATCCAATTGTCCGTTCATGGGCCGTAGCTCGAAGACCGGTTACTACGGTTACACGAATTCCTAGTGGCATTGTCCGTTACCTGCAGGGAAAGTTTTTTGAGGTAAAACGGGGGTCAGAAAAACTAGCGGCGAAAACTAAGGAGCATCGATACAGAGGTGAGAGTAATGAGAAAGATCCAGTCGGGGAAAAGGTTACGGGTGCAGCAAAAAAAGTAGGTAGCACGACAAAGAAATTGAGTCGCCGACACTTGGGTTTCGACAAGGCGAAACGGGATTGGTCGAGGCGTTTGAAGGTTGATCCTTACACAACCAACGGCTACCTTCAATTTGAGTTGGAGCGGATAGCTTGGGCTTCGACAGTTGGTTCCTTTGCAGGTGAATTTGCCATTCCCTCCAGTTCGGTCCTCTCGTACACGCTGCAAGCTCAGGAAATGGTTTGGAGCAAGTCTGAAAAGGAGCTGGAGAGGTTAAACTCAAAATCCCTGAAGACGATGGGTGTCGACACAAGTGTACTCGTCCAGTTTGACCAACTAGACCAGTACACGCTGACGGAAAAGACTGAGCTAGTGATCACACTAGAGGAGATCGAAGTGGATGGTAGGCTAGACCTCATTCAACTAATGCTAGAGGTAGAAACGAGGGAGGAAGCGATGTTGATGGTTAAGATCATCTCTGCGATTGGAAATTATCACCAACTGGTGAAGCCAATCGAGGAGGTTGCGATTCGCCGAGGCCTTGCGGTCTGCTACGACGAAGAGGGAACGATGGTACTCCCTCTTGCTTTAGATTATCTGCACTGGTCAAAGGAGATTTCGGAAGTATTGCTTTCAAATGATCTCTACGACGAATCGCGGTGTTTATGGATTAGCGGAACCGCTTCTGCGATCGCGAAAAGAAGGCTGGCTACCCACGAGTGGAAGCTGAAAGAAAATTGTTTTGATACCTTTACTGCCCTGCAACCGAACCCATAGTGAAATTTGCCGTTTTGAAAGACCCTTCATGTGGCAGTCGTTGACGAAGTCGCGACTTCAGAAAATTCCCAGTTGAAAGGATAATTTTAAATTGCCTCGTTAATGAAAGCGTGTAACGTTCGAAACAGAATTAGAATCCTCCTACAGAATTATGTTATCTCGTCGCAAATTTATTAAATCGTCTACTTTGGCAGCGAGCACCTTCGCGATCACATCCGCATGGGCAAAAGCGGCAAATGGTGATGTCCGAGTAGCCGTGGTTGGCGTTCGCGGACGTGGAAAGAGCTTAATAGACGATGTATTTCGTACCGAAGGTGCTCGGTTGGTTGCGCTTTGTGACGTGGACACAGCGGAACTAGCAAAACGGGCAGTCGCGGTTGACGAAGAATACGGCGTCACCGTAAGCCAGGAAACCGATTACCGCAAGCTGCTTGAGAGAAGAGATGTCGATGCGGTTGTTCTGACGACACCAAATCACTGGCACGCCCTGCAGACAATTTGGGGTTGCGAGGCGGGAAAAGATGTCTATGTAGAGAAACCCGTTTGTCACACAGTTTGGGAAGGTCGCCAGATGGTGGCGGCAGCAAAGAAATACAATCGTATCGTACAGGCTGGTTTCCAGAATCGTTCTGATGTTGGGTTGCAAGAGGCGTTTCCCTGGATTCATGCGGGTAACATAGGTGAAATCAAGATGGTGCGTGGTCTGTGCTACCGAAATCGAGCGAGCATAGGGAAGATAGATACGTCCCTGGTGCCGCCAAAATCGGTCGATTACGATAAGTGGCTTGGGCCTGCTGAACACCAAGACCTTTACCGTCCGGAATTACATTATGATTGGCACTGGGATTTCAATACGGGCAATGGTGATCTGGGAAATCAAGGTCCCCATGAGCTCGACATAATGCGTTGGATTCTTGGCGATCCGGATCATCCGGTAAAAATTCAGTCGTTGGGAGGTCGATTTGGATGGGACGATGCCGGCGATACGCCGAATATGGGTATCACTACATTCGATTGGGGAGGAATACCTGCCCTATTCGAGGTGCGTAATCTATGGGTGAAACCTGACCTGAATAACGCCCCAAACTTTAAAGGCTCCCGTGTTGGCGTTATAGTAACGTGTGAAGGCGGAGAATTCCGAGGAGGTCGAGGCGGAGGATTCGTTTATGACAATGATGGTGAGCGGGTGAAGGCATTCAAGGGTGATCGCGGCTCTAATCATTTCCCTGCGTTCGTGAAAGCTGTGAATAGCCGCAAGGAAAGCGATGTGGCGGCTCACTTGGAAAGCGCTTACAAATCCAGTTGCCTAGCGCATCTCGGAAACATCTCCTACTTGAGGGGTAACGATGCTGATGGGAGGTCAGTCGAGAGGTTCGCTTCGAAGGATGGAGTACTCGAGGAAACACTAGGGCGGTATAATGAGCAAATGGCTCAGTGGAGCATCGATCAGTCGAAAGAGCTGTGGAAGATAGGCCCTGAGCTTGAGTTCGATGCTCGATCTGAGAAGTTTACTGGAGGGGATTCATACAAGCAGGCCAACAAGCTCCTGAAGAAGAACTACCGATCTGGCTATAGGGTGCCTTCCATCACCTAGAAGGGCTCGCTGAAAAAACATTGAACCGAGCTTTGGAACTCCCCTGAGGCTCGGTTTCATTTGACCTTGGTATAAATCCGTTGCGCTTGGAATATGAATTCGGATTAAGTCTAGAAAATGTTTACAGGTCTTGTTGAAGAAAAGGGTGAGGTGCTGAGCTTTCACGAGCAGTCGGAGGCGTGGAGGATGAGAGTTAAGGCAGACTTGGTGGCTCAGGAATTGGAGTTGGGTGACAGTGTGGCGGTCAATGGGTGCTGCCTATCAGTTGTTGAAATCAGCAAGACGATTTTAACCTTTGACGTGCTTGAAGAGACGCGGCGGCTGACAAATTTCAAAAATATCGATCTGGGATCCAAGGTGAATTTAGAGAGGAGCCTGCGCTTCAACGGCCGTGTAGGTGGACATTTTCTGACAGGGCACGTAGATGGTTTAGGCAAAATCTTGGAGCTCGGAATGAGAGCTAAGGATGTCATCCTGAAGATTGAAGTCCCTAGAGAATTTGAGCACTACCTGGTGTACAAGGGCTGCATTGGGATCGATGGAATTTCTCTGACAGTTGCTGAAGTTGAGAAAAATGTTCTTACTGTCTGGCTGATCCCTCACACGCTCCAATTGACGGGGTTGGGTGATTTGAAGCCAGGGGATAAAGTGAATCTAGAGTTCGATCTACTTGCCAAATATACCGAAAAAATCCTGTCAAAACAGGAACGCTAGATGAGATCTCAAATAAAAAGCGTCGTTGATGAGCTGGAACGTTTACGAAAAGAGGGACAGGATCGAATTTATGTATCGGAAGAGTCCTTACGGGACTTGAAATTCGCAGTAGGGAAGATTATTGCGGAAGATTCTGAAAAGGAAATGGAGAGTGTTGTTGCTTTAATACCCGAAAGCATACGTTCGGCAACGGCAGAAGATTTCGACCGAGTTCTCAAGGAAGAACCAAAAAAGGCTAATAAAACTTCAGGTGATAGAAAAGCCACCCTCGGAATTCCACTTGCATTTGAATTGCCGGAAGGCCACAAGCAAAAGCGTTGGGATGCGTTGCGGGAAATCGTACTAAATTGTCCGAAATGCAACGAGAATAAGCGAGAGGGCTATCAGCTAGTGTTTGGAGTAGGTAGTTTGGATGCTGATATCTTTTTTTGTGGCGAAGCTCCCGGAGCAGACGAAGAAGAGCAGGGGGAGCCTTTCGTTGGTAAAGCCGGACAGCTGCTTGATAAGATGATTGGTGCCATGGGGCTTGCTCGTGAGGAAGTCTATATCGGAAATATCATGAACTGGCGTCCGCAGCTTCCTACCCGAGTGGGCAATCGACCGCCAACAATCGGTGAGATTGAATTTTGCCTCCCATATTTAAGGGCTCAGATTGAGATCGTTAAGCCAAAGCTTATCGTGGCGCTAGGTGCGACTGCAGCGAAGGGCTTGCTTGGATCGAAATCGTTTCGTAGTTTGAGAGAAGTAAAAGGGGAATGGAGGGAATTTGAAAAAACACCTTTGCTCGCCACTTATCATCCTTCGTATTTGCTCCGAAACGACAGTAAGCGAGATAAGCGATCTGCGTGGGAAGATCTGCTCAAGGTGATGGAGCGTTGCGGTCTACCAATTAGTGACAGGCAGCGAGGGTATTTTCTCTAAATCTCAAGCACTTTCTCTACTTTGTGACATTTGGAGATTCCTGCCACTATCGATAGCCCGAGCCCGGTGCCCAGTTTTCCTTTGATGGAGTAAAAGAGGTCCAAGCATTTGACCTAGATGCTATCGGGCATTCTTCCTCTTGTATCTTGTTATAAATTTTTTTGTGATCAGCGTTTGAGAGTATATTGACTCCGTCTCCTTCTTGGAGGTTTAAACCTTGGGTAAGGATTCCGGAGTTTTCTCAAAATCAGGATCAGCTGTTGAAACGAGAGATGGTGAGTACGGATAGCCAGGCAATGCGTTATCCTGAGATATGGCACAGAGGCTATCAGCATTTTGAGTGGCAGTCTTCTGTTGCATGGCTTTGGCAGAAAAAAGTTAGACGGCGTGGCGGGTCAGGGAGGGATCAGGATACGGGAAGAATAGTGTCTACTCCAGCTCGGTTCAGGGTTCCCGCGATTTGGTCGATAGGAAGTATGGATTTTGCTATTAGTTCAGAATCATATTTCTTTCCGGCGTCGATCAAGCTCCTGATATGGGTGACCGAGACGAGCCTCTTCTGTAAAGATAACAAGGAAGTCGCTTCGGGCCAAGATAGCTTTTCCCATACACGCTTCCGTACTGCTAAGAGGGCGTGAGCTCGCTCTTGATGCTCTCTTAAATAGATTGCCCGGTATTTTGCTGCAACTTATCCCTCCACTTGAGGAATGATCTGCTTGACAAGTGTTTATCAAAAAACGCTTCACAGACGCATTCTCTGGTCAACGAGGTACTGCTCTTTAGTAAACATGTCTCGGAGATCTGCTTTGGCGTCTCTCCCCAGCGAGGTCGGCAAAAGTTTGATTCACGATGTGACCAAGACGGGAAGTTCCCCTTCGATGAGCTGTCGCAATTCGGCCTCCCGGTTCTCCCGGTGGAATATACAGGCGGAGGAAAAACGTTCGACTGTGAGTGCCCAACGACCTTCCGTTTGCTCTGTAACTTTGCTCGGTGCGATCAATGAGAGGTGGTCGGATGCGGAACTAACCTCATGCCAAATCCGTAAGTCTTTGATAAACAATATGAAACCTAAAGGATTAGCGAAGCACCCCCTGATTTAAGCGTTTTTTGCCTATTTATTGCTACAAAAATTGGCCGGTATTCAGACTCAAAAATGGATGGATTTCAGACAACTGATGTCTATGCGGTCGTTGACTCTTGGCAAATGCGGCAACAGAAATCCAAAGTTGAAACCTGAGGATTGCATCAGTCGCCCAATGTGCGGTAGCGTTTCCTAAATTAATCCTATAGCGTGCAGAGCCATTTTTGATATTATGATTACAGAGCAATTGAAAAGAAGACGGCCAATTTCTAAAAAACGTGGTTTTACCCTGATAGAGATAATGCTCGTGATAGGGTTGATGGTTCTCCTAGTTGGACTTGTCGTAACGAATGTCGACAATCTTTTCGGGACAAACCAGACGGAGTTGGTTCGCTTTAAGGTCAAAGAGTCCTTCAAGACACCTTTGACTAGCTATCGAATTCACATGGGCAGTTTCCCCACAACCCAGCAGGGCTTGAAGGCGTTGGCGGTTCGCCCGGAAGGTGACGGCGGCAGATGGAGAGGCCCATACATCGAGGGTGAAGAAAATCTGAAGGATCCTTGGGGCCGCAGTCTTCAATACCGGTATCCTGGCACGCACAATACTTCATCGTACGACCTATACTCCCTCGGGCCGGATGGCACTGAGTCGGGCGACGATATTACCAACTGGTAATCGTTTTTGAGGAGGGTTTAAGTTGCGAGCTTGGTCCGGTTGGCATTCGCCGGGCAGTCCTAATTAGAGTAATCAGTCGATGAAAGTTAAAGTTGGCGATCGTGATTGGCGTCGTGCGTTCACTTTGATTGAGCTTATGCTCACGATGGCCTTGATAGCCCTTTTGTCGTCGCTGTTTATCTGGAATATTAATGCACTTTTGAAGCAAGGAGAACTGGAAGCCCTGCAGAACGAGTTGTGGGGAGTGATAGAAAAAGCAAAACAGGCGGCGGTGTTTAGTCGTCAGCCTCACAGGGTCCGTTTTGACGAAAAGCTTAAGTCGTTCATGGTTTCGTCGAGCGAAGAAGAGATCGCCTACCAAGTGGATACTAGTGGATTTGGCGAAGAAGTCGAAATCGAGGTTTTTTTTAAAATGATTCTTCCCAAAGATGGTTATCGTCTTGTACGGGGCGAATTGGTCACCTATCGCGAAATTGAGTCGGTTACATTTTTTCCCGACGGTACTTGCACGCCGTTCTCTGTAGATTTGAAAATTGGCGAATATAAGAGTGGATATCAAATCGATCCATGGACTGGGTCCCAATTAACGGCCCCCGAGGAAGACTCATGAGGGTTAGGGCGAAAAGGAAGAGTAACCAGGGATTAACTATTATAGAGGTGATGCTCTCCCTCGCTTTATTTGGAGTGGCCGTAACGACCTTTACTGCGGCTTATCTAAATATTATCAATGCCATCGCTGCCATACACGTCGATCAGGCTTACGAGCAAGACATGTCCATGATCCGGTTAGACGCGTTCTCGAGCGTTTTAGTCGAAGACTTGGAAGAGGGTGGGGAGGTTTTCACTGGAAGCCATGGTGAGGCGTCTTGGAGAGTTGAGTACGAGCCCACCTTGGTTGCTGACCTTTTTCGGGTTAGTCTTCTCGTGGAAATCTTCGACAAGGAAAAGGACGAGATGAAAGAAGTGGAAGAGGTTCATTATCTAACACGACCGACTTGGTCGGACCCTGTGGAGAGAGCGGAGCTTCGGGCAGAAACAAGGGACCGACTGCTCGCAAAGCAAAGCGGCTTGGAATAAGCATGAGTTTAACAAATCAGCGAAACCGATCTCTCCGTTCGAGCAAAGGATTCACTTTGCTTGAGGTGATGTTTGCAGTGTTCATGGGTGCCGCCTTGCTGGTCGCCGCGACCACATTTGTGTTCGCCCTAGGAGAGCTGTGGGGTAAGGGGGCAAACGTTTGGCTATTTCAGAAGCACGTGCGAGGCGTATCCAGATTTTTGGAGCAGTCCATACAAAAATCTGGTTGGAAGATGTCTACGGGGGAAGCACAGACCCCTGTCTATTGGTCAAATCGTGGAGGTCGGGCCTATGAGAATGAGCAATTACTAACTTTCGAACTAGACAAAAGCCCTGGTGTGCTGGTTTGGCCTGCAATGCCTTTGCCGCATGTTGTATGCTCGCTGAAGCTGGACGAGGAAGATGGGCTCTATTTGCTTTGGCGGTCGCGGCTTGAAACAGGCTTCAAAGAGGAAGAACCGCGCAAAACGCTTATTTCACCTTTCGTAACGGAAATAAATTACTATTATCTAGAAGCTGAGGATGAGGAAGCAGAATGGGAAATTGAAGACGATCCCAATAAGGAAGCTGATGGCCAATTTCTCTTGCCGCAGCGAATTGAAATAACCTTCGAATACGAAGGCAGAGAAGAAAAGCGACAGATTGTGCTGCCTGTCTCTTTCGATGGGGTTCCCTTTTTCTGATGATGTGCCGCCTGGATTCAAACCGTTGCCGTTCCAAAAAGGGCTCCATTTTGCTAATGGTGTTGGTGCTAATAATTGTCTTGAGCTACGTTTTAACAAAATTCGTGGAGCAAGCCCAAGTCGAGGTCCAAGGCGAGGGCTACTATGTGGAGCGGACGCGTTTAAGGCTCCAAGCTTGGTCGATCCTCGAAGTTGCGGTTGCGGTACTGGCGGATGTGAAAGCGATAGACGATGCCATTTATGCTCCGGCCCAAGGCTGGGGTGATCCAATTGACTACTCGAAGATTGAGATTCCAGAAGGTATGAATGTGACCGTCGATTTTATCGACGAGTCTTCGAAGCTCAGTATCAACGAGCTGGATGAAGGGTCGCTCTTTCTGCTGTTTGACGAAATGGACTTTGATTTGGATGTGAGCCAGTCTTTGACCAACACGCTACTCGATTGGATCGATGAGGACGACGATGCCCGAATAGATGGAGCGGAGTCGAGAGAGTACAGTACAACCGAATTAGAGATGCACCCGGCCAATGGACCGCTCCGCTCTTTGGATGAGCTTTCCTCGGTGATCGGATTTAAGGAGCATTTTTTCGACGAGAATGGATTTCCCAATGACAAGTTTAAACAATTGTCCGAAGTGGTGACGTACCATCCCGTGATGCAATTGAACGTAAACTCCGCATCTCCGCTTGCTCTCCAGTCCTTGGCGGGATTGAACGAAATCCAGGTTGATACTATCTTGGAATACTTGGCGGGTCTTGATGGGGAGTCGGGGACGTCGGATGACAACTACTTCGCCAATGCGGTTGAAATGACTGATGTCATTGGCGAAATCGGGCGGGGTATTCCGATTACGCAACAAATCAGTGTCCTAACAGTCAAAGTGACAGTGCAGGAAAAGGGAAGTTCGTACAGTTTGATTGGAACGTTCAGTACGAATACTGAAACCACAGAAAATGGTGAAACCGGGGATCTCGAATATCCGTTCGTTTTCCTTGAGCTCAGAGAAGAGCCCAGTATAAACAACGCCAATCCCACGTGACCGACAAGTTTACAGTTGTGCAAAATACACTGACCAATCCAGAAAATGATAGGATGATGACGATGCAGGTCGCTGCTGCGCCAGGTCATATTTTCTTCTGTCGGAGGGTGGAAATCCCCGAGGATGTTGAAGATAGTGAACGGGAGAGCTATTTGCAGCTTCAGCTGGAAGGCATGTCGCCCTTTCCCTTGGAGCATCTTCAGTTTGGGTTTTACCTTGATAAAGCCAAGCGATATGCCTATATATATTCTGGATACAGGCGGTCGTTCGACAGCACTGGGATGTCTGAATGGTCCAAGCATGAAGTGGTGATTCCCGAATTCTGTGTAGGGGTTCTGGCTGGAAAAGGCGAAGAAGGGGCTCCTTTGTTGCTGGTTTCTGATTCGTCAATCAGCTACTTCGAGTTCGACGACGTGTCGGAGATACCGTGCTACTTTGAGTCCTTTCCCAGAAATTTAGGCAGAGATGGATCCGTTCGACTCGCCAGCGGGGATTTGGAGGTCGTCACAGAGCGCTTAAAAGATCGCATAGGTGAAAATATTCCTCGTATTTGGTATTCAAATACTAATGTCACGATTGAAAATAAAAAGTTTAAATTTCAAGCTCTGGAAGCTGGGAAGTCAATTGCGGTTCAGGTAAAACGTGAAGTTCTGTGGAATATGGATCTACGAGATCCAGAGAGTGTTGAACAGGCGAAACAGGAGGAGCTGAGAAATCTTCTCATATGGAGAGTGGTTCTCGCGGTTGCAGCCGCTCTCGCACTTTTAGTATTTGGAGAGCTATTTTGGTTTGGAGAGCGTGGCTATCTGAACTTGCGTGAAGATTGGAATACCGAGCAGGCTCCGATTGTGGAACGCATCATCTCCCAGCAAACAACGATCAACGAACTATTGAGTTTTCAGGACTCGGACTTGGTGCCTTTCGACATGCTAGTGGCTATACAACCATTTTTGACGGATGCGGTCTGGTTTACGAAAGTCGAAACCAACGGAACCAATAGCCTCAAAGTCTTTGCTAATGCGACCAGCAATGGACAAGTTAATCAGTTCAAGGCAAGGTTGGATCGTTTTGTTAAGATTGATAACGTGGAGCTGGAAAATATCCAGAGCCGTCCGGATGGTGCAACGTTTACGGCGTTAATATATTTTAAGGCCGGTTCTTTTGCAGTTAAAAATGTGATCGAGAAGGTCGCGAACAATGGCTAGTTCAAGTATCAAAAACGACTTCCAGTATTGGATAACTTTTTTGCGAGTCCGTTTCTTCCGGCTATCGATGCGTGAGAAAGTGCTAACTGTTTTATTCGTAGGGGCCCTGCTCGGAGTATGGTTTTCGTTCCAAATCGAAAGGCATGGCACCGCTTTTTTCGACATCAGGGTCGCAAACAGTGCAGCTAAAAACCAGGGGGATTACCTGGAGCAGCAAGCTATAACGGAAGAGGAGTACAATAGTTTAATCCAAGATATCAACTTAGGCGAACTTCCCTCTGTGAATGAGGTCAACGCTCGTATAGATGATCTGATTCGAAAGTACGGGTTTGGAGACTTCAAAATCAATTCTCCTAAATCAAGTTCAGGCAATTCGCTGACCTTTCACACCTTCACCATAGATCTTGGGAAAGTGAACTACAACCGGCTTATCCAATTTACGAATGAGATTAAGACGAATTTACCTTATGTCAGTCTGCGTCAAATTACGATTCAAGCCCAGCGGCGGACACCGGAATTTCTCGATGTGAAGCTAGAATTGAAATCCATCGAATATACACCATGAATTATTGGATACGAAAAGCGAATTTTGTCACCTTGGCTTTAATGTTTAATTGGGGAATGCTATCCCTGATCGGACAGGCTCAGGACACTAATGCCCCTATGGTGAATGCGGCGGAAGACGATCCAGTCAGAATTCTCTGGCGAGGAGAGCCGCTAGTGAGTGTTCTCCATTCTCTAGAGACCTTGACAGGTAGGTCTGTCATCCGTCCTCAAGCATTGCCTACTCCAGAGTTCACGTTCGACAGTCGCGGAGAAATGACTCTTGGTGAAGCGATTCTGGCAATTGAAAGCTTGCTGAGTATCAATGGCATTGGGGTGACTCCTCTTGGGGAAAAATTTCTCAAAGTAGTATCGATCAACACAATTCGGACCGAAGCCCCTGAGTTGGAGGTGGAAACGCTTTTAGATCGTCAGCCGAGCGGGAAGGTAGTGAGTAAGCTGTTTCGCTTGCAGTATTTGGATTCCCAGACTTTTCAGTCCCAAATACAGCAATTCCTGAGCCCTGGATTTAGCACGATTATTCCGTTTCAGAATTCAAATGCGGTACTGGTGACGGATACGATTAGCAATCTGCAGCGGCTGGAATATGTGGTCTCTGAAGTAGATAAGCCGAGTCGTCTAAATGTGAAGACAGAGTTCTACACTTTGCAATACGCTCAAGCCAGTGAAGTGGCGGAGCAAATACAGAGCCTCATTGATGCTGCAAGGGCAAACTTCGGGGAACAGTCTAATCCTGGATCGAACGCTAACAATCAAAACCAAATTAGGGGAGGTCAAGACACTGGTGGGAACCAGCCTGCGCGCCCCACGGTGAATGCGGTACCGGCGGGAGAGGGTGCCATTCCTAGCCAAATCCTGTTTGGATCAAATACGGCTATTGCCTCTGATGATCGCACGAACCAGATCATTATAATGACGGAACCGTCGAACATCGTGTTTTTCGACGAGATAATCGAAAAGCTTGATATCAAGTCTGACCCTGCCACGCGTATCGAGGTTATAATCCTAAACCACGCTCAAGCAACGGAAGTCGCGGGACTCTTAAGCAGTTTTGTCAGTGGCTCTACTTCCGCAGAAACAGGTGACAGGTCTCAGGCTAATGCTAACCAGAACACTCAGCAGCAAAATCAGAGAGGCAACCAGAGCGTAAGTCAGAATGGCCGTCAACTGTTACAGCAAAATCAGCCTTTGCAGCAGCAGTTAAGGAATGCAGTTAGTACGACTTTGGAAGAGCGGGACAGCCAATTCAGCGAATTCATGACGATCGAGGCAGACGAGCGAAGCAACTCACTGATAATTTCAGGTACTCGAAGTGATTTAGATTTGATGACAGAGCTGATTGGGAAAATCGATGTATTGCTCCCTCAGGTACGAATTGAAGTTATCATTGCTGAGGTTAACTTAGACAAAGATTCGAATCGAGGAATGGATCAAATCACAGGCTCATATGTTCAAAACGAGGTGGCGGGTGAGCCCAACATAAGTAACCTGCAAGGCCTAGACATTTTGGGAATCGGTGCGAACAACGTGTCATTTAATATGGATGCAACAACCGGGATAATTTCTAACCTGAGTTTCGATGCAATTCTGTCTGCTGCTCAAACGAATAGTAATGTCCGTATCCTCTCAATACCGACATTACTGACCACGCACAATCAGGAAGCGACCTTTACTGTTGGCCAGCAACGTCCGATTGTAACGGGCACAACAACCGACAATACGCTGAGTACTTCGGTTCGGGAGACGGTTCAGTACCAAGATATCGCTATTGAGCTGAAAGTGAAACCGCTAATCGGGCCGAATGACATCATTCAGCTAGAAATCGACCAATCGGTGAACGACATTGATGGATCTGTCGAAATTAATGGAAATCAGCAGCCGATTATTGGTCGACGTCAGATGGTTTCGTTTGTGAGCGTTAAAAGCAATGGTTTGGTGGTGCTTGGCGGTATGCAGCGAAGCAAGGAAACGAAATCGCTCAACAAAATGGCATTACTCGGCGATATCCCCGTTTTTGGAAATATTTTTCGTAGCCGAGGAACCGATTATGAGAAAAGAGAGCTACTTGTCTTTATCCGTCCCAAAGTCATTCGCGATTCCGTTGAGGCGGATTTAGACGCACGAGAAAAGATGCTTGGCCATCCAATGGATAGCAAACTCGGAGAGTTTTTAGATAAAGGCCGATTTGACCTCACTAAAGACACAACAAAGGATTCGAATTCTAAATAGAAAGGGTTGAAAGATTCCGTTGCCAGAAAACCCTACAAACGGTAAGTAATCGATAATGAACATGGCGGTAAAAGCAGGGGTCTTGTTAACTTTTCTTTTTTTTGGGGGGTTGGTCCACGCTCAGGTAAGCGAACCTCGGTCGCCCTTTGCTCCGCCTTCGGCTAGAAAGCCCGCAGCAGCTCCCGCGAAAGCGGCGCCTGCGACCGCCTTGGATTCGGTCGAATTTCGAGGCATTATAGAAATTGGTGGGACTGCTTGGGTAAGTGTTTACGATCCTCAAACCAAGAAGAGTTATCGGCTCACTAAAGACGAATTGGGAGAGGACGGGTTTAGCCTAGTTAATTATGATACCGGTAGAAAACCGGGGGAGGAAAAGATCTGGATTCGGCAGAATGGTCTAACCAAGCAGCTTAGTCTTAAAGACGCCGACATTATCACTCTTAAGGAAACGCCTCGGCAGTCTCCGCAGCGGACTGCAGAGAATATGCAGCGAACTCCCACCGTCCCGGTGAGGAGGTCGCCGCCGAATGGAAATCAGAACATGGAAGCTGCTAGCGATGAGGAGGTTCGCGAACGAATGCAGCGAGTCGCTGAAGAAATCCGCCGTCGGAGGGCACTCCGAAGCAATATTATAAATGACGGAAACCAGAAATGATGGTTGCTGAGCTAACTTTTTTGGATAGACTCAAATTGAGCGAGGATCAACTGACCGAGTTGGAGGGTTTGAGACGCTCAGAACGCCTCGAGCAAATCGCCGATTGGCAGAATAGTAACCTGAGTGAAATGGTTGATTGGCTGGGAGATGAGACGGGAATGGCGGTTGTTTCCCATGAGCATTTTGATCTCGATCGATTGAGTGCGATTCCACTTCGTATTCTGCATGAGTTTCATTGCGTTCCAATCAAGCTATTGGATGGGGATTGGGAGGAGGACCAATTAGCCCTCGCGACAGGGTGGCCTGTTGAAGGTATCATGGATGACTGGGTGTACGCAACCTGCGGTCAGCGCCCCATTTGGAGATTGGCGAATCCGGACCGTATTTCTAAATTTATTACGCAAAATTTAGGGGTAGGCGCTGAAAGTTTAGACGAGTCGTTTGATATCGATGATGATCTAGTCTCTGCTGAAGTCGCGGAAGAAGAGGATGATGACGCGGCGATCATTCGCTTTGTCAACGAGGTGTTCCACCAAGCCGTTGAAGAGGGAGCGACTGACATCCATTTCGAGCCCATGGAAGACGAGCTTCGCATCCGCTATCGGATTGATGGGTTGCTAGTCTCGGTTCCCGTTCCTGACAACCTCAGAAAGTTCCAGGACGCGATAGTTTCCCGACTGAAGATTATGGCGAAGCTCAATATTTCTGAGCGTCGTCTCCCTCAGGATGGAAGAATCAACTTGAAAACGGCGGAGACTACTTTGGACATCCGCCTGTCAACCATGCCGGTGATGTATGGCGAGAGCATTAGCTTGCGCTTACTGAACAAGAAGAGTTCTCCTCTGAGCCTCCAGCAACTCGGCATGTCGGATGCGGATCAGCAAAAAGTGGACCGCGCACTTGGACTACCCCACGGCATTATTTTGGTTACGGGTCCGACGGGTTCTGGTAAGTCGACATCGCTCAACGCGTTTATTCGGAAAATAAATTCCGAAGACCGTCGTATCATCACGGTTGAGGATCCCATTGAGTATGAGGTTCCGGGGGTGAATCAGATTCAAGTCAAACAAGAGATTGGTTTTGGTTTTGCCGAGGCATTAAGACACGTCTTGAGACAAGACCCGAACGTTATTATGGTTGGGGAAATTCGCGACCGGGAAACGGCAGACATTGCGATTCGAGCCTCCCTTACGGGGCACCTTGTTTTTAGCACACTCCACACGAATGACTCAGCAGGGGCTATCACGAGATTGACGGATATGGGGATTGAGCCTTTTCTCATTGCATCCGGTGTGGAGCTTGTTATCGGACAGCGACTCTTGAGAAGGCTTTGTCAGGATTGCTACGAATTGAAACCGTTTGAACGATCGGTTGTATTGGATTCCCTTGGTGTATTGGATATGCCTGATTCAGCGTTGGATGGTGTGCTTCAATTGCCCGTGGCAAAAGGTTGTGAACGGTGCCGGAATATTGGTTACAAAGGGAGAATTGGGATTTACGAGATCTTAAGAGTTACCGAGGCTTTGCATGATCCTATTGTGAATCGTGAGGCAGCACCGTTGATGCGTGAGATCGGCCGCAAAGGCGGTTTGGTCACGCTGGGAGAATCGGGATGGAATCTCGCCCGGAAAAATCTGACTACTTTGGACGAAGTCGTACGTACGATTTCCGTTAAAGAAGGATAGTTTGCTATAAAAAATGTCTATCCTCCTTTTGCATTCCTGATTTAGTCCATGCCAAGTTTCACCTACAGTGCAAAAGATCTAAGTGGCGAGTCTGTAAGAGGGTCAATTGATGCCGTGAATCGAAAAGTGGCACTGCAGAAGCTGACTGCTCAGAAGCTTAGGCCGTTGTCGGTAAATGAGACTAATGAGTCGCAGGCTGGGAAGGTTGGCTTATCGGGTTTTAGCTCCCTGTTCAGATCCAATAGCTCCAAGCCAAAGGTGAAGGTGCTGAACCGAAGTGTGGCACTCCCGTTTCTGACTGGCATTCGTGAAATGCTTAATTGCGGTATTCAGTCTGCGGATGCTTTAAAGATGATGAGTACCCGTTTGAGTGATCCCCAACAGAAACTATTGGCTACCAATCTGTGGGACGAATTGAGTCAGGGTCGGTCTTTGTCGGAGGCCTTTAGGAAACAGCCAAAAGTCTTTAATGAAAGCGTTGTAAGTCTAGTTGAGGCAGGCGAGGCGACCGGTAACCTGAAGAACGTTCTTACGCGAATTGTGGAAAGCATGGAGGAGCAAAAAGTTATTCGAGGCAAGCTCGTCGCTGCTTTGTCCTATCCTTGCTTTCTGATACTTGTTGCTATTGGTCTAGTACTTCTTTTCCTTTTCAGTTTGCTCCCTCGCATTGAAGGATTGCTAGCGTCTTTGGGGGGTGATTTACCTGCATCGACGAAGATTCTGATAGCAACTGCGGATGGACTTCTCAACTATGGCTGGATCGCGGCAATAGGGATTGCCCTCGCCGTTGCGTTGCTGATTTCTTGGCGCAAATCCCCTGCTGGCCGTTTCAAATTCGACGCCTTACTTCTCCGCGTTCCGGGAGCCGGGCGAATCGTGAGGGATACTCAAATACTGCAATTCACGCAAACGCTATCCCTTTTGTTGGAGAACGGAATCATCATGGTCCAAGCTCTGGCCATGGCGGAGCGGTCGCTTTCGAATTATTCCATGCGCAGCACCTTTTCTGAAGTGCGCACGAAGGTGGTCGAAGGGGTTACACTTTCGACTGCATTTAAGTCCACCTCGTATTTCGAAGATATAGCTTTAGACGTATTTACCGTGGGAGAAAGTACAGGGGATGTTGTACCCGGGCTTAGGCAGATGTCTCGCCAATATTCAGAGATGATAGACAAGTTTGTTAAGACGCTTCTTGGATTTATCTCAACAGGCGTATTGCTTGGCGTATTTGCGATGGTTGGGATGATCGCGTTTGGGATCATCTCTGCAGTGTTCCAGCTTTCCAGCTCGCTTTCGGCAGGGTAGTCGAAGGTGGGCGAATCAATTTGGCCTTAGTCGGAGAGCTTTTTGGTGAGTACTACAGCGTCATGGTGATCGACGATGCCTCTTTCGACATAGTCAATGATAGTGAAAAATCGTGACCAGTTTTCTAGGACGTACTGCTTTGTATGGTGAGCGTCTTGGTAGAACTGAGGTAAACCGTCCTTCTTCAAGAATCGTCGGTTAGAGTCATTGAAGACAAATCCACTCCTCATGTCGAGTTCCCGAGAATGGAGCTCTCGATGGTGGTCACCGTGGACCGAAGCAATGAGAATCCCCCCAGGCTGGAGTAGGCGGCACATTTCTTCCAACCATTGGTTTTGACGACGTTCATCGAGATGGGTGAAAACAGAAATTGAGAATATCAGATCGAATGATTCACTATTGAAATCTGTAGGAGGATTTGGATCTATATGCTCAAATCGAGCACCGTGAAGATACTTCTGACACCAGCGTATTGCAGCGGAGTCGATATCAATGCCCAATAGGTTTGTTTGATCGCCGTTTGTTATATTCCGTAGAACCCGGCCGGTTCCACATCCAAAATCGAGTATGTTTTCAAATCCGTCGATTGGACGATTGAGGTTGGCCAGAATTTTCTCGATACTTTCCCATGACAGTCTTCCCACCTCAATATAACCGTAGGGCTCTGTCGATCCGTGTACTCGATATCTGAGTCTTGGAGATGGAACTGCTGGAGCCTTTTCTTTTTTCGGCCCTAATTTCTCAGCTAGACCTAGAAAAAGAAATCTTAATTGGAGAACCAAATAGCTAATCATATGTTTAGTTGGGTTCCTTTTGCTCGTGGATTAAAATAGTCTTGTGGTTAAAGGATTCGTGCAATGGCTTCTTATTATTCTCTTCAGGATTTTGGAAAATTACCGCAATGTCACCCACAATAAGAATAGCTATCCGGTTCTTGCTCGCTAAAAAGCGCTCGATGTTGATGAGTTTGACAGGAATTGTTTTTGGAGTTGGCTTTTTCATTTCGACCCAAGCGCAACTTAGCGGATATCAGGAGCTTTTTATCGAAACTATCCTTGGGACCGATGGAGCGATAAGAATTGAAGATCGCATCCAAGACCCGAATGTCTTTGTGGCTGCCTCAACAACGAAAAATACCAGCACAAATTTCTTCATTACCGACAAGAACAACCGGCGTTTTGTCGAGGGTATCGAGCATCCGGATAGCGTGATTGAAGCCATCAGTGAATTAGAAAATTTCGAAGCGGCGTCTCCCGTGATCAAGGGAAGCATCCAGCTTCAGAGTCCTCTTCGAAAAGACAATGGTCAAATTTACGGTATAATGGTGGACGAGCATATTGCAGTTTCCGCCCTTGAGGACCAGATCCAGTTGGGGTCAATCGAGGATTTCAGGGGCTCCCCTACTGGAATCATTATGGGGCACAAGATGGCGGCACGCCTAGATGTTACGGTGGGTGACTCGATTATCATTCGGGCAACGGATCAGCAGCAAAGGTATAGAATCGCTGCGATTTTCGAGACTGGGGTATCAGATATCGATAAGACCCGTGTATTTATGCACCTGAGTGCGGCCCGATCATTGTTAAAGAAGCCGAACGGGGTCAGCTTCATTCAGGTTAGCATCTACGACAGAGATCGCGCTATTGTGGATGCGGAGGTGATCGAGCGGGTTACCAACCATTACTCAGCCCCTTGGCAGGAGAGGGAAAAGTCATGGATGCAACTGTTTAAGACCCTACAGGTTTCGGCAGCGATAACTGTTTCGACGATAATAATCATTTCAGGGCTGGGCATGTTCAGCACGTTGTTCATGATCGTCATGGATAAGACTCGTGAGATCGCGATTCTCCGCTCCATGGGCTACACTCGTAATGACATTTCGAATATTTTTCTTTGGCAGGGGGTGATCGTTCTAATCTGTGGCACGATTCTTGGTTGTGGAATAGGTTACCTTATTACCTTTGCTATTTCCTATCTGCCGATGCCCCTTTCAGGAATTTTCGCCACTGAGTACTTTGTGGTCAATTCGACGGCATGGCACTATGTCCAAGCGGTGATAGCGGCGATTATTATTGTGATGATTGCCTGTTTCGCTCCCTCCCGGAAAGCGGGAAAACTTGTGCCGGGAGACGTAATTAGGGGGACAGCAGCATGAGTGACATTAAGGTGGGAGGGCAAAAGGAAGTCGCTCTGGAATGTCGCGAGCTTCACAAACACTTAGGAGAGGGCGAGACTCGAGTGCATGTGCTGCGAGGGGTGAGCTTGAAGCTCTATTGCGGCGAGGTTTCCGCGATTGTCGGGCCCTCGGGTTGTGGAAAGAGCACTTTGCTTTATCTTCTTGGGCTGTTGGATTTGCAGGACTCGGGTTCTATTTCGATCCAAGGGGAGGAAGTGCCGCCGAAGAATGATGGAGAGCATACGCGGATCCGTGGGGAAAATGTAGGGTTTGTATTCCAGTTTCACTTCCTGTTACCTGAATTTAGTGCAATGGAAAACGTGATGTTGCCGATGCGGAAGCTAGGACGGCTCAATCCGAAGGAGATGAAATCGCGGGCCCATGCTTTGTTAAACGAAGTTGGGCTTGGTGATAAGACACACCGCTTGCCGTCCCAGCTCTCTGGAGGCGAGCAGCAGAGAGTGGCGATCGCTCGGTCATTGGCTAATACGCCAGGTGTGTTACTCGCGGATGAGCCTACCGGCAACTTGGATGTCAAAAACTCGCTAATGGTATTTGAGTCGCTAACTCGTCTTGCAAAAGAGAAAGGTCAAGCTGTTTTGATCGTCACTCACAATCCCGACTTGGCCAAGAAGTGTGATCGAATTTTGAGGATGCAAGACGGACAGTTTACCTGATCAATCCATCCTGGTGCGGTGAGCTCTAGGATCAGAGATATCCGGACCAACTAATGGCTTGTCATTAGATTTTCAGTTCTAATTCAAAGGCCTCTCTTATAACTTCAAAAACTGAAGCCGCAACTCGCTAATTTTATTTGCTATTTAAACAGGCTTTCCTTCACTCCGGGATTTCAGGCCGACTACAAACCTAACAGTGAGTTCCGAAAAATCCCGCAAATCATTTATTCTAAGATCGCTGGCTGCTATTACAGGATTAGTTGCATCGCGAAAACTGCTGAGTCGCAGGCAGTCCAAACTATCGGATCCAGACAAAGTTGCTATCGCTCTCAAGCTACGGCGCGATCCTAACGCAATTTCGAGGAACGAATCGGGATCAGTCTAGACCACTTATCATTTCAACAGAGCGACAACGAATATCACGTCATGTCAAAAGTGTTTCCAAAGTGGTCTAACGCACTTCCTCTAAAGATAATTGTCTTTTTATTCATATTAGCGGCGGCTGTTGTTTCTGGAGTAACATATTACGCAACTCCAAACTATACACGTGTTGGATACATGCCCTCGCAGCCCGTGCCCTACGATCACAGTTTTCATGTGGGTCAACTTGGGTTGGATTGCCGGTATTGCCATAGCAAGGTTGAGGAGTCAGGTCACGCAAACGTCCCGTCTGCGGGCACCTGTATGTCCTGCCATAGTCAAATAAAAACCGACAGCGAGTTGCTGGAGCCCGTTAGAGCGAGCTATGCGTCGGGGGACCCGGTTCCTTGGGTTCGCGTCCACGAGGCGCCGGATTATGTTTACTTTAATCATGCGGTGCACGTAAACCGTGGTGTCTCATGTGTGGAATGCCACGGCAAGGTGAACGAGATGGAAGTCGTGGCCCATGACCAGCCCCTCAGCATGGGTTGGTGCTTGGATTGTCATCGGAATCCAGAAGAGCATATTCGTCCTGTCGATCTGGTTACGAATCTCGATTGGGTGCACCCGGGCGGCAAGAAAGGCCAGATCGAAGATGGCTTGAAGTTCGTAGAAGAGTGGAACATTAACCCGCCTCAAAGTTGCTCAGGCTGCCATCGATGAAACCAGTTCATTCCACACCTTCCACAAAAGCAGAGCAAATGGGGCCTCGTTACTGGCGAAGCCTCAACGAGTTGTCCCAGTCTCCTGAATTCATCGAGCAAGTTCACCGCGAATTTGGCCCAGAAGCATCGGAGATGAATGAGGTCGACCGCCGTCATTTCTTCAAGATAATGGGTGCATCTCTCGCTTTGGGTGGAGTAGGCTTTACGGGTTGTCGTCGCCCGGAGTCCTACATTTTGCCGCACTCGAAGGCCCCCGAGTACCAAGTGCCAGGTCAGCCTCTTTACTACGCGTCCCAATTTTGCCTGAGGGGTGAAGGGATCCCTTTGCTCGTTGAGACTCACGCGGGTCGCCCCACAAAAATCGAGGGAAATTCGGATTACAAAGGCTACAACGGAGGAACAAGCCTTAAAGCCCAGGCCTCATTGCTTGAGCTCTACGATCCTGATCGCTCGACCCGCTACACCAAAGACGGTGTGAACCTTACAAAAGAGGAAGTGCTCGATACCCTCAGGAATTTAAATGAAGCGTTTAGTGCCTCCAATGGAAAAGGCGTCGCCGTTTTAACCGAAAAGTCTTCGTCACCCACTCGCCTCCGCCTGAAGAAGGCGTTTCTAACGGCCTATCCTGACGCGATCTGGTCTGAGTATGAGCCGATTTCTACAGAAAATGCCAAAGAAGCAGCGGCTCTAATTTCTGGAGCCAATCTCGAGCCTAAATACGACCTTACTGACGCTGAGCGCATACTCAGTGTTGAGGGTGACTTCCTAGGAGACAATCCAGGGAGTCTGAGTATGACGAAGCAGTTTGCCGATGGCCGGCGGGTGCTTTCAGTGGAAGATCAGATGAACCGGTTGTATGTTGCCGAAAGCGGCTTCAGCATGACCGGTGCGATGGCGGATCATCGCAAGCGTCTCGCAAGCAGCCACATGACGGCTTTACTTGCTGCGGCGGCACTGGAAATCAATCTAGGAGTGGAGGGCGAAACCCTGCAGCCGATCTTTGAGAAACTCGCTAGTGGTCTCGATTCGGAAACGAAAGAATGGATAAGCGAGGCCATGGTCGACTTAGACCACTTCAAAGGCAAAAGTGTTGTCTATGCTGGACCGCAATTGAGCAAGGAAGCTCAGGGGATCGCGTTGCTGATCAACGAGAAACTTGGAAATTTGGGCAAGACGCTCAAGTTGGTTGAAGTTGAAGAGGATAATTCAGCAAGCATCCAGAGATTGAGCGAGGCAATTGACTCCGGTTCGATTGAAACGTTGATTATCGCTGGCGGTAATCCGGTCTACAATGCACCCGCTGACCTTGATTTTGGTTCCAAGCTAGGGAAGGTTGAATCGGTTCTTCGACTAGGGTACTACGATGATGAAACGTCCGAGAAATCCAATTACCACTTCGTTCAGTCTCACTATCTAGAGGCTTGGGGGGATAGCCGTACATACAATGGTGATATCCTTGCCCAGCAGCCGATGATCTTGCCTTTGTTCGATGGTATCTCGGAGATCGAAATGCTAGGACGATTGGTTGGTGAAGAGAACGTAGATGGGCATAGCCTAGTTTATGGAACTTTTCAGAAAATTGGTTCGACGGGGAAACGGGCTTTTGATAAGTTTCTCCATGATGGTTTCTTGAGCGATTCGGGTTTCAAAGTGAGTGGGGCCCTGATTTCAGGAATGAGACTGGCGAATGTCCTTGCGGGTGCGGAAGCTCCAATTTCGCCGACTGGTAAAGATAATCTAGAAGTAGTATTCACGGTAGACTCTTGCATTGATGATGGGCGCTATGCTAACAATGGGTGGTTGCAGGAGTGCCCGGATCCCATGACAAAGATGACGTGGGACAACGCTATTTACGTGAGTCCGCGATTGGCCAATGAACTAGATATTGTGGCACCGGATTCATTGCTGCAAATTACCCGCAAGAATCCTAACGTAGTCAAAGACGGACGGTCTTACTCCCCAGTGGGCAGGGTTTCGGTGGGAGGTCGTGAGGTTACAGGAGGCATTCAAATCCTTCCAGGTCTGGACAATTATTCGATCATCCTACCGCTTGGATACGGTCGTGCCCGCACTGGAAGAGTGGGTACTAATTCTGGCTTCAATTCCTACTCTTTACGGACATCGGATTCCGCTCATTTCGCCTCCGGTGCTTCAATCGAGTTGACGGGTGAGATCATACAGCTCGCGAATACGCAAGAGCACTGGTCGATGGAAGGAAGAGCCATCATCCGCGAGTCCAACCTCGACGACTACGCTGCGGATCCGCGTTGGGTGGAAAAGATGGGCATGGAAAGCCACTCGCCACCCATACTTGGGAAGGATAAGGGAATGCCCGTGGAGGAGCGCTCGATATCGACTCCTCGCGGAGGCTCAGCTTACGAGCATCCCGACTACACGGGCATACACCAGTGGGGGATGTCAGTCGACTTGAATGTCTGTTCCGGTTGTAACGCTTGCGTCGTTGCCTGCCAAAGCGAAAACAATATCCCAATCGTGGGAAGAGACCAAGTACGTCGCGGTCGTGAAATGCACTGGATCCGAATGGATCGCTACTTCTCCTCAGGCGAAGTCAAACTCGATAAGGACGGAAAACCCATTTTAGATAGTCATGGAGAAACGCAGCTTGATCTAGCAGCAATTCCGGAAGATCCGCAAGTTTCGGTTCAACCAATAAGCTGCATGCATTGCGAAACAGCCCCTTGCGAAACGGTATGCCCAGTCAATGCGACAGTACATGATGAAGATGGCCTCAATACGATGGCTTACAATCGCTGTATTGGAACTCGCTACTGCGCGAACAATTGTCCTTACAAAGTCCGTCGCTTCAATTTCATGGATTATCAGCAGCGTCCTTTGGACCGGCTGTATGAGGGTCCGCTAGCACCAAAGGGAATGCCGGAGCTGGTCCAGATGGCCCAGAATCCAGATGTTTCGGTTCGCATGCGTGGTGTGATGGAAAAGTGCACCTACTGCGTGCAGCGTATCCAGCAAGCCAAGATCGCCCAAAAAGTGAAAGCGAAGGACAGCAACGACATTCAGATTCCTGACGGAACGATCAAAGTAGCCTGCCAACAGGTCTGCACGATGGATGCGATTGCATTTGGGGACGTTAGCGATCCCAACAGCAAGGTTTCTGAACTACAGGCTAACGAGCGAAATTACGCAGTTCTTGGATACACGAATACGCGACCTCGCACAACCTACCTTGCCAAACTGCGAAACCCGAACCCAGATATGCCGGATTACTACGATCAACCGCTGGCAAAGGCGGAGTACAAGGCGACGAAGCCAAAGAAAAAAGGCGGGTATGATTCACACAACGATCACGGTTACGAGGAAGCTCATTCAAAAGTAGGAGGGTCGCACTAATGGGAAGCTCACATCCTATTCTCGACGAAGTTAAGCCGGCTATCCTCAAAGAAGTTGACCCAGTGGATATTCCGCGTCCCGCTCTTGTCGAAAACAACCGTTCCTTTAGTTGGATAACTGATAAAATCTGCGGAATAGTTGAAGAGAAGACGCCCACTTGGTGGTGGGTGTGTTTTATCATCGCTTGTGCGGGGGCGTCATTCACGGTTATGGGGCTCGTCTACCTGGTCGCCACTGGCACTGGTGTATGGGGCCTAGCAAATCCCGCCAACTGGGGATGGGCGATTGTGAATTTCGTTTTCTGGATCGGTATCGGTCATGCAGGTACTCTTATATCCGCGATTCTCTGCCTCCTGCGCCAAAAATGGCGTACTTCCATCAATCGAGCGGCCGAGGCGATGACTATTTTTGCGGTAGTTTGTGCCGGTATCTTCCCGGTTTTTCACGTGGGGCGTGTATGGATGGCGTGGTTCCTTTTCCCTATACCGAATGCAAACGCGATCTGGCCAAACTTTCGGTCGGCTCTTCTGTGGGACGTTTTTGCGGTATCAACTTATGGCACTGTATCGGTCCTTTTCTGGTACGTTGGATTGATTCCTGATTTGGCGAGTGTGCGCGACCGTGCGAAGAACAAGATCCGCCAAGTTCTATACGGAATCTTTGCAATGGGGTGGCGGGGATCGAATCGCCAGTGGAGCAACTATGAAATGTGCTACTTGCTTTTGGCTGGACTATCGACGCCACTGGTACTTTCGGTTCACACGATCGTATCGTTTGACTTTGCAATTTCTCTTTTGCCGGGATGGCACACGACTATCTTTCCGCCGTACTTCGTTGCCGGTGCTATTTTCTCGGGCTTCGGCATGGTATTGACGCTTATGCTGCCTTTGCGAGCGATCTACCGTCTTGAGGATTTGATTACACAGTATCATATCGACTGTATGACCAAGATCATCTTGGCCACGGGTACGATGGTGGGATACGCCTACGGTATGGAGTTCTTTATAGCGGCATACGGAGCGAATGACTTCGAGATTTTCGCTTTCGTCAACCGTGCATTCGGAAACTACGCCTGGGCTTATTGGATAATGATTTCCTGTAATGTGATTTCGCCTCAATTCTTTTGGTTTAAGAAGATTCGCGAAAATACGGCCTTGGTTTGGATCATTACGATTTTTGTCAATATCGGCATGTGGTTTGAGCGGTTTGTGATAGCCGTCACGACATTGACCCGCGATTTCGTGCCATCGAGCTGGGGCTACTACTCTCCCACAATCATCGACATTTTCACTTACCTAGGGACGTTCGGATTGTTCTCTGTTCTATTCCTCCTATTCCTTCGCTTCCTGCCGCTCATGGCGATGGCGGAAATAAAGGTCGTCACTCCACAGGCGGACCCTCACAATCATTAATCGAAAGCGAATTCCTCTGACAATGGCTAATCAACACGGAATTATAGCGAAATTCGATACCCCTGCGGGGATAATGCATGCGGCAGAAAAGGTGAGAGATGCTGGCTACAAAAACTGGGACGTCATCACGCCGTTTCCGATTCACGGAATGGATCCAGCTATGGGAATCAAGAGGTCTTTAGTGGGTCGATTCACAATCGTTGGTGGCACCATTGGACTCACAACGGGAATGTTGATGATTTGGTTCACGGGTGCATCAGAACTGAGTCTTCCATACATGGACGGCTACAGGCTTATCGTTGGTGGCAAACCCTATTTTAGCCCGCAGTTTGCGTTTCCGGTTTCCTACGAACTGACCATTCTCTTTTCTGCTTTCGCTTCCATTGGTGGAATGTTCATTTTAAACAAGCTGCCTAGGCATCATCATCCGGTTTTGAAATACAAGGACGTTGCGGCTAGTTCAGACGATAAGTTCTTTCTTTATATACAAAATGAAGATCCGCAATTCGATGGGGAGAAGACACGCTCGTTTCTAAAAAATCTTGGACCGGTTGAAGTCGGGGAATTGGAGGAATAATTTCGATGCGATACGTCTTTCTAATATTTATTTTAGGGGTTATCGGGGTGCTGGCAATTCTCGGTCCGCGAGGCAGGGTTTCAACTCGTCCACCACTGGAAGTATTTTCTGACATGGATCGGATGCCAAAGTACCAACCCCAAGCGAAAAGTGCTTTCTTTGCGGATGGCCGCACCGACCGGCTCCCAGTTGACGGAACAGTTGCTCGAGGTACATACTACGAAAACGAATACTATAGCACGGGGAAAAGCGGTGGAGCATTTGGCAGTGGGTTTCCTATTGAGGTCAACTTCGAATCGATTTCGCGCGGTGAGGAACGATTCAATATATACTGTTCGGTTTGTCATGGTGGAGCAGGGGATGGAGACAGCATGACTAAAAAATATGGCATGCTGACGGTAGCGAACCTCACAGAACAGCGATTGGTAGACTACACGGATGGGCAGCTGTACGATGTAGTCAAGAACGGTAAAGGGCTTATGCTGGGATACGCGGACCGTCTAACAGTCGAAGATCGCTGGAACGTTGTCCTTTACGTTCGTGCTTTACAAAGGGCCGCAAACGGTACTGTGGATGATTTAACGCCCACCAAACGAGGGGAGCTTGGACTATGAGCGAAAATTTTTCACCCAACCCAAAGAAGTGGCTGGCGATCGGAGTAGTTGGACTGACCATTTCGTTTGTCGGCTTCTTTGTTGATACGCAGCTAGCGGTATGGTCGTATCTAATCGGGTTGATTTTCATCACATCCATTGCTGTCGGGATGCTGTTTTTGGTAATGATCCACCATATTTTCGATGCAGAGTGGTCCGTTATTGTGAGACGCCAAGCTGAGCACTATATTTCTGCGTTACCCTACATGGGATTTCTCTTTATCCCCCTTTTTATCATTACCTACATGGGCAAGGACCAAGGGGTTCTTTGGCTGTGGATGAACCAAGACGCACCTCTTCATGGTCATGGTACCGTGAGCACAGATATACTTTACCAAAAGAAGACTTGGTGGCTGTCGGAGACTTTCTTTTGGGCTCGAGCTTTTTTCTGTTTTGCGGTCTGGACCTATTTTGCTCGAGCGTTTAGGAAAAACTCTTTCACGCAGGATCAGGACGGTTCCCCGAATCATACTTTTTCGAGCCGCAAACACGCTGCCTCTGGACTAATTTTGGTGGCTCTGACTTGGACCTCCGCGGCATTCGATTGGATTATGGGCCTCGAGTACCACTGGTTCTCCACTATGTTTGGTGTGTGGATTTTCGCGAGTGCGATGCGTGCGGCACTATCGGTAATGCTTTTAACCTGCGCCTTTTTGGTCGCTAAGGGTCCATTGAAGGGAATTCTGAATACGAAGCATTTGCACGACGTGGCCACTCTTGCCTTTGCGTTTACAGTATTTTGGGCTTATATTAGCTTTTCCCAATATTTCCTGATCTGGAATGCCAACATTCCGGAAGAGACTTTCTGGTTTAACGATCGTGAGCAGGGGATTTGGTGGCCAATCTCTATGATTTTGATCTTTGGTTATTTTCTATTTCCGTTTCTATACATGCTTCAGTTCCCGCTCAAGACGAATTTCAAGTCTATGACTTTCATGGCTACCTGGGTGCTCGGTTTGAACCTGCTGGATGTTTTCTTCAATGTCCTCCCTTCTTTGAAAGACTCGCATGGCGAGCCATTTCAATTGTTCTCAAGTTTTCACAATATCATTTGGTACATTTCAGGAGTTGCCGGAGCCGGGGGAGTGCTACTTTGGGCCTATTGGTCAAGTTTCTTGAAAACGAAGATCATTCCGATTCGCGATCCACGCATTCGGGATTGCCTGAACCATAACCATTAACTTGACGAGCGATGAGCGAAACCGCCCAAACACCTTCACGAAGTGCCTTCCCAACGGCTGTCGCTATATTGGGAAGTTTACTGATCTTCTATTTCTTTATTAGTTTCACGTATCTGGATTCAGAAGTCGAATCGGGAGAGCCTTCTTTAGAGCGACCCTCATTGGCGGAGCACGAAGCAAACGCTTCAGACAAACTTTCAAATTACTCGGTTGTGGATGTATCGGCAGGTAAAGTTCGGCTGCCGATAGAGCGTGCTAAGGAGCTTATCGTCTCTGAAAACTCAAAGTAGTCTACACAGACCTAAGAGTTCATCGAAATGTGGTTTTGAATATGACTTTGATCGGCAACATATGCTCTTCGCTTTTTCCGAATCTTTCTGGAGATTCGAAGAACCGTGAAGGTGTCCGTGGGATTGATGCATCGATCCGCTTTCCTTTGCTTACTCTCATCATAAGTGCTTCTGTTTGGCTGATTATAGCGACTGTTGTCGGATTTATTGCATCCATAAAGATGCACTCGCCTGGATTCCTCGCGGATTACTCATTCCTCACTTACGGAAAGGTGGCCCCCATTTTCTGGAACTCCTTGGTGTACGGCTGGCTTTTTAATGCTGGTCTGGCCTGTGCGGTTTTTTTGTTGAGTCGACTAGGGGGAAAGAATGTAGGACTAGGAGCGTTTCTAACTATTTCTATCACTCTTTGGAATACCGGAGTTACGGCTGGGATAATTGGTATCATGTGGGGCGAGCAATTACCTTTTCAGTGGCTCGAGTTCCCCGCATTTGCAGCACCGATATTGTTCTTAGCGTTCTTAGGAATTGGTACTTGGAATTTGTTGACTTTTAGGGCTCGAATTCATCGATCGAGCTACGCCTCGCAATGGTGGATTCTCGCTTCAATCTTTTCGTTTGCGTGGATCTACACCGCTGCACAAGTAATGTTGGTCGGCACACCGGCGAAGGGGGCCATCCAAACATTGGTCAACTCTTGGTACGTTGAGAATGTATTTGGATTGGTTATTGCTCCTTTAACATTTGCGACTCTCTATTATCTTCTTCCCAAAACGTTGGGCACGGTAGTTGTTGGATACAAGTATTCGAGTTGGGCATTCTGGTCATGGTTCTTGTTTGCTAGCTTTTCAGGATTTGTGGATCTAGCTAATGGGCCTATACCAGCGTGGGTATCCTCGCTAGGAGTTATCGCGACTTTCGGCCTGCTGATTCCCACAACTACTATCTCGATCCAGTTCTTGTCCAGTTTGTTCAGCCGTTTTAGTGTAATATGGGATTCAGTGACTGCCCGCTACCTATTTGCCGGCTGCATTACATTTCTGCTGGTAATGTATCAAAAGATATTTGGATCGCTTAGAGGTGCAATGGATACCACTCAGTTTTCCCTTTATGACTCAGGCGTCACTCAACTTGCGCTGTTTGGATTCGCTGGGATGACTTTTACAGGTGCTATTTATTTCATTCTTCCACGCCTTTTGAATAAGGAACTTCCTTCCACTTCTTTGATCGATTTGCAATTTTGGTCTCATTTGATAGGTCTGATTCTTGTATCCATAGGACTAATTTCAGGAGGTACTCAACAAGGAGAACTGATGAACGGAAGTACTGCTGAAGCACTCGTTGTGGTAAAGACTATGCAGAGTAGTTTCTATCTAACTACCATTGGAATGTTGTTCTTTATTATTGGAGCGGTGGCGAGTGGAGCAACTTATATTGGAATTATACTTTCGACTCGGATACCTGAGGAAACCGAAACTAGTCTGATTAAAGAGGCTCCGGAATTAGAGTACAGCGCCTCATGAATCGTGGTCCTTTCATATTTTTAGGGATTTTCCTTATCGTCGCAACTTCATGGACGTTCGTTCTTTTTGAAACAAATCAATGGGTAGGTAATCTTTCTGCAGTATTTGATGAAGATTTAGGTAAGTACGTCCCTCGTAAAACGGTTGGAGCTGCGGCACACGGTAAGGAAGTCTATCAGGAATTAGGCTGTATTGCCTGTCACACGCAGCAGGTGCGTGTGGCGTCAGGAATGGACATCGCTCGAGGGTGGGGTGAACGGCAGTCTGTGGCGCGCGACTATATTAATGAAGAAAGATCACTCATTGGAAATATTCGGATTGGCCCGGATCTTTCCAATGTTGGATCGCGTCAGCTAGACAGGAATTGGTACCTCCTTCATTTCTACAATCCCCAAATCAATTCCCAGGGAACGAACATGCCACCTTATCCATTTCTTTACGAAGTGCGTGAAGTCGTTGGTGAGGCGTCAGCGAACGCCCTTGATCTTCCGGAAGAGTTTTTTCCTGGAGAAGGACTTGAGGTAATACCAACAAGAAAGGCGGAATCGCTTGCTTCATACATGCTAAGCTTGAGAGTTGATTACGACTTAAAGGAAGCTCCGAAATCGAACGAGACAATGGCTGAGGAATTAGCCGTTGCGTTGGAGATTGCACAGTAATGAGTGACGAATTTCAGAATCGGGATTTACCTGGGATCGACCAATCGCTTGCCAGTGATGAGTGTATTGTAAAGACCCACGCGCGGATCCTTCGCGAGCCATCAACGGCGTTCCCAGTACTCTTTTTCACTTGTTCGGCGGTAATCGCTGTAATAATTTTTAGCTGGTTTTATGCCCGACGCTACCTAGGTGAGGATAGTTCTTATTTGCACGAAAGAGCTGATATAGCTCTATACAATGACTGGCAGGAGCGACCTAGAGGTCCAATCGTTTACGATTACTATGCGATTGGTGAATCGCTCTATACAAAGATGGCCTGCGTGGGCTGTCACCAGGCAGATGGAAATGGTCTTCCCGGTCAGTTCCCTCCCTTGGCAGGTTCTGAGTATGTGGTCACCGAAGACCAAGCCGTGCCAACGAAAATTTTGCTAGCTGGTTTAGTAGGCCCAATCACCGTAAAAGGAAGCGAATATAATGGGAATATGCCGGCTTATGGCCTGGGCTTAAAGGATCATGAAATTGCAGGTCTAGTTACCTACATTCGTAATAACTGGGGCAACGAGGCAGGCGAGGTCAGTAGTGATCTAGTTGCCGCTGTACGAGCCGAAATCGGGGTTCGTAACCCGTATACTGCAGAAGAACTCTAGGCCGCATTGCACGGATTTCATTCGAATCCCATTCAGCATGCTGGTTTGGAAAGTTCTTCTGAACGATTAACTGCTGTGTCGATCCCTTTTTGGATCGTTTCGGACCAATCGGCGGACTTGAGGCTCTCTAGCAAAGCGTGGGTCACACCGTTGGGCGAGACCACCTCATCGACTAGTTCAGAAGGGAGCTGGCCGCTTTGCTTCATTAGTTCGAGGGAACCGATTCCGGTTTCTATCGCGAGTTGAGTGGCAAGGGAGCGTTCTAGCCCATGCGTTTCAGCTGCTTGTGCAACAAAGTCGACAAACTGGAAAAAGACTGCGGGTCCGCAGCCGCTCACCGCGGTGAAGATATGCATTTGCGTTTCATTGACTTCGTAGCTGGCCCCCAATGCCCCAAGCATTGATTCAACGATTTCGCGGTCGTCTTTGGTGGGAGGATTTTCAAAGCAATAGGCACTCACGCCTTTGCCAATTCGCGATGGAGTGTTAGGCATGACTCGAACTACATTTCGGGCTGAAGGAAATGTGCTTCGAAGTGACGGCAGGGTGCGTCCCGCGAGCACGGAAATCAACAATGAGCCCTTGGCAGCATCCCCTTCCTCTTCCGTTATGGTATCCAAATGCTGGGGCTTGAATGCTAGAATAACGGTATTGGACTGGCTGAGTAGCTTGAGACGCGAGGAAGATAGTCCAATACCCGTTTCTAGGGAGAGAGCCCGTGCTGTCTTTCCCGAACCCGAGATGCAACTAACTTCTTGCGGGGAAAAAACGCCTTTTTCTAAAATGCCAAGTACGATCGCCCGAGCGAGGTTTCCTGCACCAATAAATCCAATACTCATCTAAACTAGGCGTTGCTTTCTTGATACGGATGAGTGAACTCGGCCGTGACTCCGCAAATATCATTTTTATTTATTCGAATTTCACCTCCCAAGGTGCGAATGGCGTGGCGAGCGATTGTCAGCCCCATTCCGACCCCAACGGTGTTTTTCGTGCTGACGAAGGGTTCGAACATGTTGTCTTCCACCTCTGGGTCGATTCCATCCCCTTGGTCGATCAATTGAAAAACCACATTCTGTTGGTCATCGGAAAATTGGGTGGTGAGCTTAATGGGCCGCTCTGTCTTTTTAGATGGGATATAGCTTTCCCAAGCATTTAGGATTAGTTTGGAAAGTGCATCCTCGAAAGCTTCAATGTTTGTATGGATCAACTCTCCATCGAGCTGGTTGTCTATGTCGACAACGATGCTCGTGCCCGCAGCTTCTTTTGCTCGCTCAATACTATTGGCAACAAGCTTGTCGATCAACATGCTGTGTAGAGAAAGCTTTGTAGTGAATGCAACCGTACTCAGCTGTTTTACGATACCGACGATTCGGTTTGCAGCTCCTTCAACCCGGGTAAGGTTGTGTAAAACTTTCTCTGCATCATTGTGATTGGCTTTCGCCAGTTCCATGTAACCCATTACGACTCCGAGGAGGTTATTGAGGTTATGGGCGATGCCCTGGGTGAGCGCTCCTATCGATGCGGCCCGCCGCGATTCGCCGAGCCGTTTGGTCAGTTCGATATTATCCTGATTAATTGCTAGATATTTGAGTTGCGACCTAATTCGAGCAGTGGTCTCCTCCAAATCGATGGGCTTGGTAATGCAGTCTACCGCACCGGCTTGTAGTCCTTCCAGCTTTCCTTTTTTTGAGTTTTGGGCGGTTACAAAAATAACCGGGATAGATTTTGTGCGGTCATCCTCACGGAGTCTTTGGCAGACTTCAAGGCCATCCATGCCAGGCTTCATGATATCCAAAAGTATTAGATCGGGCGAACCCGACCGAGCGAGCTCGAGTCCCTCCTGTCCGTTTCGAGCGGTAAGTACTCCGAGCCCCTCTAGTTTGAGTTTCCGACTCAAAACTTGAGTGTTAACCGGCTTATCATCGACTACCAGAATCGTATGATCGGGCGAATTTTGATCGGTCATATTTGGAAGAGATGAATTATTTGAAACATTAAGCCAATCAAGGGTTTTGCAATTCGTATGCTTTAACGGTATTTTTCATCAATATTGCCACGGTCATTGGGCCAACACCTCCCGGAACTGGAGTGATTCTTGAAGCGAGAGGGGAAACTTCGCTAAAGTTGACGTCTCCCACAAGTTTGTACCCCTTTTTCGTCGATGAATCTTCGACCCGGTTAATCCCGACATCTATCACGATGGCACCCTTTTTAACCATGTCGCCGGCGACCATTTCCGGCTTGCCAATCGCCGCTACGAGAACATCCGCTTGTAGAGTGATTTCCTTCAGATTTTGTGTTCTAGAGTGACAGACTGTGACCGTCGCATTGGCATGCGGTCCTTTCTGCATTGCGAGAAGAGAAAATGTTTTTCCGACGATTAAACTGCGACCTAAAACGACGACATGCTTTCCCTCAAGTAGGATGCCTTCCCTTTGGCAGATTTCGATGATTCCGGCTGGAGTGCAGGAAACGAACCCGGTAGAATCATCTTGAACAATCCTTCCAGCGTTGACGACGTGAAAGCCGTCAACGTCTTTGATCGGGTCAATACGGTTGAATGCGGACTGTTCATCGAGTTGTGAGGGCAATGGCGATTGTATCAAAATTCCGTTTACCGAGCTATCTGCATTTAGTTCGTCAATTTTTGCAAAAAGTATGTCCTCTGTGATCGTGTCTTCAAAGGTGAAAAGCAGGGGACGAATCCCGATTCTTTCAGCGGTCTGATTCTTGCTGCGAACATAGGAAACAGACGCCGGATCTTCGCCGACTCGAATAAAGGCGATACAGGGTTTGGCTCCCTTTATCTGAGAGACTGTTGAAGTGAGCTCTTCGACAATATCGCGAGCGATTTGTTTGCCATCAATTAGTTTCATTTAGATGTATGCGAATTTACCAATTATAAGTGCGAAATGGTTAGTTTTTCTTTCTCAACATCTTGATACGAAGTACGATGGAATTTTCGTTAGTGTTGTCATCGATCGTCCCCCAAGCCGTCAATCGTGTATTTACGAAATTGGTTAACGGCTCCGCATCAGAAAGCTTCGAGTGATCGACGTAGGCAATTGTTTCGTTGTCACTGTTGATCAACTTGAATTTGTATCCCGATCGAGTTGACTCGAGATAGCTAGTAGAGACAAGTATGCCTTCGAAGGATTGACCAGAGTCGATAACGCTTTTGGGCTGCTTGGACACTTCAATTCTTGCCGCGTTCGGCTTAGTCTTTGGTGTGGGCGGGGCTGAGTAGTCACGAATGTAACCGAGTACGATAGTTTCAAGGTTAATATGGAAGAACCGCGGGTCAATAGAGATAATCTCCACCTTGTCTAGGTCGGTTGCGATCGCGAGGATATCAGCATCGGATCTTGGGCTTATCAAGTAGCGAGAGCCAGGAAGTGGAAGGAAGTTTTTTCCTATGTCTTGGCTATCTAAATACACAAGAAACTCGCCTCTGTAGTGAATGGGTCTCCAACCAGATACAGGCTTGGTATCCTTTGGCCAATCTGCGGTCACAGCGAGCGAAAGGGAGGAGAGTTTTCCGATTAGAGTGGAGTTAGGGTCTGGGTGAATCCGAACGTTGATTGACTCTTGGGCTAATGCGGAAACGCACCCAGCCAGGGTCGCTAGTAGCACCAATGTAGGTAGGAATATGACAACTTTCATAAGGTATTCTCGTGTTTGAATAGTTTCTGAATCTCGTTTTTTTGTAGAATTATTCCGACGCCTTTAGGCATTCCTTTGATGCTGAAGGTTCCAATTTGGTATCTTTTCAGACGCTTAACGTCGTATCCAAGAACTATGAACAGGTTGCGTATTTCCCTTTTCTTTCCGTGGTGCATTTGGACATCGACTTCTTTTGAGGCATCGTTGCACTGGTTTCCAAGAAGGGCGGCACTCTCCACTTTCATCCTCTCCCCTTCGTATTTTATGCCCTTGATGAGTTTAGGAATGCTTTTTTTTGGGAACGGTTGTTTTAGAGATACATGGTAGCGTTTCACAACGAGATTCGACGGATGCATCAGTCGGTTTGCCAAATCTCCGTCATTGGTCAGAATGACGAGTCCTTCGCTTTCCTTGTCGAGCCTTCCTGCACAGAAAAGTCGAAGGCTTTGATAGTCCTTGGGGATTAGATCGAAAACAGTTCGGTCGTAGTGTGGATCGTCGTTGCTGCAAATGAACCCTTTGGGCTTGTTCAAAGCGAATACAACCTGACCTTGCTTGCGATGCCGAATCCGCTGCCCCTCGTAAATGACTTCGTCGATACCAGGTTCAATTTTATCGCCAATCTGGGCGATCTTGCCATTGACCATTATCGATTCATCACGGATGAGCACTTCCGCTGCTCGTCGCGAGCAGACGCCCATGTCAGCCAGATATTTTTGAAGTCGCAGCGAGCTATTTTTAGTTGCCATTTTTGGAATTGCACGGTTCCCCGAGTTAGGGGCTAAAATATAATGGTTTTCCTTGCTTTAAGACGCGTTAATTTCATCGACAGAGTTGCTTGCAAATTTTGATGAAATAAAGATGGTCCCGGTCTGTGAGGGCAAGCGGAAGCAGGGTTAACGGGCGTTTTTCGCTGAAATCTAACATTGCCTCAGGGCTTCTAGAACTTTGGACTGTTTGCTTTGGTTTTACTTAGCAGTTATTTAACGCTTTGGAGCGTATTCGCGTTAGGAAATTATGAGTCTTACATTTGAAAACAAAGTGGCATTGGTAACCGGTGCCGGTCGCGGGATCGGTCGTGCGATTGCAGAGGAGCTTGGGAAAGCGGGCGTTACCGTAATTTGCGTTTCCTATTCGGAATCGTCCTGTGGTGAAGCGGCGCAAGCGATCAACGATACTGGTGGAAAAGCGATCGCAAAGGCGGTTGATGTGTCGGATTCGGCCGCGGTTGCGGCTGCAAGCGAAGAGTTGCTGACTGCATACGAGAATATTGATATTCTGGTCAACAATGCAGGCATCACCAAGGACAACCTGCTTTTCCGCATGTCGGAAGACGACTGGACGAGCGTAATCAACACGAATTTGAACAGCTGCTTTTACTGGGTCAAAGGGCTCGCCCGCCCAATGACGCGAAAACGTTGGGGCAGAGTCATCAATATTTCGTCGGTATCCGGAGTCATGGGCAATGCGGGCCAAACTAATTACGCAGCGTCTAAAGCCGGTATGATCGGTTTCACAAAGAGCTTAGCCAAAGAATTAGCGTCCCGAAAAATTACGGTAAATTGTGTCGCTCCCGGGTTCATTAAGACCGATATGACCTCTAAAATGGCCGATGCAGCCCTTGATTTGGTGCTCCCCATGATCCCACTCAAAAGGTTAGGGGAGGACATTGATGTTGCGAATATGGTAGCCTACTTGGCTTCTGAGGAAGCAAATTATATCACAGGCCAAGTTTTTACCGTTGACGGCGGCATGGCGATGTGATGGCACCTAAGTTAAGTTTATAACTAATCTGTCTAGAAAATGGCTGACGAAAAAAGCATCGAACAAAGAGTCTCAGAAATCATCGTAAACCAGCTCAACGTTAACGAAGAGCAGATCACGCCGGAAGCCTCCTTCCTCGACGATCTTGGAGCAGATTCACTCGACACCGTTGAGTTGATCATGGCATTTGAAGAAGAGTTCAAAGATGAGATCCAAGGTGAAATCCCGGAGTCTGACGCGGAGAAGCTGCAGACGGTCGGTGACGTTACTTCATACATTAAAGAGAAAGCGGGATCTTAACCCGCTTTCCCACACCAAATCTGGTGCCGGAACCCCCTTTCTGGTGCTTAAAACTCGCGAGACGTATTTATGACTGAGCTGGCGGATAGGCAACGTGTAGTTGTGACCGGTCTAGGAGCAATCACTCCGCTTGGACTGGGGGTTGATTCCTTTTTTCAGGGCCTTGTCGAAGGCAGGAATGGCATCAGCAGAGTTGAGGCTTTCGACACTGAAAAGTTCACTTGTAAGATTGGTGGAGAAATCAAGGATTTCGACGCGAGTAATTACATGGACCGGAAAGAGGCGCACCGCAATGACCGGTTTGTCCATTTTGCTCTTGCCGCCACAAAGCAAGCCTTAGCGGATGCAGGCTTGAACATGGATCAGGAGGACCCGGATCGAGTGGGTGTTTTCATAGGGTCAGGCATTGGAGGGATGGATACCATAGAAAAGAATTGCATCAAGCTGATCGAGGGAGGTCCCCGTAAAGTATCTCCTTTCATGATTCCCGCTTTGATTTCCAATATGGCTTCAGGAGTCATAGGAATCGAGCTGGGGGCGATGGGGCCAAACTTTTCCATTGTCAGTGCTTGTGCTA
>Ga0163109_10000064_pt1 | contig 85042 bp, 80 predicted proteins | sample CRUFie1St13metaG_FD_108704 | JGI IMG/M metagenome (GOLD analysis project Ga0163109, IMG submission 108704) | Marine microbial communities from the Costa Rica Dome - CRUD Field 142mm St13 metaG | ecosystem: Environmental > Aquatic > Marine > Oceanic > Photic zone | place: Costa Rica: the Eastern...
GAACTAGAAGCAGACGATCTTATTGCAGGTTGGATACAAGCACACCCTAATGATAATCATGTTATTATTAGTACTGACGGTGACTTTGCACAACTTATTGCACCTAACGTAAAACAATACAATGGTGTTAGCAATACAGTAATTACACACGAAGGTTACTTTGACGATAAGAAGAAGAAACCCGTACTTGACAAAAAGACAGGAGAACCTAAGCCTGCACCTAATCCACAATTTATGTTGTTTGAGAAGTGTATGCGAGGTGACACAAGTGACAATGTGTTTAGTGCTTATCCTGGTGTAAGAACAAAAGGCACTAAGAACAAAGTCGGACTAATTGAAGCATTTGAAGATAGAGAAACTAAAGGCTTTAATTGGAATAACATGATGCTACAACGTTGGACAGATCACGATGGTGTAGAGCATCGTGTATTAGATGACTATCAACGTAACGTGGTACTTTGCGACTTGACTGCACAGCCAGGTAATATTAGAAGTATAATTAACGATGTAGTAGAAGATGCTATGGAACAACCTAAAGCAGTTACACAAGTAGGTATGCGACTAATGAAATTTTGTGCAAAACATGATATGCAACGTATTGCAGATAACATTCAACTTTATGCTGACCCGCTTAATGCGAGGTACACATAATGGAGGTAAAAATGACAATAAAGGCAAAACCAATACTAAAAAATAAATTTTGGATTGTTGAGAAAGATGGCGAAAGAATCGGCACACTTTCTAAACAAGAAGACAAAAGGTATATGTATAGTTGTTCTACAGGCACAGACTATTTTACTGATATAAAGGCTTTCAACAATTACATAGGTGGATTAAGTTTTGATAAAGCAACTATTTCAGATGGTAGTAATGCAGTAAAAGAAATACACGGTTTTTCAACATCTAGTACACCTTATAATGTAATGTACAATGTACAAAAGAAATTACCGCTTTTTACTAAAAGTAAAAAATCTAAGAGCTTGTATGCGGCGGGCTATTACATTATTCATTTTGATAAAGGTTGGGTACGAAGTTTCTGTCCTAAGTTAGTAACACTTGAAAAGTATGAATATAAAGGACCTTTCAAAACTGAATTTACTATGAGACAGGAATTATCAGATGCAAACAAACGAGCCAATTAACACTATACCAATTCAGCAGTTTATACAAATTGTTAAGACTGCTGAAGCAAGTAATCAAAAAGAAATTAGGATTCCATTAACACAAGCAAAAGCACTTGCCTATGCTTTAGGAACTGTAATGGCAAACCATCAAGGAAGATTAGAAAAACTTATTATTGATAACAAATCTAATGCTGACGAAGAAGTAGTAACTGTAACTATGGACGGTGGGAGTGATTGGAAATGAAGTGGTTTATTGTAGTTTTATTTCTACTTGATCCAAATGCTGATATCACTGCTGATAGAGATATCTACGTATTTACAGAACCAACATTTGAGACTCAAGAACAATGTCAATCAGATGTTGTTGATCCAGCAGTTTATCCTACTCTAGTACAAAAACTGTTGCTTGAATACAAGTATCCTAGGAAGATACAAAATGTATTTTGTGTAAGCGAAAAAGAACTTAGGCAAATACTAGGTGCTTTAACGGCAAAACAAGTGAAATACTAGTAGTTTTCTACTAAAAAAAGATAAATATATGCGTAGTTAATTAAAAGGATTACGCATATGAGTAGACCAAAACCAACAATTATTTTAGAGAATGTAGACAAAGCATCTTACAAGTGTGAGCAAGTTTTGCAAGCAGAAGCCATATGGGCAGTGTTCTATAAAGGCGCTCCATTCAATCTAAAAACATCAAACGCAATTACGAATTATCCAGGTCCTAAGTATAAGAAAGTATCTTTCTCCAATCCAGGACATGCACACAATCTAGCAAAGAAACTAAATGATCTTTTCAAAAGCGAAGACTTCGCTGTATACAAGCTGACATCGGGCGAACTGGTTACAGATGAATGAACTGGAAAGAAACATACACTAAGGTATTCTTAAAGCAATCAGACATCGCTATTAGTGACGCTAATATTAAGCAGTATATGGCGGACTGGTGGCAGAACAATAGAGGCAAAACTGAAGGCGGTTTACGTCTTACAGAAGATGGCTTTGATTTCTTGCATGATACTTTAGAAATACAAATGTATGAAATACCTTTTCCAAAAGATTTCAAATTTACTACCCAGACATATATCTTTTTAGACCAATTTATTACTTGTCCATACTACCTTACTAATCGTAGTATATGGGTTACAGATGAAAAAAAGAGTATGGAACTGCATCTTTTCAGCGGAGATCTACGCAAATACGGTCTTACAAAAGCAATGAAAAGACACGAGTAATACATACTAACACCCCAGAAAAGCGTTAAATGGCATTTAAGAGCCATTTAGACACCAAAATCGTGCATTTTAGACGCCTAAAATGGTGGTGATTTCTTTTGCTATCTTTTATAATAAACCAAATTATTTGTCCAAAATAGGTTGACCTTTGAGTAGAACGAGTGTATTATATATACATACTTAGAAATTAAGTATGGCACTGATAAAAAATGAAAGAGGAATATACAATGGAAACTACCGCACTACGTACAGTATCGCCCAATCAAGCTAAAAAAAGCATTATGAGGGCATTCAAGAAAAAACGTCCTATCTTTATGTGGGGACCTCCAGGCATTGGTAAATCTGATGTTGTTGGACAGATTACAGAATCGCTTAAGAATTCACATTTGATTGACATTCGTTTGTCACTTTGGGAACCTACAGATATTAAAGGTATTCCATATTATGCGGCCAACGATAATGTAATGGCTTGGGCACCACCGCAAGAACTTCCAACAGAAGAGTTTGCTAAGAAGTTCAAATATGTTGTTTTATTCTTAGACGAAATGAATTCTGCGGCACCGGCAGTACAGGCGGCGGCTTACCAACTTATTCTAAACAGACGTATTGGACAATACAAACTGCCCGATAATGTTCTTATTGTTGCGGCTGGTAATAGAGAAGCTGACAAAGGTGTTACTTATAGAATGCCTGCTCCGTTGGCAAACAGATTTGTTCACTTAGAGCTTGCAGTTGATTTTGATGACTGGATGCAGTGGGCAACTGAAAACCATATACATCCTGATGTTGTTGGTTATTTGAATTTTAGCAAGAAAGACTTGTATGACTTTGATCCTAAAAGTCCAAGCCGTTCATTTGCTACACCTCGTTCTTGGTCATTTGTATCTGAACTTATTGAAGATGATGATGACGAGAATACCACTACTGATTTAGTTAGTGGTTCTGTCGGCGAAGGACTTGCCGTTAAGTTTATGGCGCATCGTAAGGTTGCTTCGAAACTTCCTGATCCTACTGAAATACTTTTAGGTAAGGTTGAGAAGTGTGAAACTAAAGAAATCAGTGCCATGTATTCCTTGACTGTTTCACTTTGCTATGAACTTAAAGACGCTTGCGATAAGAACGATAAAAAGTTTGACAATAAAGTAAACAACTTTTTACGTTTTGCAATGGATAATTTTGATACTGAATTGGTTGTCATGGGTATCAAACTTGCTCTTACACAATACTCTCTTCCAATCGATCCAGATGAAGTTGAGTGTTTTGATGAGTTCCATGAGCGTTTTGGTAAGTATATTTCAGCCGCACAAAGCGCCTAAGGCGTGGGGATATTGGACAAGGCATACTAAGACCTTGTCCAGTATTTCTCCAAAACTGTTGACATATGATAGTAAATATAGTATACTGTAAGAACAATAAGGCACTGAAGGAGTACAAATTATGGGCATAGAAACAAAAGGTTTTCAACCAAATCCAGACATTACAAAAGAAGAACTAGAAGCTATGAGAATAGATGTAGCTGATAGAATTATTGTAGCAAGGGTTGGTTTGCTTCTAAGACATCCATTCTTTGGTAACATGGCTACTAGACTTATTGTTAAACATTGTGATGACTGGTGTCCTACTGCCGCAACAGACGGCAGACATTTGTATTACAATACACAATTTTTTAATGCACTTTCTAACAAAGAAATAGAATTTGTAATCGCACACGAAATATTGCATTGTGTCTTTGATCATATCGTTAGACGAGAAGGTCGTATTCCTATTTTACACAATATCGCGTGTGATTACATCGTAAACAATACACTGGTACGTGATCGTATTGGTGAGATGGTAAAACTTGTTCAGTGTTATCAAGACTTCAAATATGAAGGTTGGACTAGTGAAGCAGTATATGATGAATTATTTAAGAAAGCAGAAGAGAACGGTCAAGAGTATCTAAAGCAATTAGGTGATTTACTTGACGAACACGTAGACTGGGAAGAAGCTCCAGAAAGTGATTCTAAAGATTCAAAAGGTAAAAAAGCCGAAAAAGGCGAAGGTAGACCTACATATACAAAAGATGAACTTAAAAAGATACGTGACGAAATAAAAGAAAACATGATAAGTTCTGCACAGGCGGCAGGTGCTGGTAATACACCTAAAGAAGTGCAACGTATTATCAAAGAATTAACAGAACCTAAAATGAACTGGCGTGAATTGTTGCGTCAGCAAATTCAATCTACAATTAGAAATGATTACACATTTAGTCGTCCTTCACGTAAAGGTTGGCATACTGGTGCAGTACTTCCTGGTATGAACTTTATGGATACTATTGATGTTGCTATAGGAATTGATATGAGTGGCTCTATAGGTGATAGTCAAGCAAAAGTATTCCTTAGTGAAGTAAAAGGTATTATGGACGAGTACAAAGATTACAACATCAAGTTATGGTGTTTTGATACTGCCGTTTACAACGAAGCAGACTTTAGTGCAGATGGCGGAGAAGACTTAATGGACTATGATGTACAAGGCGGTGGTGGCACTGAGTTTATGTGTAACTGGGAGTATATGAAAGAAAACGATATTACGCCTAAGAAGTTTATTATGTTTACAGACGGATATCCATTTGGTAGCTGGGGTGAAGCAGACTACTGTGAAACCGTGTTTATTATTCATGGTCATCATGATAAAAATACAAAGGCTCCATTCGGTGTAACTGCCCACTACGAAGAGGAGGCGGCTTGATCGCAAACAAAATTACAGCCCAGGACTTTTTTGAGATAAGGAGGCTTAAATTTCAGCCACCTCATCTTGCTACGATTGATTTACCACACACATATAATATGGAAAGTGCCATAAGTAAATGGATAGAATCTAACCTAAAAAAGCGATATTTCCTCAAAAAAGCAGTAGGTCTTACCAAGGAAAATAAGATAGATACAGTTCTTAGAGCAGGATTTGAAGATCCAAAAGAACTATCTTATTTCGTTTTGGCGTGTCCACATTTGAAATACAAGTAAATATAAAGTACATATATAATACATAAGGAGTGAATAATATGTCAGAAGAAACTAAAAAAGCAGAAGCTCAAGCGGCGCCGACAGCGGCACCAGCAGGTGAAGCACCAAACGCAGGTGTATCAACTGCACCCGTTGAACTTACTGTTCAAGATCTTGGAGTACTAAGATCAATTATTGATGTTGCATCACAAAGAGGTGCATTCAAAGCCAACGAAATGGAAGCAGTTGGTAAAACATTTAATAAACTTGATGCTTTCCTACAGACAGTTCAAAAAGCTGAAGAAGAAGCTAAAAAGAAAAATGAAGGAACTGCTCCAGCGGAAGCACCTAAAGGAGACAAGTAATGGCCGAAATTAAACACGTAGGCAGATTAAAAAGTAACCAACGTAAGGTTGTAGTTGCATATAGAGTTGTTCCAGGTGAGAATCCACCAGAGAACGCACTAGTAATTGACACTGCTACTTTAAGTGATGCCGATCATGATACGTTGATTAAAACAGTTGAAAGTAATTCAGCTCAGACAGCATTTGAATTTGCTGAAGTTATGGCGAGAACACAATTAAGCGATGGTGCTAATATGTTAGCTAGGTTTCACTCAACTGGCAAGCTACAACTAACCAAAATGGCTGATGTTGAAATGACACCAAACACTGCAACGCAGATTGGTTTAGATGAACTAAACAAAATTATTGCAGAGCAAAAAGGTGTTACTATTGCAGATTTAGCATTGAAAGATCCTAACGAACCTGCACCAGGTACAACAATTACTGAAGCTGGTAGTGTTAGCGAAATCCCAAAGACTGCTGATAAAAACGTAGTAGCTGAAGCACAAACCGCTAATTTACAAGCACCAAACGACGGTGTATTATCCGATGCTGATTTGGCCGCTAAATATCGTTCAGACGCAGACAGACTTTACAAAGAAGCAAAGGCACTTAGAGCACAAGCAGAAGAGCTTGTTCCTACTGTAAAGAAGAAGTCAAGTGCCAAAGCAACTGCCTAATGATGTAATTAGGCACTGGCCTGAGGTTTTTCGTGACATAGACATTCAAACTATTCCCATAAACTACCTTCAATCTATTAGAGTTGAATTTAGAGGAGGTAAGATATGGGAAATAGATTGCAATGCTAAACGTAGTACTGGCGCTAATTTAGACGATGCAATAGCTGAACTATTCAACGAGTATGGTAAAGATATAAAGCATGTTGATTTTAGGCTTAATACAGCCAAAGTAAAGCGTGATGTACAGAAAAAAACAAGGGCTTTTTTAAAGAATCCCACAAAAAAGAAAAAGTAAGTTTATCATTGTTTTGATATAAATACATATAACAATGAATTAGGAGCATTACATGGGTACTTTACGAATCAAACGAGGCACAAAGACGCAATTACAATCCAACCCAGGATATGTACCTGCAGAAGGTGAACTTGTTTATACCACTGACACAAAAGAAGTATTTGTAGGAGACGGGGCTTTAACAGGTGGAACTCCAGTATCTGTATCAACACAGAATTTAGAAGACTTAGGTAACGTGCAGGCATTGGCCGCACAAAACGATCAAATACTTGTATATAACGGATCACAATGGGCCGCTACAGACAATCCAGCAGTAGACGTAAGAGGTAACATTTATGGTGATGATTCAACGCTCCTAGTTGACGCAATCAATGGCAAAATTGTTGCTCCAGTAGAAACTACATCAGTTACAGCAACTAATTTAGTTGGTACTTTGACAGGTGATGTAACAGGTTCTGTTACAGGTAACGTTGTTGGAAATACAACAGGAACACACTTCGGAAATGTTGTTGGTAACTTAGATGGTGATATAAACGGATCTATTTATGGTGACGATTCAACATTGCTAGTTGATGCTGTTAATAGTGTCGTTAGTGCAAGAGTCGATACCAACGAAGGCGTAATTTCAAGAGGTGGAGATCATATCAAAACATTTGGTATAGGAGGTATTGATACTTCTCCAAGAGTAGAATTTATTTACAATGAAGCACCTGCAGATGGAACTGTAGTTATAGCTACACACAGAGTTTTAGATCGCACACAACAAAAATTTGTTATACAAACACGTACCGGTAACACTTATCTAAGTCATCATGATAATGGTACAAATGGTATTACAATGTACGATAGCTATACAGTAGCCGGTGGACTAAAATTAAAAATAGAGCCTGCAAACTCAGACTTTACAGCACCAACTGAGGCATTAGAAGTTTTAGGTAATGCTAAAGCAACTGGCTTTGTACAATTTGGTTCATTAACAACTACACAACGTAATGCACTTACAGCGGCTAACGGAATGGTTATTTACAATACAAGTGATAATAAATTCCAAGGCTATGAAAACGGTGCTTGGGTGAACCTAGTTTAATAACCCCCCATAACAACAGAGATAAGTAATAGTATGCAAGTACTATATCTTATCCTCTTCTCTTATCTAGCCTATATGCTTATTGTTACTATTGGTATTACATATGGTTATCATAGATATTTTTCACACAGAGAATTTTCTGCAACACCTTGGCAAGAAGTTGTCATGCTTTACTGCGGTTTATTATGTGGAAATAGAAGTCCATTAGGATGGGTAGGTGTACACCGTATGCATCATGCATATGCAGATACACCGAAAGATCCGCATAGTGCAAAATATCAACCTTGGTATTCTATATTGTTTAGTTTATGGAGAGTAGATAGCATTCCGCGTAAATTTTTAAAGGATATGATTTCAAATCCTAGAGTAGTATTTTTTCACAAACATAGAAACTTAATTTATATTACAAATGCAATATTACTTACTTTAATTTTTGGATACAAGGCAATTATAGTATTAGCAATAATTTATGCTTTAGCCTACTTTGGCTTTGGCGCATTGAACTTTTGGGGGCATGACAGCAAAGGTCCGATTAATAATATTTGGGTAAATTTAATCGCACCGTTCGAAGGAAACCATAAAGATCATCATGAAATGGCGTTTAGAAGAGATTGAACCTCACATAGAGGATATTAAAGAACTGTTTGAAAAAACACAAGGACACAAACATGCAGATAACTATAGCAAGTGGCCTTTGTTTGAACATACCAAGTTTGCCCGCATGGGTTGGGATCCTCATTTAATTTATTACAGTGCTGGTATTGCTAGACCAGAATACAACGGCGGCATTAGAATTATGAGCCGTCATACTCGTGATCGAAATTATGATTGGGGTACAATGAAAGATGACTTGCAAAGAGGAAATGCTACATTAGGTTTTAGTACAAAAATGGCACTTGATATGGGCTATAAAGATATATGGGTAAGTAGAGAAGAAAATCCTAAACTACTAGAATGGTTTCAAGAACATAGTTTTTATAATTGGAAAATTACACAAGAAGAAATTCCCTTAGGAGGACTGCAATGGGTCTTACGATTGGCATAACTGGTCATACAAGCGGCTTTGGAAAACATATTGCCAAAGAATGCAAAGAACTAGGACACGTTGTTAAAGGTTATAGTAGAGCAACAGGATATGATTTACATTTTGATATAGAAAAAGTATTTGAAAATAAGATGGATTGTATGATAAATTGTGCAGATATCGGCAACGCCCAAGTTAATATTAGTATAAGAGCATATCGTAACAAAATTAAATGTATTAATATTGGCAGTAAAATTACAGAAGCAAAGGTTACAGATCATTGGGATATTATAAAAAAGGACAATAAAATTACACTAGAACATATGAGTAAAAAATTTAAGCAACCTTATCTCACATGGGGATTTACTAAAGGAAATCCTATATTGGAAAGTAATCCACAACTATTAGAAACAATCACTATTGATGATGCAGTAAAGGAAGTAATTAATGAGCTGGCACTTACATAATATAATTGCTCAATACGGAGATTTCCTACACTTGAAGCAACCAAAAATAAATTGCAGTCAAGTCCTAGAAGAATTAAAAAACTATGAATGGATAAAATATAATCCTGATAAACCAAATATTCCTAGAGACTGTATCAATGTTACTAGTTTAGATGGCAGTTTAGAAGGCTTTACAGGCACACTAATGGTACAAGGAGTAAATGCAGATAGCGATTTTAAGACTCCAACTGAAGTATATGAAAGTAGTAAGACCATACAAAAATTATTAGAACCTTGGAAACCTTATTTAGGAAGAACACAATTTTTAAGATTGCCGCCAGGAGGATATTTTCCACCTCATCATGATGGTGGTAAAAAAGGTGCTCCAGATACTTTTAGATTAATTGTACCAATTGAAAATGCAAATCCTCCTGGATTTTGCTGGATGTATGGTGACGAAAATAATTACAAACCATTACAATGGGAAACAGGTAAATTATACTATCTTAACACAAACAAAAAACATTGGTTGTTTAATGCAAGTGCAAATGATAGTATATGGCTTACCTTGAATATATCAGCATGTGACGAAACTGTACATATGATTAGGAGTTTCGTTCAATGATACCATATTTTGTTCCTGTAGATTTTATAAGCAAAGAAGATGTAGAGTTTTTAGAAAACTTAGTACAATCAGATGAGGCAGATTTTAAAGCATATGATACTGTAAGCGGAAAAAAAGATGGTAATCTATGCTGGGATATAAACTTAGATTATTTTAACAGATTTAATTTGAACAGCTATACATTCTTTGTTCATCAAGAACCTTTTAGTAAAGTTATTTCTCATATAGATAATCCTAAATGGAAAAGAAATACTGTATTAATAATTCCACTGCTATGGCATAGAAATTATGCTCCATGCTATTTTGAGGATGGTCCTGTTATAGAATTTAGAACTCCTTATCTTTTTAATACACAATTACCACACTATGTAAATAATAACGAATACCCAAGATATAATTTTCAAATATGTTTTGAAGAACCAATAGAGGAAGTTGCAAAATGTTTAATCCCCAAATGACCGAAGGTTTTGTTCACTGTGATCCTATAAGTGATACAAAAGAACTTACTACTTTATTTTATAACATGACTGAAGAAATTTGGCCTGATCTAAGTTTTGGTGACCAAACTTATCTAAATGTTTATATGCAACGTCCAAAAGATCTAATGAGTAAGAGAGACATATATAATGGCCTACGTGGGTTTGATATGAAAGAAGAATCTAATTGGTTAAATTATGTTACAGAAACACAATATAAAACTGGTGTGCTTTATTATGTAAAACTACGTAAAGAGAATGCAAGAATAGAAGACCATCAATGGTTGAACATATACTGTTTTGTACACAATGATTTTAGAGAACTAGGAAACAAATATTGGAAAGAACTTGAACAAGCAATACCAGATCTAAGAAGTAATTATTGGTTTAGTTATATGGAACATGACTGCGAATTTCAATGGCACACAGATGGTGATACAGGATTTAGATATCATCATGTATTGAATAACGACGGTGAAGGTATTACTAGTAGTATTGAAACTAGTGACGGAAGTGTGTTCCGTAAACCGGGTGAAGCATTTATCCTTAACACAGCTAAGCCTCATTGTGTGGTACCAGCTAAAAGTGTAAGACTTCATGCTGTTGCAAGTGTTAATGGTCCGAAAAGCACAAGAAAAGATCACAACAATCAATGGCTAGAAGATACAAACACAACTTGGAAGGATTGGGAGCGTGAACACGGTTATAGTACTTGATAGCATATTTGACAAAGACTATCTACAACAACTAGACGAACTTTGCAAGGGAGAACTTTTACAATTAGATAGTGAAACAGGATCACATGTAGGCGAATATACAGACTACGAATGGCAAATGATTAAAAATGATATTAGGACTTCTCCACACAGACTAAAATTATTAAACGAAATAGGTGAACATATTGGTAAAAGTTTACCTACAAAAGATTTAGAACCTATGCAACTGTTTGCAAAAAAGTTTACTCCTAGTAGTCGTATAGGCAAGCACAAAGAAGATCCAGAAGTATATGGCGACTGGGTATGGATGCTTTATCTTACAGACGAAACTGATGGAGAACTATGTACAGAAGATATGCGTATATTGCCAAAACGCAACAGACTTGTAATAATGCGTACAGGGTTTGACCATTGGGTAGAACCATGTACTGGCGAAAGACTTAATCTTAGTGGTTGGCCATTCATTACAAAACAAGTGAGAGAAAGATGGAAAAATTAGATAATTTTTTACAAAATACAAAGAACTTTAATTTTTGCCAACGTAACTGGAACTATGATAAAATTATAGATAAAGAAACTATTGAAAAACTTTTAGATATTGGACACGCCACTCCAACAAAACAAAGTTTACAAAATTTTACGCTAATAGCAATTACCAATAGGAATATAATAAAACATTTAGAAAAAGCTAGTGTAAGTGATGACGATTGGGAAGGAGATCATAAAAAAAGAGTGGAAGCAGGACAAGTTCAAAATCCGCAAGTAAATGCAAACGTATTATTTGTTTATATACGTAATGAAAAAATTTCTGAAAATCAAACTACTGTTGGTATTGAAATAGGCATTTCTGCGGGAGCTTTAGGATTAGCGGCAAATGAAATTGGTCTTAGAACAGGATTATGTAGATGCATAGATAAAGAACTAATTGACCCAAATCTTTTTGCTAGTTATAATTTACATGTAAATAATATTGTGTTATTTTTAGGAGTAGGATATCCATTGCATACTAAAGACTTTATAAAGTTACCAAAACATACTGTACACAATAATATAGATTTTTATAATAGATCATATCCTAAACAGCCACATACGAGAATAATTATATAATGGAAAGAAAAAGATTTTATAACAACAGTCTAACTAGAAAGGGAAATACAGTTATCAAAGAAAGTCAGTGGCCTGTAGATAAAGAGGCGCTTGATATATTGATAGCAGAAAAACCAAACTTTCTTCCAACAATATTAGAGTATGATAGTAATTCAATTGTTTATGAATACGTTGAAGGTATATCTGTTGGAAAATATTTAAAAGACATAAAAGCTAATGCACAAGATATGGTTGAAATTTATGTTCAAATAAATGATATTTGGAAGAACTTTTTAGAACTTTCTAAAAAATATTGTAATGGTAAAATGATTTACCATAATGATCTCCATTTATATAATATGATATATTCACAAGGTAAAGTTATTTTAACAGATATAGATAGTATAACAATTTCAAACCATGTAAGTTTCCAAACCACACACAGTTATCTATTTCACCAAATGGAAGAAATATTATATGCTAGAATTCAAAAATAAAATATTATTACACATTCCTAAATGTGCAGGAACAAGTATTCTGACAGCTCTTAAACTTGATGTTTGGAATGGTGACAATCACTACAATGAAAATTATGATGTGCGTATTCACTACAATGATACTCAGCAAACACACATACCTGCAAAAGATATTAAAATAGACAAGCCAAAGGTTGCATTTGTAAGAAACCCTTGGGACAGAACAGTTTCAAGGTATTGGTATTGCAAAAAAAGGTACAAAGTACAAGAAACTTTTGAAGAGTTTGTGCAACAAAAAATAATGAAAGTAGATTACGACTGGGGTCCTCCTAGCTGGAGGTGTCAAAGTGATTGGTTAGATGAAAATACAGTTTTCTACAAAATAGAAGACGGTATAGAAAAAGTTTTACATAATGAATTTGGTGTTGACATAAAATTGCCAATAATTAACGGAATGAAAATTAATAATTATAAAATTGAAGATAAAAACACATATAATTTAATTGCTCAGTATTATGACAAAGATATAAAACTATTTAATTATTAAATACGTTGTGTAAAGTTTCCCAATTATATTCTGTATTACACACAAAACTTATTAAAGCTCTTTCTTTTTGTGGTGGCTGAACTTTGTGCCATACCGCAGTATTTAATAATACTGGAAGTTCTTTTACAGTAATCTTATCTAAAAATTTCCATTTTATACTTTTTGCTTTTTCTGGATTGGTATAAAAGATTCTTGGATCGTTTATTTCACAATTAGGCTCTTCCCATATAGTATCGCAATCACCTGTTCCGTAAATTGGAAAATTTAAAACCGCTGTTATTTGTTTTCCTTTTGGTATAAGACTATATTGTCCTTGAACATTTACATCAAGGTGATGATGCACATGTTCTCCTGGTTTAATAATTAATATTCTAAAATGTCCGCTTAAATATTTTTTGTAATTTTTTAAAGGTTCTAATATTTTTATGTGTTCATCTATTTTTAAAATGGGAACAGGTTTAGATTCTGTGATTTCGCAATCTTTTTTATAAGTGTCTACAATTTCCTTTGCATAGTCTTGCCAGGCAGATGTAACACCTATATTACATTCTAAAAAATATTCATTAAACATTTTCTAAATCATCTGTACCATTAAGACTAAACATAAGAGCAATTCTAGGTTTGCTACTCATGTTTACAACGGCATGTGGATATCCAATGTTAAGGAAATAAGCATTTCCGTTATCTAAATTATATGCTTCTAGTTTACCTTCACGTTTAAATAAATTTATTACTTGTTTGTCTCCGTAAATAGGTACAATACATCTAACAGCATAACTTACATCATAGTCAACATGGAACGGGATATTTTTTCCTGGAGCAAGTTTCGTAATTCTAATTCTGCTTGCTGGTGCTTTTAGTTGTGTAATTATTTTTTCAAAATAACTTCCTGTGTAATCTTCTGTAGGCACATTATATAAATGTTCTTCTTTACGTTTTAATCTTTCCTTAATACTTGCAGTATAGGGTAATATTTCACTAGGTGTAGTCAAATTAATTTGTTCAAAGTTATCATAAACATGAGCAACTAATTCCATATGGTTATCACACAACATTGGATTTGCTGTTTTTACATCAACAAATTTTCCTGCAAGTGTGTCACAAGCATCTTGTAATTGTTTTAGGTCAATATCTAAATTGTAATTATGTATACTAGGTAAGTGTTTCTTATTCATTAATTAGTCCTTTCCATTTACAATACCTTACATAATTTTCCCATGTATTGTAAGGCCAAAGCAAAAAACTTGCTATTTTTCTTGGTTGATTATGGCTTGATTCAATTCTATGCCAGTTGCCAATGTTAAGTAAAACAGCATCTTTTTTTGTTTCAAATTTATCTATAATTTCGAATTCTTCTGTATCATTGCGTGGCAAATTTCTTTTGTCCCAGCTTTTATACTTATTAAGTTGTTTGTCAAATCCAAAAAATGTTATATCTCCTACAGGTTCACTAAGCAAAATATTTACAGCCGCCGGACAAGTCATATGTTGGGGAATTTCATTATGGATATTATGTTTATTATTATCAATATGGTATCCATATAATTCTCCAGGCATCATCTGCATAATTTTAAAATGATCTAAAAATGCATCTTCAAAAATATTAAACATATTTAAAAGTCCGTCAAGTTTTAAATCTTTGACTACTTTTTTTGAAACATAATAAACATTTTCATCAAATACTTTGCAGTCCATTTTGTCTTTGTATTCTTGCGATAAATCATTCCATATGTTATCAATATAATTAAGATCAGTTCTTAAAGAGTCCGAATCAATATTTAAATTGTATGCACTTCTCATCTTGCTAAAATAACTCCTTTTGCCTTAACTGCTTCAACAATTCCTTGCCAACTATTGTAGGGCCAAAATATAAAACAAGCACTTGATCTTGGTTGTTCTACGTCTTCGCTTATAATTGTGTGATGTGCTGATGTGTTAAACAATGTTGCCTTGTCTGTTAATCTGAATCTGTCTACTTCTTGTAGTGTAGTCATATCTTGTCCCATTGTATCAGAGGAAATATATTCGTTAACACTATCAGGAAATAAATCTCCGTTATTTGAAAATGCCCAAGGCCATAACTTTCTAAGTTCAGGATCAATATACCATACAGTAGTATCTCCTACAGGCTTGCTAAGAAGTATGTTTACATTACCAGGATGTTGTATATCCATAGGAATATCTTTGTGAAAATTTTGTTCGTTACTATCAACATGTGGCAAATATTTTTGTCCAGGATACATATTTAGAAAACGTATGCCATCAACAAAACCGTTGTTAAATATTTCTTTAAAATTTATAATAGCATCACAACCCTGTTGCTCGACTGTTTCATCAGAAACATAAAAGCACATATCGTCATAACCTGCATATTTGTATTTAGGATTGTTAAGATGCAGTAATTCTTCTCGTACTTGAGAGATATCTATGTTTAACTCATATGCACACGAGAACATAATCATTTCCTATTTTTTCTGCCTTATATCTTTTGTCTACATAATCATAAAATTCCTGTTGATGATTATATGCACCCATTAGTATATTAGCATGATGATTACCGTACTTGCACCAATAATTAAATTGTTTAACGTTTTCTTCTAGTAAAGGTGAAACATCAAATATTGCTAAGTCAAAACCAATTTTCCAATCATACTTAAAAGGACTAGTATCTAAAATGATGCTTACATTGTTGCAATCTTCGAATGTTTTTGCTAGTAGATTAAAATCAAAATAACCGTGATATTCTTCTGGAAAGTGTCTTTTAACACTACGCTTCCAATCTTGATCTTTTAAATCTTTATCAAGTCCTTTACTTTTATCTTGTTTTGCTTGCCCTATGCTATATTCGCCCCTGTCAGTATCTGGCATATGATTAAGTTTATGATCGTGATAACTTTGCACAGCAAAGAAATGACTATCAGGTAATAATTTACTTAACTTGTAAGTGATACCTCCGTAGTATGTTCCTATTTCTACACAGGTTTTAGGTTTTAATTTATTTGCTACCTCTTGGTGTACACTTATATTTGCACCGTCATGCATCGAATACATCTTGTTTCCTTATTACTTTATCGCTATACTTACTTACGCTTTTTTCTATTAGGTCCCAGTGCTTCTTGGCATTTACTTTTCCAAGTATAAAACCAATAAGTCTATCCTCAGTATCTGCTTCAACTCCATGTGCTTGGTCTTGATTGCGTATTAAGAATGCATCTGTTTCGTCAGGCACAATACATCTATGTTTTTCTTGCCAAGTCATATCACGTGTGTAATCATGTTCCTTACACATATACATTTTATCTTTACTACCTGCTACAACAAAACGATAACCAATTGGTTCATGAGCCATATTATATTCTAGTGTTTCAGGCATAATTGCTAGATGGTGTTTATGCGTAGGTTCTACTGCATTGCCATCAATATGCGGTGGTATCTCATGTTTTGCCCTTGCTATACGAATATAGTAAAAGTCGTCACAAGGTATATATGTTTCAATCCAATCTATAAGTTCGGAATAATTTTCTTTTGCGTTTTTTGTCCATTCCTGAGGATTGCCTAAAGGATTGTTGTTTTCTTTTTCTCCTAGCAGTGTTTCTTCGTCCCACCAAATATAAAAATCTGGTGCATTAAATCTATCCAATATTTTTTGTTTATTTGGAATTGGTGGTATTGCTAAAGGTGTAAAAATTATATCTTTCATTTTATATACGCAAAGGCGCTCCCTAGTTCTTTATCATCATTGTTTATTTGAAATTTTATTCCTAATTCTTCCTGTACAGTTTTACTATGTTTCTTCATGTAAAGCAGTTCTTTTCCTCTGCCTAATTGTTTATGTAAAAAATTATAATCATATCCCTCTAATAGCATTTCATTTTCTGGCTTGAATATTCTATGTAATATATTTGTTACTTCTTCAACACAACAACTCATAAATGGCATGTCTTTTAAATTTGCAAAAAAATCCTTCATGTTATCTTTTGTTATAGTTTTGTCTATACCAAAATTATAGAAAGTATTAAAGTACCACCAGTTTAAATATATTTGTGTAATTTCCTCTAGGTCATAGCTACTACACTCATATATCATTTCGAACGTTTCTTTGTTGGGCAAAGTAATCTTTTTTGTTTTAATTTTATGCTTTGTTCTATAATCTTGTGTAGCCATAGGCGTATTAGGCAAAACATATAATGGATAAGCTCTAGCAAAATCTATTCCTAATTCTGGATGTTTGAATAAAGTATCAGCCCAACTATCAGCTGTTTCTCCTGGCAATCCTATTATAAGTTCTGAATTTACTTTTATATCTCTCAATTGATCCATAATTCTAAGAAGTTTATCAGTAGAAATATTTTTTCTTTGTATAGTATCTAATACATCTGGGGTAAGAGTTTGCAAACTTATCTTTACATTTCTTAATTTGTCGTTAAAATTATCCATTGTTAAATTCATTATGTCAGCTAGATAAGGCGATCCATTTTTTGCAAATCCCGCAAATGTAAGTAACATGTCATCACGTTTTTTATTATCGACAATATGCTGTACAAAATCTACATCTCTAGGAAATATACCATAGTTTGCATCAAGTATTTCTAAACGTTTTACCTTATCAAAACTTAAAACGTGTTCTATAGTTTCTTTTACTGCGGCATCTTTTAATTTAGTAATTTTACTACGACTTACTCCGCCCCAATCACAAAATGCACAATGATAAGGACATCCTCTATTAGTTTCAAATGCAACTGCTATATCATCTTCACGTTTCAATATGTCATCAAATATTCCATCAGTATATGGTGTAGGTATAGCATATTCACTTTCACTTGTAGGATCTAATAACTTTTCCCATTGTAATTCGCCTGGACCTGTCATATAATGATCTACATAATCACGTTTGAAATCCTCTAAATTTTCTTCTGGTACATTAGGACCACCATAAACAACAATTCCATTTGGATTGTATTTTTTAAATATTTGTGCAATTTCATCATTTGCATTTTGATTCCAAACATAACAAGTAAGCCCAAGTATATCTGCTTGTTTTAATTTTTTGTGTGTGTCTTCGTTATCCCATTTGTTTTTATACAAAGGTTCTAAGAAATTAGTATCTTTTGCAATGTTAGGATTCTTCATACAATGAGAGATAAGGCACCCTACAGGGTATGGCACCCAATCGTGATAAACACTTGAGATAGTTCCTAGTAGCACGGTGCGAGGCATAACCTATTCACATCTCCTCTCTTAAATTTATCGTATGCAGGATTGTCTGTGGTAGCAAGCCATACACTGTCGCTTGGTTTGAAGTTATATTCATTACAAACTTCTGTTTGTTTATCTATCAATGTTTTCCAAATATAATCAATATCAAATTTGTTAATAATTGTTTCAGCTATACTGTTTGCATAATAATTATAATACTTGGCACTATTAGTTATAGCATCTAAACGCTGGTCTGGTTCTTTTGTAAAAATCCAACCTGTCCTAATATTACGCACTCCAAACGGTTTGCTTAAACTATAAAAAACATATTCTACATTATTTGGCAGTTCTATCTTTTTAATTTGTGTGCTTCCTACATATGCAAGGTCAACTGCTGTTGGAATTTCAGTAGGTATATCTACAAAGTTACCGTCTATAGCACTAGGCACACTTATATAATGTATCCTATTAGTGCCTGCTTTTGGATGAATCCATTGGTAGTCTCCACGCTCCATTGTAACTGATCTACGCTCTTTGTCAAACCACCAATCCAATCCTTGTGTGATTCCATTCATAGGATATACGTGGAAATTGGATAGATCTACAACAGGTTTTAACCACTGTTTGATGCTTGTAGAGTACTTTAAAACACCGTCTAAATCGCATTTTAAGCCCTCTACAGCGTGGTTAACGTCCGGAAGTACGTTAGTTCGTACCGCTGTACTTAGGGCTAAAATTTCACTGCAAATTTTCATGTCCACTTGCTACTCTCCAAAGTATACGTTGACCCATTTGCTCAAAATGCCAACGTTTGTGTATTGTAACAACTTGCTCTGCAATGTTAAGATCGCCATTTTGCCAATCATGATGATACATATACTTTTCATTTAAAATATGGTTTTGTAAAAACTCTATTAGTTCCTGACTTTCTTTTTCTGAATATCCTACTACTTCAAATATTTGATAGAAAGGAAAAAAGATTCCTTTATGTTCGCCAAAGTTTTGTATAAGGCTTACAGGATTATCTCTATCTAGATGATCTTTAAATAATGGCGTGTCGCTATAACGGCCAGCTTTGTATCCACAGACAACTTTTAAATCTTCTACTTGTAATTTTACATCGTTAGGCAAATCATCATAAGCCCAACTGTTGTTAAGCCAACTTGTTCTACTGCCTACTGTTCCTGTTAGTGCATACAACCAAATAAGTTGTTTTCTATTTGGATTGCTAGGTTGATTAGCATGCCAATCCAAATCATGTTTGTGACTAAACAAACTAGGCTTGCCTGTAATTGCATCTCCTCCAACTCGAAGTATGCCTTCACCTGCCCACACATCACCGCTACCGCCGTGAGCCCTTTGGGCGTCTTTAGGATCTTGCTTTTGTACACTTCCTACTACTTCGCTGATACGTAACAATTCCGCTTCATCTAAGTCTTGATTGTGAAAATTTAAAACTAGATACTTGTAAATATCCTTAAAAACTTCTTGTAGTTCATCTTTGGGCATGCCTTTTAGTTTTATATCATAATCAGCACACCATCCGTCGCATAATAATTTCATGTTTCTCTCGCTGTAAATATACTCATTGCTAATTTCTTTTTTACGCCTAGTGCATTGAAGTCACTGCTACTATGCAATCTAGCACAATCAAAAATAATTGCACTATTAATTTTCCAAGGAAAATAACTATGTACAGATAATCCTTCTAACCAATCAGGCTTAAGATGTGTGAGATAATTTTCTTTAATGTCGTTTGGTATCCCTTTATTGTTAGTATAACTTACATCAGTGTAATCAAATAAAGGTCCGTGGCTATAAAAATTTTTAAAATCTGTGCCGCCGCCCATAAATTTTTTACCGTCGTGATAATAATATTGATCAAACATCATAAGTTTTATTTTGTCGTCTTTCACATCTCCCCAAAGTTTCAAAGGAATAGTAACTGCTTTATAAGGTGTTTTGTAATTTTTATCTACATCATTGTGTATAACGTGTGCCCAAGGTGTTTCAAATATTATAGCACTCATAACTTTTGCTTCACCTATTAATACTTTAAGTCTTGTGAATATATCATCAAACACAGAGTTATCAGTATTAATCTTACAAACTATAGGTCCTGTATTTTTTTCTATTTTTTCTTGGGTATTAAAATATTCTATCAAAGAATTATTTTCATCCATAGTTATAAAGTCAATAACTTGTTTAGGATCAGAATTGTTTTTTTCGAGTCGATTTATTTCTTTAATATCTAACATTATGGATTCTCCAAAATGCTTGTAAGTTTTATAACATTTTCCCAAGTTTTAGGTACATTTAAAATTAGATGGTAACTATTATTCATCCAACTGTGTGTTCTATGTACTTTTGTTGTATCAACATAATAAGTTGTATTTGGTATAATTGTTCTACGACTATCTCCAAGCCACCATTCGTAACTGTTTGTATCAGAGTTTCCTAAAAAGCAAATTACTCTAAATGAATCACGTGTCAGTAAAGGACTATCTCTATGCGGTGGAAACCACCCGCCTTTATTTGTTTTGACAATCATAGTGCGTCCTAATCCTGACCAATAATCTAAGATTGGACGTAAACTTTCAAAATGACTGTAAGCAGATGTCGGAGTATTAAAGTCAGTTTCCTTTAATACACGGCCTGCTCTTTTCATTGCTTCGGGCCTACTTAAACTATCTGTAGGCTTATCACCTTCTAATCCTACTAATAATATTCCCTCTCTATCATTACTTACACCTTCTCTACGCAAGTAAGGAACAAATTCAGCAGTTTTTACTTCATCTTTAAACTTTTTAACATCAGGACGCAAAGATAATGCTTCAAAATCTCCCAATAAATTTAACTGCAATTCGCATTTTAAGTCATCTGCTGTTGGCTCATATTGTGTAGGATCGTTTTTATACCACTCATAATAATTACTACCAGTGGCTTTATCATTCCTATCATATGCTTTAGTTAAATTTAAAAGATTACCATCTTTATCATATTTTTTTAAGTCCATTTATTCCTCCTCAACTTTATATACTTCTTCAAAACTAGGTCGATTATAAATTTGATCTATGTTTTTTCTATCATAGGGCACACTTTTCATAGCATTAGTTCTAGGATCTAAATATTCTAGTTCGTTACTAGCATATCCTACTCCTAATATTAAACGTATAGGATTATCGACTCCGAACAGTTCTGCACATCTTTCAGGATCATGACTGCAATTTTGTGTTATACCTGTGCTAAGTCCTCTATCTTGTAATGCTAACATTATAAATGCGGCTTGAATACCAAATTCTAAATGGTCATATCTATCAACAGCCGTTGATGTTCTGTTATAAAATTGGTATTGTACTTCTGCTTTAGTAACATCTCTTTGTGAAAATCCAATTAGATAAGGTGCTAGAACTTGCGGATTACCATAATCAGTTTCGATAGGCATTTCATCATTGCGATGACAAATTGTCATTATTTCTTTTCTACGATTAGGCTCATCATTCTTAATACATTTAATAACAAAAGGATATTTTAGATTTTTTGTAGGAGCTTGCATATAAGCATCATACATTGCATCTTTTATTAATTGTACATCTACTTCCTTTGTATAATCCCAAGTATAAGTATTAGTCCTTGCTTTTATTACATCGTTAAATTGCATTAAGTTTCCTTTTTGGTATTTTTGAATCTGCACTTGAAACACAACTTTCAGTGATACAAGGCATTGCTTTTTCAAACAGTTTAAATCCTGTTTCAATATTTCCTAAAGGAACATCACCGCAACTGTAACTGCGTTTTATACTACCGTCTGGTTCACGTATAATTATACCTTGATATCCAGCATTACAATTCCAACCTTTAAACTTGTTAAAATTGAAAGCATTGAATCTTTCTGCTTGATCCATATAATATTTATTGCCCTTACTATCTTCCATTTCTACTTGAAAGTGAGGAGGTATAGTTTCTTTTGTATTAAACTCACTCCACTTTTTAAATTTAGCTTTTGGTCGGTCTGCCCATTTACGTTTGTTTTCTGTATATGCACGTTGAGGCATACCATTATGTAATTTCGCTAATTGTTCTTCCGTATAACCATCAACAACAAAACTAGCAGTAGGATCACTTTGTGGCTTTAGTGTTACATTAATTCCTTGTTCATGGAAAAACAGTGCATTATCCCAATCCCTTTCAAACCAAGCAGGAACCATTACCATGTTTATTGTAACCTGTACATCATGCTCTTGGCAAAATATAAGTTTGTCTGCAAACTCCTGCATTTTTACAGGTGTGTTTACGTGTTCAGTATGTAGACTTGCAGTAATACTAGCTCTATGAAATGCTTTAGCATATTCAACATAAGTTTCAAACCAATTAATTTTACGTGAACAATTTGATGTCATATGTATACTTGTATAATTTGTATTTTCTACGTCATCGGCGAGATATTTGAGAATGTCCAAGTATCCTGGATGAAAGGTAGGCTCACCCCCTGACAAAGAAAAGTGAAATGAATTGAAACCGTTTCCTCTGGCTTGTCGCTTGATTTCGTCAATAGTTCGAAGACACAACTCGGTTGGTCTGTGATCTTTTCTGTCACTTCTTGCGTATGGCCAACAGTAGCTACACCTATAATTACAAAAGCGACCAAGCAACCAACTAACCGTAAATACGTCACGATAGAGCAAAGTGCGTTGGCCCACACTGACAATATCCTCAAGTGGTATTTTTGTAAAGTCATAATTACTCCATTTTAAATCTTGAGTCATAGTTTATTATAGCACCTTATGTTAATTTTGTCAATCATTTTATAACTTCTCTTTGATAAATTGATCTCTTTTATTTTCTTTACATACTTGTTCGCAACGTGGTATTTTGTTTTCTGCTGTCCAACTATTTTTTATATCAGTCCAAACTTTTCCGTTCATAGCCTCAGCAATACTTACATTAGATAAGTTTATATCTGTCATATAATCTTGTTGTTCGAGTATATCTTCAAATTTATCATGCTTATGTCCACTGACAGGATACTCTAGCATTTTAGAATTTAAATGACAGCAAGGAATTACGTTGCCCATATGATTCACAAAGATACGTTTTTGATTAGCATATTTACAGCTAATACAATTAGATTCTTCTACTTCAGTTTTTTTATGTTTTACGCCGCCTGTGTCTTTCCTATGACTTATTATAGTTTGAAATTTTACAAACCCTTCCTGCTTGGCTAGTTCTCTTGCTTCTTCTAATTGGTGTTCATTATGTTCGAAACTAATAAATTGCCAATTTGATTTTCCTCCTGCCGCGATAAATGCCCTATAGTTTTGTTGTACTTTTTTAAAGTTTGATCCTTCTCTATATCTTTCTGATAATTCATCACTACCATCTATACCCCAAGTTACTCTGTGCGAAGACGGTAAAATGTTTGCTAATTTTTCCCACCATTTTGTTGTGCGTAAACTACCGTTAGTAGCAATATTAATATGTGCGTTCCAGTCTGCAAAATGTTCTATAATTTCGTGGAACTGAGGATGACTACAAGGCTCATCTACACTACCACAGAAATTAATTATCTTGATATTAGGAAACATTTCTTTTTGAAACTTTTCTTTAATAGTATTAAGATCTAAATACGTCTTGTTTAAGATTTTGTCAGCATGATCAGAAATAACACGGAAACAGCCTTTGCAACGAATATTACAAAAACTTGTAAGTTCTATGTCAATCCATTCTAGTGTATCAGTTGTTAACATTATTCAAAGCACCACGGTATAGTTTTTTTACTATTTGTTCCTCTTTTTGCATCTAGATCTAATAGATACCTTTGCATAGTTGCATTACCCTCTTTATCAAATTTATAATCTTTATAGAATGTTTTAAGCTCTTGTACTTTTGTTAATTGTAATACTTTCTGCACAACATGAGGCTTCAAACAATTTACAGATAGAAAATTAGGACTATAAAGTTTATGTATATCATAAGTACCATTCCATTTTCTCCGTATCTTTGTTACTACTTTATCTACGTTTGGCAAATTCATTGCTTGTACAGTAATATTAAAACTAATATTCATAGGATTTAGATCTACTAATTGCTGAGTATCTCGACAAAATATATCATGATGTGTAGGAAATCTAATTAATTCGTTAACAGAACCCCAGCCGTCTATACTTACTGAAAAAGTAAGTCTTTCAAATTTTTCTAATGTTTTTAAAAAACTATCTGTGTTACTTACACCATTAGTTTGTATTTGAATTTCTGTATGCTTACGATTCCATTCATGTTCTGATAATAACTTACAAAATCGTTGAACACCTTTCATATAAAAAGGCTCTCCACCTGCAATATATATTTTTACAGCTTTATCCTTGCATCTTTCATATACCCAATCCCAATCTAAAGACTCCCTAACCTGTCTAAATTGATCAATATTGCCTGTACGGTATTTAGAATATACATCTAAATCTTCATACCATTTACTACTATTACCAGGATTACACATGGCACATTTTAAGTTACAAGTGTTTCCAGGACGTAAATCCCAAACAATAATTCCCTTATCACCTCTAAGTAAACTCTGCTGTCGCTTACTTTCTCTACCCATAGATTCGTTCATTACACAGTCATTACATTCAGGTCTTTTCCAATCTCCTTTAAATCTTTCTCTGACTTCATTTATATAATCATTATCTAACAATTCATTTATATCTTTTACAGTATGTTTTCCTTTTTGCTTGAAAAGACAACAAGGCGTAGTAACATAGCCGCTGTCTTTTTTTTGTATATATAAACTGTTAATTGATTCTAAACAATTATGCATTTAACACACCAGTGTCAAAATGTGTTTTGACTGTTTGTAAATATTTTTCTTTAAATTTGCTTTTAGGAGCACACAACCCACAACCACAAGTATGCTTAGGGCAAATCATTGTTGGCATGGTTTTCGATTCTAATTTATGTTTAAGCTCTGCAATAATTTTTTGTCCTTCACTAATTTTTCCAATTGGTCCTCTAGTACCGTCAAAACGAGCTTGACAAGTTTGATGATGAAACACTTGATCAGTTTGTTGTTCAAGATGTAAAAAGAACCAGTTTACACTACAATGCCAACCTTTAAATTCACGCATGTTAACAAAATTACTTTTTTTACTTGTATCTCCAGAACTTAAACACATTTCTCTTCCGCCGCAACACGGTCTTCCTAGACTCATTCCTAATTTTTTCTTTTCGGTTGTTTTTTCGCCTACTGCACTTAACTTATCGTTGTTCAATCCTTCTTCTTTGTACTTCCAATAATTTTTAATAAAATCTAGTTGATCGTCAGTGTATTTGTGTGCAAAACTAGGTTTGCTATCAGGCTCTTCACCTATTATTCTTGGCACATACCACACACCTAATTGATCTAACCACTTGCATAATTCTTTGCACTCGTCAAAATACTGTGCATGAAACATTACATTTACTTTGAATCCAAAATACTTTTTACCGTTAGAATTTTTTGCGGCTTCTGATGCTGTATGGAATTGCATAATTCTATCTTTTATTTGATTTTTAAGTTTTTGATCTGCTTCAGTATGATAACTTAGTGTAACAAAACTCATCTTGTCTATAATTTGTTGAGCAATTTTAGGACCCATTGCTCCGTTGCTTGTAAGAGAGAATCCAGTGTGCCATCTATCTCTATATCTTTTGTTATATTCTTCTTTTAAGTATTCAATAAAAGGAATAAAGTTGGGGTTGACTGTAGGCTCTCCTCCTGTAAAACTTATACTTGCTTCTTTAAAATCTCTGTACTGCATATACGTGTCCATATATTCAAATAAAAAATCAACACTAGACTTCAATTGATCTAGTGTAGCATGTGGACTAAAATTATCGTGTCTTGTTACTGGGCAGTACGTACAGTCATAATTACATCTGCGACCAAGATCCCATGAAACTTGGAATAAATTTCCTGTCAATAAATCTACAGTATCAAAGCTCACTGAAAATATCCTTCATTTCAGGAAAAGTTTCTGCAAAAGTATTCCCGCGTTGAGTGTCGCACCTTTTTAGAAACTCTTGCATTTCTGGCAGACGTCTACTCCAATCTTCACTTTCCATAAAATTAAGCATACCTTTTAGCCTTTTAATCCCATAGCTTGCTTGCATGAAGTCGTCTTTTTGTACTTTACCTTTGTGCCAACTAGGAATTCCTAGTTCCCAATTTTCTTCCCACCAAGGATAAAATTCTTCATATTTCTTACGGCACTCAGCCTTAAACCAATTAGGCAAAACTTTTACATTTAAGTGCGGTGGATGATATACAAAGTGATAATTCACTCCTCCTGCACCAAATGGCCACATGTTAATTTTTTTAAATCCTTGTGTCAGTTTCCATTTTATAAAATCGGGTATATAGTAAATGTTGAGTGCTTGTACTGCACAAGCCACAGTAACTTCAGTGTTGTTAGGTGTATCATTATCTAGTATATGAAAAACTTCTTCCTGTCTTTTCCATTTACTAGGATAACGAATATATTCATTCATTTCTTTTATGCTATCAATGCTGTAATGAAAACGAACTAATTTAAAATGTTTCCATAGGTCAAACAAATCTTCGCGCCATTCAACTCCATTACTATTATACCTAAGCTCTAAATTTTTAGCATATCCCATTTTAATAGCATGTTCAAGTATTTCATAATGTTCTTCAATAATTAAACTTTCGCCACCAGCAAAATATATCTGTTGCATACTTGGCATCTGCTCGTAAAATTGTTTCCAGAATGTAGGATTTTGTTTGTGCCAATTATAACTACTTCCATTTGTACTACCTTTGTCTTGCCACTGCATTGTTTCTTTTAGTGATTCATTTTTTACTGCCGGAAACATTGCTTTCCAATCTTTAATCCAACCTGAACTATCGTGAGGTGAACACATTACACAAGCAAGTTGACACTTGGTTCCAAATCGTAAATCAATATATGCTAACTGAGGAGGTACGCTACCATCTTCTTTTGTGTTCTCTAAAAGATTATCTACATCAACACGCTCACTCCAATATGCTGTTTCCCACATACGTTTACTGTTATGACCAGCCGCTTCTTCTTTGAAACATTTTATACAACTAGGTGGTACTTCTCCGTTCAGCATTTGTTTACGTACATTACGCATATATGTACTGTTCCATGCTGTTTCAAAATCACTTACATTAAGATTATTAGGACGTCCTTCTTCATCTTTAAGAATTCCAACTTGGCCGCCATGCTCTTTGTCATTAGTTGGTCCTACAGAACTTGCGTTCGCTGTACAACAAACTCTCATACTTCCGTCTGGTCTTGTGCTTAGGTGTACCCACGGTAGGATACAAAATGTATCTGAAACTTTACTCATATATGTACTTATCGTGTTATAGTGGTGGTTAATTGATGTACTGGCTCAAATCGTTGTGTAGAAATCTTATTTTCTTTGCAATTTTCTATACACTTAGGAAAAATTCCGCTTTTAATATTATAGAATATATTAGTATACCATTCACTATCAAATATATCCTGTATGCTGTTTGAACCGTTTAATCTATGATGTTCAGAGCCATTTTCTTTGCTGTAAAGATCCCATAAATCTTTGAATCCGCTTTTTGTTCCCCACCAACAACACGGTACAACATATCCTTGATGCGTAATATATAAACCTTGATCATCTATTTTACTACTGATGCATTTTGGTAAAACTTTAGGCAACACGTCAAAAGTTTCTCCTTTTGGATCTTTTTTATGTTGACTGTTCTCTCCAAAGTTTTTACGTGGGCTACCAATAAATTTAACTCTATGAAATCCTTCTTTTTTTGCTATGTCTTCTATTAAGTTAGCTTGGTGTTCATTGTGAGCAAAGAAAATAAATTGCCATATTGCACAGCCGCCGGCCGCAATATATGATCTAAAATTATTTTGTGTTTTTTTCCAGTCAACATTTACTCTGTAAATATGGTTAGTATCTTCAAGACCATCTAAACCAAAATTAACATGTAATCGCCAATTATACTTCTTTGAAAGTTGTCCTAATTCTTTCCAGAATTCTGTATTACGTGTTCCGCCATTAGTAGAAACAGTAATTTTTGGTTTGCTAGGAAATAATTTATCATTTTCGAAAATCCATTTTATAATATCTAATAAGTCTGGATTAGTAGTAGCTTCGTCATAATTACCACACATATGAATAAGTCTTAGATCAGTCCATACATCTTTGGATACCCAACTTTTAAATTTTTCTAAACTGACGTATGTGTCATTTATAGTAATCCTATAGTCCATATCTGCCGACCAGTCACTTACAACTGCTCTTGCACAGGCAGGACATGCGGCATTGCAATAATTTGACATTTCTATTTGTAATTTTGTTTGATTTTTAACAGGTATTTGCCAACTCATTTTTGTTCTACCTGTACATTCTGATATGCTTTATGTGATGCACACGTTCTAATACATCTTCTCAAATGTTTATTGTGTGATGGATTCCAGCTTTCTTCTAAAACTTTTTCATAGTAAGGATGTTGCATAATCTGTTCTATACTATTTAATCTAAGACTATTCCAGCCTGTTTGAAATTCACTTAGTTTTTCTAGAATATTTTCTTTATTTTTAAATGCACTATCCCACAAAAAACAGCATGGCCACATTTCCTGTTTAGCACTTATAAATATTTCTCCTTCATGCACATACTTGCAAACTATGGTGTCAATAACTTTTTTATCTATTTGATTGTTTTGCATAAGACTATCTAATTTGTAAACTTCTTCTCTGCGATCATGTTGTTTATTACCTGTTGTGGTTATTACCTTTTTTTCTTTGTTACTTTTCTTTCCTATTTCTGCCACCCAATTATAGTAACTATTACGCATGCCTGTTCTAATAAAAAATTTTAATCCTAATTTTTCTGCGTGTGCTTTTGCCGCTTCTATTTCTTGTTCATTATGATCAAATACAATAAAAGTCCATTTATTTTTATTAAATTCTCCTTTGTAACTATTTTCTGCATATGCTTCAAGATTTCTTTCAATAACATTAAATTTAGTATTAACTCTGTAAATATGATTTGTTTCTCTGTGTCCATCGATACATGCTTGCAAAATAAAATTCTTGTGATATTTCTTGCTTAGTAATCCTAAATCATACCATATGCTCTTTGTACCTACACCAGTATTGGTGCTAATAGTTACTATCGCACCGTTTGATAACAAATATTCAGTGATATCAATGACTTGAGGATGTATCATAGGATCTCCTAATACTCCGCAAAGTCTAATATCTTTACCATCAATATGTTTTTTAGTAGGTAATATACGTTTTAGATCATCAAGAGAAAAATCTACCACTTCTAGTATATCTCTATTAAGTGTCCTTGCACAACCAGGACAAGCGGCATTACAGTCACTTGTAATTTCTAATTCAATTTTTTTAATTCTGTCTATCATTTGAACTGCTCTGCAAACGGGTCAAACTCTGCACCACACTTCATAGCACAAACTTTTAATTTTCCTTCTCCGCAAGTTGGCTTCGACCAACTATCTTGTATTGTGTTAAATATACCTGTCTCAAAAACTTTATCTAATCCAGAACGTGCATCTAATGCATTTTTGTTAGGAATAAAGTCCCATATTTGTTCTACTTTAGGATCTTTATGCCACCACTTGTACATGCGTCCTGCTGTCCAACAACAAGGCAAAGCTAAACCTTCTGCTGTTATATATAAACTATTTTCTTTTTTAACTTTACATATAATAGGAGCCGCATCATAATATGCATCCATACTACCATATTTTTTAATAATAATGTCTTGTTTTTGTAATGCTTTATTTTGATATTTTTTATCAGGTTTTCTTAATTGTGTTGTTTCTTTACCTTTCTTATCAACTGCTTGATGTGATTCTTTTTTCTTACTATCTTGTGTAATAAAACGTCCTGTCTTTTTTGCAGTAAATTTTTCAAAACCTTTTTGCTTACTTAATTTTTCTGCTTCTTCTACTTGATGTTGATTGTGTTCAAAAATTAAAAAGTCCCAACGAGCTCGACCGCCTGCTTCTATAAAAGCGTCCATACTACGCTCTACATTGTTCCAGTTAACGCCTTGGCGATATAAATGATTAGTATCACGAAGACCATCAACGCTAAAAATAACAGACCCCATCCGACCAAAAATTGTTGCCAGGTTGCTCCACCATACTTCATCTCTTGCTCCTGCATTTGTATTCATACTTAGCCACATGTTTTTATTGTGTTCTCTAAAGTATGCAAATATTTCTAATGTATCTCGTGCAACAATAGGGTCACCTAGATTGCCACACATATACATAGTGTCAAGTTGCTTGATAAATTTAGGAGAAAATATCTTCTTACAATCTTCTAATGACAATTCATCTAAATTAATATGTGGATTTACACCTTGACCGTTACAATTTCTATCACACATAGGACAAGCCGCCTGGCAATTTTGTGTTACCTCTAGATGTATAGTTTTTATGTCTTTGTAAAAATACACTATGTTAGTACCCTTTGCATTGATAAAACTATTTTTAATTGTGATGTATAAAATGCATCTACTCCATGATATCCGTTAGCTATATACCATGCGTCAGCATCTAAATATTTGAAGTGTAATCCGTTTTTGTTTTTAATTACTGCTATATTTTTTAAATGTGCATCTTGATTAACAAAAAATCTGTTATCGTTCCATTCACTACTTAATCCCATTGATGCTGTCCATGTATGATTAATACATTTGAACAGTCTTATATAATCTGCTTTAGTTAAGACTTTACTCTTATGCGGTTCTAATAGTTTGTACAAATCTGTTTCGATGCCCTCTAAATATTCCATTGAGTATGTATGCTCATCTATTAAATCTATTATCTTTACAATATGAGGAGTTCTATTTTGCAGATTTTTATAACAACGAAACCATTCTTTAGTAAGTGGCTTTCTTTTTAGAGTCTTAATTAAAATATTATTTTTAGTATCATGTACTATCCTAGATACATCTGTGTTCCATATTTCTTTCATTATTTTACGCCAATTCTCATAAATCTATTATACTTTGGCAACTCTAAGGATCCTGAATAAAAGCAGTCCATCATTGGAGATTGTTCTTTAAATTCCAAAGGATTTTTTACACAATTTACGTGATCCTTCACATCGAAAAAATTGTTAGATTGTAAAACAACTAAGGTACCATTTGGTATTTTTTCATACCACTTATTAAATTCTTTGATATGTTCACAACTTGTATTGATCACAGTATCAGGACAATCTGTTATATCTCTACTCATTCTGTTATTAGCTTTGCTCCAAGTTTGCCAAGTATGTTTATTATAATCAATATCCATTATATCTTGCGTTATTGCTTTGAATTGCCAATCTTTTTTTACTTGATTGCGATTTATTGTATCTGCTATTTCTAAACAACTATCGTCTATGTCAAAACTTCTAATTTTATCTATTGAGCAACGACTTCTAAACAACATGGCCGCAAGTGTAGCATACCAACCAGCACACAAAAATACAGTTCCTAATGGCACATCAATATCTTCTAAAGTGTTAACTAACCATCTTTTGCTTTTAAGTTGTCCCCAACTTAAAGCATCTGTCAAATCAGCTTTATGATTATCCACAGCATTACGCAAATTATTGAATATAGGATTGTCAGTTAGAACTAACATCCTTCCAAAAATATCGTTATCGTCTTTCCAATTAATGCTCATCAAACTTTTTCCTTAGCCATTCAAAATCATTTATTAACCCAAGATCAGCCCCGCTAGAAAGGCCAAACTGCATACCATCCCTAGCACCTCTAATCGCAAATTCACCAAACTCTCTATCGTGTCCCACGGTTGTCCAAGTTTTAAGTCTTCCATTTGTTTCTTGCTCCTTTTGTCTATCTATTGTTTTACTTGATAGTTTAGCACATTCTCTAAAAGCACTTTTCCAAGTATTAAAAGGATCTGTGTTGAATGCTGTTATATTACTTACTTCGTTCATAACTTTAAATTTATCACTTATGCTTGTAGTCATATCGTTAGTATTTGTATCCATATTTTTTGTTAATGTAGTTGGAAATAATTTTACACCTCCATAACCATAAACAAGATCATTAATTGGATTCATACATCTGTATACATGAACTAGATCCTTTTCTTCTGTAGTGTATCCAAAATTAAATTCATCTACAATTACAGCATCTCCATCAACTACATAAAAGTAACTTGAGTTTGCAAGTTTGGCCGCTTCTACATGTGCGTTATGAATGCCTTTAACATCTTTTACACGTTTTACTCTATCACCAAATACTCCGACAGTATTGAATCTTGAATAAAGATTGTTATAATTTTCTTCTGCATTTGGTTCGTGATAGCTTATAAAAATAATATCATACATTTTTACAAATCTCCAAAAATTGTTCGTACTCAGGAAAAACCTTTACAAAATTTACATCTCTTCTTTTGTCATATTGTTTTGTAAACCTAAAAAACATTTTTTGAGCTTCTTGCTGTTCTTTCCAAAAGTCGTCTTTGTTTTTAAGTCTGTGCTCTACATCTGATACAATGCGTTCTAGCTTTACAGTCTCAATCTGTTTGAAGCCATGATGGTCTGTGTTTTCTTGCATAAATTTTAATGCAGGTTTTAAATAATCATCTACCACTTGTTCATTTGCTATTTTAACATCTAAGAATGCAGGATTTCGCACATACGGAATGTCAATTAGTATCCTTTGGTTTCCTGGATGCCTACCCCAATATGTTGACTTTAAATATAGCACCCAGATCAAAAACGACTTGAATGTTGGTAAACTATAAATGTTAAAAGCACTCATGAAACTTATTTTACTTGCAGTATGTCTTGCAAAGTATTCGATGTTATCAGTAAACAATCGCCAGTCCATACCAAATCTACTATATTCTGCTTGAGTACCTGTACTTTCTGCACTTGTGTATAAACAAAATTCTCTAATAGCATTTGAATCTTCTAACTTCTTTATAGACTTTGTAAATCTTTTCCATAAATCTTTAGGTGGGCATCCATTACTGTTAATTGCAAATTTTAAATTGGGTTGCGGATGTTCAATTAAGTAATCAATCACTCTTTGAGTATGTTTACTTAACAGAGGTTCTCCTCCTGTAATACGGAAAGTATGCATATGTTTTACTGCTTCTGGAAACCATTTCCAAAATGCTTCAATATATGGATTATCTTCACGCTCAGGTATAGGCGTTTCGTTAGGATCAATCATATTGTATGCCCAAGTGTTTAAATCATATGGTCCTTTTTGCTTAACTTCTTCCATCCATTTACTACTAAATGGCGGACCACAATATGCACATTTGAAATTACATACATTACTAAAACTAATTTCTACATATCTAGGATAAAAATCTTCGTCTCCTGTAAAGTTGCTAATTGTATCGTAATCGCTCCAACTAAACGCATCAGCACTTTTGTAAACTCTATCACTAAACTTATCTGTGTTGTCTTCGATACGCCAGCAGTAATCGCACTCGCCTGGGCGTTCATTTTTTAGCATTTGCTTTCTTACATTTTTTTTGAAGCCTGTATTATGAAGTGCATTAGGATTTTTTGCAAGTTCATCTAAATCAATCCTATGTGCTTTTACATGATGACAACTATGATTTATACCTGTGCCTAAGTGAATTGTAACTTGTGTCCATTTGGCAAGACAAAATCCGCACCCAACTTTATCTAGTTTTTCTTTAACTTCTATTGGTTCACCTTTAAGCATTAATTTTCCTTATCAATGAACTGCTGGTTGCCGCCTCTGCTTGGATTTTGATAAACAGTTTTAAAAAAAGAGCTTTGTTCTTCGTTGAGAGGTTGTATTGAAATAGGTATTTCTAAATTGTTTACTAAATCACTTCCGTAATTAAAAATTTCTGTATGTAAAACATCTTCGGGCATTTGATCACGTCCTGCCCAGAGATTGTTAAGATATTCAAAGTCTCGTACATTTACATAATCCCAATCACTTAACATAGTCATACTAAGTCCTTCTCTGGCTCCTAATATGGCCCAGTTTCCGTTTTGTACATCTGCTCCTACCATTAACCAAATCCATAGTCTATGTAAATTTTTCCAGTGTCCTTTTAAGAACTCTTCTTTGGTCGGCTTGACTCCTCTGTCAAGTGCCATTTTTACACCTTCACGAAATCCTGCTCGCCAAGCCTGATGTGGAGTTTCGTTATTATGTACATCTGAATAACAACTGTTTTGTTGAATATACTGTAGGTCCCAACAAAAATCAACCTGTGCAGACTGATTATTAGGATCAGCGTTTTCGTGTGTACGCATATTTAACACAAATTCTTTAGGCCAACATTTTAATCCGCCGTTACCATACATCAAACCGTTTATACTATTTTTTCCGCACCAACTAATCACACTGTTGGCTAAGTCTGTATGTTCGTCAAAATCTAAAACTTGGTTTATAAAATCTTGACGAATTGTGTTATCGCCGTCGACTGTTACAAATCTATCTGTTTCTGATAATTCAGCACAGGCTTTATGTGCCGCATCTGACCCTTCTACACCGTGTACTCGTTTTGCCCAAGGAACTTTTGTAAGTAGATCAGCATAATTTTTTTCAGCATTTGGTTCGTCATAGCTTAGGTATATTATATCTAATTCTGCAATTTTAACTTTCATTATAACTCCTTATACATACAAGTTGCCATATCGCAATTAGCGTAAACACTGTATGGTCCTTTTATATTTAAAGGTTTAGATTCGTTCGATGCAATGTTAAATGTAAGTTGTTCATACAAAATATGGGGGTCACCTTTTTTTGTAAAACTAAAACTTATTTCTTTTTGTAGATCAACATTTGTAGTTTTCATTGTATCTAATAGTTCAATACCCGTATTAATATAACATCTTTTGGTAACTTTGTCAACAGTCAATAACAGATCGTACATGATTGATTCGTCAACTGGTTTAATTTCAATGAATTTTGCTTCATGTTGTACATAGATATTTTTCTTAAGTACAAATTTCTTATCACTACGATTATAAGCAACAACATAGTCTGTCATTTTTTCTTTCAAACTTTTAATAGGTTCTACTTCTTCTTCAGTAACTTTTATGTGTTGGTATCCTTCTTCTATACTAGGACCTATACTAAAAATTCTTCCAGTCTTTTGATTGAAGCATACATATTGTTGTGTATGTGTGCTAACGTGATGCATCATACTCTCCTATAATATCTTCAGCAAATTTTTGTTCAGTGTAATGAACTATACCATGTTGCATAAAATTTCCTATTTTTAAATTAAAGTCTTCATCTAAATAATAAGGTATCCTATCTAACCAGTTTTCTGGAGGGTTTGACCATCCTTGTATTTTACTTTTCATATGTACGAAGCTAGGAGACTTTACAGTATAATCTTCTATGTTGTTTTCTAGTATAGCAATAGAATGATTTACATCCATGCTACTTAATTTAGGTATTTGTTTAGGTGCATAAATTTCATAATATTTTTCGTAATTTTCACATATGCGATTCAAAGTTTTATAATACTCTAATGCTGTATCATCTTTTTTAAAATAATGAAATGCACAGTAAATGTTTGGCAGACTATTTGCTGTAAAAGCCTTTCGATAATAATCATTATCAATAAGATGATTTCTGTAATCTCTTACATTAGAAATAAATCCAATACTTTTTTGTGCAAAATATTTCCACCAGTAACTAATGTCAGATAAAAATATCATATCAGTATCTAACACAACTGTTTCTTCATACGGAGTTAAATGAAATACTTTCCATCTATGCTCTGTCTTATAGAAACTTTTTGCGTGTTTGTCGTGCCACGGAACTTCTATAATTTTATCAAATAGTCTTTTGTATCTTCTTGGCACTCTATCACTTGTAACAAGAGAAATGTTTTTTATAGATTGTGTCTTTTTGATGCTCATCGCACATAAACATGCTTGTAGGACATAATTATCGCCCATAGCAACCATAATATATCCTTTATCCATTTATAAGTTCTCCTAGACTAAATTTATTCATTACATGAACATTACAGTCTTTTGTAGATGCTAGTATATATTCACCGTTGTATTTTTCTTTTTGCAATAAAAATGTAAGTGAGTTATCTTTAATTGTTTTTATGAAGTCTCTGTCTAGTGTATAGAACATAGTTCCTGGTAATGTTTTAGCCCAGTCACTATCAGTAAATCCGTTCATCATATGGATAGCAATACTAAAGACATGGTCATTCCTAAAATTTCTACTTCCTATGTCATAAACTTGTTCATAGTGGTTCCAATTTTTAACCAAGTGTTGCAATAGATCAAAAAATATTTTTGTCTCATTTGTTTTTTTAAAACAAAAGCAAGTAGCCCAATAAAACGGAATTCCAGTATTGTTTATAAAAGAGAATTCATCATGCTTGCGCCATTCACACAAATCTACTCCGTGCTTATAAATTTGAAAATCATTTTTGCTATCAAAGGCATGTTTTAATGAATTATTACAAATTACATAATCTGTATCAAGAACTAATGTGCTTTCGTAAGGCGAAAGATCATAACTTTTTACTCTATCATTATTTTTAAATTGTAATTGTTGATGATGCAAAGTACCGTTGTAATAACGTTTGTAATTAGAATTATTATCTTCTATCTCTATTACTTTGTCAAATAGACCAACATTTTGTAATTCACTTGCTGTTGAAGTGACCAATGTAGTAGGCAAATCCAAATGTTTTTTCACACGTTCTGCAAGTATTTCTGCTTGCCTTAAATAATCTACTTTTCCGTTATTGTGTGCAAAACATAATACACCATTAGACATCTACTAAACCTTCTACACTACGTTTGGTGCTGAGAATCTTATATTCTTCTAAGTACTTATTTGTTGCATCTGTATATTGTTGCATTGCTTTTGATACAAAGTCAACAACACTTTCTATTTGTATTGGTGTATTGTTATCATCAACTATGACTGTTTTCTCAATGCCGCCTTTACTAAGCATAAAAACAAAATTTAGAAGTTCTTTTGTGATTGTAAACTTGCCGTTATCGGAGTACATTACAAGTTCGCCTAAGTATTTCTCGTGTAATATACGCTTTTGTGCATTTAGAGTCGCAGTAAAATTTGAAAATTCTAGTGCTTTTTCTAGTGCTTCGTCCATAGTTATACTCCTAGTTTATAGTATAACTATTTACTCTTATAAACCGTCTGATGTGTTGAAAGTTGGCGCTGATATGTTAACACTACTAGAGTTGTTAGGTCTATTAAGCTGTGCTGTGCTTGTTGTAGTAGCTGTTACTGCTTCGTCAAAGTTTGGATTGCCTGTTTTATCTTCATTAAATGTAACTCTGAATGTTAGGACTGCTCCGTTCTTCCTTGCTTCAATAAGATAATCGTTTTGTGAATAAGCTGATGCTGTTTTATTAAAAATTGTTGTAAAGCCAGTAGGTAAGTTTGAATAACCAAAGTTTGTACCTACAGATCCATTCGATGTAGTACTTCTACCAAATACAACTGTACCTACACTAGTCATTAAGTTACGCCAGTCATTGTTAATAGTACTGTTACCTGAACCAATTGTTCCACTTATATTTACACTACCACCTGCATTAAAAAATACACGCATATGATCTGCACCACTTACTGTAGTTGTTGACCCGTCACCGTTAGTTACACTATATCCGCCAAATGTTACTGTAAATGTATGGTTAATATCAGTTGACCAATCTGCGTTTCTTATACTTTCTGTGCCATCTTGCAGTCCTAATTGGCTTGCCGCCGCACTTAATCTTGATGCTTGGCAGGTTGTACTTAAACTTTCATATTGTACATAACCTTCTTTACTAGTAGCGTTTGAATCTTCTATTGTATCGCCTACACTAGGCTGTGCAATTTCACTTGGTACAGTACCAGTTTGGTGTAATCTAATCTTAGTCATATCAGTAAACAGATTTGTCATATCTTGAGCTGTAACTGTTGCTCCAACCGCAACTGTTTGACTTGCTCTAGCTTGACCGTAACCTTCGTCACCTGAACCTAAACCAATAACTGCCGCTACTCTTGCTTGGATAATGTTGTACCGCGCCGCGGTAATTGTGTCGCCTACTGCCATATTACTTCCTTTTTAATACTTATACTTTAAGTACACACTCGATAAGTTTTTCTGACTCGTCAGTACTTGATTCTAAAGCTATTCCTACTAATGCTGTAGTTTGTACTGTTGAGCATACTCCATCTTCCCAAGCGTAAACTGCTTCGCCCTTCTTAACAACGCCTTTGCAACGCACCGGTACACGACCTTTAAGTCCGATTGCTTGTCCTTCTGCTTCACTATTCATTAAGTAAGCAGGTTCAGCTGAAACAACACCAATTGGCATTGAACTTGATTTTGCACTGATACATTCGTGATCATTTTCGTCACCAAAGTCAACTGCTACTGCTGTACCTACTGGATACTCTTCTGCTGTTGTATATTTCTCTGCTAAGTCAGCATATCTTGCACTTGTTGATATACCGTTAAAAACGTTTGCGGCAATATTACCGCTTGAGTCACGTACTGCAACTGTGTTATTTGTTGCGTTAACGTCACCTGTTCTATAATTACTACCAACTTGAAGTGCAATAGCTTGTGTTGCTAATCCGTTAAATGAAGTTGCATATATATTTCTCCATTTATAATTTGCATCACCAATATCATACGTTGATGTTGTAGTTGGGATCATTCCTGAAGACTGAATTTGGAATACTTCAGTTGTTACGCCTCCTGGCGACTTAACTCTAAATCTAATTTTTTGTCCTACAGTGTTTTCTATAATAGCTTCGTTACCTGCACCAGCTGAATCTACAAATATTTTTAAATCATTTGCCGCGCCAACTGTATATCCATCATCTGAAAATCTAACAGTTTCGCCAAATGAACTTTCTTGCCCTGGTGTGTTCTGTACGAAGTTTGCCGCACTAACACCGCCTAGTGATTCAGCGTTTGTTGCTGTTCCGTGAAATCTATGTGCTGAACTTGTAATACCGTTTGTAGAACTTGTTGTATTTCTTAGGGTTACACCTTGACGAACTACATCAAAACCAGTAATGGCATTGGCTGGATCTGTTGTATCAATAGTAAATTCTGCGTTGCTTACAATAAACACAACGCCATCGTCAACTGTACCTTTAATAATTGTTCTATTAACTTGATTGTTGTCACGTACTTGTGCAGTAACCATAGCACTTACAGTTTCGCCTATTGACTGTGGACCAATTAGGACAAATCCACCGTCAGCGTTTTGTGCATATAGCTGATTGTTGCCGCTATCCCACCAAAAATCACCTGTTGTTAAACCAACTGGTTGTGTAGTGCCTACTTCTGCACCACCTGTTGTTCTAAATTGTGTGCCATCATAGAACTTTAATTTCTTTAATGAACTATCAAACCAAACCTGTCCTGATAATGGACCTGCTGGCGCATTTCCACTAGCAAAACTTTCTAGTAAATGGATAAAGTTTTCGTTCTGTATCTCACCGTAACCAGCATAGTTCTTACCTACTAATTTAAGCGAAGTACTCTGATCAATGGTGCCGTCCTCAACAGTAACTAACGACCCTCCATTTGTTAAATTTATTACGTATGCCATTTATTAACCCCTAATTGTGTTATATGTATTTATATCAAAGTCCCCGGAGTCAAGTCTTGCACATAAGTCCAGGCTCCTGCTGTAACTCTGAATAATTTAAGTGTTCTTGTTACTGTACTTGTAATATTACCAGTAGCATCGTTAAATGTAGCACTTTGAATAACACTTACAGAGCCATCGTCGTTGCCACTATTGTCTTTTTGCTGTACTAGTACTGTACTTTCATTAAATGCAGTGTTCAAAGCAGAACCTGTAAGCGTTGCTGTAGCACCTGTAGTAGTTGTACAGTGTATTCTAGCTTCGGTACCGTTCTGTTTTGAGATTGCTGGAGAAATATCATTCAAAATTGTAGCTATATTTGTATGTTGTTGTGCAGTTCCTGATCCTCCTAGCCCTGTTACATCTAAAGCAAGTGATAAAACTTCTAAATTTATGCTAGAATCCACATATGCTTTTGTTGCTACGTCTTGATCTGCTGTTGGATCACTAACATTTCTAATTTGTCTTGGTGTAACTAAGTTGATATTACCAGCCGCTGTAATATTCATACCGTTTCCGCTACCATCAACTGTTGTAGTAGATAAGTTATTACCACCTGTAAAACTAAAACTACCAATATTTGCTGATGTTAATGCACCAATACTTGTAATACCAACACCAGCAGAGCCAGTAATGATATCAACACCGTTAAATTTAAGGGAACTTGCACCTGTTAAGTTAATACTAACATTAGACGTCCAAGCGTTTGTAGAATTACGCCATAAAAGTTCTTTATTACCATTAGATGATGCTACTATAATACCTGCTTCGTCAACTCCTGAATCATCTAGCAGTGTACTATCGTCACCTTTTGCAAGTTCAATGCTTTTATCTCTTACCAATAATTTTTGTACATCAAGTTCTGTAGTATCTCCGTCCACTATTAAGTTTCCTGCAACACGCATGTTACCACCAACATCTAAAGTTTGTGTTGGATTAGTGTTAAAAATACCTATTCTACTATTTCCAGAATCAATAGTCATTGCATCTGTTTTACCAGTGCTAGTTGTCATTCTAAATGTATAATTTTGTCCTGAAACTTGGTTCTCGTTTACAACTCCTTCTGCTGTAACTTTTACCACATTGTTATCAGTAAGTCCAATAGTCAGTCCATTGTTATTTCTAACTGTTAATGCTCCTGATGTTGCATCATCAGAGTCACTAGCAAGGAACTGTGCCGCTGTTCTTGATATATTGTTACTATCAACTAGTGCTGATGTTCTAGTTGCTGTACCTGCAAAAACAAAATCTGAGTCAACAACGTTAAATCCTTTTACAACGTCTCCTGTATACCCTGGAATAGTATCTACGTTTTGTGGAGTAAATCCAATTTTGCTCCATAGCCCAACAAATGTTCCACCTACCCAATATTTTACAATAGTTCTACTTGTTCCTGTGTTATCAAGTACTGTTATTACCTCAGGTCCTGACTTACCTTGGAACGCATTATAAATTGGTCCTGCTAATTCTAAATCCGTACCATCAAAAAAGTAAAGTTGGTTAGCATCGTTATCAATCCACATGTCACCTGCAACCATTGTTGGCTGTGTAGGTTGTACAATCGGTCCACCGCCGGTAGTCCAATCTGTACCTGTGTAAACTTTTAATCTACTGTTTGAAGTATCCCACCAAATTTGACCTGCTAAAGGATTGGATGGTGAACCTGTTCCAGCAAAATTTTCTAGCATCTTAACAAAGTTTTCGTTTATGCTTTCGCCAAACCCTGTATAGTTTTTACCTATTAGTGTGATATCTGTTGATATTGTATCTATTTGCCCGTCTGCTAGGTTTACAAGTAACGCTCCGCTTGTCTTATTAATTTGATATGCCATATTAGCCCCCGACTCCTGTGTAGATAATGTATTTGACTGTTAAGAACGGATTCATAACATTATATGGAGTGCCTAGTTCTGTAATATCAAATGTTTCAAATTCTTCTAAACCTGTATTTTGATTGTATTGAATATTTCTTCTGTTTAACACACCACCTGATGATGTACGTGCTTGTCCAGCACCAGAACCTGTTGGAGCATCATACGGTATAGTATCAGCATCTTGCTGTGTACCACTATCGTCTAATATGACATAGAACTGAGCACCTTTGGGTGATCTTAAATCATGTTCGTGTTCAGGTAAGTTTTTAACATCAATAGATCTGCTTTCAACTCCTGAACCTAGTCCTACTGTATCAGCATTAGCATCTGTAACTCTGTTTGCACTCGATCCGCCCATATTATCTGCACCTAAGGCAAATCTACCTCTAAAGTCTGGTAGTCCAAAAAATCCTGACTGTACTTGGCTTTGGTCTTTGAATTGATACTGAATACTATTGTACAAACTTAAATAATCTGCGATTCTAACTTCTGTACCATCACATAGTAACCATCCTGCTGGAGTATTAACTCCACCAAATGGAACAATAGTACCAATTGGAATTACCGGCACACTACTTACTAGTGCCGCTTGTGATATTTTAAATACACCTGTGTCATCACCTGAAATTCTGTTAATAATTATTTCATCATCATTATTAGGTTGTGTTGCAAGAGTTTTGTTTGCAATAAAAGTATTACTAATTGCAGTATTAAATGTTTTTGTTGTTCCGCCAACCTGTCCATCAAATGTAATTTGGTTTGAACTTACATCTCCAGTAAGTTGAAATGTTGATGCACTTGTTAATTTATTTGCGTTTGTTGCACCACCTGTAACTGTACCTGTAATATTACCAATTAAGTTTCCTCTAAACTCAACAGCATGTACAGCTGACCAACGCTTGTCACTTGTTCCTAAAGAATATGTTTGAGTTGCTATAGGTGTTATTGCTCCAACTGTACTTGATCCTGCAACATTTAAATCTGTGCCTACAAATAGTTTCTTAGCAATACCAACACCACCGCTTATTTTTACAGCACCAGTACCAATACTTGCACTATCTGTGGTACCTTGTACAATTAAATTTGCACTTGTTTGTATTGAACCTGCTACGTCTAATGCTTCTGCAGGTGATAATGTATTGATACCTACTTTTTCTGTAGAGTCAATTCTAATTACATTTGCTTGCACACCTAAGTTATTAACCTTAAAGTCAATTGGTGCACCTGAAGTTAAGTTAGTTACAACTCCTGATGTACCTTGGACATCAAAAGTAACAATAGCATCTTGTCCTACTTGTATACCAGAGTTATTACTAATTGTTAATTTTTGTGATGATGTACTTGCTACATCTGATCTTAAAAAATTAGACGAAGCTACACTTGCTCCTGCTACCACTAAATTTTCTGCTTTTTCACTTGTGCCAAAATATTTTCCAATACCGTCACCACCGATATTTGCATTAGATAAATTTAATCCTGGCTGTATAATTGTAAATCCTGGAATAGTACTCTTAGGTTGGAATGTTCTTGTAGAATAAATTGCAATAGGATTACCGCCTACTTCAAGTTGTAAAATAGTATAAAGTACTTCATCTTTACCTGTAACAACAACTGGCTTCGCACCTGTTAAAAGTCCATCACTGTACTCAGGTCCGACTAGTGTCCATCCACTACCTGTAAAGATATACAACTGATTGTTGTCAGTATCAGACCAAAGGTCTCCTTGTAGTGCATTTGCAACGTCTGGCGCATTGTTTCCTTTTTTAAGTCCACTTGCATTTACCCAGCTAGTACCGTCATATAATTTTAAAGTATCAACTCCTGTTGAACTATCATACCATAACTGTCCTTGTACAGGGTTACGTGGTGCTGATGTATTTGCAAAATTTTCTAGTAGCTTAAGAAAGCTCTCTGCTATAACTGACCCATAACTAGTTGTGTTACGTCCAGGAATATCTAAACTTGTTTGCTGGTTAATTGTGCTATCTTCAATTGAGATAGTTCCCTTGTTAGTATCTGAGTAGTTAATTGTATAAGCCATTATTCACTAAATCCTGACAAACTTTGTACACGCACAGTATAGTCAATTTGAATTAATCTATTCAAACTTTTTTGTACTGGGTGGAAAATTACATGTGTTAACAGTCTGCCTTGTCCTGATGGGCTATAACTTACAAGTCCTAGTTCATCAAATACATACAAACTGTCAGCGTTCGTTGCGTTATCAACAGCATCTTGTCCTGAAGGTTCACCATAATCAAGTAAACAACTTACAACAATATCTGTATAGTTAGTACCACTTACGTGCCTTGATTCAATTTTATTTCTTGCAGGATCAGTGTTATTAACACTTCTATCATCAACAACTTTAATAAATGTTTGGTTATAAAGACTAGCGTTAGTGCCTGTACTGTTAGGTGTAAGGTATGTAATAATTCCAGTAGGGTCAATGCTAGTTCCACCATTACCAAATGCCATTTGATAGATAGTTCCTTGTCCTGCATTTGCTAAACTTTCTGCGAGCGAAATACTCATATTCTCGTAGTGAATAGCATTACGTTTATCAACAATAACTTCGCCCGTTTTAGCGTCGGTTATCTTAATATGTCCTTGGAGCATTACTCCGTTTTCTTCTTTAATGTTGTCAATCATACCTTTGTCCTATACTGTATTTATTTGGGTAGCTCCACCTTTTCTGCCTTAAAGAAACGTGCTACCAAACTTTCCGCATCATTAAGTGAAATTCCTGGGTCTGTCCAGCGTTTTCCTTGTCTTCTTACAATTTTTATCTTTGCATTCACTGCTGGTGTATTTAACAGAGTAAGTGCTGGCGTTGTGCCGTCTACTGAAAACTCTGCTGGAGCAGTTTCGTCTGCTTCGGGTGAATCTTGATCTAGTGCAGGATTAAACATTTGTATAGCGTTTTTACGCAATCTTTTACCTGCTACAAACACTTCAAACTCATTAGTGTTTTTAGGAGTAAATCCTAAAGGAAATACTGTAGTAGAACCGTCACCTATTTGCTCGTCTACAATAGTTTGATCTGCATATGGTGCTGTCTGTGTAGATCCTTGATTATATACATCACTTCCTGCTTCGTGAACGCTTGCTACACCTGTTCCAAGTGTTCCTCTCTGTATTTGACGTAATACATTGCCTTGTTTTATTAAAAATTCAATACGCTCACCGTTTATGAAAATAATACCCGGGATACTACTATTTTTATCCGGAGTACTAATTGCACTTGCATCATCTAAGAAAATTTCTTTATCAAAAGTTTTTAAATCTTTTGCTAATTTAAGTGGAGCAACATCTCCAAGTCTTTTGTAAATATTTCTGTTTAGAATATCTTTAAATTGACTGAATCCAAAGTTTGAGCTTATTTCACCTTGGGCACTAAATTGTATAACTTCAACTACATCATTATCTGCAAATGAACCTTTGTATTTTACAAAATTCTTATCTTCAGTAAGTTTATAATCGACACTTGGCGTTTGTAATACGCCGTTGACTGTTAACCAAACATATTGGGCATCAATAGCAGGATATCTTAATTTTACTAATCCTGCTTTTATATGATTAAATTGTATATGATCGTCTGTGCCAACAGTAACTGGTGTTCTTGCAATAACATCAAAGTTCTGTCTTTCAAAATCCATACTGTCATGTTTGTTAAATGTGTAAACTGTTAATTTTTGTCCTTCAGCAGGTGCTGTTTTTAATTGTAAATCTGCACCACTGTCTACCCAAGTTAGATTAGAATTAATAGTTTGTACACTACCAAAGGCATAGTCGCCGTCTGTTCTTAAATAAACTTCTAAAATATCACCTTCTCGACCTATTCCTGGCTCAAGTATAACACTACTATTTGCAGGACGTAGATTATATTCAACTGCAATAGTAAGTTCTTTACCATTGAGTAATATTAGTATATCTTTAGCTTGGAAACTTCCAATCGGTGATTGCCACAACTCTAAGAAGTATTCTCTCTGTGCTAATTTACAATTAAACTGTTGATTGTAACCAGGATTTAATATTTTATTATCTAGTTTAACAATAACATTATGACTGTTTGGTTTTGAACTGTAAGGTGTTTTATCTAATGAAAATACTTTTGTGCTTCCGTCTCCAACAAACTCAGTAGTTTCAATTTTACTAAAACTATCAACTGAAGTGTATACAGCATAATTTATAATACTATTATCTGGTGGAGGACTACCAAAAACTATCATTGCCTTAGGATCTTCGCCTGAACTATCACCTGTAGATGTTAAGACTGATTCTACTAATACACCGTTTACTGTAGCATAATAATCTAATTTGCTATCATAATGTATTTTAGTTACATATGCATTAGTACTACCGTCGCCAATAAACTGACTTTGTTCTATAGCGTTTGTACCGTTACCACTAATTGAAACAATGTTAACTTCTTGATTTGCATTAGGCACTGTGTCAAATGTAATTGTTTTTAATCTATAATCTACTTTATATAATGTTTGAGCTTGAATTACATCATCTAGCTTAACTATTAATGCATCTTTGTTTTGAGGTTGTATTCCAAAATTAAATTTATTTGTAACGCCGTCTGTTCTATAAGAATTGCTAGATAATACACTACCTCCATCTTTTGGACGATGAAATACTCTAATATCCAAAGTATCTAATACTTGTCCTGGAACTTGTTCCTCAGGGCCTTTTGATGTTGTTGGGCTTACAAAATCATCACCATCTACAATTATCTCTTCAGGGTTAATCCCTTTTGCTGTACTAAATGCAAAGTCGCCACCTCTTAGAATTGTATCATATGATCTTGGATCAGGTAAGAAAGAACCATCCGATGTAGTTTTTCTAAACACTATAATATCATTTGGACTTGTGCTTATTAGTTCTTCGTCAAATACTATTATATCATTTCCTAGTGTGCCTGCATCATCATATAAAGCAACACCAGTTTGTCCTGCTCCTGTAACACTTTGCATTACTGCTCTAGTATTAGTTACAGGATTACTTGTTCCGTAGTTTGGATCATCTAATCTAACTCCGTTTTTATAAACATTATATACTGCACCAGCTTCTAACGGTTTTACAAAATTTAACACTCTTGTACTGTCATCACCAATTTGGAATATTTCATCCTCAAAGGTAGTATCAAATGTGTCATATGTTGTAGTAAACCATTCGTCTGCGTCCCAACCTGTACCTGTTCCAAAGTCAAAACTACTTACTTCTACACCGCCATAATCAATACCATCTAATAACTGAGCTAAATCATTACCATACATTCCTGATGTTGGATTATAATAAAGATTAATTCTGTCTTGTGCTTGTAATAATTCAGGCGCCTTATTATAGGTAATAACTACTGATTGATTAATAGCAAGTGCATTAGTAAATGTAATCCTACCATAACTTCTAGTATATCCTTTTGAAGTGTCGGTAATATTTGTAAATGAATATTCACTGCGTAATGCTTCTAGCCCACCAACTGTAACTTTAATTTGTGTAGACTTTAACTGCATAGGCCATTTTAAATTAAATATCTGTTGATCTAATGTACTTGTAAATGTTTGTGTTTCTCCTAGTGTCTGGAATAGATACGTACCAGTAACTCTATCAAACTTACATCTAATATGAGCTGATTTAGTTTTACCTTCTCCAAGTATTGGACTTAGTCTTGCAACTGATCCACCATCATCTATTGAGCCGACTATATCAATCTTAGGACTTGTTAAATATCCGCTACCACCGTTTGTAACTCTAACACTTGTTACTCTTCCGTTACCTATAAATGCTTCTGCTGTTGCTCCTGAACCGCCACCGCCACTAATAACAATTTTAGGTGCAACTTGATATCCGGATCCTGCATCTGCAATACTAAAGGACTTAATTTGGAAACCAACATTGTCTAACCAATGTTTACTAGGATAATTTTGTAAATCTGATGCACCAGCTAATACTTTGCCGTCAATAATTTGGACACTCTGCGGAACAATTTTTCCTTCATCTTCATTGTAGTAAGGAGCAAGATCGAAATCAGTTATTACATTACTAGCAGGATCTATTTTTTCATATGAGCTTAAATATTCTCTAATCTTAGTTTTGTAAGGTTTCATTTCTTCTACATAGTTTTGATAGCTAGGTAGACTATCATTTTGGAATGTAACTTTTTGTTTTAATTCACCAATGTTATGTTTTGCTTTTACAAAACTAGTCTTAAATAACCAATCAACATTAGGTTGCTCACTTAGTACATATCGCACACTTGCAAAGAATAACTCGTTCCAATGTATTGCTAGATTATCAATAAAGATATCTGATTTAAGTATTTCTAATATTTTTCTAAATTCTGTATTTGGTTCTGTATCATAGAATATTTTATCAAAACTTGCACCGTCAAATGCAGTATTACTAGCATTGCTATCATATAAACTATTTTTAAACAGTATAGTTCCGTTCTCTCTACCAATAGTTTCGTAACTTAAAGTATAATCTTGTGTATCAAGGTTAGCTATTTTTCTAAGTAGCAACCAGCCACCTGTACCTACACTGTTAATTTTTACAATATCACCTATCTCATCATCTAATGCATAAATTTCATAGCTTGAATCAATAGTATGATTTATAAATGTAAATTGATTGTATCCTGATGCATACCAATCTGTGTATTGCCAGTAAAGATTGATATCATAACTTTGTGTCAGTGTTCTAAGATATTCTGTGCCATCCCATTGGTATACACTCCACTTGCCATTAATTGTTTCATCACTTTTGACTAGAACAGCAAAACTTCTTACGCTTATAGATAAGTTTGTGGTATAATCTCTTCCACCATTTATAATATTAACATTTGATATTGAGCCGTTAGCATCTAACACAAATTCTAATTCTGCTCCTGAACCTTCTATATCACTAATTGTATATGTTGGCACATTAATATAACCTTGTCCTGCATCATTTATTAGCACGTTAATAATAACACCATTCTCAACTTCTAGTTGTAGACTAGCAGGTTTTACTCTAGCTATACTAACAAAACCTATTTCAGCAAAACTATCAGCAGTTGTGTCAAATATTCCTGTAGCAACTGTAGGCTGTGGATCAAAACCTGTAAGTTTTGTAAGATCAAAATCATCTACTATTAAATTTTTACCTAATGTGTTGTTTACTCTTTCTACAAACTGTTTCCGTGCTTCAGTTCTGTTTACAAACCAACTCTGTCTTGGATCATTTAATGCACCATAACGTAATTTTACAGGTAAATTAATATCAGGCACTGGCCTGTCGTTAGTATCAAATCCAACTAAACTATCGAACCATTTTTGTTCTATATCTCTGTTAGGTACGCTTGTTTCTAATCCATCACTTATTAATTGGTATTGAATGTGTGTTGGCTGTTCTTGATTTTCAATGGTCCACCAATTAAAGCTAATTGCAGTTTCTTTGTCTTGTATAAAAGAGTCGCAGTTATATAAACTAAATCTATTTGATCCAAGCATTGCTACAAATCTATAACCTGTAATTTCTGGATTTGTAATATATCTTATGACGTCACTACAAGTTGTTACTCTACCATCTACAGGCGGTAGTGTTGCTTTTCCTAACACCCAGTAATAATAATAATTTGTAAATGTTTCAGAACCTTGATCATATTTTCTTCTTACTGTGTAGGCATTATCGCCGTATTTTGTTGTTCCACTTATACCACTTGTAAGTCCAGCATCTGTTCCAGACTGTTCGTCCCATTCGCTTGGTAGTAACTCTGACTCAACCCATTCATAAACTTCTACAGTTGATCCAGGAAATAGCTTGTTAAAGTTAGAAGTTGCTTCAGTTATGTCACCTTGATGATGATTAATAAATTTAGCACTGTCAATATCCCACCATAGTTTGCCTACCCATTCATCACTCGTATAATCTAAAGGATGTGCAACAACATTTGAAGTAGCTGATGTAAATGAATATCTTGCAGGGTCATAACTTGTTTTAAATGATATTTCTTGTTCTGCTGGTCCTGCAATTTTTCCTTGAATTGGATCAATATAATCAAGATATGTAAGCAAGCCATTTGTTTTCTTATCGTACAAATATACACCTTTGAACTTAGACGTATCTGCTGGTAGGACAGGCTGTCTAGTTATTGACCATGATGTTGTGCCTGCTGGTTTACGATACTCTGCAACTAATCCTTTATCAAGCACACTACTGTTAGGAACTTGTTGTTTTGGTAAACCAATGTAAACATGGTTTTTACTTACAAGCATTCTATTACCAAAATCTTGTGTGTCTAAATCATATGTAAAGTTTTGACTGTATAATAATGAATCATTAACAGTTTCATATAAACTAACAACTCCACTACCTTGATCTATTGTTTGGAATTTTGTAGAATTGTTATCAAAAGAAGTTGCAATAGGATTAACACCAGACTTTGGATCTAATACATATTGTTCATTTTCTTTAAGATTTCTAAACGTATCAAATGATGTTACGCTAGTCATACTGCCGCCTCTTGATGCTACAGCTAGGGTGTTTCCATCAAAGTCAATCTTTGTACCAAATTGTATGTTTACTGATTTATCAATAGGTCTAAGTGTCTGTGAGTATACAAATGTATTATCTTTTTGTATATAAAGATATACTGCTCCAGCATTATCAGCTACATCACTATTGAAAGGTGCTCCCACAGCAATTTTTTTGCCGTCTTCTGATACTGCTATAGTTGCTCCAAAATCTTCTGTTTGGTTAAATGGTTCTAATATTTGTGAATATTCGTAACTGGAATCATTTAGTCTGTATACAACAACTTTTCTATTTGCTATACTACTATCTAAACCTAATGATACTCCTCCTGACTCTATTTCATATACACTTGTGTATACAGAGTTTGCAATTAATACTTCGCCCTTTGAACTTACATCAAAGTCAGAACCAAATGCTTCTAAATTATTTTGTTCAAGTACACTCTCTACTAAAGAAAAATTAGTATCATTAGGCACATATCCTAATAAGTCTAATCCGCTTGTTTGAGCAGTCCATTGATTTACATTAAAAGGTCCCGGAATGGAATTTGTATTTGCTTTGTAAATAGTTTCGCCGAATCTAACAAATTCACCTTCGAAATAAGTTGCAGATAATCTAAAATCTCCTCTATAATTTTTCTGTACAGATAGTGCCCAGTCATCGGTGCTATTTTTGTTTACAAAATATATACGTCCTTGGTTTGCTTCACTGCCGTCACCTTGAGCATGAATATAAAGTTTATAACTATTAGCGTCTGGTTGTACGAATCTTAACTTAGTTCCTAATTGTCTATTGTTGGCACTGTTAGGAACTGTGTAATAACTAATTAATTGATATGTTACACCTTTCATTTCATAAATTGCAAAAGTACCTTGCTCACTAAGCCCCGTACCATATCCTTCTGCAATTACAGGAATGTTATATACTCTAGTCCAATCTAAATTAATACTTGATGGAGGATTAGCTGAATCTGTAATTCCTTCTATTACAGTAGATGAATAAATCCAGTATTCTAAATCACGCAGATAATTTGTTCCGCTTGCAACTACCGGAATATTTGTGCCACTGTCAATAATTATTAATGGACCCGAAATACTATTTTCCATATGAGCTGAATTAATTGGTCCTATTGTTCTAACAGTAGAATCATTTTCAATGTATGTGGCATTTGAATTTACACCAAAATCAGATCCTAATGCCCATGTACCATTTCTATTCTTTAAATAAATTTTTGCTGTAGAAAAAGCACGTTCAATAAATGCAATTTCACCTGTAGATCCTGTATTTGTACAAGTAAGTATATCTCCTATATTAGGAATAAAAGGATCACCATTCAAATCAAAATTTGTAAGTCTAACTTCAACATAACCATTCCATACATCTGCTACTGTATGTTCTGTGCTGTTAATATAACTTGAAGTTAGTCCTATCGCATTAGGATCTTGTACTAAACCGTTAACACGGATAGTATTGACCCAAAATCTTGTTTTATCTCCTGGAGTAATGCTGTTTCCGTGAGCTAATGGAGTACGCACCCACCATTTGCTATCTAAAACTTGTATATTACTCTGTCCTTGTGTATGAGATAATATTCCAAACTCTGATGCTTTAGTAGGATGAGCAGTAGACGATAGCACTTTCGTATCTAAAATATTACTGAAAAACGGATTGTTTACTATTTCAGTTTCTAATGTAATATCTTGGATTACAAGATTAGCTTTTGTTTCAACAAGATTAGTTGATGTAAAAGTGCTTCCTACAGATACATACCACCAACCTGTATGATAGTTGTCTGTAATAGTTAATTCTTCTACGTAATCACCAACCAAGATTCCGTTAGCGTAGATTTTGCCTGATCCTTGGAATGAACCGTTAACATCCTTGATGTACATAGTCATTTCATTTTCATTGTTTGTTCTACGGTACATTATAGTTGCTCTACATGTATCTGTAGTAATTTCTGTACCAGCATCTGGCACACTTAACGCACTTTGAATATGAATGATATGTTGTACCTTATCTACAATAGTATGATTACCGTTGATTAAAGATTCTGTAAGCGTTGTATCTCCGTTAAATGGTTCTGTACCAGCTTGTGCTGTTGTTGTATACTTGTTCCATTTTAGAGTTAATATATCTCCAGGCTTTGTTCCTTCAAATTGTTCTTTCTCTGCTCTAATTAAAATATGATCAGTATCTGAGTTAGCACCTAGCGTATAATCTCCGCGGACTATATATTCAATAGTTGGATATTCTTGGGTATCTGTGTTGTAATCGTCTTCTTTTGCTTGTGCATTTGACGAATGATTACTAAAACTTTGTAATGCATCTGCATCAATATTTCTATCTGCTTTCCATAATTGATCAGAAAATAAAACAATATCACCTTGAACGTATGCAACCTTATTGTTATAATCACCTCTCAGTTTGCTTTTTACATTTGATGCATGTGGCGATCCTACTGCTAAATATTTTCCATCTGGACTGACTGCTACACTTTGGCCAAATCCTCCATTTGAATCAAACAAGAATGCTTGTTCGTCTATTTGTTGTAAAAATCCAAATTCATTATTGTCACTAGGTCTTTGGAAAATATATACGCTTCCGTTAAGATCTTTAGGAGCAGTAATTGCTATGCGATTATTATTGCTTGTGACACTAAATGCTGTACCAAAATCTTTTTCTGTTGAATCTAATATTCCTGCAGAAGTGTTTATAATGTTTGGTTTTAATTCAAATACTTCTCTGTTACTTAAAGTTAACCATTGCCCTGTGTCATCATCGTCTACCCATAAAGTATTGTTAAGGTTACTAACACCTAGACTATCATTAGCATCTTTCAAATTAGGTAATCTTGCAGTTTCAAATTTTGTTACATAGCCATTTATTTCAACGCCATCTTCCGGATCTTCAATATCTTCATCTTCTACAGATTCTAACACGATAGAATTTAGAGAAGTGCTATCTACTTTATAGTACCCATCAGTCGCATCATCAATATCATTTAAACCTATTATATCACCTTTAGCAAAATCTGCTACTTTGTCACAAGTTACTGTAAACAAGCCAGCATTAGTTGCAGTATAGTTTGTAATTCTTAAATCAGTAGCAACAAGTTTATAAACTCCCCAAGTTTGTGTACTTTTATCTGTTGCTGTCCAAATATAACTATTTGTTGCAAGATTAGTCTGAGTAAGCAAATCATTGTAACTTAGAAGTGATAATGCTACATCGGAAGGATTTACATACCCTGCTGTTTTTGTAAAACTGTTATCATCATTGAAATATTTTGTCGGGAACGGTTTGTGATCATAATTTTTTGATTTAACATAGATGCCGTTCCTATCTAATTTATAAATTAAACTTGTGTCCTTGGGATTAATTACATCAACTAATTGTACTTGCTGTGGTTCTTGTCTATACTTTTGTTCATCAAATACAATATCGAACTGATCGTCACCTTCTGTTGATCCGTAACGTCCTACTCTTACTGCCCACTCTTCAAAAAATTCTAAACTATCTTTTGTTGCACTTCCTAATTTATCAAATAATTTTGTTAAGACATTTTTAGTACCTTTGTCTTGTATAGCACCTTGATAAAACTTATACTGTGAAACATCGTCATTGATAATATTTTCAAGATATTTACGCTTTTGATATCCTGTCAAATGTTGTGCAAGTTTCTGTTGCTCTATATCAAAATTATCAGAATCTAAATCGTAATAATCTGCAAACTGTTTTGCTTTGTAATCTAAATTTGGAAGAAGCTGTTGTACTGGCTTATCATTTAATCTTACAAATGCTCTATCGTTAAATGTTTCAGTGCCTACTACTTTAGTTTGTGCTACATAAAAATATTGTTTATATTTTACTAATGCACCTATAGGATAATCTTGCCAACTTACCCATTCTGTTGCTACTGCATCATCGAAAATAAAACCAGGTATGTTATATGATCCATTCCATTCATCTGATCTATATCCTTTTACTTTTATTCTTTCTTGCCTGTAACCTTGGGCTCTGTTATAAATTACATCTCCAAAAACTGTTTTATTATCTATTAGCAGAACATGTTCATGCTGTATAACCGGAATCTTAAGATGGAAGATTCCGTCTTCAGTATTTTTTACATATATTCCAAATTCATTTGTGTTGTCTCTTTGTGTTGTTGCAAAATCAGCAAGTAGTCGTTTACCATCTGCTTTAAGCAAACTGTAGTCATAAAAATTATCGTAAATATCATCAACAACAACATTTTGCCTATAAAATTCTATTTGTCTAGCACTAGGGCTTACTGTAAGAATAGTTCCTGATTCCCAATTCTGTGTTGTCCAAAATAGGAATTCTTTGGCACTTAATCTCCAGTTTTCAATTTCTTCTATGTCTTGATTAAAATTATCAAATTTAAAACCAACTTTTTGTAAGTATTCTTGATAACCCATCATTAGATCTACTACATCTTGCTTGTCCCTTAATAGCGTCCCGTAAGGCATTTCATTTAGAGTTTTATCAAAGTTTGTAGAAATTTGTGCTGTTGCTCCGCCTTCTTGTGGTAGTTCAGCTAACTTCTGAAAATTATCCTGGTTAAAGCCTTCTCCTGAAGTGTGACTTATTTTTACTCTATAATAAGAGTCTGATAATTCAACTATTTGTCCAGCTTCGTATGTTTTACCTGAAGTCCATGTTAGGAAGTTTTCGCTTATGCCTCCAACGTTTATAACTTGATCACTGTTTTTACGTCTTACAGGATAATACTTAAACACAGGATTATCTTTATCATAACCTTTTACTACATAACCAGAAGGCGTAATTTCAATAATTATTCCGCTATATGCAAAAACATCTACAGGAATACTTTTAGTTAAATGTATAGAATAGTTTTCGTCTGGTACAAAAACATTACCTTCATTTGTAGGTGTCCTTGAATCTAATATTAATCTAAACTTTTCTTTCTGTGTAAATCCTGCTAGTTTACAACCTAATTTGTTTTGTACGGCTACAATATTATTTTTAAAGTCTCTAAAACGTAAAGTATCATTACCTGCAAGGTATCCTTGAATATAATTGACTATTCCTGCTGTATAAACTCTTTGTGAATCTGTTGCACTATTAGGAAATATAAGTTGATTTAATTCAATTCTTTTGCTAGTATCTTTGTATACTAATTGACCAGCTGTATTACGGACTATTCTACTTCTATCAAATGCTAAACCAAAAAACTGTGCAGGTTGGTTTAGTGCCCAAGATATCATTAAACTGAATGGGAAGTGTGAGCTTCTTCTCCAAGCAGTTTCTACAGGTCCTTCGTCTCCAAAAGCAAAGTCGTTAGTATATGTCGTAGGAATATTACCTCTAGTATATCCTGTTTCATTTGGTGGTAACAAGTTACCATTTTCGTCTACAGGAATATATTTTAAAATATCTTCATTTTTAAATTTATTTCTATACGTTACTTTAGAGCCTTCATCTCCTCTAACAATACCTTTACTCAAATCTTCCCAAAGTAACAAGTTATTACTTGTATATGGAGCAGGTCCATATTCAGTGTCAAACCATGTAGGCTTTTCTTTGAACCCTAGTATTTCCCAAGGATGACTATGAGGTCTATCTGTGTTATAAAAATCTTTATAAATTGATCTCCAAAAACCTGTCAAAGGTTGATTATATGGATCACTTGCTGATCCATAGTTATATGTAAATCCGTCTCCGGGTCTATAATAATTATTTGCTACATAATCAGGAACACCTACAGTTTCTAACCAGCTGTTAAATTCTGCGATCATTGTTTTAGAAATTTGTCTTCTTGTAAAACTAGTATTCCTACTTTTACTGTTGACGTAATCTGCAATGTCTAAAACGTTTTCGTCATATTGTAATTTAATATTATTGTAAATTCTTTTTTCAATATCTAATAATAAATTATCTCTAAAATCTCCAAAACATCTCCATAAACTTCCGTCGTGACCTTGTAACATCGGTCTTGAGTTTGGATATTCTTCTATTAGCTGTGTATCATTTGTAGCATGATTCATTCCACCACTGCCGCTAGGCATATAAAACTTTTCATTAGAGCCTGCAAAAACATGGGTGTGTGCAGTTCCGTTCCCGCCGCTTCTTAAATCTTCTTGTTGTGCAGAAACTTCATCTGTGAACAACGGATAAAACCAACCTAGTTTCCCTTTGTAACTTTTATTAGTTGTAACATCTCTACCGTAAATTTTCCAAGGGCCAGTTGTATCTGTTGGAGTGTCTAAATATGTGTCGTCTAAAAATATCTCTGGAGTGAACTTTGGATATAAACCAAGTTTAGTTGGTGTAGGAGGTATCCAACAACCATCTGTAGTTATGTATTCGTAAACATCTAAAATATCACCTGCTGTTGGTGGATTTAACAAAGTTAAAAATCCGTCTGTGCTTACAGTATAATCTTTATCTAAAATTAATTGTTTTTCATTTAAGTATACTAAAACAGCTTTATCTGATAACGCTGTAAAATCAATTCCTCTAATAAGACTAAAAATTGTCTGTGATGAATCTTCAATATTATGTGTAACTTTAGTATCTCCACCATGTGGTAACATATCACTAAAGTAAAACGGATCAGTATTATTTTTATTTTTGTTTAATTCAAATAAAACTTTATCAACATGTATTTTATCAACGCCTTCGAATCCTAGTTCATTTGCTAATCTTAGAAACTCTTTTTTAAATTTAATATATTCAAAACCGGAATATTTTAAAGCCTCAATAGCGTCATAATCTTTATCTGTCAAATTAAACAATGCAAGATTGATAGGTCCACTGTGTTGTACAAATTTTAAACCATACTGTGATGCATTTCCGATGTCTCTTAGATTACTTACACCTGGGAATGTTCCTACAAATCCGTTTACATTATCAACTATACTATCAACATGATCCAAAACTTCACCTAATGTAAATGTTGTTACATTTTCATTTTGTGGATTTTTTTCAAAATTTATTGGAAATTCATAAAATCCTATGCCGTTCCTTTTAGGAGCACTTGACGTTGTTTTTAAAACTAATTTATCATCTGCATTTAATTCAGTGTCAAATGTTACATAAGCATAACCGTTTACTCTATTAATTGTATAGTCAACGCCGTCACGCTTACGATTACTGTTTACATAAACTTTAACAACTAAGTCATTTAAATCTCCGCTGTTTGTATATACATCAACAATAAAATTGTTTGTTCTTTGACCAACAGTAATTTGTTTAACTACAGGTTGTATAGATTTATTTGGTGCTTTCGTCCAGCCCGAAACATTTGTAAAGTTTGTTCTGTCAGTATATTTTCTTAATAATGCTGTATCTGTACTAACATTTAATACATCAGTAAGTTCATCGTACTGGTATGTATCTAACAACAAGTTAAAATCAAATACAATGTCACCACTATTTTCAATAGTTCTGTAACTTAAAGGAAAGCCTAATTCTGTGTCGTTATTTCCTGTACCAACTTTATAACTAAAAATTTTATTTCCTGCAAAAGTGCTTGATTCTAATGTAGATAATTGTGCACCTGAATCATTATACAAATCAAATAATGGTTGTTGATTTACTTTGGTTTTATCCTGTGTTTGTCTCCAAGTAGTACCATTATAATAGAAAAGTTTACCTTTGAACTTTGTACCTGATTTAATTAAAACTGTTTCATCTGTTTGTGGTACAGAATCAGTAGTTTCTTTTAGGGCTAATTGTTGACTTCCGTTTTGACTTATAAAGTTTACTTCATAAATTTTTCCTGCTACAAAACTATCTGGATCTGCTGTGAATAAAACACGCATACCAGACACTAACTCTACTCCGTCTACAAAGTAACCAACTTGTCCTTCTATATCAGAAAATACATCTTTGGTTACAGTATCAACTAGGTCAACTGCTGTTTTTGATTGTGTTCCAAAATTGTAAAGTTTTAAACCAGCATCAAATTCTATAATAGGTCTAGTAGCTCTATAGTTTTGATCTAAAACAACCGGAACATTATTAATCTTTGCAATATTTTCTATAACACTTTTATGTGTCCATTTATTATAACGTGACCATTGGTTACCGTCTTTGGATGCTCTGTTAATAACAATATAGTCTTTTAAAATTGCATAAGAAGTTGCATCGTCAAAAGGTAATGAACTAAATCCTTGTCCGTCAAACTCTGTAGAAACATCTGTCAAATAATCAGCAGTAATAACAAGATCAGATTCTGATATTAATTTTATTGATTCTCCAACCCCTTCTACATACCAATTGCCTTCGCCATATTTTTCTGGTGTAATTTTTCCGTAAAATTTTACTTTCATACCGTTAGTTAATTCATAACCATTTTGCATAGTATATGTTTTTTTACCAACAATATCAGTTCCTACATTGAGCTCTGAAGCATCTCTAATATCTTTTATAATAATAAGTCCGCTTGCTTCTAGGTCATTACCGTTTGTGTAATATAAAATATCAGGAGATTCTAAATCTATTTGCCAAGTAATTGTGCCTTGTTCTACTTTTTGTTGACTAACTCCTGTATTGTATAAGTTTGCATCAGAGTCAATATCAGTGCTTGTTCTAATACTGAAAGGCATATCTACTGCATCAATATCAAAGTTGTATGTTTGTCCTCTGTATAAAGTTAAGGTAGGATTGCTTACTTTGTTTTCTTCACTAAAAATATAACTGTTATTATCAACATTATCTTGACGCTTGACTGCAAAAGTACTAACGATGTTTGTAGCTGTTCCGTAGACTGGTATTTCATTAGGACCAGAAGGTAACCAATAGTATTCTCTAAAATTTACAAACTTATCCCAATTAATATGTGGATCCCATGCATAATATTCTTGTGAACTATATTTGCTATGGTCTATGTTATCTGCATTTCTTATTTTAGATGCATTTATATAATCTCTATAATCTCTGTAGAAAGTTACATTACCTAAGTTATTTGTTATAGTTGCAACAGGTTCTAATTGATAATTTTCTCTATCAGGTGAAACATCTGCGATATAATTATCTGATGCTTTGAATGCTTTTGCATCTCTACGCCCTATAAATCCATCTACTTTTTCAATGACGCCTGGTTGCATCAATTGATCAAGAGTACTTGTTAGAAACTTTTTGTTGGCTGTAGTTCTAAAGTACCTGGGTAATAAATCAGCTGATTTTCTTTTTTCGTTTCCGCCTACTGGAATTGGACTTTCATCTTGTGCCATTAGTATCCATAGCCTCCGCCGCCGCCGGAACTACCTCCTCCACCGCTAGATCCTCCTCCACCGGAAGACCCACCGCCACCGCTTGACGATCCACCGCCACCGCTTGACGATCCACCGCCACCTGAATATTGGCCGCCTCCTGAGCTACTGCCTGAACTGCTTGTAGTTGTTGCAGTAGTAGTGGTAGTTGTTGTGGTTCCTGTGCTTGTTGTAGTAGTTGTGCCTGCTGTGCTTAAGGCTTGACTCTTAATACCTGTATTTGTTGTACCAGTTGCTGTTACAACCTTGCCCGAAGCTTGTATTCTTGAAGCTGTAACACTATCAATAATTTCCACATCATCAACTGTTGCGTCATTAATGAAGATTTCGTTGTTTTCTGATTTTACTTCGTACAAACTACCAAAGCCTTGAGTGGCTTGTTTAGGTACTAGTAAGATATTAACAACATCTGGTGCTACTTCGTTCATTACATAAGTTGCTAGTTCTGTAAAATGAAATGTTTCGCCAAAGTCCCAGTTTTGTAATGAAAAGAATCTATTTACAGCATTAATAACATTTGTTTTAAGTTCGTTATTATTAACTACTTCTCCGCCATTTTTAACAATTTTAATAGTTGCTTGTAAATTATCTTGTGCATGTATTCCAAACAAAGGTTTATATAAAACAGGATGATATATAACTTCATCACTTATTGATTTATATAAAGCAATCTTTGTTCCATAATTTTGAAATAATTCATCAGTGCTTGGTGGTAATGGCATAGTGTTAGTTTCGCCTCTAATGTATTTTCTAAAATTTGTATCATAAGACTTTGTAAGAAGATAGATATCTATTATGTTACTTGCACTAGGATCTATTCTGTTACCTTCGTCTGCACTGTGTACATACTGAAATTTAAGATCTGATCTACCAACATATGCTTTATAATCAGCAGTAACACTTAGCACACTATTGTTTAAAATTTTGAAGTTATCATTATCGATGATATAAAAAACTTTACCGTCAGTGTATTGGCTGTAAGCACCAATTTCTGTTTCCGTAGAAACAATTTTTATTGTGCTACCCTGGCTATAATAATTAAATTTACTAAATCCTTGATCTGAAGATTCTTTCTTTAAAAATATATATTTTGCTGTACTATTTGTTAATGGATCAACAACATTATCAAAAATATCTGGATCATCAACGCTTCCGTCTTCGTTATTATCAAAGAAACTTACTTCAACTTTTTTACTGTTTACATATCCATCTGCATTTCTAAATTCTTTTACAATTTCCCAATTTACATCATTATTAAATGCTTCTAACGAATCTGGTTTGGTGTTAAAATTCATTATTGCAACTTTGTCTTTTACAAGTTGCCCAGTCTGTGAATCATAAATTTTATTTTGTCCATCAAAATAAAAACTTAATTCTTTATCGCTTTCAAAGATATAACGAAGTCCTCTATTTGTTACTGTATATTTTTCTCCATTTGTTTGGAATAAAATAAGCCAACTAGAGTCTAACTGGTTGTTAGTAACATCACCAGTTTTACCATTACTAAACACATCAACAGTATTAAGGTTCTCGTTTATAATTACTCTCCAAGCTCTTGTTACTTGATCATATCTTAAAGCAAATGTTTTATATGCAAAAACTTGATCAATAATTTGTGATCTTACATCTGCAGAAATATCTTTTACAATTTTAGGTTTCACTTCTTCTAGAACACTATTTGAAGGAAGTATTTCGTTAAACACAATAGGACCTTGTCCAGTTACACTGTCTACACTTGTTCCTGCACCGTCTACACTAATTACTTTTACCCATTTATAATCACTTGCACCTTTAGCTTTGCTGTCACTAGTCAGTTCGCCTTCACCTATAAAGTAAAATCCTGCTGGAGATTTAAATTTAAGCAATGCACCTGCTTCTAAATATTTTAATGAACCGCCTGTAAATGTACCTACTTGATAAGGGATGTCACTTATATTGTTCAACAGTCCCGAAGAGCTATTTGTAGTTTTGCTAGATTGTTTCCATCTAGCATTAAGATCACTTACAATAATTTTAGCATAATTACCAAAGTAAAAATTACTTATTGCTCTACTTTGTATTATTGGTAATACTGTATTTTCTATTGCACCTTCAATATCAGTTTGAGTTGAAAAACTAAATGATGTTTTGCTTTCATAAGGTTCTCTGTATAACACACCGTCTGAACCATATAAATTTGTGCTTGAATATTTTCCAGTAGCATCTTTCAAATCAAAATATCTACTAATACCACTTGTTGTTCTATTTGTTGATTTTACTTTTATAATTTCTTGGTTACTAGTCAACGGAACAATATTATAATCCTCACCAGTAATCATTCTGTTTTGTGTGTAATATGTTTGAGGAGCGTTTGTTCTTATATTAGCTGTTGACTCACTTGTAGTTGCATTTGTAACAGGAGTCTTTAATTCAACACCTATGGTCAAAGTTTCTGTCGTGCCTGCTTTACTTGTATATGGTAATGTAAATGTTATGCCAGTAAGTTCATTTGGATTTATTGACATAATTCTGTTAGCACTTGTTCTGTAATAAACTCTAAATGTTCCTGCTGGTAGATTACCAAAAGTTCCGTCTGCAAATACTAAACTTATTTCGTCGTTTGCTCTTGTTTGTACAACGTAAAAATCTCTTATTCTTTTGTTAAGGCTGTTATAAATTGCATTGTTGCCTTCTAATGAACTTACTTTGGTCCAAATTCTATCTGCAACCCCATTCTGGTCTAAAGAATATAACCATACGTCTGAATCGTTTATGTTTTGTGCTTCTACAGCAATTTTTTGATTTGAGCTAGGACTGTTTACGTTGAATACATTAGATTTTAATTGACCTTGTCTAAAATGTAAAAAGTATCCTGTGTTAGAACTTCCTGAACCTCTACCATCTTCTCTATATAAAAATGCTAAACTTGTTCCTGGTACTGGATTTTCTTCTTGTATAACATTAAACTCTTCATCAATTCCTGTAGATACCATTTCAAATTGTGTAGGTAATCCGTTCACTGACTTTGTAAAGCCAAAGACAGGAACATCTGTACCACCACTGTTAAATCTATACTGCTGTGTAAGTACACCGTTTATAATTTTTGATTTAGCAGGTTTGCCTACAGTTCCGTTTTGAGGTAATGATGCATTAAGCACACGTCTAAATTGTTCTGCCCAATTAGCATTACTAGGATCGTTCCAAATAATAGTTTGTCCTGTAAGGTTGTTTCCATTACTGTCTACTATAGACTCAGTAGTGCTTACACTTTCAAATTTAATAAGTCCGTTTGCCGCTTGGTTACGTCTAGGATTATATGATAGCATACGTGCTAGACGTAGCACTGACTCTCTTCGTTCAGCTAGTTCTAAGAAATTTTCTCTTGCATTTAGGTCAACTCTGTAACTGATATTTTGCCCTAAAAAGGCAATCATATCAATTAGTGCAAGATATTCTGATGTATCAACATAATCATTGAAGTCTTCTGGGTAGTTGTTTCTTAGATAGGTAATCATAGCCCGTCTAAGTGTGTCAAAGTCATAACTACGGAACTCAGCGTTACGATAACTTTGGTATACTTTTTGCCAATCTTCTGCTAAAAGCAGTCTATTTTGTCTGTCTGTTGATGACATCGATTATCCTTCTTTAAATGCTACAGTATTTATTACAAATGATAATACTAGTAGTTAATTCTATCACGACAACCCAATGTTTTTATCAAACTGCATTTTCAAATTTTCGCTTATATTATAGTCCAAATAAGTAAGTGTACATTCAATCTGTAATCCGCTTTCATATTCAGAAACTTGAACGCTAGATGCACGAGTTCTAGGATCAAAATTTACAATATTAGTAACATTAGTTGTAATAGCTTCTTTGAGTCTTGTTGTAAGTGGTTCGTATAAGGCATCCCAAATTATACAACCAAATGTAGGGTCAGATAACTTTTCTCCCTGACGTATATTAAGATGATTTAATAAATTTTGCTTAATCAAAGCAATATCAAACTGTTGAAAAGAATTGTTTTCAGGATTTACTGTGCTGAATCCCCTATATGCTTTTTGCTTGATAGGAGGCTTTTTCTCTTTTCTAGGAGTTACTTTAATTGTTTTGTATAAGTCTGCCATATTAATATTTACCTTTCATTAAGGACCGGCGAAAACTGTTTCGCTTCCTGTTGAAACGCTTGTACAATCTGTAATAGCATCTCCGACACGGCCGCAACCCTTACCATTTATAAAAACTTCTGTACTTCCTGTTGTAATAGGCTGTGCATGTGTACCACACGGTGCTGGTGGAACATCGTGAGTCGTGTTTTTATCGTCTTGTCGAGATACTCCTGTTCCATTCACAAATACATCACTACTACACTCATCTCTAAAAGGAGTGGAGCAATGTGATACATCTTCGTCAACGCTATCACCTCTACATACTGCTGGCACGTTCAATCTCCATTAATCTTTGTAATTTTGTATTCCATTGTTCAATTTCTTCGTGTTGTTCTTCTGTGTGAGGACCTTCAGGAACATGAGGTCTAAATTTAATAACATGATCAAACTTATTAGGTATATCTTCATAGTTATTAAATGTTTGAAGTTTTCCATCTATCATTATAACAAATTCATGCATTACTGTACCTTTGTCACTCCATTGCCGTTATCAATAGCTTGTGGTGGTGTTACATCAGCTAATGGTGTTAGATCACCATTTTTAATTTGTTGCCAAAAACCTCTACCGGACTTAGTTCTTTCTATTGTTTTACTACCGCTTGGATCTGCGTATCCTATAGCATTTCTAAATTGTTTTCCTAAAGATGTAAAGTTAGTATCAGTCCAAGTTATAAAACCTGCCTTAGGCCCTTTGGTCAAATAAGCTACTGCGAGTTTACAAGCAATTTTTGGATCATTTGCTAGTTCTGGATTTTTGTAAATATCTACTCCAGCAAATCCGCCGTACAATTTGTAATTGTCTGTGCCGGTTAATTGGATTAGTCCACGTCCTCTATATCTCCAGCCGTCACCTGTTTCAGGTCCGCCATTACCCATTCTGCTACCATACACAACACTTCCTATTTCTACAGGCTTTCTATGCAACTGTTCTGATAATGCACGGCCGCCAGGCTTTCTAAACATTTTAAATGTAGCTCTTAAACCTTTTGCACTGTAATTTAAATTCTCGCTTCGAGGTTCAAAACGACTTTCAGCTTGTATTTGTGCTACAGCCATACCTAAGGCTTCACCTGCTCCACCTTCTGCTCCGCTTTTTAATGCTTCAACAGGATCAAGTCCTAGTCCTTTTATAAGTTCGCTTAAGAAAAATCTTTTAGACTCTGTTCTTGATATTGGCTCTGCTGGCTGTGTTCCAACTTTTCCATCATCGTTGCTTTTGAATACTTTGTCTATATCAACAACTTTTGGATCTGAGTCTCCTGCTCTAAACACACCAGAGGTGCTGTTACGTTCAGGCATATCTGATTCTTTTTCCAATGTTGGTGATGATTGTCTTAAGGAAGGAGATGATTGAATAATACTTTCTGTAACTCCCGGAGTATGTCCTGATGGATTATAATTTTCGTGTCCAGCCCAAGGTTCGTGTAACGGAACACGTCTTGGAGTGGCCGCTTCTGCGGCTTCGCCTGCTCTTGTTGCGTCTGCTGTAACTCTTAATGGGTTTCCGTCAGCGTCATTAATAATTTGATTGTCTTTATCACGTACTTCATCTGCATCGTCAAGAGAATTACCTGTTGCTGGTTTAGTAAACGTATCGCCTATTACGTCTGCTGTATCTGCAGATGTTGCTGGTATTGTACTATTCATATGAATATGGTTACCTGCTGTTTCAAGATGATTGATTCCTGATTTTATTTCTGTGTTTCCAGTGCTTGCATCAAATTTGTTGTTAAGAAAACTTTTAATTTGTGTGCTTTGATAACTGGTCAATTTGTTTTCGCCAAGTGTATTCAAGTTATATGCACCATTTATTGTTTGTCTATAATCACCTACTACTTTACTGTGGAAGTTTGCGTTTATAGCAATGTGTCCATCTTTACTAACTTGTAAATTATAATCTCCGGATATTGTTGATCTTTGTGTTCCAGCAATTTGCACATCTTCGTCCTCGCCGATTGCTTTTTGTCTAGCGCCACTTACTCTTAGATCTTGGTTAACTCCAACATTTTTAGTATCATTGTTTGATATAATAACGTCATTGTTGTTACCCACTTGTACTTTTTTATCTCTACCTGTCGTTAAGTTAAAGTCTCTTCCTGATCTTATGTTTATATCTCTGTCTGCTGTAATATTGAGATCTGTTTCAGTTCTTATATTAATACTATCACTAGCATATACATCTATTTTGCCGTTACCTGTAAGTTCAATCCAAGCACTACCTTGTGCGTTACCTATATAAATTAAATCTTCAGTATTGTGTAATAATATCTGATGACCTGTTCTAGTTTTAAGTTTGATATGTTCATTAAATGGTAGTGTTACATCTGCCTTAGAAACATTTCTCGGAGTAGTTTCAATGTCATAATATACTGCACCTACTTGAGTAGCTGGTGCTTCTCTTAACAATGTAGGATCTCCGTCATCCATAGTAAATGCTGAGCCACCTAGTCTGCTTCTGTATATGTCTTTTTCTTGACCAAATTCTCCATATTTTCCTTTTGGTTTTCCTGCACGTTTATCTAAAGGTCCTGGTGTATTCCAACCATACACTGTGTTAGGTATATCTCGTCTAGATGATGTAGATGTTAGTCCTCTCACAATATCTTCTTGTAATCCTTGTGTTGCTAATACTCTAGACATCATAGGATTATGTGGACGTGGAAATCTATCTGGATTATTACTTTTTTTCGAATCTCTTAATTTTTTATTGAACTCACCTACAGGCAAAGGCAGATTTTTTAAATCATCTGGCAAAGTATTTTGTATTATATTGTCTCCTTTGTCAGAGGGGTATCCGCCAGGAACCATAAAGTTCATGTATTCGTCTTGTATACAACCTATCCAATAGCCTTGGTTTGGTAATCCTTCTGCAAATATAACAAGTACCTTTGTACCCGGATCAGGTGGCACTGCCCAAAAACCATAACTCTGTTGACTTGAATAGTAATCATTATTTTTTTGATTACTTTCTACATTTGTTACTCCATAAAAAGGCATACAATATCTTACAGTAAATAATTGTCCGTCAGCTTTGTTATCATTTCCTGATATTGCATCAGTAAGTAATTGAACTTTTAATGCTCCTTGCCTTTTGGTATCTAAATGACTTATTACTTTTGCAATATACGGACCTGGCGACATACGTCCACCGCCAGCACCTGCTGACCGTTTTGTTTGTCCACCTGCTTTTAATTGTTTATCGTCCATTTACTTTCCTATTCCGTATGGTACCCAAAGTCCTCTTTCATCTACGTAACCTGTACTTGTAGCAGTTGAGCTACTAGATTTTGAGCTCGACGAGCTTGATGAACTTCCTGTTGTTGCAGTACCGCCTGGATTTCCTCCGTCCCTAACTGATTCAGATGGTGGCGGAGCTCCTTGGTTTGCTATTCGTAAAATTCTATCTTCGTACACTACTGGTTTAGATCCTTTATCTTCTGCGGCTTTAATATTTGCTTGAAGTTTTGCAAGGTATTCTGTATCTGATGCTTTTCCTCCTGTCAATCCGCTTAATTCATTTGTGTAAACTACGCCATCTTTTTTGGCAATCATATATCTATATTCATCGGAATCTTTACTGTACAATGCTTCAACTGCGGCCGCTTGTTTGACCCATTCTTTTGATGGCTCAAATTTCTTAGCAGTATTATCTTCACCCTCATCTTTTTTATCATAATTTGTGCGTTTTACTAATTGTAAATCTTGTGTAAACATATTGCCTTCAAACCTATTTGCAACACTAATAACTCTGTAGAGTCCGCTAAAATTACTCACTCCTATAATTCTTCCGTCCATGAGATAATTGCCTGCGGCTGGATTTACATCTATAGGTGTTGTAAATTGTAACATAATGTCTACATCACTCGTCTGATGATCAATTGAACCGTCTGCATTTATATTAATGTATGATGTTCGTTCAGCATTATAATTACCTGTGCCACTATCCGCAATATAATAAGGATCGCCTAATATTTTTAAATTTAAACTTATCATATCAGCTTCACTGTTAACTATTGCATCATTAAAAGATCTTGCTACTTGTATTCTTGCGTTCTCAGCTATTGCTCCTGCAGACAAAGGTGTAACATCACTACTAAGCTGTGTTGCTAATGTTTTTGCATCAGCCAACATAGTTGTATCTGTTCCTTTATTGCCTCCTACTCCTACTTCAAAATTAGGATCACTATCTCCTCTTTCTGAAGCACTATTACTTGCTTTATTGTTACCTCTATCAGGAGTAATAGATGCATAAAAAGTATTGTCTAATCTTATTTCAAAGTCAAGTATATCTTTGTTTAAACCTGTGTACATATAATTGTATGCTTTAGGTGCTTGTTTGATTAATTCGTTATAACCTTTAGGTGCTTCATTAGGAAGCTGAAACTCTGAAATATGGGCTTTACGCGGATGAACGTTGTAAACATATATTCTTGGCATCCTGCCAATTTTCTTTTCTGCTTCTTCATCTTGTACAATAAATAGTTCTGCATTTATAGCAAACCAATTTAAATTTCCAAACTCATCTGGTTCTTGTGATAATAATGATTGACCGTATGAACTTATTAATACTAGTTCTTCAATTATTCTTTGTATCTTTGTTCCTGCTCTAAATTGTATAGTCCGTTTATTTGGATCAATTCCTGTAGATCCTCTTTGAAAATTATTCGATGTTTCATTGTAGACGAAACTTGTTTGAGCAAAAGGACTATCCCCGCCACCTAATGGTTCTTCAGGATCTACTTTAGACATACCAATAGGATTAACTCCTGAAAGGCCGCCTGGATTTCCTCCGTCCCTGATTGATTCTTTATTTGAAATAACTTTCTTTATTGCTTCACTTAAATTACTACGCTTTACACTGTAACCTAGTCTGCCATCAATAAATTCTTTCTTTGAATGTTCATCTCCCATGTATACATTTCGATTTGGGGGACCACCTGCATATACTCTAGTAAAAGTTGCATCCTTTTGTCCTACTGTAGATATTGCATCGTCGTAGTTAATATCTTTTAGTGTCCAATCTCCTGTGGTTGCGGCTTGTTCACCTTTGCTGTCTGACTTGTATAATTCAGCTTTTTTAGCACTCGATAACTCGGTTGGAAAGGCAATAATATATTCATCTATTTCATGCTTAACTTTATCATTAGCTTGTGCTTTCAAATAATGTGTGTTAAGATGAGTAGCAACACTATCAAAACCGCTTTGACATATTTCCTCTAAAGTGTTTCCTGATACCGACAAATCAGTTGGTATTGATTGAGTAGTGTCATTAAACGCTTCATCATTAAATGCACTACATAAAAAGTTATATCTAGAACCTTCTGTGTCTACTTCAAAGTCTACTGTAACAATTTTTAATGGCAATAATTTTTGTGCAAAAGGTGCTGTCGGCTTCTGACTTTCCATGTCCTTCCAACCAACAAACATTATATGCAATAACCAAGGTGCTTCAGAATAATTTTTATATCCTGCATTCATAGCACATAATTGCATTGTTTGAAATAATTGACCCATACTATAAGGTTCTCTAATTTCAAACTTTATTTGAAAGAAATTTGTCTGTCTACTTTTTTTGTTTGGAGCAATATAAGTATCGATTTCTACATTATCAATAAAGTATTGTGTATCTACATTATAATCTTGCTCTGCTCCTGTTCTTGGTTTCTTATTTGATTTTAATCCTGCACCTGATCTAAAAACCATTTGTCCGCCTCTAATTCCGGTTTTCCTATAAGTTTCGTCAGGATAATTTAATTCTTGTGGACTAATACAACCAAATGAAAATATATTGTTGTAAGTTGCAAACTGTTCTAAAACATTTGCTAAAGGTAAAGGAGTATTTCCTCTTTCTCTTTTTGGTTCAATTGTTTGTACATAGTCTTCATTGTTTGCATCGCCTACTGTAGCTGTATCTTGTGTGTTGCTAGATCTAAAATAATTGTTTGTACCTTGTGTGCTACTTCCGGTAGGTATTCCTGTTATGTTTCCGCTACTATCTAAGTAAGAAGAAAAGAATGGAGGCACTTCACCTTTTTCTGCGGCCGCTCCTTGTTCTTCGTAAAAATCAGCTAATCCGTTCATCCCAAAGGCACGCATAAACTTTTTGGCTTCTTCAGGATCTCCTTCATTTTTTGGTTTAGTTTGATTAAATTTACTTGCTACGTTTGACTTGCCGTTAGGATTTCTTGTTCCGTATTCTCCTGCACGTTCATTGTTAGTAAACCCATCTTTGCCAACCTGATTATTTTTATTAATAAGAGTTTGACCTGTAATTGGGTCTGTACGGAATGTTGCCATTAGGTTACTCTCCTAAGTGTTCTTTAACACGACTCGGATCCGGTAAGTAAATCTGTAATCCTGGAACTAAGTCGTAGACAGGATCTTCTATTACATCTAGATTTCTTTGAGCAAATATCCACCAAAGGTTTTTATCTCCGTACATATCGTATGCTAATAAATCTGGTCTGTGAGTGTACTGCGGTTCTACTGTATATAACGGATCTTCACTATACGCTGGCACAGGTCTGATAGCTAAAATACCTAATGTACCTTCTGTAGTAATTTTTGTTTTTGAATATGGACTGTAACTAGCCATTAAATATATCCTCTTCCAAGATCAGAACCATTAATGAAATTTCTGTAACTAAAGTTAGTTTGACTATCTCTACTGTAAATAGGTTGAACTGTAATTGAAAACTGTGACTCTGAAGGAGCCCAGCCAAATCTTTGTCCTGCTGTTGGACTACTTCCATAATCATCATATGCGGCAATCTGTCCAGGTGTAAATCCGCAAGCAATATAATCTACTTCGTTTGGTAAGTCAACTGTAAAGTTTTGAATAATAACAGGAACATTATTGAATACATAATCACCGTAGCCGTTAAGTTTTGCTATAGGCGGAGGTGCTCCTGAACTAACAGCACCATAATCCATCTTAGTCATAACTCTCAAATAATGTAAACATGCTGTCCAATATTGAGCTTCTAAACTATTTTGACAATAAAATTGTCCAACTATTGTCATTGCATCCACTTGTGAGTTCTGATAAGCAAAGAACGGATAATTATTATGTATAGGGGACACTGTGTTATAGTTTGCACTGTGACTTACAATAATAGTTGGTGTGTACGGAAAGACCATATGTCCGTCATTTTGTACAAACAATGGACTTAACATTCCTCCAGTATTGCCAACTGATTTAGGAACTGACAATTTGACACGCCAATCTTTTTCTTCCAGCTCGGCAGTAAACGTCGCAGGTGATTTAGCTTCAAATGGATTAGCTCCAGCTTTTCCGGGCAAATTTTTACCACGTAATCCAGAAACAAGATCCTCAGCACCACCACTTATTCCATCAAATATGTCTTGTCCTATATCTTTTGCTCCAGCTATTGCATCTGAAACAAATCCAGGAACATTTCCTGATGCTACATTTTGCCCTGGCGCATTTGTTCCTACTGGCGGAACTTTGACACCCATGTTTTTACCGTCTTTAGATATGATTCCATCTTTGAAGAAAGTTGTCATAATAATTGTCTCCTATATACATTATTTAGTTGACAAAATTAACAGAGTAGTTTATAATATAACAAATAATCGGAGAAAATATGAATAAACGTGTAAATTATCTAAACAACAAGGATATATTAAAAGAAATACACAAGTCAAAAGCCACATTCTGTAGCTATACTGACACTGAGTATGGACAATATGATATAATCCTGCCTAGTATTGATAAAATTAATATTAGGACTATTGCAGAAGCAAAACGCAATAAAGCCAAAAGGCTACAACAACAAAACTTTGAACAAGCCAAATCAGAAGGCAAAAGAGTAAAACTAGCTGAATTTGAAATTGACTATAGAAAGATACAAAAAGACGAACTTATCTTTAGAATAATGACTTTTGACCATATACCTGAAGAACCCGGACGCAAAAAGAATCCTAAGACACCAGCAGATTATAGAGTAAAACTAAACTTTCCTCCATTTCAGCATTTTAAGTTTGATGACAATGATCAACTTGTATGTGTAGGCAAAAGCCATTGGGAAGGTGGTATGGAAAACGGATTTTTTAATAAAGACCACGGCAAAGCTACAAATAAACTTGCCCTTATGTGGATGAAATTATGTGATAGATATGCAACAAGAGGAAACGTTCGTGGATATACATATAATGATGAAATGAGAGGACAAGCAATACTACAACTTGCTCAGATTGGTTTGCAATTTGATGAGTCAAAATCTAATAATCCATTTGCTTATTATACGGCGGCTGTAACAAATTCATTTGTTAGAGTTATTAATATTGAAAAGCGAAATCAAAATATCAGAGATGATATATTAGAGATGAATAATATGAATCCTAGTTACACTAGACAAGCATCTACTGAGTGGGATCGTGTAAAAACACAAGAAGCCAAGGAATCTATCCAAAAGAAGTAAAAAAATACTTGACTTAGACAAATTTTTCAAGTATAATATACAAAACAGGAGTACGAATGTTTAAGAAAGCGGCGGTATTTACAGATATTCACCTTGGGTTGAAGTCTAACAGTAGGCTACATCTTCAAGATTGTGAAGACTTTGTAGATTGGTTTATAGAACAAGCTAAAGAAAACGGTTGTGAGACCGGTATCTTTTGTGGTGATTGGCATCACAACAGAAATACTATTAATGTACAAACACTTGATAGCACAACTAGGTGTCTTGAAAAACTAGGTGCGGCATTTGAAAAGTTTTATTTCTTTGCAGGTAACCACGATTTATATTACAAAGACAAACGTGATTTATACAGCCTTGAGTTTGGTAAACACATTCCCGGTATTACATACGTAGATGAAATATTAGAAATAGATGATGTTGCATTAGTCCCATGGCTAGTAGGTGATGAATGGAAAAAGATTAGTAATATCAAAGCAAGATATATATTTGGTCATTTTGAATTGCCAAGTTTTTATATGAATGCTATGGTACAGATGCCTGATCATGGAGAACTAAAAGCAGAACACTTTAAACATCAAGAATATGTATTCTCCGGACATTTTCACAAACGTCAAATACAAGGATCAATCCATTATATGGGTAACGCATTTCCGCACAACTATGCAGATGCATGGGATGACAAACGTGGTATGATGATTCTTGACAAAGAAAATAACAAAGAACCACAATACATTGATTGGCTAGACTGTCCTAAGTATAGAACAGTAAAACTAAGTCAGCTATTAGATGACAAAGACAAACTACTTAAATCTAAAATGTATCTTAGAGTAACACTTGACTTACCTATAAGTTATGAAGAAGCGAGTTTTATCAAAGAAACATTTATCAATGATTATGATTGTAGAGAAATTACACTTATTCCAAGTCAAAAAGATGAGGAAATACACACCGACATTGACATTACACAATTTGAAAGTGTAGATGAAATTGTTACAAAGGAAATCACTGCATTGGATACAGAAAACTACAATAAGAAAATGCTATTAGGAATCTATGACGAACTATGATTAAAATTAAAAGTTTAACTGTTAAGAATTTTATGAGTGTGGGTAATCAAACCCAGGCTGTTGATTTTGACAAACAACAACTAACGCTTGTACTAGGAGAAAACCTTGATCAAGGCGGTGACGACAGCGGATCACGTAATGGTACAGGTAAAACTACTATTGTAAACGCATTAAGTTATGCATTATATGGACTTGCGTTAACAAATATTAAACGCAACAATCTTATTAACAAAACTAACAACAAAGGTATGTTAGTTACTCTGACATTTGAAAAAGATGGTAGAGAATACAAGATTGAAAGAGGTAGAGGACCTAATCTTCTTAAATTTTATGTAGATGGACAAGAGCAAGAAATGCTAGATGAGTCGCAAGGCGATTCACGTAAGACTCAAGAAGACATTATTGATCTGTTAGGTATGTCCCATAATATGTTCAAGCATGTTGTGGCACTAAACACATACACAGAACCTTTCTTAAGTATGCGAGTAAATGATCAAAAGGATATTATTGAACAGTTGCTTGGTATTACAATCCTTAGTGAAAAGGCCGAAGTACTTAAAGACAAACTTAGACAAACAAGAGAAGCAATTACAGACGAAACAGCTCGTATTAATGCTATTGAAACTAGTAATGAACGTATTGGAGAAACAATACGCAGTTTGCAAACAAAACAAAGTGCTTGGACTACAAAACAGCAACAAGATATTACAAAGTTAGAGCGTTCAATCGACGAACTAGAGCATTTAAATGTAGAAGAAGAACTAGACAAGCACGAAAAACTGTCAACTTGGGAAGAACAAAATAATGCTATTTTGGCTCTTAAAAAGGAATTAAGCACACTTGAGCCTGCATTAGTACGTGCAGACAATTCTGTAGAAAAAGCACAAAAAGACTCAGAAAATTTAGATCAAGGTACTTGTCATACATGCGGACAAACACTACACGACGACAAAAAAGAAGAACTAGCAGTCAAAAAAAATAAAGAACTTGAAGATGCAATAGCATATCAAAAAGAAGTAGGTGATAAAGTAGTTGATGTTACACAAGCACTAGAAGAAATTGGAGATATCAATGGTAAGCCTACTACATTCTATGAAACTATCAAAGAAGTTTACGATCATAAACAAAATGTTGCACAATTACAAGAAGCTCTTAGCCGTGCAAAAGCAGAAGTAGATCCTTATCAAGAACAAATTGACGAACTAAAGAATAGTGCAATACAAGAAATTGACTGGAATACTGTAAACGATCTTACAAGTTACAAAGAACACCAAGACTTTATGTTAAAACTGCTTACCAACAAAGACAGTTTTATACGTAAGAAAATTATTGATCAAAACTTGGCATATCTAAACAACAGACTTACACATTATCTTGATAAACTAGGATTACCACATCAAGTTGTGTTCCAAAATGACCTTGCTGTAGAAATCACACAATTAGGACAAGATTTAGACTTTGATAATCTATCAAGAGGTGAGCGTAATAGACTAATACTTGGTATGAGCTTTGCATTCCGTGATGTTTGGGAGAGCTTGTATCAAAATATCAACTTGTTATTCATCGATGAGCTTATTGATAGCGGTATGGATACTAGCGGAGTTGAGAATTCACTAGGTATTCTCAAGAAGATGGGTCGTGAAAGAGATAAAAATGTATATCTTATCTCACACAAAGACGAACTAGTAGGAAGAGTAACACATGTTCTCAAAGTAATAAAGGAAAACGGATTCACATCATATGAGAATGATGTTGAAATACATAATGAATGATAATAGATAAGATTAAATCACGTGGCGAAGAAATGAGTCCTTTGGAAGGGCATGATAGATTACAGTATATCATTGATCTTGCCAAGGAAGTACCTCCATTATCAGAAGAACACAAAACAGAAGATAATAAAATCAGAGGTTGTGTAAGTAGTCTATGGGTAGTAGGTAAAGCAAATAATGATGGAACCATGTCATATCAACATGATGCTGAATCATACATGACCAAAGGCACAGCAAAAGTAATTGTAGATATTGTAAATGGTGAACAAAAAAGCGAAATAGCAAATTTAACACTAGAAAGTTTCCGCGGATTGGGTATTAAAGAATTACTAACCATGCAGAGACAGGTTGGATTTGCCAGCTTGATACAACGTATCATAGGAATAGCACAAAATGGATGATACGCACGATAAATTAACTAAGGCATATATGGCATATTTTAAGGCAAACGAGAAATTCGAAGCTCGTAATTCTGTACGAACACATAGAGAAAGCAGAAAATGGTTACGTGAGATAAGATTACTAGCCAAAGAACGTATGGATGAAATTCACTACAAACACAATTCCAAAAAAGAGGCCCCAGAATCATAGGCGACGGTAAGTACCAATATGCAATGGACTTATCAAGGTGAAAATGTTGAAGAAATACCAGAGGATGTAGAAGCATTTGTCTACTTGATAACAAATACAGTCAATGGCATGAAGTACGTAGGCAAGAAACTAGCAAAATTCAAAACAACGAAGCCACCGCTAAAAGGCAAAAAAAACAAAAGACGTGGAACAAAGGAGTCAGACTGGAGAGACTATTGGGGATCTTCAGACAGATTGATTGCGGATGTTGCACAACTAGGCGAAGACAAATTCACTAGAGAAATATTATACTACTGTCCAAGCAGAGGCATTGCAAGTTACTTAGAGGCCAGAGAACAATTTGAACGCAGAGTACTAGAAAATGATGATTACTACAATGGAATTATCAATGTACGTGTAGGCGGTTCAAAAATTCTTAAAGAACACTTAAAAACATTATAGGCAAAATACGGATACTGTTTGATCGGGGTTGCTCGATCCGCTTTGAGGACATGACCACATGTTCAGAACTAGCGAATCCACCAGGCTGTATGCTACGAAAACTCCACGCAAGGGAACGAAGCGGGAGATAGCGAAGAAATCCGCGAAGCGGTAAAGCGGTTTTGCAAATTTTTTCGTGATGTCGACGTAGGTTGGGAAAGGTCAGAGCCCATGTAGCAAAGTCAAATACCTACTTCCGAATCTCGGCTGTGACGAACTCACATGAAGACCAAGATTAGATGGAACCGCTGTTAGGTTCCGTCTGACTGAAACAATCTACATGAAGCAATTACAATATCACTTACGTGATATTGCTTTAATTCAAGTAATTACTTCTATCACAAACGAAGTGTAAAGTTTGAGCGTAAGCGAAAACTAAATGAGCTTTAGCTCATTTCTAATTATTCTTGTAAACAGTCCATAACAATACTAGAGTTATTAATATAAAGTATACGTATGGATTGCACATCTGATGAATATTTAGTGTAATTCCGGATCTCTTCCAAAGCCTGGTTTGACACTGCTAACTTCGAAAGTTTCATATCTAAGTTCTAAATGAGGCTGTTGTTCACGCATAGTATCAATATACTGTACTGCTTCTTCAATGCTGTTTAGAACTTCGATTTCGTTATCCGCGTTGTCAACAATGCGATATCGTGTTATCATAATTGATATTTAATATGTAATTATCAATTCAAAAGTATAAATATAATTAATCGGGAGACTAACTATGAAAGTATACGACGTTTTAACAGAATCTAAGCAAGTTGACGAAGGTCCTATTAGATTTTTAAAAAGAACACTGGGAAAAAACACAGCTATGGGCAAAGCCGCACAGCTAGATGTTGAATTAGACAAAGAAGTGTCTGATATATACAAAGACTTTGTTGCTGTAAGCAAACAAGATCCTAAAATGGGCGGTATGACTGCTAAAGGACTTGCTAATTTTCTAAAAGCAAAAGGTTTTGTAAGTAAACCTAGTGACGTAATGTCGTATGTTAATCAAGAACCTAGTCTAGGTAGAAAAGCTTCTAAAGCAGGTAAAAAAGTTGCTAAAGGCGCTAAAGCGGCCGCTGGCGCGGCTAAGTCCGGAGCAAGCAAAGTAGGACAAGCGGCTAGCAAACTTAAGAAAAAACTTTCTCCTGAACCAACAGGACTTACTCCAGATCAACCTAATCTCCCAGGTATTGAAAGTATGTACAGTGAAGCAAGACTTATGGAAGTTGATGTAAAACTGTCCGGTGGACAAGCAAAGAAAATTATCAAACGTTTTGTACAGCAAGGCTTTCAAAAGCAAATGGGCAACAGACTATCTAAAAGTAGTTACGGCGATGCTCCTGCAGATACAGCTAAAGGATCTAGTTCAAATACGGCTAGTGCATCTAGTTCTAAATCAGATGCGAAAGCAATGGCAACTCCTACAATGGACGTTGCAAGTGCAATTAAGTTTTTGAGATCACAAGGTTATACTGTAACTGCTCCTAAGAAACAAAAGCAAAAAGCATAATCCTACCAAAAAGGCATACCTGACTTTTTAGCAGATTCCATATTTTCTTTGATAAGGTCTGAAATTATAGCTCTATCGTCCATGTCTAACAAATAACAATCGTCTAACGGTATTCCGCCACGCATCCACCAAGAGATACGTATCATCTCATTTTTTATTTGCTTGACCTCGCCCTCTAGGACCTTAACCTCGTTTTGGATTTTTTCGAGGCTCCACGTTAAGATCCTTATCCGAAAAAATTACCTTGGTCGAATGTAATAGGTATTTCGTAAGTAGAATCAGCCCCTGCTTCCATTTCTTCATCAGTGGCTTTTACTTCTAATGGTTGCTGTGTAAATTTTTTCTTTTCAGCTTCAATATGATCTTTGATCTGATTGAAAATTTTTGCATCAGTATTCATCAAAAATTCTTTCAAGTGTACTGGATTAACTACAGCCTCAGGTGAATCATCTGGTTGAATAGCTATTACACTTTTAACAAGTGTTTCAACATTTAAATCTGTAAGTTTAGAAAAACTAGTTTGGAATTTTTTAAGTTTTTCTTCATTGCCTAGATCATCATTGTCTATGATTGAAAAAATTCTTTGTTCTTCAAATGCTTTGATCATTCCTTGAGTGATTGTTCTATAATCCAAAGGTTGGATCTGAACTTTGAAACCATCAATTGCAAAAGTATGAACAAATTCTTTTGACATATAATTGTCAAAAATTGTTTGAAGACTTAGTTCAAAGTCTTTATTAATATTGGTTTTAGGAATAGTTGCTGACATTGACATCTTTTCTCCAAAACTTGCACGTCTAATTGCAATTAGGATAATGTCTAAATCAATTGATGGACACTTCCATGCGTCTTTGATATTAGGCATACAACTTTGAATTACATCAACTGTTGCTTGTCCGTTTAATAATGCATCGGGAGTCTTAAACGTAATCTCATCCTTTGCTGTCATTGCGTAAACTGGGTATTCACCGTTTTCCGTCTTTTCCAAAGACTTACCTGGCCAATACTCACCGTTACTTGGCAATTTGATGTAGATCTTTGGTTGTCTAAGGTGTTTCGCTAATGGGTTACCTTGCGGTTGTGCCATTGGAATACCTTGCTGTCCCATGTTTGGTGGGAAGTTATTATCTACCATGTTTATTTCTCCTGCTAAATAGTATTAACATATATGTGTATGTATTTATGGATTCGGATTAAGTGAGCATTTAATTAATGGCAGTAAAAATAGATATACCGGGAATTGGTGAAGTACAAGCGGATAATGCGGCTTCAGAGCAAACATTACGTGAAATACTCAAAGCCTTAGGCGGTAGACCTGGTCAAATTGACGGTCAGGGAGGCGCTGGAGGTGGTAGTGGCGTAGGTCCTGAAGCTAAGAAAGCATCAAAAGAAGTCAAAAAACTAGGTACAGCTTCTAAAGATGGTGCAAGTGCTATTAATAAAATGGCATCTGCGGCTAGTAGTGTAGTTGGTGGTGCATTTAATATGATCGTAGGCACCATTGGTGCCGCGGCTGGTGCTGTTACAGGTCTTGCTACAGGCTTACTTGAAGGCAAAAACAGCATACACGAATTTACAAAGAACGTTCCCGGACTGAATATAATGACTGGGATCATCGAAAACCAGATGAACCAGTTCAAAGAACTATCATCAATTGGTGCAGGCTTTGGCAACAATATGTTTGAAATAACACAAGTTGCAGGACAATCTGCATTATCTATGCAAACACTTGCAAAAACTATTGCTGGTAATTCAGAAGGACTAAGAATGTTTGGAGTTAGTGTGCAAGATGGTACACGAAGATTTGGTAGGCTTTCAAAAGAATTACGTACAGGAGATTTAGGTAGACAACTATTAGGAATGGGTGTTACTACAGAAGAACTTAACGAAAATTTAATCAGTTACAACGAACTATTAGTTTCAACAGGCAGAGATAGATTTATGACTGATGCTCAGATAGCTGATGGCACAGCAAAATACTCGTTGGAACTAGATAGAATTGCAAGACTTACAGGTAAGAGTAGAAAACAGCTCGAAGAAGAAATGAGAGCTAAAAATACAGATATACGTAGACAAGCCGCTATGTCAACTATGTCCGTTGATCAAATGAATCAATTTAGAAATAACTTACAATTAGCGGCATCCAAATCACCAGAGTTTGAAGCGGCACTTGTTGATATGGCAGATGGTATTGCTAATGATCCTGTCACACAACAGTTAATGGCTAACAGTCCTACATTTAGACAGTTTGCTAAAGATATAGAAGATATGGATCCAGCGGCATTCAACAACTTCCAAAAACAAGTTGGCGACGAAATGAAAGCATTAGCACTTAGATTCAAAGACGGTGGTATTGATGCATCTATGAATAGTGCATTTGGTAGTGCATTACAAATTGCTGGACAATTACAAATGACTGTTGAAACAACTAAGTCAGCTATTGACAACGAACAGTCAGCTAGAGACAAATTAACAACTGCCGTAGGTAATAGTGTTACTACACTTGAAGATTTATCAGGTAGAACACAAGCATTACTAACAGGTACAGATGCATTCAAAGAAGCGGCAGAGGCAATAGCAGATCTAATTCCAGATTACGAAACAGCAACAGACTTATTTGAAGACAACAAACACATTGTTGAAAACGCAATGAATGATGCCTGGGAATGGTTAAAGACAGACGGTAAAGATCTTATCGACGATGCTATAACTTTGAGTACAGATGCTTTCAAAAAAGCTGTAGAATATATGAAAGATATATTACCAACATTAAAACAATGGGCAGACGATTTCAAAAAAGATCCTGCAGGATTTTTTAATTCTGCAATAGATAGTTTGATGGGCTATGTTTATGATGCAATGGTGGTGTTAGGTGTTGGAATATTAGCGTTCTTTAAAGGTGGGGCTATTGTTACAGCAATTGCAACAGGTTTAAAAGGTATTGGTCTTACAATTGGTACAAAAATAATGGGCTTTATTACAGGAGCATTTGCAGTCAAAGCCGCGGCTATTGCATCAGCATTAGGAACAAGTCTTATGGCGGCTGGCGGAGCATTACTATCATTGCCAGTTTTAATTGGAGGTGCGATTGCGGCCGCAATAGCAGGAGCATTCGTAGCTATTGATTTTGCTTTCTTTGATGGAGAAATGACAGCATGGATTACAGAAGGAATTGGCAAAATTTGGGAAGGATTAAAAGGTTGGATGTCTGATGCATTTTCAGGAATCAAGTCATTCTTCGGATTTGGAGGCGGCGATCCTGATTCAGTAAACAGTAGTGGCGGCCCAAATAAAGAAGAAAAAGGCTGGTTTAAAAAATGGTGGGAAGGCGAAGAAGAAGCTGATAATTCATCTGCTGATACTGATAAAAACGAAGAAACGCCAGAAACAAAAGAAGCAAAAGCTCAAACCAAGACTGGAGCCGATAGTGAGCTTGCGATGTTAAATACTAATATGTTACAGCTCATTGATTTAACTAAAAAGAATACAACAGCCGTAAAAGCTCTTAACGGCAACATAATGGCTGGATAAGGAACAAATAATGAGTTGGAAAAGATATTTTACACCGGTAGAAGGCGAAGCAGGAACACGTAGCCCTCTTTCAGTAGGGCAAGGAACACAGCCAGGACCGGCAAGATCAAACTATTCAAGTTTTTTACCAGACGTATATACAGGCGCTCCTAATAGAGTTGAGCGTTATGGACAATATAATGTAATGGATCAAGACAGTGAAGTAAATGCGGCACTAGATATTCTAGCTGAATTTTGCTCACAACAAAATCCTATTAACAAAACTAGTTTTAGTATTGATTTTAAAAAGATGGCTACTAATTCTGAAGTAAAAGTTTTAGAACAATATTTACAACAATGGACTAAGATGAATGATTTTGGAACACGTATGTTTAAAATTGTTCGTAATGTTTTTAAGTTTGGCGATGCTTTCTTTATCAGAGATCCAGAAACTACAAAATGGCATCACGTTGATCCTGCAAAAGTATCAAGTATTATTGTTAACGAATCAGAAGGTAAAAAACCAGAACAATACATTATAAAAGATATTAATCTAAACTTTGTTGACAAAGTAGCAACAACTCCATATACTACTAATGGAAATGCTACAGGCGGAGGCGACGGATACCTAACAGGTGGCGTTCGTGGTATGGTAGGAAATACTCATACGTCTGGTGCAAGTGCAGGACGCTTTGGTCACGACAAAACAAAAGAACATGCTATAAGTGCAGAACATATGGTACATTTAAGTTTAAGCGAAGGCTTAGATAACAATGCTCCATTTGGTAACAGTTTATTAGAAGGTATATTTAAAGTATACAAACAAAAAGAATTATTAGAAGATGCTATTATTATCTACAGAACACAAAGAGCACCTGAACGTAGAGTGTTCTATGTTGATGTAGGAAATATGCCATCGCACCTAGCGATGCAGTTTGTTGAAAGAGTCAAAACTGAGATACATCAAAGAAGGATACCATCGAAGACAGGAGGCGGTACATCTGTCATAGACAGTGCTTACAATCCTTTATCAACTAATGAAGATTACTTTTTCCCACAAACAGCAGAAGGTAGAGGATCAAAAGTTGAAACACTACCAGGCGGTACTAACTTAGGCGAAATCGACGACCTTAAATATTTTACTAACAAACTTGTAAGAGGACTACGTATTCCTAGTTCATACTTACCAGCGGCCGCACAAGACGAAGGACAAAGTTCTTTCAATGATGGAAGAGTTGGTACAGCATATATTCAAGAATTACGTTTTAACAAATACTGTGAGCGTTTACAAAATTTAATAGCTGAAGTGTTTAATCAAGAATTTAAACGCTATCTACTAGAAAAAGGTATAAACGTTGATATTGCAATGTTTGATTTATTATTTCAACCACCGCAAAACTTTGCAAGTTATAGACAAAGTGAATTAGATAATCAGCGTATCGGTACGTTTGCACAGATCCAAGCTATTCCATTTATTAGTAATAGATATGCAATGAAACGTTTCTTAGGAATGAGTGATTCAGAGCTTGCAGAAAATGAACGTTACTGGAGAGAAGAGAATGACGAAACACTGTCTGCACAACCGACAGATGCCGCAGGCGAAATGAGAGGTGCAGGAATTAGTGGAGCAGGTATTGAAAGTGACCTAGGTGCAGGAGCAGATGTTGCACCAGAAGGTGAAGAAGGAGTTGCTACAGGAGAAACTGGAGGACCAGAATCAGTAACAACACCAGATGCAGGCGGAGGGGGAGATGCAGGCGGCGAAACGCCTCCGGCATAAATACTAGCATGATACTAAGAGAATTATTTTATTTTGATAAAGAAACTGTTGATCCTATTGAGGACAAGAGCTACGATGCCACAGATGACAAGAGCATTGTTAATCGTGATGACACACGTAAAACAAGATTGACACTTAGACAAATTAATAAAGCTCGCCGGGCATCAGAACTACACAACGAAGAGAAAGTTAAAGAATTAGAATTTGTACGTCAAATGTACGGTATTCAAGCACAACCTGAAGTATAGGATGATGTATAATGACTGTAGCCTTTGTGATAGGTAATGGCACGAGCCGTAAAGACATAGACTTATACCCACTTAAAAACTACGGAAAGATATATGCATGTAACGCAATGTTCAGGCACTTTGAGCCTGATTACTTAGTCGCTGTTGATGTAAAAATGATCTTAGAAATAAACCATGCTAAATGGCAAATGGAGCACGAAGTATGGACAAATCCAAATAAACAATTTAATGGTATGCAAGGATTCAGATATTTTCAGCCTAGCAAAGGTTGGAGTAGTGGTCCTACAGCATTATGGCTAGCAAGTACACATAAACACGATACAATTTATATATTAGGATTTGATTTTCACGGTGAATTAGACAAACATGGCAACAGAAATGTGGTAAATAACTTGTACGCAGGAACACACAATTATAAGAAAGTTGGAGATCCTGCTACATATTTTGGTAATTGGGAGAGACAAACAGCTTCAACGTGCGATTCTCATCAAGGCAAAAGATACATAAGAGTTGTTGCCGATGATGATGACTTTGTACCGAAACAATTAAAGAAATGTACGAATTTATCTCACATAAAAGTCAGTGAGTTTAAAAGATATTATGATTTTTAGACGGTTTGTGCCAAAACGAGCTCGTTTTGACGCCGTTATCCGTGTATTTTTAAATCATAGTGTAAATAATACTAGACAGCCTTACAACTTAATAAAACTATAGGAGAAAACAATGGCAGACAATAAATTAGAGCAAATGCTCGAAAAACTTGTCAATAACGACCGTGCTGGCGCAGATGAGCTATTTCACGAGTTTGTTATTGAAAAGTCACGTGGTATCTATGAAAAGATGCTAGAAAACGATTTAGAAGATTTAGAAGTCGATGAAGCAAAAGACGAAGAAGTAGATGAAGCGTCTAAAGACGAAGAAACTAACGAAGCTACTGACGAAGAAGTAGATGAGGCTTCAGACGACGAAGAAACAAACGAAGCTACTGACGAAGAAGTAGATGAAGCATCAAAAGATGAAGAAGTTGATGAAGCATCAGACGAAGACGTTGAAGAAGCTACAGACGAAAAAACAGACGAAAATTTCGGAGAAATTACACCAGAAGCTGACCCAATGGGTGGCGATGCCGCTGACGATATGATGGGTGACATCGAAGCAGATGGCGAAGAAGGTGAAGGCGACGATATGGGTGGCGATGAAGAAGAAATCGAAGACCGTGTAGTTGACCTAGAAGATGCTCTTGATGACCTAAAAGCTGAATTTGAAAAAATGATGGCTGGCGACAAAGGTGACGATGAAGGCGACGAAGATGCCGCTGACATGGACATGGATGACGAAGGTGATGAAGACAAGGAAGAAGCTATTGAAGTTCCTTCCGAACTTAGCGTAGAAGACGAAGCAATGCCATTTGAAAGCAAAGCAAAAACAGCTGGCGAACAAATGCGTGAGTACGTAGAAAAAGTTGCTGAGCCAAAAGGCGAAGACAACAAAGCGAAATCACCAGTTGCTTCAAAAAATGACATGGGTGGAACAGCAAGTAACATAGCCGCAGGCGGCGAAGGTTCTACAAGCGGTTCAGCAATGTCCTCTAAAGAAGAAAATGCAGGTAACGTAAATGTACCAGGCGGAAAAGCTTCTAAGAGTATGTCAAACGCTAAAGGCCATGGCGCAGAGAAAAAAGGCGCAGGCGAAACTGGAGCCAATACTAAAAGTACAATTGGTTCTTAATTGAGATTAAGGAATAACAGATGTTAAACTTAACTGAAACACTATCATTCGACCAAGCTAAAATGGTCGTCGAGACTACTGAAAACGAA
>Ga0163109_10000065_pt1 | contig 84371 bp, 84 predicted proteins | sample CRUFie1St13metaG_FD_108704 | JGI IMG/M metagenome (GOLD analysis project Ga0163109, IMG submission 108704) | Marine microbial communities from the Costa Rica Dome - CRUD Field 142mm St13 metaG | ecosystem: Environmental > Aquatic > Marine > Oceanic > Photic zone | place: Costa Rica: the Eastern...
ATTTAAAATTTCTAAATATATATCATTTTTATCATATTTAAAAAAAATAGATTTTGTAAAATTTTCATGAATAGTTAAAGGAACTAAAACTTTATCTATTCTATACATTGATAAACTATCATTTATATTAGTATATTTATTTATTAAAGATTTAGATGAATCGAATAAACTTATATCTTTACATTTTTTTTCTGAATTATTGATAAAATATTTAATTGCGTCTACATTAATTTCATCATTAAAATCAAAACTATTTTTTAAATCATATAAAATTAAAATTAATCTTCTTATATCATTTTGACAAAATTTTAATATTTTTGATTTTACTTTGTCATCTTTTATATTTATATTTTCATTTTTAATAATAGTATCTAGAAATTTTAGTAATTCTAAATTTGTTGGTTGTTTTAATTTAATATCATCTCCAAATTCTAAAATATCAATTAATAATTTATTATGTAATAAACTAGATATAAATATTATTGGAAAATATCTTTTAACGTGATTTAGTTTTACTAAATCTTTGATTCTAGATTTTTCATTTTTTAATGTTATTTTGTCAACATCATTAATTACTAAAACAAATTTATCTTTTTTAGAATTCATTAATCTTAAATTTTCTCCAGTAAAACAATTTACTAAATCTTCAAATAAATTTTTGGCTTTTTCATCTTTATAATCCAACCACTTAAATTTATATTTATTTTTTTCTAAAATTTTTCTAATTATAAGATTTTTACCAATTCCATGATACCCTGATACTACTAAACTCATGTTTTTTTTTTCACTTTTAATCCACTTATCTATCTTTTCAATATTACTTTTATTACCAATAATTTCTTTTACACTTTTTGGTCTATATTTATTAATCCAAAAGTCACTCATATCTATTTTAATAAATAATTCTTTAAATCTTCAAATTTTTTTTTATATATATCATTTATTTTTTTCTCATTTAATTTATTCAAATTATCTACTTTGATATTCTTTCCTGAACTAACTAATTTATTGAAATCAGTTTTATATATCTTATTTAATTCATTATACATACAAATATAAAATATATTTTTTATTATATGGATTACTCATTTTATAAAAAATTATATTTTGATTTAAAAAACTTTAACAATGAACAACTTAAACATCATTATATGAAATATGGTGCATGGGAAGGAAGAATTTGTAATAAACAAATGATGTCACATAAAATTAAAAAAAATAAAATTATATCAAATAATAAAAATTCATTTATTAATAATTATTCATCTAAAACTTTACATAAAAAAATAAATATTTTAATTAGAACTTCTAACCGTCCAAATTGTTTTAATAAAAATATTGATTCAATATTAAAACAAGAGTATAATAATCTAAAATTATTTATATCATACGACAATAATTATACTAAGGAGTATATTTTAAAAGAATTAGATAATAAAGAATTAGATTATGAAATAGTGGAAGTAATTGCAAAGAATGATAAATATAATTATAATGATTATTGTAATCATTTATTAGATAAAGTTAATGATGGATATATAATTTTTCTAGATGATGATGATAAATTTAATCATGATAAATCTTTGAAATACATAAATGATTATTTAGAGGAAGATATATTTTTAGTATGGGATTACTTTAGAGCTGATAAATTAATTGGACCAAAAAAAGGTGAGATAAAAAAAGGAAACATAACTAGTTGTGGTTTTTGTTATAATAGTAAATATAAATCATTTTGGCCTTCAGAAATTAATGCAGACTTTACGTTTATTGATAATTTATTAAAGAATAATAAATTAAAAATAGCAAAATTAGATAAAGTTTTAACTACTAGTATTAACTTAAATATTATATACGGTCAAGGAAAAAGAGAAGATATTGAGTAAATTTTTAATATACAATAAAATATGGATTTAAAACATTTTCTTTATTATATTCTAATTCTTCATCTGAAAATATTAAATTATTTTCTGTATACTTAATTACTTTACCTCCAGCATATTTAACTACAGCATGAGCAGCACATGTATCCCATTCACTTGTTGGTGCTAATCTTGGATATATATCAGCTTTTCCTTCTGCTACCCATAATAATTTTATACTACTTCCAGTATTAATTATATTAGGATTATTAAATAAATCAATAAAATTTTTAGTTTTATCATTTAAATGTGAAGAAGATGCTACTATATTAAGTTTTTTTTTTGTAAAATCTTTTTTAGAAATTAATAATTTTTTTTTTATATTATTTTCTAATTTAAAGCTTCCATAGTTTTCTGCTCCAAAATAAATTTCACCGGTAACAGGAATACTTACAATACCAAAAACAGGGATTTTATTTTTACACAATCCTATATTAATTGTGAATTGTCCATTTTTTTTAATAAATTCTTTAGTTCCGTCAATTGGATCTATTAACCAACATAAATTATGTTTTTTTCTATCTTGAAAACTATACTGCTTATTTTCTTCACTAATTATTAAAATATCAGGATAATTATTTTTTAAAAAATCACAAATATGTTTATTACATTTTTTATCAGCTAATGTTAGAGGTGTATTATCTGATTTATTTATAACTTCAAATTCTGTGTTATAAATATTTAAAACAATTTGATTACATTCTTTTACTAAATTAATTAGTTTATTTATAAAAATTTCTTCTTCGTAAAACATATAATATTAAACATAATATTTTTAGAATAGATAAAATATTTAAGAAAATATTAATATAATAAAAATTATGTTAAGAAAAAACTTAGTAAGTGGTTTTACTAAATTATATTCAAATGATAGTAATATATTAATTCACAATTACATATTATCAAAAGATTATATAAATTTACATAAGTTATATTATCATGATTTATATTATAACAAAAAAAAAAAGTCATTGTTAAATAATTTAAATTTTTATGATAAATTGTATAAAGATTATAAAGATTTTTATCCTAATTTAAAAAGTAATATAAATAATTTTGATTTAAAATTTAATTCAATTCATAAAAAATATTGTGATGTTACTAATTTTAATGATAAAAATTTTGATAAACTAATTTATGAAAGAAGTATACATTATAATATATTATATAATAATTTAAAATTAGACGATATAAATTATAATGTACTTTTTCATGAAACTCAGTATGATAACAATATGTATGATTCAGATCTTTATAATAAAATTTATTTAAATGTATATTTAGAAATTAAAAAAAGTTATATTTACTAAAAATTATTTAAATAAAAAATTAACATTTAAATAATGGAACAAAGTAAATTTAATAAATATCAAGAAGCATCAAAAATATTAAATGAAGTTTTAGATGATTGTAAGAAATTATGTAATGATAAATACAATATTTCATTTATTTGTAGAATAAGTGATGAATTGGTTAATACTAGATTATCAAAGATATTTAATAAAAAAAAATTAGAAAAATCGGTTGTATTACCTACTTGTATTTCAGTAAATAATATTATTTCACACAATACTTTTGATATAGATAATGATTATAAATTAAAAGATGGTGATATTGTAAGAATTGAGATGGCATGTCATATAGACAATAATATTGTTTCAATTGGTGATACTATTAAAATTAATGATTTGGATTTTATTAATTCTAAATTGATGAATGCTGCTAAATTAGCAATGAAAATAGGTATTAATAATATTACTCCTGATATGAACATTTCTGAATTTGAGAAAGTTGTAAGTAATGTTGCAAAATGTTTTGATTTAAGATTAGTAGAAAGACCTAATGTATTTCATGAACATGATGCTAAATTACAATTTGATTGGGTTCATAGAGATAATGGAATATTTAAAGAACCGTCATTTGTAGTTAGACATGATCATGAATTAGATTTAGAAGGGACTGAATTTATGGATGATGAATTTGAGAAGAATAGTAAATTTAAGGTAGGTGAGGTGTATCATTTATCAATATTATTAACAGATAGTAAAAAAAAAGAGGTATTGAGTAAGAATGATGGAAAATTATATCAAAAGACAATTAGGTGGCATGGTTTAAAAACTAAATTAGGTAAGGAGTTAATAAATAATGTAACAAGTATAAATAAGAATAATTTTTTTAAATTATCGGATATTGATATGAGTTTAAATAATATTAGATTTGGAATGAAGGAGTGTATGGATAATAAGTTAGTCAGGAGGTTAGATTTGATTGAGTTGAAAGAAGGTGAATGTGTTATGTTAAAGTGTAGTGTAGTAATTCAGGATAATTCTGTTTTTAAGTTAACTGGTTTTAAGATGACTAATATGGAGAAGAACGATGATTTAAGTGAAGAATTAAATGATATAATTATTCAGTCAAATAAGTTTGTGAAGAGAGAAAATTATATGTTATAATCATTTAATTTTAATAAAATTCAAATATTTTTTTTGTAAAAAAAATATATATATATATATGTCATATAATTTAAATGATAGAGAAGTAATTTTAGATTTAATTGAGGAGGATGGTTATTCGTTAGTTTATGCATCAGAATTATTAAAAGGAGATAAAGAATTAGTATTAAAGGCAGTTAAAAAAAATGGTTTAGCATTAAAATTTGCATCTGACATTTTAAAAAATGATTACAATGTTGTGATGGAGGCTGTTAAAGAAAATGGTGAATCATTATTTTTTGTATCTGAAAACTTAAAAAATAATGAAAATATAATTATTGCTGCTATTAATAGTTATAATAATGCATTTTTATACATTCCAGATAAATTTAAAAATGATAAAAATTTTATTTTAAAAGTAATTAAAAATAATGGTTTATTATTAAAATATTTAAAAAATTTCAATAATGATAAAAAAATAGTAATGGAAGCAGTGAAAAATAATGGTATGACTTTAATAAATGCTTCAGATGCGATGAAGGAAGATAAAGATATTATTTTAGAAGCTGTAAAAAATAATGGTCTTGCATTACAATATTCATCAAGATTTTTAAGAAAAAATGAAGAAATTGTAATGGAAGCGATTAAACAATTAAGTTATTCATTAATATATGCTTCAGATGAATTAAAAAGAGACAAAAATTTTATAAAAAAAGGATTAAAATTTACTGGTACGCTATACAAATATTTACCATATGATTTAAAATTAGATAGTGAAATTGTTTTAGAAGCAGTAAAAAAAAATGGTTATGTTTTATGTTTTACACCAGAACAATTTCAAAATGAAAAAAATATTGTTTTAGAAGCAGTAAAACAGTATCCAAGTAGTCTTTTATATGCATCAGATAATTTAAAAAATGATAAAGATATTGTAACAGCAGCAGTTAAAGTAAATGGGGATTCGTTGCATTATGCATCTAATGAGTTAAAAAATGATAAAAAATTTATGTTAAATTTAATTAAAAATAATGGTTTATTATTACAATATGTTTCAGATGATTTAAAAAATGATAATGAAGTAGTATTTGAAGCTGTAAATCAGAATGGATTAGCGTTACAATATTCATCACTTGATTTAAGGAAAGATCCAAAAATAACATCAGTTGCAATAAAAAAAAATAAGTTAGCTGAACAATTTGTAATTTCATAATATTTATTTAATATTTTCTGTTATAAAAATATATAAATTTTCAAAAAAATTATAATTTTGAAAATGTTTAAACATTTTATCCATCAATGTATAAACTGATATGTTTGAGTTATATAATTTTATATAATTTTCAAGAATTAAAAAACAAAATGAACAATCAAAACAATTACAAAAAAACTTATATTCATAATTATGTAATCTGCTGTAATTACAAACTCTCAATATTCTATTATGATAATACATTTTATCTTCATAATCATTTAAGTAATATATTTTATCTTTAGCATTTCTATGTACAATAAGTCTAGATTCAGTAGATGTAATAGGTGAAAAAGGTTGAATAATTGAAAGATTCATTTTTTTTTTTAGAAATTTTTCTATTAAATCTATAACCAATATAATTTTCTATTTTAGTGTGATCAAATAATATTTCAATATTCTCATCATGACAAAAGAAATGTAAAGTATGATAATTCTTTAGTATAATTTTTTTTAGTTCACTCCGTAAAATGACAAAATAATTTTAAATGAGACATATATATTAATTAATATTATTTATAATATCGTTAAAACTAATTTTAAAAAATTGATAATAATCTAAATGTTTAAATACTTTTTCAATTAAAGTATAAACAGTTAAATCAATATCATTTTTCTTTAAATAATCTTCAATAATTAGAAAAAAAGATGAACAATCAAAACAATTACAAAAATATTTGTTTTTATAATTATGTAAGTTTTTATAATTACAAACTCTTAATATTCTGTTATGATAATACATTTTATCTTCATAATCATCTAAATAATAAATTTTATCTTTTGCATTTTTCATTACAATAAGTCTAGTTTCGGTAGATGTTTTTGGAGCAAAAGGTTGAATAATCAATTCACCATCTAAATATTTATATTCATTTGAGGCTCTAGGAATTCTAAATTTAAGAAAACTAATGTCAGCATTAAATGTTTTACACCAATCATATTGTAATCTCATATCTATATCTATTAAAATTTCTTTTGTATCTCTAATTGTAAATGTTTCAAGATTACGAATATCACACATAAATACAGTAAATTTATTTTTAAGTAATTTTTTGAAATATTCAGCATCTTTATTAAAGAATAACTTATTAGACATATGTAATACTTTATTATTATTATGTAATTTATTATAAAAACGACTAGGATCAATAAGATACCAATAACAATTAGGAAATAAATTTGATAATATATATATATTTTGTCCATAAGCTGATCCAGGATAAACTATATGAACTTCTTTATTTTTAGGTATATAATTAGTCATAAATTGTAATGTAGTGAGAAATAGTTTAATTTGTCCAGTATGCAATGTAGAGGTAGGACGATGTCTTCTGTCTTGATAATCTAATTTAGGAAAATTTTTATCTAATTTATATTTTATAGTATTTTGATAATACATATTTTTAATATCATCATAAGTTATATTAAAAGAGTCAGGAAATACATTTGTAAAATTTCTTTCAAAAGTATATCCATTTTTATATGATAAATCACTATTATCTTGTATAATTTCATTATTATTATCTATTTTTATTATTTTTAAATTATCATAATGACAAAAAAAATGTAAAGTATGTGGATTCTTCAATATTATATCTTTTTGTTCAGGTGTTAATTTACAAAATAAAGTATAATTTGGCATTATATATATATATATATTCTAAATTTTATTTATATTTATATTAATTTGAATCATATATAATATATGATAAAATATAATTTTACTTAAAAAAAATTGAAAAAAAATAATTTTTAACAATAATATATTTGATAATTTATGTTAATATATAATTAATCATGTATAACAATATTGAAGATTCATTTAAAGAAAAATTAAATAAAATTTTTCAAGAAATTAAAAATTCAGAAGATTTAGATATTACTGTCATAAATAATAATGTTAAGTTAGAAGAAACTGATAATAGAAATATATATATATGGTTAAAAATATCATTTGAAGAAAATAAAATTATATTTTTACCTTATTTAGGTAGCAAGAATAGTATTCATTTGAAAAAACAAATTAAAAATAGATTTAAAAAAAAAATTATTGAATGTTATGATGCAACTAATATTGAAGATATATTAAAAAATAATATTAATGATTTCTTTGAATAAAGTATATTACTATTATTTTTAATATTATCTAACAACATTTAAAAAATATATTATTTTATAAAAATAATAATATTAAATATTTTTAATTTTTGAAAAAATTGAAAATATTTAATATTATATGATTTTATCTTATATTAACAATTTATATGAATACAAATGAAAAATAATACTCTTGTAGAATACCATAATGATTCAGTAAGCTATAGTATTTTAATAAATCCTGTTATTTTTTATGATAAGCGAATTACTGAATATAGTAATATAAATGAATTAATATGTACAAATAAATCTATTTTAACAAATAGTAATGTAAATAATATTGTTATTAATGAAAATGTTTTTGTAAAAAAATGTAAAAATATTTGTAAAAAAGAATTTTATATAGATAATAATTGTATTAAAAATAAAAATGATAATCAATTAATTACTTCAAATAATATTAAACTTAATCTTCCTAACTTTACTTATAAAGGATCAATCATAAATGGTAAACTATCAGGAAATGGTGTTTTAATTCAATCAGGAAATAAATATGAAGGAGAATTTATAAATAATAAAAAAAATGGTATTGGTTTCATGCAATATAAAAATGGTGATATTTATTTTGGTCTATGGAAAAATGATAAAAGATATGGTAATGGTATTTTTAAATGTGCAGCACATGTTTATGATGGTGAATGGTTTAATGATACTAAATTTGGAAAAGGTACCTTAATTTATATAAATGGAATTGTTTATGAAGGTGATTGGGCTAATGATAAAAAACATGGTTATGGAACTTATATTTGGCCTAATAGTAAATATATTGGTTATTGGTCGAATGATAAAAGAAATGGTTATGGTACTTATATATGGTCTGATGGAAGTAAATATGAAGGTGAATGGTTAAATGATCAAAAACATGGTAAAGGTAGTTTATTATTATTTAAAACAAATGATTATAATGAAGTTATTAAATGTAAATATATTGGTGATTGGACTGAAGGAAAAAAGAATGGTTATGGTAATATGTTTTACAATAACGGAGATATTTTTCAAGGCCAATGGTTTAATGATAAAAGAGATAAAGGAATTTTATTTTGTAAGGACAGAAATACCTATTATAATATTTAATATTATAATAAAAATTGATTTTTTATATAATTTATGTTTATTAATATTATCTAATATATTGAATATGAGTAATTTAGCGATTATAGAGTGTGAAAATTATCCTGTAGACTTATGTTGTCCAATAGGTCATGATTTATTAATTGATCCAGTAATTATTAGTGATGGACATACATATGAAAAAGAAAATATAATTAAATGGCTTAGTTCAAGTAGAAAATCGCCTTTAACTCATGAGTATGTATCTTTTAATTATCACGAGCCAGATAAATTTATTACTAAGAATATCTTAGTTAAAAAAATAATAGATAAATGGAAAGAAGACAATTTAATAAAAAAAGAATTTAATATTGATAATTTAATTATTAAATATAAAGATAATAATGAGCCAATTACTTGTGATTATATTAAATTAATACATATTGATTTTACTTATCAAGGATCAATATTAGATGGTGAATTTTCTGGTAAAGGTAAAATTATATATACTATAGGTGATACTTATTTTTATGAAGGAGAATGGTTAAATAATTTTAAAAATGGTAAAGGTGTTATGAAGTACAATAACGGTAATATTTATAATGGTGAATGGATAATTGATTTAAAGCATGGTATAGGTGAATTAATTTATAATAATGGTGATATTTATAATGGAAATTGGTACAATGATAAAAAACATGGAAAAGGAAAACTTACTTTTAAAAATGGCGATATTTATGATGGTGAATGGCTAGAAAATAAAAAAAGTGGTAAGGGTAATTTTACTTTTAAAAACGGAAATTTTTATGATGGTTATTGGTTGAATGATGAAAAAAATGGATTTGGAATTTTACAAATTAAAAATAAAAATAGAGATAGATATAATTATATTAATAATGATTATGAAAGATATGAAGGTAATTTTGAATCTAATTTAAAAAATGGTTTTGGTAAAATGAAATACGAAAATAATGATATTTATGACGGAGAATGGTTAAATGATAAAAAAAATGGTAAAGGTGTTATGAAATACAATAATGGAAACATTTATGATGGTGAATGGTTAGAAGATAAAAAACATGGTCAAGGTAAATTTACTTTATTTAATGGAGATATTTATGATTGTGAATGGATTAATGATAAAATGAATGGTAAATGTAAATATATTAATAAAAATGATGATATTTTTGATGGTGAATTCAATAATAATACAAAAGAATTTAAAGGAATTTTAACCTGTAATAATGGTGATATTTATAATGGTATATTTATAGAATCTGAAGAAAAACAAATAAGTTTTAAAGGTGATTTTAAAGGTATAATTAAAAATATGAGTAATTTAAGTGATATCAATTTATTTTCAAATGAAGAGGAAAAATCTAATATTTCTGATATTTTGAATAAAATTAAAAAACAGAATGCAAGGCGTAATGAGACACAAACTCAATATGAAGAATCATATTATATAGAATCAGCTTCAGATTCAGATTTAGATTCAGATTCAGATTCTTCATCTATTAATACTTCTGATATTGATTTATTAAATTAAAATAATAATATTAACTATTAAAGTAATAATAAACATTTATTTTTTATATATTTTGAATAAAATTATTATATTTATAACTAAAATTAATGGTAATTATAAATATAATTAAATAAATTAAAGAATTATTTTTTTATATAATAAGATATATGAGATATATTGCTGGAAATAAATTTATTCATGCATTTAATTTATCAAAGAAACTTTTATTAAGGAACCGAATTCCTGTAATTAATTATGCTGTAGAGAATAAAAGTAATTCGGATGTATTTCAAGAATATGAGTATATAAATAAACATTTAGATGAGCGATTTAAAATTGCTTTAAAATTATCATCATTAAATTATGATAAAAAATTAATAAATGAATTAATTAACATGTATAAAGAAAAAAATGTAAAAATTTTAATAGATGCTGAGAATAATAATGATTATAATAAATATAGATCAATAATGGATGAATTATTAAATGAACATAATAATGATAAATGTAATATATTGAAGACTTATCAGATGTACAGGAAGGATTCAATGACAGAATTAAGATATGATTTAAAAAATCATAATAATTTAGGATGTAAATTAGTTAGAGGTGCTTATTGGAATAGTGATAATAAAAGTGGAAATTTATTTATAAATAAAATTGAGACAGATAGTAATTATAATAATGGAATAAATTTATTAGCAAGAAATAAGAATGGTTGTAATATAATAGCAACACATAATAATTATTCAATTGATTTAGTAAAATATTTTAATAATGAAAATTTAGAATATGGAAAATTATTGGATTTTAATAACAAAAAATACAAAGATGTAAAAAATAAAGTAAATATTTATATTCCATATGGTCCTTATTTTGATATGATTCCTTACTTATACAGACGATTATATGAAAATTTAGATTCTATTAAATATATGTCATAATATAAATATACATAAAAGTAAATTTATATTAAAATATATAATGTATTTTATAATTAAAATTTTATTATTTTTTTTATTATCGTTTAAAGTATATGCTTGGACACCATATTCATGGAAATCAAAATCTAAAACTATTTATATTCAAGATTATCATAATAAAAAAGAATTAAAAGAAGTTGAAGATAAATTATTATCATATTCACCATTAGTAACAGGACATGAATGTGATGATTTAAAAAGTAAAATTCATTTAGCATCGAAAGGTAAAGCATTTGTATTAATGGGAGGAGATTGTGCAGAGAGTTTTGATACATTTACTCCAAATTACGTAAGGGATATGTATCGTTTATTATTACAGATGGGTATTTTTTTATCATATGCGAATGGTATACCAACAGTAAAAATTGCAAGAATGGCAGGTCAGTATGCTAAACCTCGTTCAGAAAATTTCGAAACAATAACAAATGGTACTTCAATTGATTTTATTGAATCATATAAAGGTGATATAATAAATGGTTATAATCGGGATGAGCGTTATCCAAAAGCGGATAGAATGATAGAAGCGTATCATCAGTCAACTCAAACATTAAATTTTCTAAGGTCGTTTTCTTTTGGTGGGTATGCATCAGTTCATAATATAGATAATTGGAAATTAGAGAATTATTTAATTAATCATGATAATCCTTATTTTAAAAAAATAAAAAGTTCTATAAGGTTTATGAAAGGTTTAGATATAAATATTGATAATCCTATTTTTACACAGACCAAAATATTTACTGGTCATGAGGCGTTATTATTACAATATGAGTCACCATTAACGAGGAAAGATTCAGTATTAAAAAAATATTATGGTTGTAGTGGTAATTTCTTATGGTTAGGGGAGAGGACTAGAGATTTAGATTCACCACATGTAGAGTATTTAAGTGGGATTAATAATCCAATAGGGATAAAAATATCATCAAAATGTACAAATATTGAATTAAAAAAATTAATAAAAAAGTTAAATCCAAATAATGATTATGGTAGAATTACGTTAATTACAAGATTTGGGAAAGAGCAAATAGAGAATCATTTACCTAGGTTAATTAAGGTAGTGAAGGATAATAATTTTAATGTTCTTTGGTGTTGTGATCCTATGCATGGAAATACAAAGAAGTTAGAGAGTGGATTAAAAACAAGATATTTTCATGATGTGTGGACAGAAATAAAATTATTTTTTGATATTCATTATGAGAATAATACAATACCAGGTGGTTTACATTTAGAAATGACACCTAATTTAGTTACTGAGTGTGTTGATTTTGATTCTATATTTATAGAAAATATGCAAGATAATTATCAATCAAAATGTGATCCACGTTTAAATGGTTATCAATGTATTTCGATAGTTTCATCATTATGTGATTTAATAATAAAAAAATATAATTAATAATTTTTATAATAATAATTTTAATTTTTCTAAGTTTATGTAATAGGGGTTATTTTGTAAATCAACATAATCTTTTATATCATTCATGCAGGTTATAATATCAAAATTTAATTCTAGTTTAATAAGAATATCATATATTCTAGATTTCTTAAGTAACCAGCATTTTTGATCTATAAAAATAAATTTTATATTAGCCAAGTATTGTTTTGGTATAAATAACAGATTAGTTATTCCGGAACCAATTTCTATTATTATTATTTTTGGATTTAAATTAATTAAGGTAATTAATTTATTTTCTAAATTTTTATCTTCAAAAAAGTATTTAATAATATTATTATTTATAATAAATTGGTCTAATTCTTTATCATTAATAATGAATCTATTTTTACCTGCATTATGAATAGATTTTTTTCTTAATATAAAGATTATATTTTCATTTTGGATGTTATTGATATATTGTGAACCTAAATTTTGATAAATATCAAATAATTGAGAAGGGATAGTATCAGGAGAAAGATAATGACCTATATATGCATTATAAATTTCATAATTATATTGATATATATCAAGAAATTCAATATTAGATTGAGGGATTAATTTAAATAAAATATCTTTTTGAAAGTCTAGCATATTTAGTGGAAGTGCTAATTTAATATTATTTAAGTTAAAGAATGGTAATAATTTTTGTAAATAGTGAAAATGGAAATGAAAGTAATTACCGCCAGATTTATTTCCTCTGTTAAAAATAAATATAAATAAATTGTGTTTAATAATGCATTTTTTATGTTTGAATATAGCGTATTTGGTGTCAGAATTAATATATAAATTAATTGAAAGAGATGAAGTGATACATTTATCATTATAAAATAATTTATCGTCACAAGTAATAATTTTATTATAATACATATAATAAGTGATATTTTTTATAATGGATTGTATAATATGTTTAACAGAGACAAAAGAAAAATCATTAAGTAAATGTAAATGTAAATATAATATTCATAAAAAATGTTATATAAAGTTTTTAGAAAGTAGTATGTTTTTATGTCCAATTTGTAGAAAACCTAAAAGTAAGATTAAAAATAATTATAATGAAATAGATTTTATAATTAAAATTTTTTTTACAATGTATTTTATTTTTATTTTTATAATATATTCATTATTAATTTATGTGAACTATAAAGTTTTTAATAAATTTATAATAAGAAATATATATTTTATATAAAGTAATTTATAAATATTAATTATGTGTTTAATAAAAAATTATTTTTTATCTAAATAAATTTATATATGTATTTATATTTAATATATATGTATGCTTTATTCATATCATATGCAAGTGCTTTTAATAATATTAATTATGTACCAAAATATAAAATGCGTCAGATATTATTTAATATATATAATATCAAAGAAAAAGGGGATAATACACTTGAGCATATAATACCACAATCTACATTTAAAGATAATAAAAATATTAGTAAAGATTTACATAATATAATGTTATATCCATCAAAAGTAAACAGTCATAGAAGTAATTATAAATACATATCGAATCCTAATTTTTATGAAGATTCTAAATTATTATGTGGTGAAGGTAATATTATAAAATATGAAAATAGTGTAGGAAATAAATATTTTATAAAAAGTTGTAAAAACAAATTATTTTATCCAAAAGAACAATATAGAGGAGAAATATCTAGAGCAGCAATGTATTTTTGTTATACCTATCCTAATTATAAAAATGAAATATTTAGTAAAGTAATTGATCCATATACAATTCTAACTTGGCATCATGAATACCCAATTTCTAATTTTGAGAAATATAAATCTATAGAAATTGAAAAAATTCAAGGAAATAAAAATATATTTGTTGAAGATCCTAAACAAGCTGTTATTTATATGGAAGAAATATTAAATAAAAAGTTTCCTATCTATCATAACTATAATTATGATAAATAAATATTTAGAGAAAAAAATATAACATAAATTATGAGTAATAATATTATTAAAGTATCTTTTTCATATGCCAAATTAATATTTGATAATATATCTATAGAAAAATTTAATAAATTAATTTTTACTGACGAAAGTATATATAGTAGTAGTAAAGTAGAAGGATCTAATTTATTAAAAAATATTATTATTGATAATATTAAAGACCATAATATTACAATTACAGATGGAACAGCTAATATAGGTACTGATTCAATTTATTTATCAAATTATTTTAAACAAATTAATTCAATAGAAATTTCAAATATAAATCATAAAGCATTAGTAAATAATATTAATGTTTTTCAAAAAAGTAATATTAAGCCAATATTAGGAGATGTAATTAATGAGATAAATAATTTAGATCAAGATGTAATTTATATAGATGCTCCTTGGGGAGGAAGAAATTATAAAAAAAATGAAAATATGAAATTATACTTAGGAAATATGGAAATTCTTGAATTTTATAAAAATTTTAAGAATAAAGCTAAAATTTTTATATTCAAAATTCCATATAACTATAATTTTGAATATTTAAAAAATAATATTAATGAAAAGATTATTATTTATCCTTTTAAAAAAGATAATAAAATTAAATTTTTCTTTATTTTAATTTATTAAATTTTATCTATAATCTTTTCTTTAATTAAATAATTTGATATTTTACTTAATACATCATCAATATTTGTATAATCCCATTTGTAATCATCATAATCATCATTAAAACTTTTTAAACCATCTTTTATAATACTAGTTTTAAATATATTTTTATTATATAATTTATTTAATAAATTTAAACATACATCAATATTATTATTTTCTAAAATATATAATATTAAAAAATATATGAATTTAATTTTGATTTTATCATTTGAAGCATTTTTACTTATTTTTTCTAAAAATTCTATTAAATCATTATTTTCTATATAATCATTAATACCACTTTTTAAAATTACTTCTATTTTATCATCATCTAAATCTACATCTACTTTTTTCTCCTCTTTTTTCTTTTCCTTTATTTCTTTATTTTCAATAAAATCTAATATTAAAAATTTTATTTTTTTATTCAGATTATTATTTTTTAAATATATTGAAAAAAACTCAATGAATTTTTCTCTCTCTTCATTATTAATATATTTATATAAATTTTTTACTAAATTGACACCTAATTCTAATTTAAAATATTTTTTTAAATCTAATGTTAAATTTTCTAAAATATATGTGATTAAATCTTTATCAATTAAATTATATTTAAAAAGTTCACAAATTAATTTCATTAATCCAATATTTTTATTTTTAATTTTATAATATTCATCAATATTTTCTTCTCTTAATATTTCTAATGTTTCTTGATAATCATATTGAATAATTTTATTAAAATCATCTTCTACTTTATTTAAAAGTATTTCTGCTACAAATTTATCATCTAATTTCCATTTATTAATATTAGAAAAAATAATCTTTTCGATTAAGTAATTCCAAATATCATTTTTATAATCATTTTTATATTTATATATAATCATATTAACTAAGTATTCTAAATTACTATTATTATTAATTTTTAATTTTAATATATCTAATGTTACTTTATTATAATTATTTATACTATACATATTTAATAAAGAATTTATTTTTTTTTTAATCTTTTCTTCATCAGTTAAGAACCTCTTTCTATGATACTTATTATTATTAAATGATATATTTTTTGATATTTTTACTTTAAAATTTTTTTTGTCTGTAGAATGATTCATCATTTCTTTTATTTCATCAAAGTAACTTTTATCTATTTCTACATCATTTTTAAATTTAAAAATAAATTCTGGTTTATATTTTTCAATTTTCATAATATAATATTTTAATAATATTTTTTTAAATATATATTAATATATATATATGAATTTTTTAAGAAAAATACCTCCATACTATGTGGCCAAAAAAGCATCTAATTTAATAAATAATGGTAATATTAAATTAGAAGAAGATTACATTTTTAAAGGATCAAATGCTTATACAAAAATAAATGAAGTAAAACAAAATAATGATATTAAATTTGCTTACAATGAATTAATTAAAAATGTAAAAAAATATCAAAAAAATAATATTAATACTTTTTAATTTTTACATTTTTATTAAAAATGTAATTAATAACATCCCATATATTATTTACTAGTAATACATTAAAATTTTTATCAATTGGATTATTATCTCCATTTTTAATTTTTTCCAAATCACTTTTATTTTGATTAGGAATTAATACAGTCTCTACACCAGCTTTTTTGGCACCATTTAATTTCTCACATAAACCTCCAATTTCTGTGACTTCACCCTTTAAATTTATCTCACCTGTCATCGCAAATTTGTTATTTACAGGTACATTCATTAATAATGAAATTATTGCTGTTGTAATTCCTGCTCCTGCTGATGGTCCATCCTTTGGTGTGGCTCCATCTGGACAATGAATGTGAATTCCTGTATTACCAAAATCCTTCCACTCTTTATTTAATTTCTCTTTATACTTGTCTGGTAATACATTCCATGCAACAGTTTTAGCACATCTCATTGATTCTTTCATTACATCCCCTAATTGACCAGTCAATTGTAACTCTAACTTATTATTAGTTGGTATAGAAAATACTTCTATCGGAATTAAACCTCCTACTCCCATATCATTCGCCCATAAACCATTTACTAAACCAACTTTTGGTTTTTCATAGATCTTTGTAATTGACATTGATCTTCTTTTTTTAAAAATATCATCAGTTAACATTTCTTTTGTTAAATTTATTGGAAATCTAATTTTTTTATCTAATAATTTTGTTCCATTTAACCTCCTCAAATTAATTTCCTTACATATTTCTAATACACACTCCTTCAATCTTCTCACTCCACCCTCAAAAGTATAACTCTCTATTATAAATTTAATTATATCATCATTTATAATAATATTATTTACATCATATCCTACTGAATTAATTATTTTTGGAATTAAATAATTTTTACCTATCTTAATTTTTTCATTTAACTGAAATCCATCAGTTCTAATTATATACATTCTATCTTTTAATATTCTATTTATTTTCCACTCCTCATTAAATGAAAATATAAATATACACTTTGATAAATCAAAATCTATCCCTTGGAAATATTTGTCATTAAAATGACTATTTTGAGTACTATCTGTTAAATGCATTAATATATTTACTATCTCCTCACCCTTCGCTGTATCACTTACCTTATCTAATTCATCAAAAAATATTACAGGATTCATACATTTTGCATTAATTACACAATCTATTATCTTACCCCATCTTGATCCCTCATATGTATAATCAAACCCCTCCAAAAACGCTGAATCTGTTGCACCACCTAATGATATAAACTCAAATGGCCTGTCCAACGCTTTCGATATCCCATCCTGAATTAATTGAGTTTTACCCACACCAGGTGGACCCTGTATTGCTATTACTGATCCACCTTCATTCGATTTTGTTATTGTTTGTGCTATTACTTGTAATATTTGTTTTTTAGCATTGTCATGACCATAAACAGCACTATCCATATCATTTTTCACTTTATCTAAATAATTTTTAATATCTTTTTTTGATGAACTAGATAATGATACAACTGGTTTTTTATATACACCAAAAGGTACCTTATTAATACACTCTACCCAGTTCTTTAACTTAAAATATTCACCACTATAAGGACTTAATGACTCAAAATTTTGAATCTTATTCACTATTATACCTTTGTTTAATAAATTGATATCACTCTCTATTATTTTTAATAACTTTGGTTTTTCTACATTATTTATACCCTTTAACTCATTGATTTTTTTTAAATATTTCTCCTTCTCATCTTTATCTAAATTCTTAAAATACTTTAAATCATTTTTTGATGTTGATACTCCATTTGATAAAAATTTTTCAAACTCTTTATCATAATCATCCTTATCTTGACTATCTTCTGATGAAGTTTCATATTCTTCCTCATCTAAATAATTTATTGGATCTATTAATAACTTAAATATTAAATTATCTTGTTTATCATTCTTTAAATTATATACCTCATTTAATAACTCTAACTTGTTATCTAAATAATCACCTAAATTTAATATTTTATTATATTTATTCTCATACTTGATTTCTAAAATTAACTCTTTTAAAATTTTATTTGATAATTCTATAGACGATAATGCTAACATATTATTTTTATAATTCTCATTTTTTGTAAAATCACTATCTTTAACTTTATTCTCTAAATTTATTAAATACTCATTTATATTTTTTATATCTTTTTTCTTAATATCCTCCTTTAATCTCTCTATAATAGTTTTTGTTAATTTATTCTTTATTTCTTCTTGATTTAATATATCTAAATTCCAATCTAATAAATTTTCACTATCAACTTCTTCTTCAATGTCTGTAGAATAGATTGTATCAATATCAGATTCATCATCAGAATCGTCTGAATCATCATATTTGCTTTTTTTATTAGAATTCGTTTTTTCATTTATTTTTCTTTTTTTATTTCTTAAATCGTAAGCCATATAAATTAATATAATGTATATATTTAAATCTATTACTATACGTATTTATTTAAGTATATAATATTATATTATTATATGAATACTGCGATTTTAGTATTAATAATCAATAAAGAAAAAAATGAATTTTTGTCTGTATCATTAAAAAATGATCATACTGATTTTAATTTACCAGGAGGAAAAGTAGAACATAATGAAACTTATATTCAAACTGGTATTAGAGAAGTAAAAGAAGAAACAGGAATAGATGTATATAATTTACATTATCTTCATAAAGATTTAGATAATGATTTTGAAGTAATCACGTATTATACTTTTGAATATCAAGGAAATATACATACAAGAGAAAATCATAAAGTAAAATGGTTACCAATTTATGATTTAAACAAATCAAAAAAATGGTCAAAATATAATAGTATGATTTACAACAAATATATAGATTTAAAATTATAAATATATATATATATGAAGTTTAGTTTATTAAAACTATTATTTTTTTTACCGAGTGTTAATAGTCTAATTAAAGGTATTAATTGGTTTGGTTTTGAAACTGAATATAAAAATTTAATGTGTACATGGACAAATGATATAGAATGGAATATTAATAAAATTAAAGAATTAGATTTTAATTATATCAGATTACCTTTTTCTTTAGAATTTGTTAATGATAATGATTGGAAAAATATGGATAATTTTTTTAGAATTGCTAATCGATATGAAATTGATGTTGTTTTAGATTTTCACAGATTACATAGTACTCATCAATCTTACAGACCATATGATAATAATTATACATTTGACGATTTTTTAGATGCTTGGAAGAAAATTTTAGACAGATATAAGTTCTTTCCTAATTTAAAAGGTATAGATATATTCAATGAATACCAAGGAGATAATGTTGTTGAATGGAATAATTTAAGTAGACAAATTGTATCTTTTATTGAGAGTAATTTTCCTAATCGATTTGAATTTTATGTTGGTGGTGTCAGATGGGGAGGTAATTTATATGGAGTTCAATTAGATGATTTACCATATAACGATAGAATAACATATACTATACATAAATATTGGTTTAGTGATGGTATTAATGAAGAAGCGTGGGATTCTACTTTTGATAAAGATAATCATAAATTAATATCAGTTGGAGAATGGGGATACAAAACGGATGGTGACGATTTTGAAAAATTATTTGCAATAGAATTTGTTGATTGGTTAAAAGAAAATGATATAAGAGATACTTTTTTTTGGACCTGGTCATTTAATAGTGGAGATACTGGAGGAATATTAAAAAATGATTGTACAACAATAGATTACGAAAAAATAACTTTATTACATAATTTATGGTATGATTAAAATATATATATATATTATATATATGATAACTTTGAAATTAGTAATATATTCGTTAGTTTTATTTATTTTATTTGTAAAAATACCATCTTGTAAAAATAGTATTATTGATTTAATAAATATTATATTAGTAATAATTTTATTTAATATAGTATTAGAAAATTTAATTAATACAAATATGCAAGAAAATTATGAACCAATTATTTCTGATGATTATTCTTTTATTAACAATGAAGATAAAAATAATAGTTATGATTTTGAAAGGATAGATGAAGAAAATTCTAAAAAAACAAAAGATGATGATAAATCTAATAATAATGAATCTAAAGTTAATGAATCTAAAGTTGATGAATCTAAAGTTAATGAATCTAAAGTTGATGTATCTAAAGTTGATGTATCTAAGAATAATAATATTAAAGACTTAAAAGAAACAACAAATAATATTGTTAATGTAATTAAAGATAATGTTAAAAATATAATTGATAATACTAATTTTACAAAAGAAAATGTAAAAGAAGAAAATACTAAATTGGATAATAAATTTATTTATGGTTATTCTTATTTACATACAGATAATTGGTCTATTCCTGAAAAAAGACAACCTGTTTGTAAAAATGTAAATCCTTGTAAAATATGTTCTAACAAAACTACTGGTTTTAAATCGGACTTAATGAGATATTGATCTATAAATAATAATAAATTTATATATTATTATTTATACTAATTACTACAGATTTTAAATATTTTCTTTTATAATAACCTCCAGCAAAATCTTCAGGTCTTTCATCTTCTTCATCGTCAAAATCTTTATCATCTGTAAGTACATAAAAATTGTCATAAAAAGCAGAAATTTTGAATTCCCATATATTATTTTATTTAATGCATTAATTTATAAAAATAATTTTTAATATATATGGAAAATAACAAAAAATACTTAATAAATAAATTAATAAAAAATGATATAGAAAAAAATATATGTATAAATAATGTATATTGGAATATACATAATAAGCTAAGTTTAGATTCAAATTATGAAGATATAGTTAAACTTTATAAAGAAGAAATTAATTTTAGAATGGATTTATTTTTTAGTAATGAAGTCGATAATTTAGATCTATTAATTAGTTTTGACGAATATTATAAAGAAATGATAAAAAAAGAAAAATTTAAATATAAAATTGATTTAAAAAAAAAATTACAAAAAGCATATGAAAATGAAGTTAATTTTTCTTGTTTTAAATTTTTTAAAAAATATAATTATAATCAAAAATTGTATAATTTGTACAAAATTTTATCAATAGAAGAATTAAATAAATTGAATTAATTTATTATTATATATTAAACATATTATACTAAAAATATATAAAATGATGAGATTTAAAAATAATTTTTTTAATGAAAACATTCTAATACATAAATTTATAATAGAAAGAGATTTAAATAATCTACATTTAATTAAATGTAATCAACTGTATTATAATTATAAAAATTACGAATTATTAAAAAATATAAATTATTATAATAAAATTAAATTATATTATGATAAAAAATTTTTAATATATAAAAATGAAATTACATTTTTTGATTTAAAATATAATAAAATTTATTATAATTATAATAGAGTTAATGATTTCAATTTAAATAAATATGAAAAATTATTAAAAGATAGAGTAATACATCATGATATATTAATTAATGATTATAGAAAATATTTCAAAAGTGATGATGTTGATGATTTTGTTAGAATTTATTTTGATATATTTCTAGAAATCAAAAATAATTATTTCGGACAAAAAAATTGAAATATAAAATTATTAACTCAATTTTATTTAAAATAAAAAATAAAAATAATAATTTAAATAAAAATGTATAAAATTAATAAAAATAAAATTTTAAATTTAAATGGTATCACTAATGATGCAAATAATAATATTATAATAAATGAATCTATTAAATGTAGTTTTATTCAAATAGCATTTTTATTACAAGAATATTTCCGGTCTTATGAAAATTATGATGGAGAAGATATTTGTAACAATAATTTTAGATTTCACATTATATATGAATTAATTTTAAAAGATAAAAACATATATATAAATAATTTTGATTTAGATTTTTATGAATGTTTATTCCCAAATGTTATATTGTTTCTAAAAAATTTTTGTGAAAGTTATGGATCAAGTATACAATAAAACGAGTTTTTATTAAATTATTATATCTACTATATAGTGTATTTTATACCTTATATTACGAAGTGGACTTATAAATAAAAAAAATTGAAAAAAAAATATATTGGTATTTTTATCAGATTGTAACCAAAAAATAAAACAAAACAAAACAAAACAATTTAATAAAAAACTTACCGTAAAGGTTATCAAGAAATTTAAGCAAGCAATTTTATAAAATTAATGTTACAACACATTAATCAAGGAGAAATTTTAAATCTCTCTGAACAAAGATTATTAGACCACATCAAAGTTGGTCATTTAAAAAATGATGAAAATTTATCTTGGTCTGATATGACTTATATAATGGAATTATATAAAGAATTATCTGATCAGAAGTATGATGAAGGTTCTTTCTTAGATATTTATGAACATCCTGAGATTAAAATCTCAGAATTTAGTTCTAAAGAATTCGATGAAAATGAATTTGATATGTTTTACTATCAAATAATTAATTTAAGAAAAGATAAAAACTTAGTTCAAATAATTTGGACAACAGATTCAGATTTATCTGAAGAAGTTGATAATATCCATAAATTTGAACAGAAATTAATTGATAAAAAAATTCGTGATGATGAAATTAGAAAAGAAAAAACTATTGATATTGAAAAAAAAATATCTAAAATTTATATGATGTCACAATATCGTTCTGGAAATCCAAATTTTTACAATATTAAAAAAACTAATTTTAAAGAAGAAGAAGAAAATCAAAAGTTAAGTTTAGTTGAATATAACTTCTCTTATTACTTTAAATATCTTATTAAAGAAGATATTAATAACTTAAAATTAGACAGCTTTGAATCATTAGAAAATTTGATAGAATTATATATGAATCTAGAAGATATTGTGACTAACGAATCATTTCAAAATATGTTGATAGAAAATTATATTTATTCTGTTTACTGTTTTTTCACATATGAATTAATTAATCGTTTAAAAAATACAGATTGTATAAACTTTAGAATTGATGATTCTACAGTTTTTATAGATCAAATTAATTTAAATCAAATTAAAAATGATTTAGATTATATTTATACAAGTAGAGTCACAGAAGATTATTTCTTAAATAGAGATTTTGAAAATATAAGTAAACTTACTCTCCTGATTTTAAATAAGATTAGATATATCATTCAAGAAAAACCTAATGAAGAACATTATATAAAAAGTATGATTAATGATGAAAGATATTTATCTGAAGTTAAAAAATTCTTAAATTTTGACTCATTTATATTATCTGAACTTCTTAACTTTAATGATATTTTTAAAAATATTGAAATATTATATGTATCTAAACTTAAAAAAAATAAGACAATAGATGATTATCGTGAAAACGATTTTGAATTAATTCGAACTTATGAATTTAATGAAAAATCAATTATAGTTCCTCTTGTATGTAAAAATTGGATAGATTATGGGGATTGTAAAACTGTTGAAAAAGGTGAATTTTGTAATTTTGGATTACATCCAGCTAGTTGTAAGGGTGTACAAAAAGATCAAAGTAAAAAATTAAACTGTATATTATTAACTAAAAAATATGAAAAAAAATCATTTAATGATGACAGATGTAATTGTTATTATGATGATGTTATATCTCCAATGATAAAACAATTAGTTGATAGACATTTTAATAAAATTTACCCTAAAGAATCTAAATATCTGTATTTTATAAATTTTATCAATCCATGTCCAACAAATACAAAAAAACCAAAAAATGGTGATTTATATGAAATAGATTTTGAAAATATTATTTCTAATAATGAAACTGAAGATGAACTGATTGATGAACCAAATTCAAATAATCTAGTTAAAACACAAATTGAAGATTTTACAAGTACATCTTGTTCAAGTAAAGATTTTACAAATACTACATCTTGTTCAAGTAAAGATTTTACAAATAAAGATTTTACAACAAGTACTACATCTTGTTCAAATAATAATTTGAATAAATCTGAAGATGAACTTAGTAATGTATCTAATTTTAATAATAGTAAAGCTACGGTTTGTACAAATTGGATTAAGACTGGAAAATGTAGATTTAATGAATTTTGTAAATTTGAACATCCAGAAAATCAATCTATTGATAAAAAAAATAACTCTTTTTCAGAAAGTACTAGATCTAGTATTAAAAAACAAGAATTTAATGAAAAAAAAGATATGTCTTTTAAAGATAAATTGTCGAAAGATTTGAAAGATGATAGTTTTAAACAAAATGAAGTTATAGAGCAAATATGTGACAATTGGAAAAAATTTGGAAGTTGTAGAAATAGAATTGATTGTATTTATCTACATCCATATGTAATGAGTTATGAAAAACACAAAGATGATTTTAGAAAATATTCAAATGATCATGGTAAAGTAAATTTTAGTAAGTTTTTAGCAATTAAAAATATATCAAGACAATTGTGTCCATTTGAAAAAAAAGGGTGTACAAACAGAAGATGTAATTACATTCATAAAACTGATAAGTTAAATTAATGATTTAATTGTGAAAATTAACTAAGATTTTTTTATATAATTTTTATTATAAAAAATTGAAATTATATTATTTTTAATTATTATATTTATAATAACTAAAAAATTATATAAGAAAAACAATATGAAGTTACAAGAAATTAACCAAAAAGAAGCAAGATATAATATTGAACAAAGATTATTAAATTATGTTAAAAAAGATCATTTAAAAAATAAAGAAATACTATCATGGGCAGACATGAGCGAAATTTCAGAAAATTTTAGAAATATTAATTTTAAAAATGATTTTTCGGATATAGATGAACTTTCTTTTTTTGATTATTATGAAAATCAGGATATTAAAATATCAGAATTTCAACGTAAAGATTTAAAATCAGATATTTTAAATATTAATTTAGATAATTTTGATTCAACAAATTTTGAAAGTCCATTTTATTTAAAAAGTATTGAATTAAAAGATTCTATCTTAGTGATTTGGACATCAGATCAATCTTTAGAAAATAATATTATTGATCTTATATACGAATATGAATTAAAATTAATTCAAATAGAAAATTATAATAATGAAGTTAGAATAAAAAAATGTTTTGATAAAGAAAAAAAAATAGCTCAAATGTATTTAATGTCACATTTTAATTCTGAAATATGTAATTTTGTTTCAAAAAAAGAAAATTTTCAAAATAAAAACGAAAGTTTATATTTAAATGAAAAAGATTTTATATTTGAGTTTAAATATTTGACAATTAATGATATTAATCATATTACATATATTGATGATTTTAATTCTTTAGAAGAATTACTTGAATTATATTTAGATATAAAAAATATTGCCTCAGATATATTTTTAGAATATCTAATGGATAATTATCTGTTCTCAATATACTATTTCTTCACATTTACAATTATTAAATATTTAAAAAATATTGATGATGCTAAACAATTTAAAATTACGTGTAATGAAATTGTAAATAACAATTTTAAAACTCCTGGAAAATACCTTATGTTTAATAATATAAATTTAAATAAATTATACATTGATTTAAATAAAATTTATGAAGATAATGTTAAAAATAATAAAAATTTTAATTTTTATAAAAATTTAAAAAAATTCACAGGACTTATCATAAATCATTCTAAATATATAATATTTACAAAACCTAATCAAGAACATTATTATGATACGTTTGAAAATGATAAAATTGAATTAAATGAAATTCAAAATAATATATCAGATCATTATTTATTATCTGAATTAGAAGATCCTAATAAATTATTTATAAATATAAAAAATTTATATCTATCAAATGATATTCCAATGACTTTAGATGATTATTTACATCATGATATCGAATACATTGAAAATACATACAGCTCTATTTTAAAAGAAAATAATGAAAATAAAATTAAAATACCTCCAGTTTGTAGAAATTGGTTAAAATATGGTGATTGTGAAAATGTTGAAAGGAATCATTTATGTAATGCAGTACATCCTATAGGATTAAAAAAATTTAAAACGCTTATTTATTTAGTACTAGATCAAAAATACGTTCAAAATGAAGATGATTTAAATAATATAAGGAAATCTAAAAATAAACAAATAACTTATTATGATAATAACTTATGTCCATTAATCAAAAAAGTTATAGATAAACAAATTAATACTGTATATCCTAATGAAAATAGTTATACAAGTTTTAATGGACATATCAATATAAAACAAAAATATGGAGATATTTATAATATAGATTATGATAATTTAAATTTAATATCTAGTAAAAATTCAAATACATCAAGTATTGAGTCGAATACATCCAGTATTAGTTCAAGTACATCAAGTATTAGTTCAAATACATCAAGTATTAGTAACTTTAATTTAAAAAATTCTAATTTATGTAAAGAATGGAAAGAAACTGGTAAATGTTCTAATAAAGATAAATGTAATGATAATCATCCAGTTCAACTTTGTTTTGAGTATAATAAAGATGTATATGAAGAATTCGTCAAAAAATGTAAAAAAACTAATCAAATCTACACTTATAAAAAATTTATTTTACTAGAAAAATATAAGAAAAAATAAATTTTGATTAAATTTATTAAAATTATTTAAAATTTTTATATAAGATAATATTTTATAATTATATTAAATTATTAAGTCATAATTTAGATAAATTAAATAAATGAATGTTTATTTGATTAAGTATTGCATAATATTAAGAATGTAAATTGATAAAAATTGAAAAATAAAAATCTTAAATATAAGAGATATATTACAATCTAAATAATTGAAGCAATAATTCAAACATGAGTCTTGATAATTTACGTTTAAAAAAACTTCCTGATAATTTAAATTATAATACTATTAAAAGTTTATTAGAAGAAAATATTAATGAAATATACATTAATGAACTTTTAAATGATGAAGAAAATAGTATAATGAAATTTAATAATGATAGCAATGGAAATAGAATTAAAATTTCTGAATTTAAAAAAAGACCAAAATTTATTTTAAATGATGAATTAAATATTATTAAAGATTTTTCTTGTCCCATTGGAAATATTATTACAAAATATATAGATTTAAATGATAAAATTATTATAATCTGGTTTGAAACTTTAGATGATGATGATATTAATATTATAAATTTAATTGATAAATTTTATGATAAAATTATAAAAGAAGAAGATAAAGTGTCTTCAAATATTTTATGTGAAAACTGGAAGTATACAGGAAAATGTGATAACACATGTAGATATGACCATCCGGATATGTTATCATATGAAAAGAATAAAGTAGATTTTGAAATAAGAAAATCTGAAACTAAAATTAAAAATTACACTTATTTTGTGTATCTAAATAATGGAAAATTAGATGAATATAAGAACAACAAAAAGGAGTGTATTAAATCAAATAGTTCTGTAACTTCAGCGACTAGTTCTCAGTTAAATTATTGTGAGGTTGTAAAAAAACCTAGTTCTCAATTAAATTATTTACAAGCTGTAAAAAAACAAGCAACACCAAATATAAAAGAAATTTGTGGAAACTGGTTATTAACAGGTAAGTGTAAAAAAGACTGTGAATACCAATACCATCCCATTATTATGGGATACGAGTATAATGAATCGGAGTTTGAACAATTCAAAAAAGAAACAAAAAATGATAATTATAGACAATTCCTTATCATAAGAAATAAACCTAGAGAATTGTGCAAATTTAAAAAATGTAAAAATCCAAAAGAATGTAATTTTATTCATGTATAATTACATTCTTTTGGATTTTTACATTTTTTTTTATATAAAAATTGAAAAAAAAATATATTATTATTAAATACTATAACCTAATATATAATATTTACAGTAAACATTATCAAAAAAATAAGAATTTATAAAATGACAATTCCAAATAAACATGACAAATTTTTAGAAGATGATTATTTAGAAATAGAAAATGGATTAATTGATCCTTTTCAAAAAAAAATTTTTGAAGAAGTTAAAGATATTAGTGTTGAAAGTCATACTATCAATCATATAAATTTAGATAATTATAATTATTGTAAATTTTTAAATACTTTAAGTAGTGATAAATTTAAAAAAGTAATCGAGAGGATTCCTTTGAATTTAGAAGAAACAAATTTAGTGTATAAGGATATAGTAAATTATAAAAATAAGAAAAAGATTAAAGATAAAAAGAATTTGATTATAGCAAATGATAATTTTAAAAAAATGGATGAAGAAATCTTAAAAATAGAAGATTTTTGTAATAAAATTATTAATAATATTAAAATTGATATAAAGGAAGAAATTTCTAAAATAAATTTTACTAATTATTTATTTTATTACATGGTACTATATTTATTAACATTTAGTGAAAAAGCTTGTAAAAAACATAATAAAGATAGATATAGTTGGAAATTAAATTTACCTTATATTTTAGATATTGAAATAATAAAAACATTAATTGAATTAAATTCAAGTATATCAAATCAATTATTACTTTGTTTTGATATTTCAAATTTAGAAAATAAAATTTTAATATGTTATCCAGATATTATTTTTAATCCTCTAATATTAAATAAAATAATTAATAAAAAAAATGAAATTAATTTAAGAAATGAACAAAAACAATGGATTATTCAAATAAAAGATTTAATAAATAATTATAAAAATTATATTCTTAATGGTGATGATATGTCAAAAACATATTATTTTAATACAGCTGGTATGGGAGCTGGAAAAACTTCAATTTGTGCTATAGCATCAAGTACTTTTGTTAATGAAGCAAATAAAGAAATTAATAATCATAAAATTGAATTAACTATTAATGAAAATGATTTAAATTTAGGAAAAAGAATTAGACATTTTAACTTAGGAAAAAGAATTATTCAATTGTTTATTGTTCCATCCAAGCAAGTACTAATATCTTTTGGAAGAAATACTGCTAATTATGTCAGTACTTGGTTTTATAATAATGATCAAATTAATGTTATGTTTAAATATACTCCCCAATACAGAAAGGGTAAAAATGGAAAAGTGTATTTTCAATATACAAAAGAAGTAAATGAATTAGACATTCCAATAGTAGATAAATTTATAAATGTAGTTTTATGGGATAAATTACATAGAAAACCTTTATTTAATAAAAGAGGAGATAATTTATGGATTGGAGGATATGATTATTTTAAACCTCCTAGTGTAATTTTTTGTGATCCTAAAGGAGCTGAAGAATTGATTAATAATAAATTAGATTTTGAACATAAGTTAGGTTGGTATTTTTTACCAGTAGTTGATGAATGGGTAGCCACAGCAGATTGTAATATTAAAAATGAAGATAATCATTATTTAAAATCAATTAAAAGTATAATTTATTCAAATATAAAATTACAATTTTTAATTTCAGCATCAGTAAATCAGAATGAAATATTAAATAATGAGTATTTTAATCAATATAATTTATTATTTTCTCCGATTGTACCAACAACTAACTCATTAACAGAAATGTATACTTATAAAAACGAGCTAGTTCATCCATTTTCAAAAGTTAATTTTGAAAATATTAATGAAGCGATTGATTCATGGGATTTTACAGTTTATAGATGTATTACACCTAAAGTATTAATAGAATATTGTAAAATAATTAATTACAATATTAAATATAACGATATTACTAATATTAATAATTATATAAATTTAGTTACACAAATTTTAAATATTATAAAAAATTCTGATGAAGAAATAAAAAAACAAATCTGTAATTTAAAATTAGTTAATAATAATATTCATAATTTAGAAGATTCTAAAACACTTTATTTAACATCTTCTAATATCTCGGAAGAAATACTTAGATATATTCAACCTAAACTAAATAAAAATACAGTTTTAAATAAAGTTGAAGAATATAAAAATAATATTATTCAAGAAATTAATGAATTGAAAAACGAGATTACTAACTCAAAAATAAATAAACAAAAGTCTAATGATGGATCTGTTGATGAAATTAATCAAAAAATATTCGATTTAGAAAAATTATTAGAAAGTGATGACCAATCTTATTTTTTCTCATCTTCATTCGGAAATACTACTGTTGATAAAAAATGGATTGATAAATGGATTAATATTTTAAATGATGATCAATTAACTGTAGTTTTATCTGGTTATGATTTATCTTTTAATGATAGAACTTTAGATGAAGCTGTTAAAGATGTTATATGTGATCCTAAACAAATTATTGATACTATTTCTTCTATGTATGGAAGAAATGACCCATCTGTTAAAAATGTTGTTATTAATGATAAAAAAAAAATATTAGGATTTAAAACAATCATGCAAGCATTTGCTAGAGCAGGAAGATCTGGTAAATATGATTGTGTAGTTACTACCAGATTTAATGAATTTTTATTAAAAAGATTTAATCCTACTGAATCTTCTTTAAATAAAGTATTTAATTATGAAGAATGGATAAATTCTAATTAATTATTTTTGTAATTTTTCTACATAAAATGTTCTTCTACCACATAAATTTTTAATAAAAGTAATTTTATTACCATAATCATCATATTCTCTATCGAATACAAAAAAATTATATGGTACATTTATTTTATCAGGAATTAAGATTTTTAAATTTTTAGATAATTTTAATTTATATTTCTTGTACCATTCAACTAAATTTGAAAAAGTTATAAATATTATATTATGGTAAAGTAATTTTATTTCTTTATCAGACAATGTATTACTTTTTCTATTTGGACTTATTCTACTTAAATAAAGAGCATCATTTTTTATATAATTACCCAATCCAGCAAAATATTTTTGATCTAATAGTAAACTACAAATATTTTTTTTTTTACTTTTAATTATATTTGAAAAGTATTCTAATGTAAATTTATCAGTTAAAATATCTACCCCAAATAAACTAAAAAATTTAATATGTTCTTTTTCACTCATAATTTTTATTGATGAAAAACGTCTTCTATCTTGTAAATATATTTTTGAATTTTCAAATTGTAATACATATTTATAAATTCTAGGTTTTTCTTGTACGAACCATCCGGTAATACCGAAGTGTACATAAACATAATAATCTTTTGTTTGTATTACAATAAATTTTCCAATTGAGAATACATCAACTACTTTTGATACATTAGGTAAATCTCTAATAGATTTAGTATTAGAGATTATTTTAGTAAAGTTTTTATTTACGAATTTAGATTTTAAGAATGCAGCATTTATATTAACCTCTGGACCTTCAGGCATATATATATATTATATAAAATTGATTTTTTAAATGCTTAAAGATAAAATTATTATTAAAATTAAAATGAAATTATCATTACTATTATTAGTTTGGTGTGACTGTTTTTTTAAGTTAAATAAACAAACTATATCAAATATTAAATTAAACTATTATCGACATAAAATTAATAAAACAGATGATAAAATCTATTATCTATTAAATAATAGATTTACATACGTTAAAAAATTAACTAAATATAAAACTAAAATTATTGATCCACAAAGAGAAAACTACATTTTAGAAAGATTAAATAATAAAAAATTATTAGATAATAAATTTGTTAAAGATATTTGGACTGTAATATTTAAAAAGTCATGTAAAATCCAAGAAAATGATATTAATTTTATTATGAATTCATTTAATTCAACAAATAGTTAAAATTAAGGTTTTTTTTGTCAGATAAGGTATATATATTCAATTAACCACTTTTGATAAAAATTGAAAAAAAATTGAAAAATAATTATCTTGAAATTTACTTTTTAAAATTCTAATAACCAAAAAATAAAACAAAACAAAACAAAACAATTTAATAAAATTAATAATCCGTAAAGGAAATCAAGAATAATTAAAAAAACAAGCTTATAAAAATGAATCAATCAAATAACAGTTCAACTAGTTCTACTAGTTCTACTAATTCTGATAATTTATTAGAAAATTTTGAAGAAATTCAAAGATTTGAAGAAATGAATTTAAAAGAGGATATATATAGAGGAATTGTGTCATATGGATGGGTAGATCCATCTCCAATTCAAAAAAAAGCTATTAACCCTATAAATTCTCGTAGAGATGTAATAGTTCAAGCTGAAGCTGGTAACGGTAAAACCGGAGCTTTTGTTGTTGGAGCTTTACAATGTATTGATTTAACATTAAATGAACCACAAGTTTTAGTGTTAAGTCCAACAAAAGAATTGACTGAGCAAAGTTATACAGTTACAAAGGAATTAGGTAAATATTTGGAACATGAAGGTTCAAGTTTACTAGTACATATGTGTTGTGGAGGAACTAGTGTTAGAATTGACGTTGGAAACTTAAGTCGAGGTCCACACATTGTTTGTGGTACACCAGGAAGAATTAAAGATTTAATTGAAAGAAGAACTTTAAATCTTACAAGTTTAAAGCAGTTAATATTTGATGAAGCTGACATTATGTTATCAAAAGGATTTAAAGAAGATATTTATAATATATTTAGATATTCACCTCAAGATGTTCAAAGTATAATAGTTTCAGCTACTTTTCCAGAGGAATGTTTGGAATTAACTAACCGATTTATGATAAATCCTATAAGAATATTAAAAAAATCTCAAGAACTATCATTAGAAGGTATTAATCAATTTCTTATTGATGTAGGTGAAGATGAATTGAAAAATGAAACAATTTCTGATTTATATGAACATTTACATATACAATCAGCAATGATTTTTTGTAATACTAAAGATAAAGCTAAATCATTAGAAAGATATCTTAGAAACAATGAACACAGTGTTTCTGTTAGTCATTCTGATCTTACTAAAGAAGAGAGAAAAAAAGTATTAGATGAATATCGAAATGGTCATACACGTGTATTAATATCAACTGATTTATTAGGAAGAGGTATTGATATACAACATGTTTCATTAGTAATTAATTATGATCTTCCAACAAATATTGATAATTATATCCACAGGATTGGAAGATCAGGTAGATATGGAAGAAAAGGAACAGCAATTAATTTAGTTACTGAAAGAGATATGAATTATATAAGAGATATAGAGAGAAGATATAATACTGAAATTAGGGAATTTACTCATGATTATGTACTTTAAATTAATTAAAAGTTGATAGGTAATTGAAAATTTTTTTTTTAAAATTTAATTAATGAAAGAAATTATTATTTAAGCGAAGCGCAAAAAAATATTATTGACATAAATTATTATTTAAGCGACACAAATTAATTAAATTATTTTTTATATTATTATTTATATGAAAAATTTTTTTTATATAATTAAGATATAATATTAAATTCATTATCATTTAATATTTCAAGTATTTGAGGTTTTGTATTATTTTTTATTTTATTATTCTTAAATTTTTCAAAACCCAAAGATGAGCCTACATCAATTCTCCAAACACCTTTATTAATTTCTTTTTCTTGAAATCTACAAGTAACATTAATTCCAGTTTTATTTTTGGTAAAAGGTTGTGGAGTATGACCAATAATCATATTATTACAATTATATAACTCAAGTGGTTCAACTAAATAATCGACACAAGTTTCATCTTCTATTGACACATTTGGTGGTAAGTTACCTAAAAATCTAGGCCAGAATGGAGATTTTTCATAATTAAATAATATATCAGATAATTTACCAATACCTTTAATTTTATCGCTGTTATTTATAATACCTAAAAGCCATTTTTTTATTAATAAATTTAATTCATTAATTTTAAATTTTCTTGCTAAATTAGGTAAAATCGCAGCATGAACAAATAAATTACTTCCTATAATAACTGCTGTTTGTCTAGTACAAGCTAAAAATTTAGCATACTTATTACCATTTTTAAATAAATATTTTCTTGCTTCTAATCCTGATTTAAATTTCTCATTTGTTTCAGGATTTATTTCATTCTCAAATTGCTTTATCCCTTTATATGAAACATAATCCATATTCCCATCGACATTTAAAATCTCATGATTTCCTAATAACGAAATTACATACCCACCTTTACTTCTTGCTTTCTTATTTAATTCTGTAAAAAATTCTAAAATTTTTATATCTGAATCTTCATCAAATGGTGTCGCTTCAGGATTATCACATTTTAAACTTTGTGTAGGACGACATCTGTCAACTTGATCTCCTATTTGAACTACTATAGTATTTGGTGGTTCTGCTATCCAATCAAAATCATCATTAATTATTTTTGCTAATTTTAAACAATCAATAGTTAATTGCATATCACCATGAATATCCCCTATTGCTATAATTCTTTCTGCTTTTGGTAATATGTGAGGTATTCTTTCATACTTAGAACAATATTTTTTATAAATTTTTTCTTCTGAATCTTCTTCAGAATTTTTTAATTTTTTATCTGAATCAGAAGATCCTCCTTTTTGTATAAATAAATTATTAAAATATTTCATATAATAATTAAGATATTAATTATTAAATTAAATAAAATTTAAAAATATTAGTTTATCATTAGATATATTTTTCTTTTCATCTAAATTTTGATATTTAATACTATTATAACCATCTATTTTTGATTTTTTTTTTAATGGTTTAATTGGATATTTATTCTTTTTTAAAAACTTTTTTTCTGCACTATTTTTTATTGAAATATTTGCAAAATTTTCAGATACATCACACTTACACTTTAAATTATTCTTAGGAAATTTTAATTTAAAATTTTTTTTTTTATAATTTACTAAACATAAAATTATAGTAATTAAAATTAATATAACATATATCATATATTATATAAATATTTAATTTATATTATAGTAATTATTTGACTCATAACCAGATAAATCTTCTACTTTTATATTATAATCATCTGATTTTAAAAAACTACATTCCTTACAGTTATCTGTTATTCCTCTTGAACTTTTAATATTAATTACTTCTTTAATTTTTTCGTCTAATAAATTACTATCTTCATCGATATTAGTTTCTGTATCTTCATCAATTACATCTTCTATATTATTTTCTGTTACCTCTTCTTCTAAATCAGATTCTATTTTTTCTAATTCTTTTGATATTTCATCTTTTATTGTTACTTCTTTTTCTAATTCTTTGATTTCATTTTCTAATACAATTTCAGCTGATATTTCTTCATCAATTGGTTTATTAACAATTTTTTCATTATTTTCAAGTATTAAGTAAATTAAAACAGAGACTAACAACGATGTTTTATGATTTTTTAATAAAGAATAAGCAATGAAAAATATTAATGATAATTTAATAAAAGGATTTGTAACTAAAGTATCCATACACGAAGGTACATTATAATTACTAAAACTAGTCATTAGTACTACTAAAACCATTAAACTTGAAAAAGTTTTATTTTTAAACATATATATATAATATATATTTTAAAAACTATATAAAAATTAATGAATTAATAATTATAAATGAATACTATTATTTGTAATCAAGGATATATTATATCAAAAAATATATTAAGTGAAAGTAATATTAGAAAAATTAAAAATGAGTTATCAGTTAAACCGTTTATTATGGGAAATAGAAGTCATATGGCTAAAACATTCAAAATTTATAGAGAAAATGATGAGAAATTTTGTTTACCAAAATATTATGGTATTAAGAACTTTGGAAATCCTGATTTAACTGACTTTAATGAATCAAAAGAAATTAATTTGTCATTTAATGGAGATTTAAGAGATTATCAAAAAAAAGTTGTTGATACAGTTATTCCTAAAATAAAAAATCAAGAAGGTGGTACTATCAGTTTACCACCTGGTAGAGGAAAAACTGTTATTGCATGTAATATTATAAGTAAATTAAAAACAAAAACATTAGTTATTGTACATAAAACATTTTTACTTAATCAATGGAAAAATAGAATTGAATTTTTCTTACCTAACTCAAAAGTTGGTATTATCCAAGGTAAAACTATTGATGTCGATAATAAAGATATTGTTATCGGAATGTTACAAACTTTAAGTTTAAAAGACGATTATCCTGATGATATTTTTGATGATTTTGGTTGTATTATTTTTGATGAATGCCATCATTTAAGTGCAGAAAAATTTAGTCAAATATTAAGAAAGATTAGTTTAAGATATATGATTGGTTTATCTGGTACACCTTTTAGAAATGATAAATTAGAGAAGGTATTTGATTATCATATAGGAGAAATTATGTATTACGAAAAGCCTCAAGTAAATCAAGATATTTTAGTAGAAATTCATAAATATAGTATTGAGCATGAAAAATTTAAAATGGTATTTAATAAATATACAAAAGAAGCGCAAATATCAACTATGATTACTAATATTACTGAAATTAGTCAAAGAAGTGATTATATCATATCATTAATTAAAAAGTGTAGGGAAGATGTTAATAGAAAAATATTAATTTTAAGTGACAGATTAGATCATTTGGATTATATGTTAAATAAAGTTAAAGAATTAAATATTGGAACAAGTGATAAATATATTGGGGGAATGAAACAAGAAAAATTAGATATTGCAGAACAAGCTGATATAATATTTTCTACATATAGTATGAGTTCGGAAGCATTAGACATTAGTAGTTTAAATACAATAATTTTATCAACATCAAGAAAAAATGTAGAACAATCAGTTGGTAGAATATTAAGAAATCAAAAAGGTAATTATTTATCTCAACCTTTAATTATAGATATAGTTGATGATATTAGAACTTTTGTTAACCAAGGATATAGTAGAAAGAGTTATTATAAAAAAATTACTAATGTAGAAAATATTGTTAATTTTAAAAATGGTAAAAAAGAGACAAAATCTATAAAAAAAAATGAAGAAAAAGAAAATTTTATTTTTATTGATTCTGATTCTGAATAAAATTATTTTATGAAATTTGAATATTAAAATAATGTGGATTTGTAAAGATATCATCAAATCCAGGTAGTAAATTTGCATTATAAATATTTTCTAAAGCTGATAACGCATCATTTATATTATTAAATTTAGCTAAGCTTAAATGAATAATAAAATTTTGATAATCTTGTTCTTTATAATAATCATAGTCAGAAAATGATTCTGACTCTAAATCTGAATGTATTAAATTGTATAAAAAGCGTATATCTTTTGTTTCTTCTGGTTCCTTTTGTTTATCCTTATATCCTTTAATTCCTCTAGAATCTCTATTACCAATTACATCTTTATCGCCTTGAATATAAAAAACTCTTGATAAATAACATTCTGTTTTATCATTTGGAATTTTGAAAGTTTTTAATATATCTTTATCTTTAAAATCAAATAAAGTTTTATCTATTGGAACATTATCTTTTTTAGTACCTAAAATTTGATATAGAGTAGTTGATTTTTTAATTCCAGATAAAAAATTAGTTAAATCATGTCTAATTAAATCTTTTTTTTGAAGTAATTTTATTAAATTATTATCATTATAAATCTGTAATCTTGCAAATGTAATATGTGGAGATTGAATCTCACCATTATGAAGTTTACATATATTCAATCTATCCATCAATCCATTATTTATTGGAATATTCAAACTTATAAAAATTTTATAAGGAAGTAAATATCTGTTTTTAAATTCTGGAAATCTATCAATTTCACTTTCATAAATCCAACCAAAATTAATTAATTTTCCATAATTGTATTCTCTTTTTGTTAAATTAGATCTATTATTTAATTCTCCAGTTTCAGAATTTGTAATTGTTTTTCTTTGTAATTTTAATTCACCTGATTGATTGTTTTGGAAAAACATTACTATTTTATTATCATTTTCTTCAATAACATTTGAACTACTTGTAGAACTACTAGTTGAACTAGTAGTTCCATCTTTAGAACTATAATTTATTTTAAATTTCATATATATATATATAAGATAATTATATAAAGAATATTTTTTTATATAATTATATAGAAAACTTAAATTTTAGTATTCATAATAAAAATCTGTTTTTATTGATTTTGATTATAAATATAGAAGTATCAAATTTGAATATTTAAATAGTTTGGATTTAAAAAAATATCCTCAAATCCTGGTAGTAAATGTGCATTATAAATATCTTCTAAAGTTGATAGCGCTTTGTTTATACTATCAAATTTAGCTAAACTTAAATGAATAGTAAAATTATCTTCATAATTTTCTGATTGATAAAAATCTAAATCTGAAAATGTTCCTTGTTCTAAGCCTGAATGTATTAATTCGTATAAAAACTTAAAATTACCTATATAAAATACTCTAGCTAAATAACATTCTATATTACAATCATTACTAACTATAAAATTTTTTAATTCATTTTTATCTTTATATGTAAATAATAAATTTCTAATATTAAAAGGAACATCTTTACCTAAAATTTTATATTGAGATTGTGATGATTGTAAACCAGATAAATGATAATTTAAAGCATCACGAATTTCATCTTTTTTTTCAAGTAATTTTAATAAACTGTTATTATTAGAAATATCTAATCTTCCTAAAGTAATATGTGGACTATTAATAATACCATTATTTTCTTTACATATATTCCATCTTTGTACCAATGCATCATTTGGTATAATATTCAAACTAATAAAAACTCTATAATTTTTTTTAATTTCTATATTTTTGAAATTATAATATTTATTAATATCACTTTCTAAAATCCATCCAAAAATATTATATTTTCCATAAGAAGATTTTTTAACTTTCAAACTAGGATTATTTATTTTCCATTCGTCATTATTAATTTTATTTAAAATTTTGAATTTTTTTAATTCTAAATTTCCATTTTTATCATTTAAAAATATTAATATGTTATCATTCAAATTTATATTAGGAAAATAACTATTAAGACTTAAATTAGAAAAGTTTTTAGAAAAATCCATTTTATACAACTTTTAAAATTATATTATATATATATTTTTGTTATGAATTCTAATTTGTGTGAATATTAATAATTTTCAATTTTTTAATAAAATAATTATATAAAGAATATTTGATTATATAATTATTATGGAAAATCTTATTTTTAATATAACTAATAAATCTGTTAAACAGAAAAAATTAAAAGTAAAGAATAAAGTTAGATATTTACCTTGGGTTGAAAAATATAGACCTAAAAAATTAGATGAAATTATTTTAGATGATTTAACAAAAAATAAAATGGAAAATTTTTTGAATAATAAAGAAATATCAAATATGATTATCACTGGTAATCCAGGTACAGGTAAAACTACATCAATATTATGTTTGGCAAAACAAATTTATAATGATGAATTTAAAGAAAAAGTTATTGAATTTAATGCTTCAGATAATAGAGGTTTAGAAACAATTAATAATTCTATTATATTCTTTTGTAAAAAAAAAATTAATTTAGATAACAATATTCCTAAATTAGTTATTTTAGATGAAGCAGATAATATAACTAAAAAAGCACAAAATACGTTAAGTAATTTAATGGAATTGTATAGTAGTAATACTAAATTTGTTTTGACGTGTAATGACTATAATAAATTAGTAGAAGGAGTACAAACAAGGTGTATTATATTAAGATATAATTATTTATCAAATGATTTGATTAAAAAAAGATTAGAATACATATGTAAAAATGAAAAAATTAAATATGATAAAAAAAGTTTAGATACAATTTTATTTATTAGCCAAGGAGATATTAGATCAGCAATCAATTGTTTAGAATCAACTTTTTTTGGATATGAAAAGATTACAGATGAAAATATTTATAAAATTTGTGAAAAACCACCACATATTCAAATTGAAAATTTAATTTCTGAATGTTTAAATGGTAAATTAAAATATAGTGTAGATGAATTATTAAAATTAAAAAAAGATGGTTATTGTAATAATGATATATTATTAACTTTTATTAATGTATTAAAACAGTATCCAATTGATGAAGATTTAAAAATAAAAATGTTAGAAAGTGTAAGTAAAGCATATATGATTACTAATGGAGGTGTTGATACTGACTTACAATTATTAAAGTGTGTATGTGAATTTTATAAAATTAAAAAAAATATGTAAATAAAATTGAAAAATTATTTATCTAATTATAATTTAAAATTATAATCTAATAATGGATATCACTAATTCAAACCGCGATAAATTAAGTAAATTAAAAAATGATTTATTTAAAAATAGTAATTATATAAAAAAAAATTATGAGTATATATTAGATTCATTAAAATCAATAAGTACAAAATATATAATATCAACTAGTAATTTAAACAATTTTATAATAGAAGATCAATTTTTAACTAATTGTTATGAATATTTTTTAAGTAATCCATATTTAATATTTCATCCTATAAAAATTATTAATTATTGTTACTTAAAAAAATATAATATTCAAGATAAAAATAATTTTGAAAAAGATATAAATAATACATTACTAAATTTTTACAAAGAAATTTTTAAAAATTATTTAAAAGAACAAAATATATTTGAAGAAGGACAAGATAGAATTATTGATACATATACATATGAACAAGTTATTCAATTTATTACTGATTTTAATATTATTGATAAAAATAAATTTGAATTTGAAATATTAGAAAATAAAAATGATGATCTTAATTCAATTAATGAATCAATTTGTGAAAATCAAAATCAAAAACTTAATGATGTATCTTTTAATAATTTTAACTCTTCAAACGTTAATGATATGACACGTATGTTTTGTAATCCAGGATCATCTAATAAACATATTAGTAATTGTGATGTTTCAAATGTACCTGATAATTTTGATCAAAATTTGTCTAACAAAAATAAAAGTCATACTAATGTAACTAGTAATTCAAATCAAAGTCCTACTAATTTAACTAGTAACTCAAATAAAAGTCCTACTAATTTAACTAGTAACTCAAATAAAAGTCATACTAATGTACCAAGTAATTCAAATCATAGTCCTACTAACATACCAAGTAACTTAAATCATGGTATTACTAATCATGGTCCGACTAATATACCTAGTAACTTAAATCATGGTCTTACTAATGTACCTAGTAACTTAAATCATGGTTCAACTAATGTACCAAGTAACTTAAATCATGGTCCTACTAATGTACCAAGTAACTTAAATCATGGTCTTACTAATGTACCAGGTAACATAAATCATGGTTTTACTAATCATGGTTCTACTAATGTACCAGGTAACTTAAATCTTGGTCCTACTAATGTACCAGGTAACATAAATCATGGTTTTACTAATCATAGTCCTACTAATGTACCTAGTAACTTAAATCATGGTCTTACTAATCATAGTCCTACTAATGTACCTAGTAACTTAAATTATGGTCTTTTAAATAATAATTTACCTTATATGCCAAATTATTTGCCTATCAGACAAAATAATTTTAATCAATATGTACCTAATGGACAAATAAATTTTAATAATATGATATTAGATAGATTAAATAAAATTTCAGATGACTTAGATTTTATTAAATCTAATATTACAAATAAAAGAAGTTATGATAGACGAATAACATCAGATATAGAACATCAAAGCAAGAGATATAAAAGAGTTGAAGATAAACATAATTAAAATGAAAATAAATAAGTTTAATTAATTTAATTAAATTTATTTAATTTAAACGTACTAGCAATATAAAAGTGTATATTTCTTTATAAAAATTGAAAAATAAATATATTAATAGAATAATTAGTAAATAACATTAAAAAATGAATAATCTCGTAAATTATTATGAAATACAGAGAGAAATCGAAAGATTAAATCATATAATCATTGATCAAAAAAATGAAATAGATAGATTGAGTAGTGTAAATAATCAAGTTCATCAACAAAATAATTATATACATCAAATTAGTAATGAAAATAAAAGATTAAAAGATGAAAACTTTCGTTTAGATACTCTTAACCATCAAGTTACTAATGAAATAAATAAATTTAAAACGTATAACAATCAATATCAAACAGAGAATATTAAATTGAATGATACTATTAAGTTTATGAATTCTGAAAAAATTTCATTAAATTCTCTTTTGAAATCAGGAGAAACAGAGTATAATGAATTACATAAAAAAATTGAATCAGAAATTGAAAAAAATAAAATTTTATCTGATGATATTTCAAAAAAAAATGATTGTTTTGAAAAATTAACTAATGAACATAGAAAAATTAAACATGATTATATGTTTACTAATTCTCAAAATAGTAAATTGATTAACGAAAATTTATCATTAGAATCAAAAAATGAATATCTTGAAAAAAAGTATGACGAAATTTGTAGAGAATATGATAAATTTAAAAATGATGTAAATTCATCTTTAAAAAGAAAATTATCAGAAAATAGTAGTAATAAATTAGAAAATAATGAAGATAGTAATTTAGAAAATAATGAAGATAGTAATAAAAGATTAAAAACAGGTACATCTAACAATATGTTATTTCAAATTCAAATGATAAATGGTAAAAAATTAAAATCTAAAAATAATTATTTAGCATTATCAAATTTATATGATAAAAATAAATATATAATATTAAATCTTACTTTTATTTTATTAATTACTAATAATTTAAATTTGGATGAAAATATTAAAATACAATATATCGATATATATGATAAAATTATAGAAGAAATTGAAGGAAATAGAGATATATTATTAGGTGAAGTACAAGTAACTAATGTTATTAAAAAATTTCATAATTATAAAATATCTATTGATGGTATTATTTCTAAAAATAATATACAAATAGCTAAACTTTGTGATGACAAAGTTGATATTTACAATATTGATAATTTTAATAAAGTATTATCTAAATTAACTATAGAAGAAGTTGGTAATTACTCAGTTGATTTAAAATGTTATTTAGATAATTATAGAATTATTAAAATTTGATTTTTTTTATAAAAAATTAAAATTTATCTAAGATACTAATATTTAAATTATTTTAGTGTTATATCCATTACATATTAAACACTTTATTTTTATTATGTGAAATTTATTTGTTGATTCTTCACAACAATCATTACAAAATATCTTTACGTCATATTTAAGTTCATCTGGTAATATGTATTGACTAATTAAATCATCATAATATTTATTAATTTCTGTATTATCAATGCATGTTTTAAGACATAGAGGACAATTATATACTTTATTTTGAATCATATTGTTAAAGCAATCTACATGGACAGAGTGTCCACATTTAAGAATTGTTATTGATTTTGTAGAATAAATTAGATCATCAAAACAAATAGGACAATCTGTATTTTTGATACAATTATGATTATCTTTTAGTGATATGTGTATACATGAATTACATCCATCACAATGATAAAAATTATCTTTACCGCCTATTCTACATATATTACATTTATCACAATGAAATTGTCCTTTGGAATCATCATTATCAAAAAATTTACATATATTACAAAAATATTTACCAAATTTAATTTTACATTTTATACATTGATTTGATAAATCTTGTTCTGTATTACATTCATTACATACAATTTTTTTTATATCATATCTATTTATTTTATGATCATCTTGAAAAAAGTTATCATGACATAATCTACAATCAAAAATTTTGTTACAACAAGGAGCAATTATTTTACAATTTCTATTATAATGTTCACACATTCTATAATTATATTTAAATATTTATTTATATTTAAATATATAAAAAATATATTATGAATCCAATGAATTATAATAAGTTTAGTCAACAATATAATTATCATATGTATCCACCACAACAATATATAGTACCATATCATCAAAATAATTATCAACAACAACAATATATATTACCATATCAATCGCAACAATATTCAATACCATATCGTATCCAATATCAAGTACCTAATACACAATTTAATTTATTACATAGGCCAATATATCAACATGCAAATAATTTATTAAACAAACCTATATATCAATCTAATTATTTATTACCTAATCCGAATACACAACAAAATAATATAATTAAAAATAAAAAATTAGATAACAAAAAAGTAAAGTTACAATTTAATCAATCTGCTTTAAAAACTTCAATTTCTGAGGAGGAATATAATAATAAATTGACAACAGATGATAGTATAAAATTAAAATATTCTCTTTGTAAAAGTAAGGAATGTAATAATCCAAAACTTTATCATTTGAAAAAGAAAATGTTTTATGAAAAAAAAAAAGAAAATTTATTTTGTAGACTTTGTTTTAAATTAGGAATGAAGGGAACACATGGGACTCTTTGTTGTGAAGATTACATTAATTTTAATAAACCATTAAATGAAGTTTGTTTTTCTAAAGCTACTTATGGTTATCAAGGGAAAAAACCTGTACGTTGTTCAAAACATAAAGAAGATGGAATGATAAATGTTAATGTAAATTATTGTCAGTTTATGCATTTAGATGGTAAAAGATGTAAAGAAAAAGCAGAGTATGGTATTTTAAGAAAAGAAAGATGTTATAAACATAAAATTACAAATATGGAAAAAATATTTTCAAGAAAAAATAAAAGAAAAATGTAAATTAAATATATTTAATAAATTTATTAAATATATTAATTAAAATTAATTTACATTTTTTCAATAGCTTTTTTTAATGCATCAACATAAGACATTCCTTCTGCTTTTGCATCTTCCCAAGATTTACCTAAAGCTTTTTTAATATAATCTTTTGTTTTTTTCATTGCTTCTGGATGATTAATTCCTTCTTTTTCTTTAATTTTTTTAATTAACTCTTGAACTAATAAAATATGAGGAGCTGCTGCTCTTTTAGCTTTTTTACTAGTTTTCTTTTTACTAGATTTCTTAGATGATTTTTTAGAAACTTTCTTAGATGTCTTTTTTTTACTTCTTTTAGCTTTCTTAGATGATTTCTTAGATGATTTCTTAGATGATTTCTTAGATGATTTCTTAGATGTCTTTTTTTTACTTCTTTTAGCTTTCTTAGATGATTTCTTAGATGATTTCTTAGATGATTTCTTAGATGATTTCTTAGATGATTTCTTAGATGTTTTTTTTTTACTTCGTTTAGCTTTTTTACTAGTTTTTTTAGATGTTTTTTTAGATTTCTTTTTACTAGATTTTTTAGAAGATTTTTTACTTCTTTTAGCTTTTTTAGATGTTTTCTTTTTGCTTGATTTCTTAGATACTTTTTTACTTACTTTTTTCTTAGACATTTTCTTTTTACTGGATTTTTTAGTATGACAACTACCACCACCAGATAATTTTTTACTTACTTTTTTTTTGTCACAATTATCTCCACCAGATAATTTTTTACTTACTTTTTTTTTGTCACAATTATCTCCACCAGATAATTTTTTACTTACTTTTTTAGATGTTTTTTTTCCACCAACTAATTTTGTATTTTTTTTAGATACTTTTTTAGTTACACTCATTAAATTATGTTGAGATTTTTTTTTTCCATTTAAAACTAACTCAACATTTTCTCCTCCACCATTTTGAGTATTTTTAAATATATTTCTAAGTTTAGTTTCTAAATCAGCTGTTGAAGTTTCTGTATTATTTTCAGAATCTATAGTTTTTTCATTCTTATTTGGTATATCAACTAATGATACCCATTCAGGTAAATTTAGTGTAGAAATAGTCTCAGTTTCAAGGAAATCAGATATATTTTTATTATTTTTTTTATTTTTTAGAAAAATATCAGACATTTATATATATATATTTATATTAATTTATGAATTGATACAAAAATAAATTGAATTAAAAAATTACTTAGAATAATACTAATTATTATAATTAAAATGGGGGTACCTGGCTTTTTTAAATGGTTACTTGTAAAATATAAAAATAGAGATTTTATTAAAAATAAATATGAAATTAATCAAGAATTAGATTCTTTACTTATTGATACAAATTGTTTATTACATCCTCAATGTTTTAAAATTTTAAATGATAATCCTCATTCTAATGATCATGATAAATTAGAAGATAAGATGATAAAACAATGTATTAAATATTTAGATGAAGTAATTAATTTTATTAATCCTACAAAAGAAGTTTATATTGCAATAGATGGAGTAGCACCAGTTGCTAAAATGAAACAACAAAGACAACGTAGATATAAATCTGTTAATGATAAAATATTATTTGATAATATAAAAAAAAAACATGATAAAGAAATTACTACTTATTGGAATAATTCAGCTATTACTCCTGGTACTAAATTTATGAAAAAATTAACAAATAGAATTATTAATTATTGTAAAGAATTAAAAAATAATAAAAATATTAAAATTATATTTTCTACAGCTGAAACACCATCTGAAGGAGAACATAAATTATTACAACATATTAGAAATTCAAATAACAATTATAAATATGTTGTTTATGGTTTAGATGCAGATTTAATATTTTTATCATTATCTGCAAATAAAGATAATATTTATTTAATGAGAGAGAGTAATGAAATCAATAAAAATAATAAAGAAATTTTTAATTTAGTAGATATAGATATTTTAAAAAATTGTATAATCGAGCAAGTTAGTGATATTATGTCAAAAAATGATTTAGAAAAAGATAAAATAATAAGAGACTTTATATTTATTTGTTATTTTTTAGGAAATGATTTTTTACCTCATATACCTTCTATAGATATTAAATGTTTTGATAAAAATAATATTAATGGATTAGATTTAGTATTACAAGCTTATGCAAATACGTATGAATCTCTAAACCAATATTTAATTATATATGATGATAAAATTGAATATAATATTGAATTCTTACAATTATTTTTAGATTATTTATCATCATTTGAAGAAGAATTTTTTATAAAAATGTATAACAATAAAAAAAAGTTTTATAGAATAGAATCAAATGATAGTTATGAGATGGAGAAAAATAAAATAGAAAATTTATTATTTAAAATTGATGATGATATAGAATTAGGTAAAGACGACAAAGAGAGTTATAAATTTAGATATTATAGTAAATATTATAATTCAGAAATTAATCAAAAAGAGTTAATTAAATATAGTTGTTATAAATACATAGAGGGTTTAATTTGGGTAGCAAATTATTATTTTAATAAATGTAAATCATGGGATTGGTATTTCCCATTTGATCATGCTCCTTTTATAAGTGATTTAGCTGATAATTTAAAAAGATTTAATTTAGATGAAATAAAGTTTAATATTGATAGTACTCCTTTAAAACCAGTTGAACAATTATTATGTATATTACCAAATAAATCTAATTATTTAGTACCGAAGGAATACAGATGGTTAATGACAAGTGTAAATTCACCAATAATCAATTTATATCCAGATAGTTTTAATTTAGATCTATTATATAAAAATAAGTACTGGGAGTGTATACCAATATTACCAGACTTGGAAATTGATAATGTAAAAAAAGAAGTATCAAAAATAGATAAATTAGATAATAGTAATTATATCAAAGAAGTAATAATATTATAATTATTTTCTTTATTAAATTAATGAAGAAATTTGTAAATTTACCTCAAAATTATAAATTATTTTTAGATGAATTTAAAACTATCTTAGATAAAAGTTTAATTGAAAAAATATTAAAAAATGAATTAACATATAATGAAATATTAAAATTACACAATTATATTGATAGTATTGCTGAAAAATATAATTGTAATAGTTATGATATTAATAAATTAATTAATTTTTATGATAAAAATAATAAGTTAATTGATTTGTTAAAAAAAATATCTTCATTAAGAAATAAATTTATTGTTGTTAATTCTCAGAAAACTGATTTATGGAAAAATAATATCGATAATCTTAAAAAAAAATTTAAAAAATATAGTAAAATTAAAATAGAAGAAGCATTTGTACAATTACTAAAAAAATATAAGTATGATTGGAACGGATTATGGACTATATTTGATATTGATAAAAGTGGTAATATTAAAAATATTAATATTTTTGATATTGATGATTTAAAATTTATTGAATCTTTTATCACAAATTAAATTTTCTCGTTATCAGGCCTTAGTTTATTAAAAAACTCGTCTTCTTTTAATATTTTATCTGCATATGTATACTCATCATTTATTAATATTCGACCTCTCTCCGCTATATTCTCCCCTTCTGTATACTTCTCAGGTATTATTCTCCTCACAAAATCTTTCACTGATTTAGGTACACTCTTCGATTTCCAAAATTCGGGAAAAAATCCCTTCCTTGTTAACGTGTTGAAAAAATAATGAATATCATAATATCTATTCATTTCTGAATTAATGTTTATCTTATCAGTCCATTTTGCATCTACTTTAGTATTATCTACTAGTCCTTTAATACATGCAAAATCAAAATCCCATATTTTAACTTGTATTCCTATATTTGGTATAATATATGTTTTATCATTTATTTTATACTTAAATTTATTATTCCTATTTCTTGATCCAATTTTTTGTATTAAAATATTATTTGCTTTAAGATCATTATGTCTAAATTTTGGATATTTATTTTGAATTACACTTAATGCTGATAAAATCTGAAAAAAAATTACCCTCCATTCTTTCACTGTCATTGAATCCTTATTTTTTTTTATATATTCTAATAAATCACCTCCATCTGCCCATTCACTTATTAAAATTGATACCTTCTCATATAATTCTCCCTTTTTATATCTTTCTACAAATTGATTATATTTTTTATCACTCACTACCCCTTGATCATTTAATTGTAAAAATGGTTTAATATCTGTATTAAATGTTCCTATTGGTAAAACTAAATGAGGTGTTTGATTATTTATTACAAAATAACTTAATACTTTTAACATATTCAATTCTGCATTTTCTGGTCTCCTTATATCATCATATTTTCCATAATTCTCTCTTTTCGGATAACCTACAATTTTTACTGCAAAATGTGGCTCTTCTAAATTAGTTGGATTAAAACCTCTAAAAGTATGACCAGTTGATCCACTTTTTACATAAACTAGTTTTCCACCTATCTTATTCATTACATCACTAAAATCTAGATTTTTTTTTTTTAAAACCTCTTTAGTATCTGTTTTATTTGTAAAATTTACAAATGATTCAGTATTTACATTATCTAAATCTATTAAACATTCTAATTCGTTATCTTTTAAAATATTCTTTATATTACAAGTTCTGTTTTTGTTATAATAACTCATATAATATATACTAAATTTTTTTCTTAAATTACTTTATATTTATCATATAATTTTATTGATAAATTTATATACTCCTCCATCGCTTTCTCTTTAGATAATCCTTTTACTGAATTCCAAGCTTCCCATTTTGTATTTTCTTTCAAATTAAATATAAATGGTTTTTTAATATTTATATCACCAAATTGAGCTTGTTTATAATATTTATATACTGATGTTAACTCATCATTATTTAATTTATCGCTTATCATTTTTACTAAGTCTATAGACATATTAAAAGTTTCTTCCATTAATTTTAATTATATAAAATTTATTTAATTAAAACTATATATTTTTATTTGAAAATCTTGTTAAAAAATAAATTATTATTGATAAAATTATTGATAATAAATGTATATTAATAATTGATTTATTTTTACCACATCCAAATTGTCTAAACATACATTTATTATTATCCTCATAAATTAAAAAATCTGGTTTTATCAAAAATAATAACACCATTATTACAAAATATACATAAAATGAATTTATAATATTATCATTCATATATTAAATATTAAAAAAACTTTCCGCTTCTTCTGTATTTATCTCTGAATACTTCGTATCATTAATTGAATTATCTGGTAATTCATCCTCTGTTATACTATTCGATAAATTATCAAAATTATTATAATTACCTATTTTCATATAATTACCTCCTGGTAAATAATTACTACTTAAACCAATCATATTAATATAATTTAAATGTAACTTCTCATTATCACCCTTTTTTAAACTAATTACCTCCACATCTAAAACTAAATTATTTTGTTTCTCATCTATATTATATTTTTGTCTCTCATATTCATATGTTCTATTAGTCTTGATTTTATATTCACAAATCATCTTAAAATTTATTTTTACTTCATTATCTACCTCCAATTTAACTATATCCTCTAAATTCAATAAATTTATAAAATGATTATTAGGTAAATTAGAATTTATTGAATCTAGTAAAAAATCTGTTAAGGGATTTAATGATCCTACTTTCATAGTATTTTTTACTATTGGAGAATTTTTATAATTGAATTCTAAATAATTATCATTACCATCATTCGCATTTTTTATTACTTTATTTAATACATCTTTTAATACATTCAATCTAAAATCATCTATATTATTATTAAAATTATTAAAAGCTAAATTAATTTGATTAGTTATCGGATAATAAGGACTGAATAACACCTCAAATGTTTCTTTACTCACATTTTGTTTTAAATATACACATATTAGACTTATAAGTAAAACTAATAAAAATATATCCTCAAATTTTAACATATATATTTTTATACAAAACTTTTTTTATAAAAAAACTTATTTTTCTATATACTAATTTTAGTCTTCAAAAAACTTATATCATCTAATGTTAATCCAACTTTTACTAGTTTATCTAATATTTCTTGTTCTTTAGTATCATCTAATGGATTATCATTTTTAATTTTTATAATATCCTCTCCATACTTTTCAATTCTTTTATCACCTAAACCATGTATTTTTTTCAAATCATTAATATTTTTTACATTTACTTTTATTAAAACATCAATAGTTTTATTAGGAAATATTTGATATAATTTACAATTCTCCTCTAATGCTTTTTCTTTCCGATATTCTATTAATTTTTTCTCTAAATTCACATTATTTACCTCAGAACTATTTTTGTCTTCCTTCACTTCATAAACAACTTCATACAATTTATCATTTATATTATCTAATTTTTGTTTCACAAATTCTGTTCCTCTCTTATTTAATTTAATTACTGAACCAAAAGAATTATCTAATTTCTCCTCTATTAAATAATTATTTATTATTAAATATCTGATTATCTCTTTTATTCTATCCTTTTTTATATCTTTTAATAAACCAAACGTTGAAATACCTCTTAAATCCTCACTTATTTTTTTAGAATCTGAACCAAATAATATATCACATAACATTGAAGTACCATAATTATATTTTAACTTTTTTACTGTTTTTAATACATAATAACACTCTTTCGTTATATCTACCTTTACCTCCTTGTTATTTGATAAACAATAATCACAATGATTACAATTCTCTATACTCTCCCCAAAATAATTAGTTATATATGACATTCTACAACCTTTATGATTTATAAATCTTTCCATCTCTAATATCTTCTTCATTTGATTCTTTTTTAATTTATTATCTTTCATATTATTTAAAAAACTTTTATTAATATTGAAATCTCCTGGTGACCAATAAAGATAAACATCACTTTTTAAACCATCCCTACCAGCCCTTCCTATTTCTTGATAAAATGATTCCATATCCTTTGATATACCATAATTTATAACTAATCTTATATTTGGTAAATCTACTCCCATACCAAATGCAATTGTAGCAATTATTATTTTCACTTTACCATCAGTGAATTTCTTCTGAATTATATTCCTCTTAGTATTACTCATCCCTCCATGATAACTCTTAGCTTTAATATCTACTTCTTTAAATTTTAAAACAAAATCATCAGTATCATCTTTTGTTTTACAATAAATTATAACTTTATCATCTTTCTCTAACTTTTTTATTAAATCTACTATTTCATTAAAATCGTTTTGTTTATCTAATTTACGATTAATACTAATATTTAAATTTTCTCTATGAAAACTTGATTTTATAATTTTTGGATTATGTAATAATAATGTTTCTTTTATATCATCAATTGTTCTCGGGGTTGCTGTAGCTGTTAAACATAATAATGGTACATTATTAACCCATTTTTTTATAATTCCTAGTTTTTTATATTCTGGTCTAAAATCACTCCAAGTACTTATACAATGACTTTCATCAATTGCGATTAAAGATATTAATTTTTTATCAGATAAATTTTTTATAAAATATTCACACTTTAAAAAGTATTCAGGTGACATATATACTATACCACATTTCCCATCTAAAATTTTTTCTTTATCAGTATTTTTATCTAAATTATTACTATTTAAACAATATACCTCTATTTTCAGACTTTTTAATTTATTTAATTGATCTTCCATTAAAGATAATAATGGTGATATTACTATTACTGTTTTTTTTGTTAATAAAAATGGTAATTGATAACATATACTTTTTCCATAACCTGTCGCAAGAATACCTATTGTATCATCACCTTTAACTATATTATTAATTATCTCCTCTTGTTTATCCTTTAATTTATCATATTTAAAATACTTCCTTAAAATACTATTCATTTTATAAATTAATAGTAATTTATCTTTATAATATTAAATTTCAATTTTCATCTCCATAAAACATAACATCTTGATCATCATCTTCATTATCTATATCATCTATATCTAATGCATCTTCTTTTTCCATCTCATCTATCTCTTCGTTTTCTATTTCACTTTTTTGTTTTTCATCTAATTCATCTATAAATTCTGATTCATCGTATTTTTGAACAAATTCCTGAGCCATTTCTAAATTATAAATATTTCTATATTTAATAATTTCAAAATTATAATATTGTTCATAATTATTTTTATAATAATTGTAATTATTTTTTATAATAAATTCTAAAATATTAATTTTAATAAAATTATTTTTATTAATTTCTATTAATTTAATAATATTTTCTAAATAGTAATTAATAATATTATTATAATTATTAGAGTAATTTTTTATTTCATATTTTGAAATTACTTCATAATATTTATCTGATATCTTTTCAATATTCTTAGAAAATTGTATACATTCTAAATCATTAAATAAATTATTATTATTATAAGTCAAATTTAAATTTATAATTCTATTAATATAGTAATCAGTTAACTCTGAACTATTTATTTTTTTATATTTTATTAAAAATAAATTATCTTTTAGCAAAGAAATATACATTTTAATATTATTTAATGTATCTATTAATATTGAATTAATATTTTCATCTTTATAATAATAGTTTTTCTTAAATCCTAGTGTTTCAAATTGTTCTTTAATCGAAGGAATATAAATCGCATATAAATTATTATTCCTTAAATCTGTTATCTCATTTTTATTTAAAAATCCTAAATAATGTAAATTATATTTATTAAAAATTAATTTTATATCATTGACTTTATCATATATTTCATAAACTTCTGTATTAAAATAATTATTAGTTTTTGTTGATATTTTTTTATCATTTATAAATATTTCTAAATTATTCTTAATGATGTTTCCTAAAAAATCAAATTTTATTTTTAATTTACTATTTGTTAAATTGAATTCCATATTATCCATTTTTATATTATCTTGTTTTAAAACAGTAGTTACCATATTTAAAAATTTATCTAATGAATTTTTATCCACTTTCAATTTTTTATATACTATTTTATCATCTTCTGATTTTATTAAAACATTTTGTTTTTTCTCATAATTTTTTAAAATATTATCTTTTGCCTTTTCATTAATTTTTTTTATATCATTTAACTCTAATTTAAATTTTCTTTTTAATCCATCCTCATCAAATAAAGACAAAATTTTATTCTCCATATTAATTTTATATTTTAAATAAATCTCTTTTAAAAAATTTTTATCTAAAATAACATTTACTAATTTTTTCTTAGGCATAACATAACTATTAAATTTAAAGTTATTTAAATCATATTTAATTTCCTCTATATTATTTACATTAATTGATTTTATATTACTTTTTTTCAAAAGAATTTTATTTTTATCTTTATCAAATGTTATATTATTTCTTGAATTTATAATATTTAATAAATCATCATTTTCTTTAAACATATTAAATTTATTTATAATTTTACCACATAAAATTTCATAAATATAATTTTTATTTTTAAAAGAATACACTTCTAGTAAACTATTAGTAAAATCAAAAAATGTATTAATTATACTTTTTTGTTTTAAAGATATATCATTATTTCCAGAATACCATGTATTAGTTGTAGATAAATTACATGAAAAATAGTATACCAAAAAACATAATAAGTCATTATTTAAAATTTTATTTGTGGTTAATCTATCATCTGTAATAATTTTTATATCATCAAATAATATTTTCTTTACTTTTTCATATATAATATTATTACAAATTTTATTAAACTCAAACATTATAATTTGACTTTTACTTAAATCTATTATCATAAATAATATTATATAAACTACTATTGTATTTAATTTAATCTTTTTAAATTTATCTTTTTCCTCACTTGAAGATTTAAATAAGTCATTTGATATAGGAAATAAAAAGAAATTAGTATATTTATTATTTATACCAAATTTTCTATTCGCATCTAATTGTCTCTCTGTATTAGACATATTTTTTATTTTTAATGTTTTCTCATGCAATATTAATAAATCTATCACATTTTTAATAATATCTTCTCTTCTTACTTTTACTATTTGCTCATTACCTGTATAAATACTCAAATTATTAATTCTACCAATTCTCTCTATTAACTTGTCTAAATTTTTTATTATAATTGAATACTTCTCATATTCTTTTATATCTGCTAAATTCTTTTTATTACTTATTACTAAATCTATTCCAGTTGTACCATCATAATCATTCACTAAATAATTTTTTACATCTAAATATTGTTTACAACTTTTACAAATATATTCATCCTCTAAATTAGTCATTACATATTTTTTTATAAATTTATATAATAACTCCTTTTGCAAATTAATATTATTCATTTTTAAAGAATTGATTTTATTCCAATCAATTAAATGTTGACAATATACATTACTATCTTCAATTATTACCTCCTCTTTCTTTTTATAATAAGAAATATAATGAATATTCTCATTCTTAATTACTCTATTATCTCTTATTTTTTTTAATATATTTCCAATTAATCCATAAAGTTTATTTTCATTATCATCTTCTATTTCATCAGTAATCTTTATAACATCACTTTGAACTTTAATTAAATCATTAATATCATAATTTTTTCTATTAATATGAAATTTAATAAATTTATTTGAATAATATTTTATAAATTTTTTACTAAAATAAAAATCCAAATTATTATAATTTTGTAATTTTTTTATTATTAATTTTGTTGTTTCTATTTTCATGAAATTTAACAAATATTTAAAAATAATATTTATATCAAAATTATCTATATTCATATCAAAGTCATCTTTTAATAATATATCTTTATTTTTATCAAAAATCCAGTAATAATTTTCATCTAATTTATTATTTATTTTATCTTTTATTAATTTTTTACATCCTTCAATACCATTCGTATTTAAACTTCTTATATTTTTAAAATCTTTTAATTTTATATTTATATTTTTTAATATACATAATCCTACTATATTTACTGGTTTATTTTTGTTAATATTTATTATTTCTATATTTGCATTTTTATCTAATAATGTTTTAGATTCTAAACTCTCAATACCCGCATATCTTACACTAGTAAAATTATTATTAGTCAAATAACTTACCCCATCATTTTTAAAGTTTTTGAAATTTACATAATTATTCTTTCTTAAATTCTTTAATTCTAAAAAATCATTATAATCTATTAAACTACCACTTCCAGCTAATAAAATTTTCTGAATAATATTTATCTCATCATACTCATTATATAATATCGCTTTCCTATGTGCTAACGGTTTATAAAATAACTTACTTATCTCATTCGATAATGTTTTATTATTCTTTACTGTTGATGAATAAAACTCCTTTATTTGATCATTTTTATTTAAAATATTCTTAATTCTTGATTTTTTTACATCTGATTTTAAATTCATTTTATCGATTATTTTATGATATCTTAAAAATTCATCTGTTATTGGTATTATAATTTTATAATTCAATAAATTATCAATTATTTTATCATTACTATCAAAAGTTTTCTTATCTAATTGTTCAAATAAATTCACTATTTCATTAGCTATACCTAATTTTTTTTCATCATAAGTTAATAATGATTCAATATTAAAATAATCTAATTTTAAAATTTTTGGTGTAATAACATTTATACTTGTTTTATTATTTATATCTAAAAAAATAAGATTAAATATTTTTTTACGAAAATGTGAAGAATATACATTTTTAAATATTAATAATTTAATCATATTATGCTTTTTCTCTGTTTCATCTTTTATTAATAATTTTAAATTTACTTGAGAAATACCATATTCATTTAATATATCAATCATTTTTTTATAATTAATATCATTTTTATACAACTCTAATAACTTCTCCTTATTTTGGATATTCTCTAAAACAAATTCTAAATCATTATAATTTTTTAATAAATTAATTAAATATCCTAAATTATTTGTATCAAAAACTTTATTATTTATTAAATAAGTTTTTATATTATCTAATTCTGATGTATTATTTAAATATAAAAAAAAATATAAATACATATTAATAAGTATTAAAGTATTTAATTTAATATTATCAAAGTTACTATTTTTTTTTAAATTATCTAATTCTGATAAATAATCATCTATTTTTATTTTTTCTAAATTCTTTAATTTTAAATCTTTTATTTTTGAATTATTGTAAATTTTATCTAATATCTTATCTAGTAATATATCATATTCATATATATTCATTATAATATACATAAGATATTATAAATACTTATTTTATTTAAAGATTTATTTATATATATTTATAAATGGATCAAATTAATTTAGAATTAAAAGATTTTATATTATCTTTAGATGAAATTAACTTTACAAATTTAAAAAATAAATTACAAGAAAAAATTCCTAATATAAATATTAGGTATGACGATAATTTAGTAAGTATTTCTAATACATTTTCAAGAAAAATGAAAAATTTATCAAATTTAGAAAAAGAGTGTAGATCAGTTATTTTAGATAAAGAAACATTAGATATTATATGTTATTCATATGATGATATTTATTATAATCAAGATGCCAAAGAATATATATTAAATAATGGATTAAAGAATTATGAAATTGAAGAATGTTTTGAAGGAACATTAATTTCATTATATTATCATAATGATAAATGGAATGTATCAACTAGACAATATATTGATTCTAAAAAATCTTATTGGACAAGTGACAAATCATATTATGATTTATTTTTAGAATGTATTAAGATTGATTTTGATAAATTTACAACATTTTTAAAAGAAGAGAATAATTATTTTTTTATTTTAGTTCATCATGAAAATAAACATATTGTTGATTATACTAATTATTTTGATAATAAGGAATATAAAGAGATTATTCATGTAATGACTAGATGTAAAAATGGTCACAAAGATTATAATAATGATGATGAAGATCAATGGAATATTAAACCTAATTTTAGATATCCAAAAAGATTTATTAATGATGAGAAAGAGGTTAAATATATATCAGATTTAGTTAATAATGAAAGTGATTTAACAATAAATAAGATGGATATCATGTATGACTTTGATGTATTAGATGCAATAAATAAGAAGACAAAATTAGAGTTACCTGTAGAGTGTGAAGGTTTTTTAGTAAAGATGCATGATGAGAACAATAAATTAATTATTTTAAAATTTCAAACTAATTCATATCAATTAATGAGTGCTTTAAAGCCTAATAACAATAATATTTATATGAGTTTTGTTGAGTTATATCAACAAGATTTATTAAAAAAGTATTTGAATTATTTTCCAGAAAACACAAAATTAAAAATAAACGATATATTTTATGATACAATTGGTGTAATTGATGCAACATATAAAGTTTTAACTAGTGAGTTGTATGAGTTATTTAAATATTTGTATGATTTAAGAGATTGTAGTCATAAAAACAATAAGATTTACAAATTGTTACCTGTAGAGTATACTATTGCCTTATATAGAATAAGAGGAATTTATTATACTAATAAGGAAAAATTTATTCATAATAAAAATATAGATAAGGGGCAATTTTTCTATTATTCAATCAAGATTGTTGATATTTATAATTTATTAAAAAAAAATTATGATATCAAAGATTTATTAAAATTATTAAAAGCTAGAAAAAATATATTATGTAAATATAAAAATAGTGATGAATTTGGAATTATATTTAATAATTTTTCAAGTAAGTGTGATAAGATATCTATTAAGATGATTGCTATTCTTTTGAATAAGATGTTTCCTCATGAGCCTTATCTAGAGGTAGAAGAATCAATTACTATTTAATTTTAGTTGTTCTATTTCTTTTTGTTGATATTTAATAGCTTCAACGAGCATTGGTATAACACTATTATATTTAATTCCTTTATATTTATTACTATTATCGACTAAATTACTGTCAATTTTTTCAATTTCTTGAGCAATTAATCCTTTATCAAATTCATTAGTTATTTTATTTTTATAAGTATATCCATTAAATTTCATTAATTTATTAATATTATCATTACTATTAATAGGTTGAATATTATTTTTTAAATTTATATCAGAATAAGTTATATTATTTGCTGTTTGTATTTTACTTGCATCTAATTGAATTGTTTTAATAAATTGAGATTCTAATCCTTTACTATTTTCTATTTTTAAATTATCTTTTAAAACAAATGCTCCTTTTAAATTTGCTTCATCTAAACTCTTACTCTCTGTATTAGCTATATCGACTTTACTATCATAAATTATATCTGAATATTTATCATTATCACTTTCTGAATAAAATCTGACTCCATTATTAGTTTGAAGTAAATTTCCATCTATTCTAGTCCATACTTGATCTTCATCTTTTTGACCCCAATTACTAGAACTCTTAAAATTAGTTTCTCCCTCAAATAATGATCCATTTGTTACTGTTATTGAATCATTACTACCATCAAATTTTACTGGATTTGAAAATGTATTACCACCTTTAAATTTTATTCCATCTTTAGAAAATGTTAGTAATTCTTTTTTATCTGGACCATAAACTATATCTAAATTGTTTCCAAAAAAATTTATCTTACTTCTACTTATATCTCCACCTACTAATTCTAAACCACGATTTAATTCAGTAAAATCTTTCCTGTCACCCTCATTCTTATTCAGATTTATCTGTAATGATCTATCACTACCTCCTGTTAACCTTACATCTTTCCTAAAACGACCTACTCCTTCAACATCTAATGAATAATTTTTATTTACTATATTAGTCCCTATACCAATTGTACTCCCATCTGATGTTAAATTAACTGAATTTAATTTGTCATCTTTAATATAAAATCCGTCAGATGATACTCCTACAGTACTACTTTTATCACTTCTATCATCTTTAAATATAATTCCTGCACTACCTGCACTCAAATTATTATTTTGGATTGTAACTGGTCTATCTCCCATAATATGAAAATTATTTTCAGGTTTACTTCCTTGTAAATTTATTCCTGTAAATCCACTTTTATCATTTAGCAATGTATCATCTCCATCTTCATTAATATAAGTATCACCTCTACTATTTTTTGCTATATATATTTTCCCAGAATCTAAACTATTTTCACCTACATTAGCTGCATCTATATATATATCTCCATATGTTGAATATATACCAGCTTCACCTGTATCATTACTTACTCCACCTAATATTAAAGACATATCACCACTACTATTTGGACCTATTCTTAAATAACTGTCACCTTTAAACCTAGCTACTATATTTTTAGGAGTCGCACAATTATTATCATCTACACACCATAATGTTCTTGATATCATATCTCCTTCTGTTAAACCATCCCCTGCAGGACCTGGTGGACCTGCTGGTCCTTCACTACCTCTTACACCTCTATCACCTCTTAATCCTCTCATACCAGCTTCTCCTTGATCACCTTGTCTACCTTCAAAAAAAGGTTCAACATTAAAAAAATTTTTTATAATAGTTTCTTTAAATGGATGTATTAAATAATCTAAATTAGTCATTATATAAATAATATATATATTTTATTATTTATATAAAAAAAATTGAATAAATTAATTATTAGAGTAAATATTCTATTAATTAACCTAAATAATTATTAACTAATATAATATTGTAATAATATACATAATATGTCAATTGATACAAATGAAAATAAAAATGATGATATATCAAAAAATAAAAAATTATTTAATGAAATAGATTACATAAAAAAAGAAAAACAATTATTAGAAGAAATTAATAATCTAAAAAAAGAAAGAAATGATCTAAAAAAAGAAAATAATGATTTAAAAATGAATGAACTAAACAAAAAAGAAGAAAATAATGATCTAAGAGAAAAAATAAATGAACTAAGCAAAAAAATAGATTTTTTAAAATTAAATATATTTTTATCAGGTAATTATTCAAAAAGTTATAATTCACTTACTGATGATAGTACAAATAATAATTCACATAATGATGAATTATCTAAAAATTTAACTAATAAAAACTTAGATAATTTTAATACTGATACAGATTCTAATTCATTTAATCAAAATCTTATCCCTAGGAGTATAAGTGATGATACTTATATACAGGATTACGATGATTCATTTAATCAAAATATTTCTAAAAATCTAAATAATAATTCTCATGTTACAGATTATGATTTATCTAATACACTTTTAAAAAAATCTAGTACATCTTCAAATTCATTTAATAAAAATATTAATCATATTTATGAACAGAACTACGATAAATCATCTAAAAATGTTTCGCATAATAAAGAAAATAAAAATGATTCAATTATAAACACTCCTCCTTATAAGAAAAAATTTTTTATTAAAAATAATTCATACTATTATATTAAAAAAAATAAAAAAGTCAGAGGTAAATTTATTAAAATGGATTTAAATTCAAATACTATTTTAGCATCATTTTTAAGTAATGGTACAAAATACTGGATAAATTTAGATTATCAACAATTTTTGGATCTAAATCAAATTACTCATTTTTAAATTATTATTAAATTTTTAATCATAAAATTTGTAATCATAATCTGATCTTTTGGGGTACGATAAATCATAAGTTTCATCTAATTCTATTAAATCCATTTTTTTATCTTTAATTGGCAATTTTGAACAACAAATTTCATAATTTCTATTAAATTGTTTTGATCTTTTTACTGTCTCATCTCTATATAACCAAAACCACCACCAAACTGGAATTTTTAACCAACCTCTTTTAACCCATTTTTTACTCCACTTCTTTTTATATGGAAGATTCAGCCATTCTTCAAAATCAGTTTTCCAATAATTTGATTTTATTCCTCTTAAAACTTCATCTTCATTACAAGAACCTTGTAAATACATATTTCCTTCAGCTGGTACATCTACTTTTCTCCAATTACATTTATTATCAATATTACCTAAATTATATATAGAAAACTGTTTACCACTATCACCTCTTTCTCCATCATAACCTTTCTCTCCTTTAACTCCTTTAACACCTCTTTTCCCTGGATCACCTCTTTCACCTAAGTCTCCTTTATAACCAATATCACCTAATGGACCTTTAACACCTTTATCTCCTTTAATTCCTTTTGGACCAGGTTTTCCTTGATCACCTGGATCACCCTTATCACCTTGTAATCCTTGTTCCCCAGGTATACCTTTTGCTCCCATTAAACCGTCAAAACCTATTCTTCCTTTTAATCCTTTATTTCCTACTTCACCCGTTTCCCCTACATAACCATTTAACCCTTTATCACCACTTTCACCATCAAAAAAATTCTCAATTAATTGTTCCTTAAATGGATGAATTAAATAATCTAAATTTTTCATATATAATTAATATATATTTTTAATTTAATTATAATTAAATATTGATAAATATACATAAAAAATTGAAAAAAAAAATAATTTATAGTTTATTATATAATATCAATCTTAAAAATATTAAAAATGTCATGTTTTTTTAAAAGAATTTTAAGTATAATAGAAAATAAATATATTACATTAAATGAATTAAATTTAAAAAAATTAAATAGTGATTATGATTCCGATACCGACTCGGATAAAAATAGTGATATTTACAATAATAGTATTGTTGTAAAGAAGATTGATTTAGGATCTGATAATTTACAATATATTTTTTATTATGTTGTAAGTATGGTATCGTGTGAATTAGGAAACGATGATAAAATTATAATAAATAACATTAGAGACGCAATAATTAATAATAATTATAAAAATTATAAATATGAATTTGTATTTTTTGTAATGAGTTTATTAATAGATTATATAAAAAATAATTTTGAAGAAAAAAAATACTCAATTTATAATTCAATTGATTTAAAAAAATTATTATTAGCAAAAAAATTTCTTAAAAATAAACTATTTATGTAAATTTAATTCAAATAATTAAAATCTAGAACTTATAATATATTTTTTAGATAATGTTAATAAATTACAACAAATATAACTTAATTAAATTTTATCATAATAATCATATATTTTATTATAATCACTATAATCCATAATATTTGGAAATATTCTTCCTACTTGATCTCTATATTTAAATTTTTCTACTTTTAAAATTCTCATTACTCCATTAAATTGATAGTAATCCATTCTGTTATTTAATCCAACATACTTATTCCATAAATATTGAGCATTTTGTAATTTACAATTTGCTTCAAATATAGACCAATTATCATTCATAAAATTATAAAAACTATTAAAATCAATCGTACCTTGTCTATCTTCTTCAGTAAATTCATATGTATTATCTTCTAAACTTTTTTTTTTTAAAGTTTCTAAACTTAATATATCATTATCTGATTTATGATTTTTGTCATTAATTATTTTTAATTGTATAAAAACATCATTGTTGTCATCTGTAGGAACCCAACAAGGTGGATTATTACATTTTTTTTTATTAAACTTATAAGTCGCATCATTTTTTAAATTAAAATCCATAGATTTTTTGGTATTCATACATTCGAATTTAATTTCATTATCAATTAAACATCTAGATCCTATTTTAGAACAATTACCAGCATAATCACAATCTTTTAAAATAAGAATTTGATTTCCATCTTTATCTAAAATATCATTCCCATTAATATCTTTTAAAGCTTCTCGTGTACATATAGTATCCTCAGCCTTATCTCTTAATAAATCATTACATTGTGATGTTTCAACATCATGCCAACATGGAGGATTATTACAATTAACATTTTTTTTATTTAAACAAATTTTTGTGTATTCATCGTTTGACCCACATTTTTGTCCAATTATCCTACAAGATGGATCACTACAATCTAAAGTATATTGTTCAGCTTTATGCCAACAAGGTGGATTTAAACATTGTTCATAACGATTATTAGAAGGATTTAAATTTTTTTCATCTTTACATTCAAACCCTACTAAATTAAATTTATCTCCTCCTAATGCACATTGTTGTCCTTTTGTTGGACATCTTACACCTTTACATTTTTCTAATAATGGTATATTATTCCAACAAGGAGGATTGTCACATTTATCATTTTTTCTCATATTACAAATTTTATCTCCACATAAACTTCCTAATTCTTCATATTCACATTTATGATCACAATCTGTTTTTTCTTTAAGAATGTTATGCCAACATGGAGGTTTATAACATTTAGTATCTAAATTTATTTTATTTAAACAAACTTTATTATCTGTACATAATTGTCCTTCTAATAAACAAAATTTTGATTTACAATCAGATGTATAAGGTATTTCTTTATAATCATCTTCAGTTCTAAAATTATCTCCATCATTACTAAATATACTAATAGGATAATCATTAATAGTTTTATTTAAACCTTGTGGTTTTAATTTAATCCATAATCTATTAATTAATTTTTCTTTTTCTTCGGGACTAACTGTTCCTGAAAAAAATCTATTATCTAAAACTGTTTCTGATTCAGAAATATCATTTAATTGTAATGGGCAACATAAAATTCTATGTCTACAATCTCTATTAGTTAAAATACCACAGTTTTTATTATGTTCATCAATATTACCTTGTTCAATTTTAACATTATTATCTTTTTCACATTTACATTCAGTATCAATACTTACTCCAATACTATTATCAGGACATTTTATTTCAGTATTTCGAAAATACTCACTCCAATTTGTATATCTACACTTACCATAATTTATATTAACTAAACCTTTATATCCATCCTCACCTTGTTTACCTATATCTCCTTTATCTCCTGTAATACCTCTTGGACCAAATGGTCCAAGAAAACCCTTCGGACCATCATCTCCTTTAGGACCAACTGATCCTTTATCTCCTCTAAGTCCTTGATCTCCTCTATCTCCTCTTAAACCGTTTTTACCTTTAGGACCTGGTTCACCTTTAATTCCTTTAGGTCCTCTAGGACCTATATCACCTCTTGGTCCTACTATACCTTTATCTCCTTTCTCTCCACTTATACCTAGTTGTCCTCTGTTACCAATTTTACCTATTTCTCCTTCATTACCTCTAGGTCCTTTAGATCCTTTATCACCAAAACCAAAAGACATAAAATTTTCAATTAAATTATAATAACCCTGAATATTATAACTCATATAATTATAAATATATTTATTGAATAACTTATTAAAATAATAATTATATATTTTTATAAAAAATTGATAAATAAGTCAAGTAACCTATAAAATAAAACTAAACAAATCAATAAAAAAACAATCCGTAAAAGAAATAAAGAAAAACCAAACTAAACAAACAAAAATGGAACAACAAAGATTTACTTTTAATGTACCAGTAATCCGTAAATTTAAATACTTATTGTCTTTAGGTGGAATAAACTCTAAAAATTTCGTATTCTTAGAAGATCCTATTAAAGCAACGGCATTCATCTAACATCACACTCATCTTTTTTTTATTATAGTATTATAATATTATAATACTATAATTATTTTTTTTATTTAATAATATTATTAACAATTTTTTTACATCCAGCTTTGAATTTATAAGGCATACCTTTTTCATTTAAAATTTTTAATGTTTCACCTTTTGCTTTTCTAAATTCTATTTTTTTTTTAGTTTCATTTGATGCTGTTCTTTTATCAGGTTCTAAATTAGTTGTCGTAAATCTAAATGTATTTAAATATCCATTATAAGGACAAAATGCAGTAAAAGAATTTTTATTTTTAGCTGATAAATTGACAGTATCACCATTTGTTGGATCTATCATACTACTTTGAAATTTTACAGCTCCAGCTACATCATCAAAACCTGTCATATTAATAGTTTCTGTTTGGTAATCTGGTTCTATTAAAACTTCTGTTAAAATAGTTTTACCCATTGGACCTTTACTTCCTCTTAAACCTTGATAACCCTGTCTACCTTCATAACCTTGATCTCCTATAGGTCCTTTATCCCCTTTTAGACCTTGTTCACCCATTAGACCTTTTTCACCTCTGAATCCTTGAAATCCAACAGGTCCTCTTTCACCATCTTTACCTTTTTCACCTTTGTCACCTATTATGCCTTCTAAACCTTTATAACCTTGTGGACCTTGTAATCCGACATCACCAATTGGACCATCATAACCTCTATCTCCTTCTATACCTTGAGGACCTTTTACTCCTGTATAACCTCTATCTCCTTTGTCTCCTTTTGGACCAGTAAGCATATCAAAATTTTCCATAACTATATTATATCTATTATTTACTAATTCATTGTTTAACGAAAAATACTCTTTCATATATTATATAATATTTAATTTTAAATATGTAGAATTACTTATAAAAGGATGTACATTAAATTTATAATTTGTATTTATAGAAAGTATTGGCTTATTTCCATTTAAATCTCTTAATTTAAGTTGTTTATATGATAAACCATTACCATAATCTGAAGCATCAAATGTATAAAAAGTATCTCCACTAAAATCTGGTATTGTAATAAAATTATTTTTTAAATATTTAATATCATTATAAAATTTTTCATTATCATTATTTGTACCAGTTGCATTAATTAAGTTTTCAAAACTAAGATCTGATCTATGATGTCTAACATTATAAGATTTATAAAAAATATTATCATCATCTTCTTTTTTACAACATCTTATGTTATTAACATCACCTTCAATAGTTGGATGAAAATTATTATCACAAGTATAATCATTAATATAAAAAATTTTTTTTAAATCACCATAATATTCTTTACTTTTTTTTACTTCATCATTTTCGTCGTCATTAGATAATCTTGCTAAATTATTATTACATCTTTCATCAAAAATTAATTTACAACATTTACATTTTTTATTTTCTAAATCTATTTTTGTTAAATAAGATCCAAATGGACATTTTAATTCTAAATTTTCATTATCAAAAGAATATTCTTTACAACTATCTATATCTATTTTAGTATAAAGATATTCTCCACCATCTCCTCTAAATCCTGTTAAACCTGGTAATCCTATATCACCAATTAATCCTATCTTCCCTTTTAATCCATCGAGTCCTTTCATCCCTTTTTCTCCTCTGAAGCCTTTATTACCTTGTTCTCCTTTAACTCCTTTAAGTCCTGTAAGTCCTGTCAATCCTTTTACTCCGTCATTATCACCTTGGATTCCATCAAAACCTTTTTCTCCTCTATTGCCAGTACTTCCTGCAAGACCAGTTAAACCACGTTCTCCTTTATCACCAATAAGACCTTTTGAACCATCTGGTCCAGGTAAAAATCTATTAACTAAATTAAAAATTGTTAATATAGATACAATAATTAATATACTAATATGATATATTAATTCCATATAATAATAAACATATTTTCTATAATGAAGTATATTTTATTAAATCATCTAAATCATTTCTAGGAAAATCATAAATTTGTTTTGTTAAATAATTATAATCAGTTATCTCAACACCATCTTCATCCCTTCTAAAAATTAATGTTATTAGACTTAAAACATAATATTCATAATTAGTAATTGAACCATATTTTTTAATTATGTTTTCTTCTTCTTCTTTACTATAAATTTTAATTTCGTCTACTTTAGATTGATTACCAATTAAATTAAACATATTCTCTTCAGACATTTCTCTTATTGATTTTAAATTTTGAATTCCGGAGATTAAATTTGTAATTAAAATAATATTTTTTTTTATTATTACGATTGATTTCGGGTCGTATTCTTTTAAAATTTCGTGATATTTATTTTTAGGAATATAAGTATTTTCATAAGAGGAAATATTAGTATTATATTCTGTTAATATAGTTAATAATTTCTCTATTAATCTAGTTTTATTGTTAATTTTTTGAATAAGAGTATTATCAATCATTATTTTACAACAAGTAATATCTTTTATTAAACTATTTTTATCAAAAGTTATATCAAATATTAAAGAATCTTTAGGACATTCAAAATTACCACTTATTTTTAAACATTTACTTTTATCTGCTATAATATCTAAATCATTTAAATTTCCAATTATTCTTGTAGGACCTTTCGAACCTTTATCACCAATTTTCCCCATTGGACCTATAGATCCCTTATCTCCTTTTAAACCTTTATTTCCTCTATCACCTTTTAAACCTTTATCACCTTTTAAACCTACGACACCTTTATCTCCTATAGGTCCAGTTAGACCTTTATCACCAATAACACCTATATTACTTCCTACTAATCCTTTTGATCCAGAATATCCCATTGGTCCTGTTTTACCAGGAGGACCTTGAAGTCCTCTATCTCCTTTTGGACCAGTTAAACCCCTTTCTCCTTTTAAACCTTTTGGTTTTTTTATAAAATGATAAAAAATAATATTTAAAACTGATATTAAAAATATTAAATATATTAATATATTTTTCATATAATATAGTAATATAATTATTATGGATTAGTAATTTTTATATTATTATAATAAACACTAAATCTATCGTCATTATCATCTTCACTTGTTAATTTAAAACCTAATAATACATTATTCCAAGTCATATTTCCATTTAGACTGTCTAATCTTATTCCTTTCTCAAATCTACTAAAATCTCCTGAATTAATACTATAATACACTAATTCATTATTACTATTTAAAGTTTTTACTGGTTTAACCTCATCTATATTATTACCTATACCAAATTTTAAAATACTATTATCTCCTTTATCTCCTTTAAATCCTCTTATTCCTCTTAAACCTGGATCTCCTTTGTCACCATCTTCTCCTTGTTTACCTCTATCACCTCTATCACCTCTATCTCCTCTTTCCCCTCTTTCACCTTGTTCTCCCTGTTCTCCTCTATCACCTTGTAATCCTATTTTACCTTGTGAACTTCCATAATAAAAATCACCTTTCTCACCCATTAAACCCCTAGAACCACTACTACCTTTTAATCCTACAAGTCCTTTATCTCCTCTTTCTCCTTTAAGACCTTTTTCACCTTGATCCCCTACTGGACCTTTATCTAAAATATTTAATATAAAATAAATAATTGTTAAAATTAATGATATAAATATGAGCATATATATAATATAAATATATTTTAATAATATTTATCATTATATAATATACTAATTTCTTTCATTGATAATGGTTTTGAAAACCACCTCATTTTTGATAATAATATACCATCACAACTATATTCTGGAGATCCTCCTATAAATATTTGATCATCTTCATCTCCTAATTCTAAGTTTTTATATAAGTTTTCTTCTTGAAGTAATGTACTATTTATGTAATAACTTAATTTATTATTATTTCCTACTATAACTAAATTAAACCAATTATAATAATTATAAATTGTATCTCTTATACAATGGCCATGATTATCATCTACTATATTAAATGTTCCATCATTAGTATTTAAACTATTAAATCTAATATCAATTTTTGTACCACAAGTAGACCAGTTCTTAGGAGAAACTAATATTGCTGGATTATAATTATTATTAGATTTTCTCCATAAGAATATAGAACGCCAATTTTCATTATCAGTGGTTGTTATATTAATCCAGGTACTAAAAGTAAAAGTATTTTTACTTTCTAAAGGTAGAATTCTAGCTCCTAATTTCATACCATATTTATTATCATCAAATGATATAGTTTTATCGACTAATGTAATATGATTTAAATTTTGAAAAAAATCACATTTATTAGATAAGCAGGTGCAAGTATTAATATCATTAATATCATCACATAAAAGAGTATTTTTATTTATAAAAAGATTATCATTGTTAAGATCGATCATATTATTATTATTAAGAACTGATTTACAAGTATTTTTGTCATTTATATTTTCACAAATATATAATTTATTTCTGTTTAAATAAATATTTTGATCTTTAAGGTCAATTAAATTTATTTTAAATACATAATTAATTAGTAAAAGATATGTTATTGATAAAATTAGTGAAAATAATGATGTTAATAAGATAAAATTTTCGTTATTCATATATATTATATAAATATATTTAAATAGTAAACTATTATTTATATAAACATGGAAAATATAGAAAATTATGAGAATTTCGAAGATATGCCTCTAAAAGAAAATTTATTGAGAGGTATATTATCATATGGTTTTGATAAACCATCATCAGTTCAAAAAAAAGGTATTGTCCCGGTAATTCAGGGAAAAGATTCAGTTATCCAAGCTCAATCGGGATGTGGTAAAACTGGAACATTTAGTATTGCTTCATTACAATTAATAGATGAGTCAATCAAATCATGTCAAATTATTATTTTAAGTCCAACAAGAGAGATTGCAGATCAATCATTTATAGTAATTAAAAATTTATCAGAATATTTGAATATAGATATATCACCAGTAATAGGAGGTAAAAAATTAAAGAATGATGAAGTTAGTAAAGCACAAATTTTAGTTGCTACACCAGGTAGAATGTATGATATGATAAATAGGGGAGTTGTTAATATGTCAACTTTAAAATTATTTATATTAGATGAGGCTGATCAGATGTTAAACAAAGGTTTTAAAGAACAAATTATAGAAATATTAAAATTTGTACCAGAGAAATCGCAAATAGCAATTTATTCAGCAACAATGCCAAATGATATTTTATTATTAACAAAGGAGTTTATGAAAGATCCTATTCAAATCTTAGTAAAAAAGGAAGATTTAACTTTAGAGGGTATTTCTCAATATTATATTTCGTTAGAAACAGAGCAAGAAAAATATGAAACATTATGTGATTTATATAAGTCAATTTCAGTAGGTCAATCAATGATTTATTGTTCATCAAAAAAAAAAGTAATTTGGTTATCAGAAAAATTATCAGATGAGGGTTATCCAATTTCTAGTATTCATGGTGATATTACTCAAGTTGATCGTGATAAGATTATGAAAAATTTTAGAAAAGGAGAAACTAGAGTATTAATTACAACTGATTTATTAGCAAGAGGTATTGATGTAAAAGCAGTATCATTAGTAATTAATTACGATTTACCAGAAGACATGCAGTCATATATTCATAGAATTGGAAGAACAGGTCGTTTTGGTAGAAAAGGTTGGGCAATTAATTTTGTTATGAAAACAGATGATAAGTATATGAGAAGTATTGAGAATTTTTATCAAACTCAAATAATTGAAATGCCAAATACTATACCAGATTTAATAAAATAATTTTATATATATATATATATGGTTGTATTATATGACGAAAAAAATATAGATATTATAACTAATAATTTAGATAAAATTAGTAATAAAGCAAGAAAGTATGCATTAGAAAATAAAATTAGTCCGTCATTAGTAACGTATAATAAAGTCATAAAAGTTATTAAAAATTATATTGAAAAGAATAAGAGAGTTGTGTATGGAGGATATGCATATAATGAGTTGATTATACATAAGAATGAAAAAGACAGAATTTATTCAAAGGATGGATTAGATCAAGCAGATATAGAGTTTTATTCTTTTGAGCCTATAATTGATTTAATTAATATAGGTAATGAGTTAAAGGAGTTAGGATATAAGAATATTCAAGTTAAATCAGCGATGCATTTAGAAACATTTACATTATTTGTAGATTATTTTGGATATTGTGATTCATCATATATGCCATCTAATTTATTTCATAAGATGCCATTATGGCAATTTGGTAAATTAAAATTAGCTCATCCTAAGTTTATATTAATTGATATTTTAAGAATGTATAATGATCCAATAAATAGTTATTGGAGAATAGAAAAAAATTTTAAAAGAGCTATCAAATTATTAAAATATTATCCTTTGGATACCAAAGGTAATTTTACTAAAGTTGCTATTAATAATGATACTAAAGATATTTTAAATTTTGTTAGAAAAAATATTATTATTGGAAGTAAGTTACTTGTTTTTGGATATTATGCTTATGATTATTATAAATATAAAGCAACAAATCAAGAATCACCTTTATATGTACCTTATTATGATGTAATTTCTACTGATTTAAAAAAAGATGCTAAAAAAATTTACAAAGATTTATCAGCATTTAGTAATAATATAGAGGTTAAGGAGTATCATCCATTTTTCCAATTCTTTGATAGTAGAATATCATTTGAATATAAAGGAAAAGAAATTTTAAATTTGTATGGTCATAATTGTATGTGTATTCCATTTTTTAATTTAGAGAAGAAAAAAATGAATATGGTAACATATCCATATTTAATATTAATGTTACTAATAAAATTCATATATTTACATATTAATAATAATAAAGAGTCTAAAAATTATGATTTTATGTTAGAGAATATAATAACATTAAGAAATGAGTATTTAAAGAAGAATAAAAAAACGGTATTAGATAATACTCCTTTTGAAGAGTTTAGAATAGAATGTATGGGTGATACAATAGATCAATCAAAAAAAAGATTTATAACAAAAGATTCTTATGAGAAGAAGAAATTTTTATTTAAATATGATATAGATAATCCTCCAAACTTTGATTATAAAGAAATTTCATTTAGAAATTTATCTGGAAATTTAAATACAACTAAAAATAGATTATTAGATTTATAAAAAATATATTAATTTTATATATATATGATATATAAAATTAATTATAATATACTTGGAGGAGGGAATTTAAACTATGCTGAATTTCCAGATTATCCAGATAATTTAAAAGATATTAGATTATCTAAATGGCCACCTAAATTAAATTCAAATATTAATATAAAATATGATTCTTTTGATTTTAATGGTACAATTGTAGAATATATTTGGAATGATACCGCTTGTATTGTAAAATTAGATACAGAAACTTATACGGAACCATCATTATCATCTTATACTAAGTATAATAATGGAAAAGGATATTATCTTTTATTAGGAGATCATTTTTGGACATATAATTCTAAAAAAAATGATGTACCTAAAACTAAATCTGATCTACCTAAAACTAAATCTGATCTACCTAAAACTGATAAAGAAATACAAAAAAATTTACAAAAAAAAGAAATTAAACATAGCCCATTATTATCAGATAAAAAAAATCATTATTTTTCAGAAAATAAAATTGATTTTATTTTAACTGATAATGATAATGTACTTACATCTTTACCAAAAGATAAAATTGAACTAATTAGAAGAAAATTAATTTCTTTTGAAAAAATTGATGAAAAAGATATTAAAACAATTGTTAATAAAAATATTGCTGTAAATAATCTTATTATTAATAATGAAGATATGACTAATGAAGGAAATAAAATTATTTGTTGGATTGATAAAGTACTTAAAAAAGAAGTTTTTAAAGATTTAATTACTAAAATTCATGATGATTATGTCTATATTACTAGAAAAGGTACTAAAATTAAAGATGTAATTACAAAAAATTTAGTACCTGATTTAAAATACTTTGATTGGCAATATAATAATCCTATTGATTATGATACACTTAAATATGTTATTTATCAAAATACTTTTCAAAAAAAATTAGAAGAAAATATTTTACAAAAAAAAGAAGCCGAAGAAATATTATCTCAAGAATTTGTTATCGCTTTACAACCTGCACCTGATTACCAAATGTGGACTTTAAAAAGACTAATTATGATATTATATGGTGATACTGCTTTAGAATCAAGAATTAGAAAAATTAAAGTTTTAATTAATCAATTCAGAGCAGATCCTAACCAAGAATATAATAAAAAAAATGGTATTCTTCCTCAAATATTAATTTATCCAAATTATGGTTCAGAAAATTCGCGATTAGTAATATCTAAATTAGAATACTATTTTTCTTTATATATCGATAATATATTCAATAATAAATATTTAAATATAGAATGGATAGATAGTAATCCAACTTATTTTATAAAAAAAAATAATCTTATTTATTTTTCAAATGGTTCTATTGATTTAAAAAAATATATTGAAGATTCTATTAAGAGTAATAATAATATAATAAATGATATTTTTACAGAAGATTACACTAAATTAATTAATAGTGATAAAATTATGTCTGTTTAATTTCATTAAAATATTTATAAATTATTTTTTTAGGAAATTTTCTTTTATTATAATTTAAATTTTTATTAATTTTAATATTATTTGTAAATATTCCAACTTTTGTCACTTTACCAATATATCCTTTCCAAGGATCTGTTGTTATTTGAACTATATCACCTTTTTTTATATCACGATTACAAATTAAAAAAATATTTATTTTAAATACTAATAAACTATACAAATATATTAAAAAATAAAATATTGTTAAAATTAAAATTAGTAATACATAATTATATAAATCATCTGAAACAAATTCTTGAAATGTTATTTTAATATTATTTAAATTTTGATTTATATTTAATGACTCAATCTCTACTAGTAACTTGTTTATTAAAACTGTCTTAATCATATTTAATTTATCCATTTTTATATAATAATAATATTGTATGAAAATTAAAATTTATTTCAATTTTTATATATGTTACCATTTCAAAATGAAAATATTTTAGAAATAGGTGTTGATGAATGCGCTAGAGGATGTCTGTTTGGTAGAATTTATGGATGTGCTGTAATATATCCAACTGATGGTATTGATAAAAATATAGAAAACTTAATTAAAGATTCTAAAAAATTATCTAGAAAAAAAAGAAATATTATATACGATTACTTAATAAAAAATATTAAATACGCTACACATTATTGTGATAATTATGAAATTGATACTATTGGAATACAAAAATGTAATTACAAAGTTTTTCATGAATCTATTAAAAAATTAAATGTTATTCCTGATAAAATTTTAGTCGATGGTAGATGCTTTGAACCATTATCAATTAATAATAAATTTATACAACACGAATGTATTATTAAAGGCGATAATTTATATTTAAGTATCGCTTGTGCATCTATTATTTCTAAAGTTGAACACGATAATTATATTGATAAACTTCTTTCGGATAGACCAGATCTTAAAAAATATTGTTTACAAAATAATTATGGTTACGGCACAAAAGATCATATAAATGCTATTTCACAATATGGATTATCAGAATTTCATCGAAAATCATATAAAATAAAAAAATTAATTATTAATAATATTTAATATTTCAAGTTTGTTATAACAATAATATTCTTTAAAATATTTAATTATACAAATATTATATTTTTCTAATGATTCTATATCTAATTTTGTTCTATCTAAATAATGATAATACTCATTAACTAAAATTATTACTTTATCTATTATTACTTCTCTTTCTTGATTATTGATTAATATTATTTTATGGATTAAATCATTAATATTATCATCTTTATTTTGTTTAATTAATTCAATAGTAAATTCTAAATAAGATGATAAAAAACTATTACAATTTTCATTTTTTAAATTTTTTTTATCAAAATTTACTGTCTTAAATAATGTATTCTCATTTGCTAAAATTATCTTAGACACAATAGATTTATATAACTCATATAAATTATCTAAATTATTACTACAATTTGTTTCTATTTTACTATCAACGATTTTTTCAAAATTCATTTTATAATAATAATAATATTATTATAATATGAATTATTTTCAAATTTTTATAATTCAGAATTAAATGATAATTTTTCTAACTTACTTTTTATTTTTTTGAATATTGATTTCTTTACTCTTGATTTATAATCTTTAAATTTCCATAAATCTACACCACTCTTTAATGATAACTTTTTTAAAAAACTTCTCATATCATACTTAGTCATTACATACTCACTAATAAATTTAACTTTTAATTTCATATCATTCATATTATTATCTAATTTATTCTTAGATAACTCTTCTCTATTACTTACTATATGTACCTTACCCTTTTTAATTACTAAATATTTTAATAACTCTTGGAAATCTGAATATAACCATCTATTCATCGTTCCCTCAAAAAAATATTTTGTAACATTTCTTATTAAATCTCTATCATTATTCACATTTTGATAACTATAACTTCTTGGAATATATGATTGATATAATGGAGCAAATGGCGGAAAATTAATTTTTATCTTTTTTTTATCTTTATCACTATCCTTATCACTATCTTTTTCAATAGATATTGTAGGTGAAAGTAGATATGGAGAATGTGGAGATAAATATATATTTTTGGCAGATGAACTTAAATAAGGATATACTTTAGAAGCAGGAGTTAATGTACTTAAAAAATATGGGTTTATTATTTTTTCATACTCGTCATAATTTAAATATGGATTATAAAACATATATATATATATATAAATATATAATTATTTTAGTATATTTATAAAAAAATATTCAGTATCTAAGTCAGAACTCTTTATATCTATATTTTTTATTTTATCTTTTAATTGACTTTCATTTAAATCTATATTCTCTATTATCGTATATATTTTATAAATTTCTAAAATCTGATTTAAATTATTCTTATATTCATTAAAAAAAACTTTCCATGAATATGATAAAATTCTTTGAAAACCATATTTTAAATCATTCTTTTTATAATTTTTAAAATAATTTAATGTATCATTCCAATTATAAATTTTATAAATTTTATTTAATATATTTTTTTCCTTTACACTAAAAACGGGTATTACTGATTTAGTATTCAAATATTTATCCATATATATATATTTTTATTTTTATATTGTATATATTATGGATAAAGTATATAAAAATTTAGAAAAATATAAGAGTGATAAATTTAATCCAAAATTATTTGAATATGAGAATTTCCTTTCTTTAAAATTTAACTTGTCTAGCAAATTAAATATTAAATGTTTTAAATATGATGATTTTGACGTAATTAAAATTTATAAAAGTAAAGTTTACTTTGATAAAGAAATTATCCAAAATAATATTCAAAAATGTAATATTTTACCATTATATATTTATGATGACAATAATACACATATAATTTCAGTTATTGTTGATAAACCAAAAAAAACTATCTCATTATTTACTAATAATCAAAATAATAAAATTTTTTATAAAAAAATTATTCAAAAATTTAACCTTAATTATAAAATTATAGTTGATAATGTTAATATAAAATGTGATTCTTATCAAACTTTATGTGTACCTTTATCATTATTAATGATATATTGCTATTTTAACAATATCGATCTTAATAAATTTATACAATATATTAATAAACTATCTATTAAATCAACATATTATTTTCTTGATAATTTTCTTAATTATTTAGAAAATTGAATTTTTTTTACATTTAATATATTTTCATAATATAATAAAATGTCACATAATAAAAGACTTGATTGGAATGAATATTTTATGTCTATCGCTAAACTAACATCTGTTAGAAGCTCCTGTAAAAGATTACAAGTTGGTTGTGTTATCGTTAAAGATAAACATATCGTTAGTACTGGATATAATGGATTCCTACCATCATTCCCTCATGAATCAATTGTTGTTAATAACCACGAACAAGCAACCGTTCATGCTGAACAAAATGCTATTGCTGATGCAGCATGTAGAGGCACTTCTGTTAATAATAGTATCGCCTATATTACTCATTATCCTTGTATTAACTGTTTTAAAATTTTAGTCGCTTCCGGTATTAAAACTATATATTATCTTAACGATTACAATAATGACCCCACTATTAATATACTTCTTCAAAAAAATTCCTCCATCGCTATTTTAAAAATTGATATTTAACTCTTATTCTCATATATTATTAATACACTATTTTTCTGATATTTAATATCTACAATTTTTATTTTAGTCGCATTTTCCTCTATATATGCATTTATTTTATCCTCAAATGAAATATCCTCACGATTTAAACTAAGTGATGATGAACCATTATTATAATTAATTATTTTTACTCTTTTTTTCTCTATATCAATATCATCCTCCCAATTTTGTGCATAATCTAAAAACTTTTCTTGATAAGAACCTATTTCGTTGTCTATGATCTTGTCTTTATAATTATATGACATATATATTAATATATATATATATATTTTTAAATTAATTATATATTCTTTATATATAAATATAATGTTCTTTAAATACCTTTTTTATATTACTAATTTTTATCTTTTAAATAATCTTTTTTATATATTTTTAGAAAAAAGATATATTTCTATATACAATAGAGATCGATTAAGATATATAACTAAAAATATAGTAAAATCTATAATTTTATTTATAATATTTTTTTATTCAATAATTGTAAATAAATGGTCTAATGAAAATATTTATAATTATGGAATTATTTATGCTAGTCATGATATTCTATCATTAATAATGTATAATGATATATTATCTAAAACTACTAAATTACATCATTTAGCTGTTTTAGTTTTATCGATATTAAATTTATATAATACTTATGAAATATATAATGTTTGGCATGGTTTAGTATTATATTGTTTATTAAGTGCTTTTTATATTAATTTTTTCCTTGGAGCAAGATTTTTATTTAATAGAAATTTATCTAGTATTATTTCTAAAAAACTTTTTTTTTATTACTTAATTACTTGTATAATTAATTGGTTGTATCAAATTTATAATATTTATTATTTTTTTAATATTTATTATCTTTCACTTATATTATTTATTGTATATGATGATATTGTTTTACTTAGATTTTTATATACTTACTAAATTGCAAATTTTTCTGTATACTCTTTCGCTTTTAAATTAAACTGATCTATATCATTTTTATGATAATCACCCGCATCCAAATTTAACGGATCATTCGAATTGGGACAATATAATAATGAACTCACTGATAATAAAGTTTTTCCTAATGTCAATGCTGGACTCCACTGATCTTTTAATATATCTAAACAAATTGCACCCGCTAAACTTACATTAGGATGATATACTTTTGTTATAAATGTTACTTGAGGAGGCACAAAAGGATAGTTTTTCGGAAACTTAACATTTAACTTAAAAGTACCATTCTCATATGGCGAATCACTTGGACCTTTTATTAATAAATAAATATCATAAATATTACTCTCATCATAATCTACTAAATTAATATCCTTATACTCATTCGATAAAATCTCTTTAATCTCTTTCAAAATTCTTTTCTTAGATATCATTTATAATAAATTATAAACTTATTCTTAAATAAAATTGAATTAATTATATTTATAACATTAATCTATATATAATATATAAAAAATGAATTCATTAAAAATAATATTTGAAAATTATAAATTATTTAATAAAGATCCTGTTGATGGAGTATCTATCGATTTTAATGATGAAAATCCATTTGAATGGAATTTAATTATCATAGGCCCAAAAGATTCACCTTATGAAGGAGGATGTTTTAAAGCTAAGATTCTTTTTCCTAAAAATTTCCCTCACAGCCCACCTGATTTTATATTTATCTCCAAAATATTCCACCCTAATATTTACGAAAATGGAAAAGTTTGTATATCTATATTACACGAAGGTGAAGATAGATTTGGTTATGAAAGTGCTGATGAACGATGGAGACCAGTTCATACTGTTAATAGTATTTTATTAAGTATTATTTCATTATTACATGATCCTAATGATGAATCACCCGCTAATATTCAATCCGCTAAAGTATGGAGAGAAGATAAAAAAGAATTTCAAAAAATTGTTAATCAATGTACTAAAGAATCCTTAGAATAAATATATTTAAGAACATATCTATTATAAATAATAAATGGAACATCAATTAGATATTGAAATTATAAAAAACTTTTTTAAAGATAGGAGCGTTACAGTTCCTGATATATCAAGAAAAGAAAAAATAAAATTAAAATTTTTAGAGACAGAAAATTCTAAAAATTTTAAATATTTTAATGAATTATTTAAGGATAATATTGATAGAGTAGGTATTAATAATTATGAAGAATCATTTTTATTTTCTATATTATATATTTTTGATGATAAATTTATTTTATTTGATGATAATTATAGAAACAGTTTAATTAAGTCTTTTAAATTTAAGTTTATGGATGATTTAGTTGCAAAAAAAATTAATTTACCAAAAGAATTTAAAATGAAAAGATTAAAATTAATTACTAAATATAGAAATAATACATTAGATTTTAATGATTTTATTTATATTATTGCTTCTTTTTTAGAAGTTAATATTTTTATATTTTGTTATGATACTAATAAAATAACTGTTTTTTATAATAATAATAAATTAAATTTATATAAAAACAATATATTTTTGAATAAGATAAATAATATTTATTATCCATTAAATTATGCAAATGATAATGGTAAATTTTTTAAATATAATTCTTCTATTATATCTTCTGTAATAAACTCTGATAGATTAGTTGCTCATAAGAAAATTTTAGAAATAGCAATTAATAATGATGAATTATTAGATAAATATAAAAATAAAGATTTACAAAATATAATTATAGATATAAATGATGACTCTGATTGTAGTGACAATGAATTTACAGAAAACTCATTTAATTCTGAAATTAATTACAATGAATTATCAGAAGATTTAAAATTTATTAATAATAAATACACAAAATCTGAAAGTACAAACGAATACACAATTGATAGTGATATTAGTTTAGATATTAATATTGAATTTAATGATATAGAATATGATATTAAAAAAATTAAAGATTATTCTAAATCAAAATTGAAGTCATTAAAAAAAGACGAAATAATTGAATATCTCAGTGTTTTAAATTACGATAAACAAAGTTTAAAGAAGAAAACAAAACCTTTATTATTAGAAGATTTAACAAAAGAAATTGAAAAATTAATTTAAAATTCAAAATGGACGTGGTAATCCAAGTAATACAAATACTTTAAACCCTTGGAAATTTAAAATGGAACAAAAAATAATTATATAATATAACTATAATTATGAAACATAAAACAGAAGATTATAAAATTAGTGCTGTTAAATATTATATTAATAATGAAGTTAGTATGGATAAAGTGTGTGAAATTTTTGAATGTAGAAAACCTAAAAATTATAAAGAATAATATACTTAAAAATTATTTAATAATTATTTTTAAGTATATAATGCGGTTAAAAGAAGAATTATACAAAAAAGAACAAGATGAAATTTTACAAAAAATTATAAATATTATTGATTTAGATAAAGAAAATAGCATTACTTTATATGAATTAGATAGTAACACTGAAAAACAAAATAAAATAATAGACTTAATACCTGATATCAGAAAATATTTTAGTTATGCTTGTATGAAAGGAGTAAGAAATCCAGAACAATGTAAAAGACCTTATTTATCTATTATCAAACATATTACAAAAAAAGAATACAATATTTATAATTCTGATTGTAGAATTAATGATGATAATCAAATTAGAACAACCAAATATATTTTTATTAAAAAAACTACTTAGAGAATTATTTTATATAATTATTAATATAAATGCGGAAAAAAATCAAAAATGAAATATTTAGTGATAATATAGAAATGAATATTAAAGAAGAACTACCTGATGATTTTTTCAAATGTGTAAAAGTTTCATTAAAACATGTTCTTAAACATTATGAAATTAATCAAACTAAAATTAATGAAACTGTGGTTAAAGCGAATAAAATAGTCATTCATACTTTGCAGTTTATGAAACTTTATTTATTAGATTTTTACAACAATCATAGTTCATTACCAAAAATAGATAAAGAGTTTATTAATTGCTGTATGAAAATATTATGTAATGAAAAAGCAACTGGACGACCACCTAAAAAAGAGATTAAAGAATTAAAAGATAAACTAAAATTGTTTTATAATGAACATTATAAACCTTTGTGTCAAGATGAAGAGTTAGATTATACCTATATGAACACAATCTTGGACTACTTAACTATTGATATATTAACTATGTATGAAAACAATATTAAACAGCATTATATTGATTATGTAGAACGATATGTGAATGTAGTATGGAAACAAAAATTTATGACAAACCAAATAAGAAAAGTAAAGAAAACTAAAAAAGATAGAGAAGCAGGTGTAAGAAACTTAAATACACAATTAAGAAAAATTAAAAATGATTTATTAAACATAGAAAACAATGAATATAAATCAAAATCTTTTTATCATCAGTGGATTAAAGAAAATCATAAATTAGTAATTCCTAATAAAAAAAATTTCAAGAAAGATAATTTATATTATGACTTACAATGTAATCCTCAAGATTATCTAAGTTGTATGATTTATATAATGAAATATGTAGAAGAACAAGGATTTACTACTATTAATCCTTTTCCATTACGTAATGATATTATACCTAAGCATATTAGAATAGATACTACTACATTAGTTCATCTTTTAATGTCAAAAGAACAAGGAAATAAAACAGACTATTTATTTAATGGAAATCTAAAAAGATTTGAAGATAAAATCTGGAATTTCTTTTTTAGAACAGAAAGACAATGTTTTAAGAAAAACTGGTATTCTTTCCATCATATGATAGAAACGGATGGTGTAAGTTGTTCTATTTTGTTATTACGAAAAGATAAAGTTGGAAAAAAAGTAATAATAAATAAAAATCCAAATAGAGAACAATATATAGATGAACTGAAAGATTATTCTAAACTTCAAGATAAAAATATAGTTGCTATTGATCCAGGAAAGTGTGATTTATTATTTTGTGTTGATAGTAGTGATGCAGAAGCAAATCAATACAGATATAGCCAAGATAGAAGAAGAAAAGAAACTAAAAGTAAAAAATATGGAAAAATATTATTAGAACATAAAAAAACAAAAATAGGTGATAAAACGATTATTGAATATGAAACTGAATTATCAAAATACAACAGAAAAACATTAAGAATTGAAGAGTTTAAAAAATATTGTAAAAAGAAAAATGAAATGAACTATCATCTATGTAAGTTTTATCAAAAAGAACTTTATAGGAAATTAAAATTAAATGGATATTGGAACAGATTAAAAAGTGAACAAAAACTTATTAATCAATTCAAAAAGATATTTGGAAAACCAGAAGAAACAATAGTCTATTTTGGTGATTATGAACAAAGAAAACATATGAAATATAAGGAGGCAATAAAAGGAAAAGGTATGAGAACCTTGTTTAAGAAAAATGGTTATAAAACATACTTAGTAGATGAATTTAGAACGAGTTGTAAATGTTCTAAATGTTATGGTGGTAGTTGTGAAAAGTTTATGATTCGAGAAAATCCTAAACCATATAAAAACAATCTTAGACTCGTCCATGGGTTGATTAGCTGTAAGAGCTGTTCTAATGTGTGGAATAGAGATTGTAATGGAGCAAAAAATATCTATAAAATAGCATACAATTCTATTAATAGTATGGATAGACCAAGTTATTTATGTAGGAATTTATCAGATGTATTACACGATACATCAAACCCACAATTTACACGGCTTGAAACAGTCAAACCTTGTTAATTTATTTTGGATCATTTTGTTCCATTTTAAATTTCCAAGGGTGTAAAACTAAATATAATTATCAAATATAGATGACCAATAACATTTTATTATAATAAAATAATACATAAATGATGATGAAAATGATAGTGTTGAAAGTAAACTAAGATTACATTTATCAATATCAATGATTAAATTTTATTCAAAGAACAATACTACAGCAGGTGCTTGCAGTATTTAATTTTTTTAAATATAATTAATTATATTTAAAAAATTATTTATATTTTATTTTATGGATATAAATAAAATTGTTTTAATAAAATCTTATTCAGATCAAATTAGAAAGTTTAGAAGTTTAAACAAGTATAAAAATCTATCTGAAGAAAGATTTTCTCAAGAAATGGAATCGCTATTTCCTGAGTTTGTTAAAGAAAATAAACCAATATTTGATTTATTAATTTCAAATAAAGATCTTGAATTTCTAGATTTAATGTTTTATAAATTAAAAGAAATTGATAATGAATATAAATTAAGAGAAAATGAAAAAAATGATATCAAAGAAACTATTGAAGATATTAGAAACTTTGTTTTAGCAAACGAATCTTTAGAAGAAAAAGAACTAAAAGAACAAGTAAAAAATTATAATGAATCATTTTATGATAAATATCCAGTTATTATTAATAGGTTAGTTGAAAAAGAAACTAGAAATTTAAATGTAGATCAGTTATTCTTAGATGAAGTAAAATTTAAACACGAAACACAAATAGGTGATGTTTTAGCTAATAAGTATATTAAACCTAAGGTTAATAATTAATACATTAAAATCCTGA
>Ga0163109_10000066_pt1 | contig 83816 bp, 56 predicted proteins | sample CRUFie1St13metaG_FD_108704 | JGI IMG/M metagenome (GOLD analysis project Ga0163109, IMG submission 108704) | Marine microbial communities from the Costa Rica Dome - CRUD Field 142mm St13 metaG | ecosystem: Environmental > Aquatic > Marine > Oceanic > Photic zone | place: Costa Rica: the Eastern...
CGAGCGGCGAGCAACGTTTCTAAAAAGAACTGTTTGTCCTCGTCCCGCGCGTTTCGGTCTCCCCTTTTGGGATTCTGGGCTAAAAGGTCAAATGGAGCTCGTATCGATTTGCGAGGAAAAGTGTCATTATCCATTCCTATCAGGCAAATCACTTTAGCTGGAATGCTTCGCATAGGCTTGAGCGAGCAGAACGTGACCCTTCCGCTCAAATAGCCGCTGACCGGGGCGGTGCTTTCTAGGGCTTTGATCGTGCAAGACAAAGCCTCTCGACCATTCGCGAACACTCCTGATTGCTCGGGAAGCACCTTTTGGAGAGACTCTATCGAAGCCTGGAATCGATTAAGTTCGATTTCGTCCGCTGGTTTGAGTCGATCAAGTGTAAGGCAAAGCCGCTGATTCCAGTAGCCAATGGTTTCGATGCGATCAGCGTCTTTACTAATGCCTTGAAGGAAGTCGAGAAACTCGAGGAAGCGTCCGGCAAGTTCGGCGCTTTCGCCTTCAATTTCAGTAAATGGGGAGTGATTTCCCTTTATCAGTAACCCACTGTCTCGAAAAGCGATTCCGGCAGCTAAGCGAGTTCGAAACTCAGACCAAGTATTTCGGTTTGTGGGGAACGCATTAAAGGTAGAACGGTGTGAAGCATCCCATCCCCAAACCACTCCCGTTTCGCGTATCCAGTACTCAATGCGTTCGGAATCCGATTCTGAGAAATGGAACGCTTCCAAAGTTACCGGATGTTTCAATAGCTCGATTACTTCAAGTGCCGTAACTCGTTTATTAGAAAGTTCCAAGTACTCGATCGCTCCTGAAATGAATACGGATTCCTGTGGTCCTGATTGGTCGGCTATGGAGAAAGGGATAGCCGTACTGGCGTCTTCTTGGGCTGAGAATACTGACTCGATATGGCCGACATATTCCTGAATTTCGGGGGCCATAACGAGGACGTCCGACGCTTGTGCGTGTGGATGGTTTGAGAAATAGTCGACGAGATAGTCCCAGAGAGACTCGACCTCCCTCCTCGCCCCAGCAGATCGGTGGATTTGGATAGTACTGTCGTAACTGGGAAAACTGTACTGAGTTTCTCCCTCGGAGGAACGATTCTCTAGGAAAAACAGATCGGATTGGAGGCAACCCAATTGAGTGCTTATATTAGGTTCTCTGAAGGCGCTGTCATCATGAATGGGGTCCTTATCGAGAGCGAGGTCGAGAAAATCCTGGCCCTGTTTTCCAAAAGAAGGGAGTAGGGGATTGCCTAGGTCGTAGGTGGCGTCATCAATATCGAAGTCTGGAATTTGATCGGTTGGGGTCCTGCGTTGGGAGGCCCGAGCGATTTGCTTGGTAGACCTCAAGTCAGCCCAATACATCTCTGAAGGCTGAAGGAGATAAAGGTGGACGGGACGGAATCGCGAGACGACGTCCAGAATGTCTAGATGTAAGGGCGGGAGGGACGAGACTCCGAAGACGGATATGCGAGAAGGCCAGCGGGCGCTATCTGGTCTTATATGGGTTGGATTGGTGGCCTTTAGTTGCTGCCAAATTCGGGCAATGTGCTGGGGGCGTCCCGTATTGGGAAACGCTCGTTTGCATAGTCGTCGCCAAATTTCCGCCTGCCAATCATTGGAGTCCCCTCCTGATTCCCAATCGGTGATCGATTCGGGACGGTAGAGCAAGTATTGGTCGTAAAGCCAAGCGAGACGGCTGGCAAGCTGTAGACGGCGTGCGGAACTTGGTTCGCAATATCGATTGAGAAGAGCGAATTCGGGGCGATCCTCAAGGTTGTCGAGAATGTCGAATAACTCCCATCGAGCACTGTTCTCATCTAAAATACCTGTCTTAGGATGGGTGGACGCAAAACCCGCGAATATTCTCTGGAAAAATTTCCCCTGGAAGGGGAATTCCCAGCCAAAGGATACACCGAGGGAATGGGCAATTCGGAACCGGAGCCAGCGGGCCATACCGGGGTTCAGAGTCATGACTGTTTCTTGTTCCAGTAGACCATGTAATGGGTCCTCGCGTGACACTTCGACGAGTCGTTCAGCGAGCGATTCGATTCGATTGGAAGTGTGCAGGTAAAGCTTTTTAGCTCTCATGAGTTTTTGAAGATGAGAGGGCAGGATCGCGAGCTTGGCAATTAGGAATGAGAAGAGAATAGCTAATGTTGCGGACATACATTGGCTTCAAGTGTCTGGGCAGGCAGAAGATCCATCATTTGAACCACTGTAGTAAATGGTCTTTGTAGATGCTGATCTTGAAAAACGATAAGTATTTGAAGGCTCGGATGGCAGCTACGAAATGCTTATTTTCCCCTAGGGTGAATTCCTTTACGCCGTTGCGATGTTTGATGACGATCTAGTGACCTTTTCACGGAACATTGGTACGGGTAGTTTAGCGTTCATTGGACGATTCGAGGATGGGGAAACCGTGGTAGATGGCTTGGACGGCAATCGTTCAATTTCTATTTAACCTGATAGGCTCGACCTCTACGTGGCTGGATAGGCCAAAAATGCGGTTTCTTTTTTAGCCGGTTTACCGCTAAATGCGTGGCAAAGCTTTTAGATAAATTAAAGCCAGGACAATAATGTAACTATCAAAAGGATACGAAGTATCATATAACAGTGACCCCGGATGAAGAAAGTATATATCAAAGACTACCCAATTGACGTGCGAATCCGATGCTCAAATTGCAACAAGGTTCTGGATTCCTAGCGAAAAATGACGATTCGGGAGAAAATAGCTTAATTAAAAAACTACGAGTATTTTCCAGACGTTGGCCCGGTTTCACTGGCCTCAGGCAGCCCAGAATGCGGTCATGCTCGTTTCACTGGGACAAGGGTTTTACACTGTTACTCTCAATGAGGAAGTAGGCTGTACCGGTTTAGCGGTTCCTAGGATATACGTGATAAATTTGGTACCATATTGGACTGGGGTAAGGGAGGCCTCAGCCGCTAGGCCTGGGTGGCAACACTCTTTGAGCGAGGTTTTTTTAGACTGGAATCTGCCGACCGACGATCGACAAAGAATCTTATTTTAGCTCTGTTTTTCCCAGACAGTGACTTGGACGATATTGTGATCGTAAGACCGTCTGTGCTTTCGCAGTACTTGCTGAATGTCGAATGGCTTATCGATTTGTTTAAAATGAGGGGAGAGGATCGATTGCAGGCTGTCGAGGGTTGTGGTGTTTTCACCATTAACCTTGAAGCCGCCTAGCCATTGGTCTCTATCTGTCCGTTCGTTCTTCCAGTCGTAATTAGAAGCGATAATCAAGATGCCGCCGGCATTGAGACGATTATGGACTGAATCAAGAAACTTTTTCGGGTTGTATGCCTTCTCTAAAGAAGTATCCACTAAAATGAGGTCGTAACCAGAAAACAGATTTTTCATGTTGGAAATATCCGCTTGCATAAATTCAACATTTTCTCGTGAACGATCAAGGCCGAGTTCCTGAAGGTTTTTCTGATGGAAAGAGACGATTTCGCCTTCTTCGGGAAGCGTATATTGGGTGTACCCCTTTTCCTTGAGGTCGACGCCTATTCTTATCATGCGAGCGGAGAAGTCGGTTGCGGTAACGCTCTCGAATTCGACGCCAAGTTCAAAAGCCGTTCGACCTGTTTTGCAACCGATGTTTAGAGCCCTTTTCTTTTTGCGTCCCTGAACGTGATTGAGAGCGACCTGGGCCAGTTTTTCAGGATAGTTCTCAACGTTGAAATATTCAGAGCCGTAATGAAGCTCGCAGAAGTGGATAACCTCAGGATCCGTTTCGTAACTGTCGTCCGGAGTTTCCACCGGTGTATCCGATAAAATGTAGCGAAAGCCCGCATGTTGATAGAAATGGCGTCGGAAGGCGTAGCGTGAGTCTCGGATAATTTCGTTGCCCGTCGATATCCACGAACCTCCTTTTATCAGGTTGTGTTTCGTATCAAATGTTGGGGTGGAGAAGTCGTCATAGAGAGGGTGGACCTCGAATCCTGGAAAACCGCGGATGGGGGTTTCGGTATGCTGCCAAACGTTGCCAAGGACATCGTAAAAGCCTTTGCCGAATGAGTAGCGGTCCACAGGAACCGACGATGCGGCGTCCTCCAAGTTGAGGTTGCCAGGTGCTTTTTCCCATTCTGGGGCATCTGGAGTTTCCGTGTAGTCGAGAATACGGTACCACTCTTCCTCTGTTGGAAGCCGAATAGGCTCGCCGGTTGTCGAAGTCTTCCAATTACAGAACGCTTTCGCCTCAAGGTAGTTAGTTTCGGCGGGCCAGGACCATGGCATTTCTATTTCTTCGAGCATGGCCCGAAAACGATATGAGCCGTTTGCCTGTGGCACCCAGAACAATGGACAGGTCGGCTCCTTAAACTGGACCCAACTCCAGCCCTCGGGAGTCCAGTAATCCTCATTTTGGTAGCCGCCGGCTTCGACGAACTCTAAAAATTCTTGGTTGGAAACGAGGAACTTTGACGCTTTGAAGTCACCAATCTGGGCAGTGAATTGCCCATACTCGTTATCCCATCCATATAAACTGTCATCTTTAGACTTTCCAAGTTTAACTACCCCTCCAGAAACGGTTAGTAATTCATTTTGAGGTGCCAAGCCCTCGATTTCGTCGCAAATTTGCCAGGCAGCATTCGTCGCATCGAGCAATTCAGTCGGAAGCTGGCGGATGAGCACCGAACTGGTTTCGAGGTGAATGCGCTCATGCTCAATCCCCATCATAATGACCCAGTATAGGCTGTCCCAGTCCACAGGGAGGGTTAGGGGAGTTTCGTCAATCAGCTTGTCGATGACCGTGCGAATTTGATTTCGGTATTCGCTCACCTCTTCGACCGCTGGCCAATCATAGTGAGCCTCGTTCAAGTCGTCCCACGACATTTCATCGACTCCAATTGCGAAAGTGGACTCGAACTTTGGATTGACTCGCTGGGTGAGAAATTTGCCAAGAAGTAGCTTGTTCAGGAAAAAGGTCGCTGTGTGACCGTAGTAAAAAATCAAGGGATGTCGTAAGGGGTCTGCACGACGGTAGAATGCCTCGTCGCTAGCCAATGTTTGGAAAAGAATTTCGTAGGCGTCGTAGGTTTCATGGAAGTACTGCCGAATTTCTTCCCGCTTCGCTTCTGGGTCTCCCCCGTTGAGAAGAACGGTTAAGGGTTTGCGAAGTTCGTTGGTAGTCATGTTTGACATTGGTAGTTAGTGTTTGTTGAGTTCAGTGGGTGCCGTAAGGGTGTAGACCTTAATAAACGTAATCTAATTTTTGGAACTTCCGTGGCAACGAGAAATTCGCCGTTTCTGTGAAAGGGTATATTTTGGAAAGGATTTTTCGTACTTGTAACCGGAGGGCGTTGATTAGCGTTTGTGTAAGAAAGAGTAGATGGAAGCAGTTACGGATAGAAGTTTAGAACGAATGCGATCGGGATTGAAAACCTCTTTAGGCAATGATTTCTCGTTGGGTACTACCCTAATGGTGTGGGGTATCGTTTCCAGATCAGACAGTACGGGTAGAGATTGCTGCGGGAATGCGTCATGATGCTAGCGACATTAGCGGTAGATTTTGGAAAAACCCGTATTCTATCGGGTTCAAATAAAAGCGGCTGCGGTGAATCAGTTTCGCTCGCCAATTCGAAAAATGCATCCAAGCTACAATGCGATTATAAATCGGAGTTGGTGCACTTTATGCGTGATTACAGTGCTTCAGAAGATGAAGACCTTGTGAGGGCCTCGCTCGATGGTAACTTAAATGCTTTCGATGAGGTCGTTCGGCGTCACCAGTCAATGATCACTCGTTGTCTTTATCGGTTTTGTCCCTATCAGGCAGACTTGGAAGACCTCGTCCAGGAAACATTTGTTAAAGCCTTTCGTAAGCTGGAGTCATGGCAGGCGACGGCCCCCTTCGAGAATTGGCTTAGGAAGATAGCGTACAACACGGGCTACGACTACTTTCGGAAAAATTCGCGCAACCCTGCTTCAATATCGGTCAATCACTCTGAAGAAACCGATTACGTGTTGGAGACGCTTTCTGAGGGTATCGATCAGAGGCGTTCGTACGAAATGACGGAGCAAGCTCAGAAAGTCCTGGCCCTGCTGAATAGCGAGGAGCGTCTTCTCATGACGCTTCAGTACCTCGAAGAGTTACCTTTGGCGGAAATCGCCGCCCAAATGGGCTGGGGTTTGTCGAAAACTAAGGTGAAGAGCTTCCGCGCCCGAAAGAAACTAAAAAAATTATTGATAAATAATGGAATCGCACAGGAAACAAACCAGTCCCACTTGGGATGAAATAATAAAGAGGAGTCGCGAGGAAATTCATCCGGAAATAGATGTGCGTCCACATGTTCGGGCACGCGTTGAGGGTGAGCTGAGTTTACCGGCAAAGACTCTTACGGGTTCTGCCGCCGGTATGCTGGACGGCGTTATTGAACTGTTTTCGAAACCGTTTGCCCGCATTTCTTTGGGAGCCTGCCTCGGGCTCTCCGCTACGTTGGCAATTACGACTACATCCACGGTTGAGTTCACGGAGCTCACAGAAAATGAAATAGAAGTTGTGGAAAATTTCGATGAGGCACTGGCTAGAGTAGACTGGACGGAGTATCTATGAGCGAAAAAAGCAAATTTAGCGCATTGGTAATTCTGGCCGTCGTTTTTACGATCGGTGGTTTGTTTGGCGTCGGCGGTACTGTCGCTTATTTAAAGCAGACCCGTGGGAATCGAGGCGATCGTTCAGCCCACATCGAACGTTCACCTCGCGACATTTACCGTGTTCAAGTGGACCGCATGATGGAACGCATGGAAAAGTCGCTCTCGTTGACTGAGATCCAAGTGCCTCTGGTCCGAGCAGAGGTCACGAAATTCGGGGATGTAATGCTCGAGGTCCACGAATCAATGCGTCAGCGCTTCCATGGTTTGATTGAGGAGCGATCCCACGCGATCGAAAGGCATTTGAACGAGGAACAAATAGCAGCTTTCCGCGAAGATCGGAAAAAGCATCGAGACCGAGAGAAGGCCATTCGAGAGTGGAGAAAAAACGGAGGTAAGGATGGAGCAATGCTTGATTGGATATGGAAGCCGGGTTCAAGTTCTAGTGCCAGCAGGGAACGGACCTGTCGAGAAGACACCTGTTAGCAGATTGCCAAAATATTGCACTGAATACGAGTCGATGGTCTTCTCTTGAACGTTAGCTATCCGTTTTCGTCGATTGTAGGGATTGCGTTGTCGGTCTTCAAGATTGTAACCGGGAGCTTCGTTTTGATTGTAACATTTTGCCCTTTTTGGAACTTGGCGCTGACGGCTTCGCACGCTTCGCCAATACTCTTGACCGGATACTTTCGGCCCTTTTTCGATATATTGTACTCATAAGCACTACGCTTTATACGCTCGATGGCCGTACCCGGATTGTCGTCCTCGGGAATTTGCACGACCCATCCCACGTAGTCCTCGTCGGGAACAGTTCCTCTTGGATCGCTCAAGACGATTATAAACTGCTTTTTAATCACCGGTTCGCGCTGGGCCTTTTCCTCGTCCGCCAAGACTTGGGCCATGTGCGTAATGTCGTTCATCACTTTGGATATCGTTTCCTGATCCAGATCGTTGCTTTTTAGAGCTTCAGCGATGACTTCTATAGGAATCTTAGACATAGAGAAAAATCTGATAAACAGGCTGGTAATTTTGCCTGAGCGAATGTGATATGGTGCTTACCCAGTAAGTTCTCGGCGATTCAAATTTCATGCAAGAAGATATTTTCGACATCGTAGATGAATTCGATAACGTGATCGGTCAGCGACCGAGAAGTAAAGTCCACACTGCTGGGTTACGACACCGTGCAGTACATATACTCATTTTTAATGACGAGAACGAAGTCTTCTTGCAAAAGCGTTCTGCCAATAAGGATACTTGGCCAGGGGCTTGGGATGGGTCGTGCACGGGACATGTGGATACAGGTGAAGCGTATCGGGAAGCGGCTTACCGAGAACTCATGGAAGAACTTGGATGGCAGCCCAACAACGAACTGGAGTTTCTTTTCAAGCTGCATCCCTGCGAAGAAACCGGTCAGGAGTTTATCGAGGTGTATCAGGTGAAAGGCAGTGGTCCCTTCCGACTAAATATGGAGGAAATTGAGGTCGGTGAATGGGTGGACTTGAATAATCTGATCAAGAGGGTCGGGTCAACTCCCCAGCGGTTTACCAGTTCCTTTCGCCTCGTTCTCAAACGATTGCGGGCGTTGGCTTTGATCAGGGTTTAAACGGGTGACTAGCCGCTCAGTAATTCTGATGGTGTTCGCCCATCGATGGTATCTGCGGTCGCTTTTGAAAACACTCTGGCCGCTTTTAAGCTGAGGTGGCAATTGTGGGCAAATGGTGTTGAGTGCGATGTCCATTTAGCAACTGACGTTCAAGTGGTCTTTATACACGATGAAGATTCGAAAAGGGTTTCAGAATAAAACCGAGTCGTCGCTACTACAGTCTGGATGATCTGGGGGCTTGGATATCAGTTGATGGAAAGGCAAGAAATGAGCAGGCGAGCCTATTCCGCTGCTCGATGAGGAAGCGGTGCAAGCAAACCTGTTCTCATTGATTTGGGTTGTTGAAATCAAGTGCGGACCGGAAATTGTGGAGCCACTTCTCGATGCGATAGATGCGGGCGGTCATGATTGGAGATGTGTCATCGTAATCTCTTTAATTCAAGAGTCTTTGACTGAATTGAAGGCACAAAGGCCCAGTGTTGACGCCTACTGGCTGTCGTATCTAAAAGAACAGCCCGATGGCAGTTTCAGGCCTTCGATTGTGGAGATTATTGTAGCTATAGAATCGCTTCAGCTAGAAGGGTTGGCGGCCAATCGAGAAGAGGCGTTTCTGCTGAACTGGTTTAAGCTTTAAAGGATGGGGTGTGGAACTAAATGTCTGGACTGTAGACGTACCCAAAGAGGTACGCCGCATGCGAGACGTTAGAGTAAATTCAGTGTCGACGAACAATCCCGGATTAATCCTGAAGGATCTATGAATAATTTTGGCGATGGCTTGTTTGCGACCCTTTGGATTTTTGGAGGAAGGGCAACGCGTAGCGGAATGCCTGCTAGCTGTATCCTTCCATTTTGGGACGCCCAGAGGCCGATGACCCACCTATTAACTACAGCTATCGTTCCTTTCACTGCGTTTCGCCGACAAGCTCATGGTCCTTCAGGCTAGAGCTGTCACTTCAAAAAGGCGACTCTCAATTAGGTAGACAGTGCAGGGTTGTCGCACCCTCGTATTGCCTCAGCTCTCATTGGAGAGGCAGTACAGATGGGTGTGGCTTCGGATGAACATTTGATCGCCAACGATAACAGGTGAGGCATCGATGGGGTCGTCGAGCGAGTTTACGGAAACAATTTCAAATGTATCCGAATCCTTGATAACCACCGTGGTACCCTCTTTTCCTGCGATATAGATATGTCCGTTTGCAGCAATGGGCGAGGCGTACACGCCACGTATGCCTTCCAGCGACTCGTCTTGGTACAGCACCTCGCCTGTTGAGGCGTTAAAGCAGGTGAAGTAGGCATCATTGCCCTTGTTCATGTAAAGACGGTTCTTCGACAGTACGGGCGAGGCGACATAAGGTGCACTGTGAGCGGCGCTCCAAATAATATTGTCCGTTCCTGAAATGTCTCCTTTGGAGGACAGCTTTATCGCCTGGACAGCTCGGCCTTGGTATCCGCTGGCTACGTACACGATGCCCTCACCAATTACGGGAGTGGGAATGACGTTACTGGTGAGCCCGCTAGCTTCCCAGATGATATCTCCATTTTCAGGATTGTAGGCCCGTGTTTTATTCGATCCCGCAATGATAGCCTGTTGAGTGCCATCGACCTCGACGATCACGGGAGTGGTCCAGGACGTTCGCTCGTCTCTCTCTTTCCGCCATACCTCTTCGCCTGTGCCCTTGTCGAGAGCGACGATGTAAGACTGGTCCTCTTGGTCCCATGTAATGAGAAGGTGGTTCCCCGCGAGTGCCGGCTGAACTGCTTCTCCGAATCCCCCTCTAGATCGGATGTCTCCTAGATCAGTTTCCCATACTTTAACACCGTCAAGGCTATAGCAGTAGATACCTCTTGAGCCGAAGGAAACCCAAAGATGCTCGCCGTTGGTAACGGGAGAGGCGGAAGCAAATCCGTTAGTCACGTGATGGCCCTCATGAGGGATTTGAGAACTAGCCGTTCTGCTCCACCGTAATTCTCCGGAATGGCGATCAATGGCCATTACATTGAACTCATGCTCCTGTTGAGGCGTAGGGTGACCGCCTCCACGTGGTCCGCCACGATTGGGTCTCCCACCCCTGGCACGGCGTTCAGTTTGACCTCTTCCGCTACCGCCAAAACTGGCTCGCATGGCCTTGCGCTCTCCATCATTGAGTTGGCCGTCCCCGTCCTTATCAAATCGTTTCAAGATTTCCTCTCGATTGAATCCGCCTCCGCCACCGGGTCCACGCTGACCGGGTCCTCCCGCGGGTGGCTGATCGCTGTTGACTTGCGCGGGAGTAGGAGAGGTCGCCTCTCGTTTGGAAATTGCAGTGACGAGGAAGATCTGGTTCTTCCAAATCACAGGTGTCGCCAGGCCGGATCCCGGAATTTTAGTTTTCCACTTCACATTTTCGGTTTCGCTCCAATTGATCGGTGGTTTGGCCCCCTCAACCACTCCGTTTAGAGAAGTTCCTCGCCAATTGGGCCAAGAGTCATTGGCGGCTGCAAAAGAAGTCGTCACAAAAGCAAGTGTGGAAACGAGTGTGGTGATAGATCTCTGGGTAGATAGTCGGGGAAGTGTGTTCATGTTGGATCGTAAATTGAGCGTTTGAGAGGAGAACGTAGGAAAAGTGGTCCTAGTTTCAAAGAAATCTACTTTCGCTCCGTTCGGTTCTCTCTGGAATGGATCAAGGTAGCGGTTTTTGAAACAACCGGCTTAGAATGCATCCGTAGTGAGCTACATGACTAGAATAAAGAAGTACATTAAAAATTGGAGACACTCGCGCCATATTTTCGAAAACATTACCTTAATTATGAATTTCCCCCAATAGACCTCCTCCATCGCTCAGCCGATTTACTAGCTTTCGCTCTGCTCCTTTTTGTTAAGGCTGAGGATCGTGCCAATATTATCTTAATGATGGTGGATGATCTCGGTTACGCCGATTTCGGTTGCTATGCGAGTGAGATTGAGACGCCACACATAGATTTTTTGACAAATCAGGGTCTTCGATTCTCCCAATTTTATAATACCGCTAAATGCTACTCGTCGCGAATCTGTTTGTTGACTGGTCTCTACACCTACCAAGCTAGAAAGCAGACATTGGATCGCTCGGTCACTGTAGCCGAGGTGCTTTGTGATTCGAGATACGCTACATCGATGACCAGCAAATGGCACTTGAACGACCAGGAGACTAACCACGGATTCTAGCAATATTTCAGTCACTTGTTGGGCGAGACGGACTTCCTAAAGGAGATGACACCTTTCGGATAAACGGGAAGGTTTGGAACGACCTCGACGATGACTTTTACATGACGGATCCGAATATCGATTACGCAATAGAGTACATCAACAACTCAGTTTGAATGGGAAACCGTTTTTCCACTACATCGTGTTCACCGCTCCCTATTATCTGCTGTAGGCACCTAAGAAGGATATTAAAAAGTATCTCGGTCGCTACGATACGGGTTGGGAGGTCCTCCGAGAGGAGCGTTTCGAAAAACAGAAAGGGTTGGAGATGTTCCCTAAGGAGATGCAGCCATCCGAACTACTTCATAACATCAAATCTTGGGATTAACTCGGCGGAAAGGAGCGAGAAATGGAAAGCTTTGGCATGGCTGCTTTTACCGCTATGGTCGTTCGCGGCAGAAGGCCGCTCCGTAGATTAAATTGTAAAAATGAGAGAAAAGACTATTCTCACAACGCAAATACTCGATCCATCTGGGCGGAGATTTTCTTTAATTCGGAAAGGGCACCGCCTTTAACCTCTGCTGCGACCCAGCCATGGTAGTTGATTTCTAATAGTGCTTTGCGCACGTCTTCGAAGTCTATGTCGCCTTCGCCGATTTGCATGAATTTACCCTCTGCTCGCGAGAATCCTTTTACATCCAGTTTGATGATACGCTTCCCCAAAGTCCGTATCCAATCTCCCGTGGAACCGTATTTCCAATGGTTACCAATGTCGAACTGCATACCTACCCAAGGGGATTGAAATTCGTCTACATATTTAGCAAATGCATCGGCTGTTTGTTTGGAGTCTCCGTCATGATTGTAGAGGAATTGATTCCAGACATTCTCAATCACAATGGATACGCCTAATTCTGAAGCGAGAGGAAGGGCCTTTTTGATGTTCTCGACGGATCTTGGCCAAATTTCTGACTCCGGTCCGTCCTCGCCTTTTCCGACAACGAGCAAAACGGTATGGCCTCCGACAGCATGTGTGTCGCGGATCGCTGTCTTCAAATCTTCCAAGGCTTGGGTGCGAACCGAAGCGTCGGGGCTGGAGTGGCGAATCTTCCAATGGGTACTGCAAACCGTGCCATCGACCGGTAGACCGCTTGCAGCGATCGCCGCACGAGTTTCTGCGACATCCATGCCAGGTGAGTTCATCTCAACGCCCACGAATCCGGCGGTTTTGGCTGCTCTAAACTTTTCCGTTAGCGACGCCTCTATGCGAATCATATTGATTTTGAGCGTCTTGTAGAGCCGCCCTTTCAGGCGATAGGAAGGGCCTGTTTTGGAAAAAGCATGTGGGTATAGCAATCCGTTGGCCCCGATGGCAACAGCCGATTTTACAAATTGGCGACGGTTGAAGCGGGTGTGTGGCATCATGAAGATAGAACGAATATATACACCTTTTGGCAACTATGAATATTCGTAGGGGAGGCGAGAGCGTTTTTCCTGATGGTCAGTTGTAAAAGTGGGATACTACGGTTCGGTCCGGTGTACCGTGCTAATAGGTGGAAAAAACTGATGAGGTTGCGGTACCAGAATGAGGAGCTAAATCCCAGACGATGAAAATTGGCGGATGATACAAAAGTGGTGCAGAATCCAATCAAACAACTGTTTTTCTCTGATTTGTGCGACTAAAATTTGGCAAGAGGTCCTCTGTTTCTAATCTTCTAAACTTAAAAGAATCTATTGCATACTCCATTTTATGAAAGACATCCGTTCTGAATGCCGTTCATGAGATGAATCGCCCGTGCATCGGATCGATCGTTGTTCTAGATTGAAAGAGACCGGCTGGGATCTTAAATCGAGCGAGTCGTGCTGCAGCACTTGGTTGCAGAGGGGAAATCGCCTAAAGAAACTTTAGTAATCGAAGTAATAACCAAGTAAGCCGAAATGATCACCTGGCAGCCAACTGTCGAGGGAACGATCCCGGCGACGTTGATTCATCGCTCCACTTTGAAGTTATTTTTGTGGTAGTGCTCAGTGTTCGCCCTCTGCCGCATACCGCGATTATCCAAAAAGTACGATTGGCTCAGGCGTCGAATCCCTTTCAATAAGGGTTTCGTAGAAAGTAAGCCTGTGTCATCCTAATTGAGAATCCGCTCTTTGCCACTTGTTCCGGGCCCGTGGTGACCACTACGGAAGCCGTCCGCCGCAGTTGGAAGTAATGAAACCCATGAAAACGGCGGCCCACTGGCCTACGAGCGGGTCTACACCGGCAGCGAAGGCGATACCCTCGGGTACGAGGGCGAGTGCGAGGGTGAGACCGGAGAGGATATTGTCCTTTGTATTACTATTTTTACTTCGGAAAAGATCGTACATAATAGTTTAATAATCAATGGTCTTTAGAAGTAAGGCCGTGGTACTTGTGGCAGTCGCGAAGGACGTAAACGGTCAATTAAGTAACCTTTTGGCTAAAATGGTTGGTCTCAATGGCTGGACATGAGTCCAAATTCCCGTATGGAAGAGATAGTATCTTCAGAACCCTATCGTTGCCGAGGGGCCGCAGGAACTTTCGGAACGAAATTTAATTCAACCCACAATCAAGATCATTATGGAATTCTCACGACGCAAATTCGTCCAAACGGCGGTAACTTCAGCCGCTGCCGCCGGCACACTGCTCTCCGGCACGGCAAGAGCCGCTGTATCAAAAAATAAAAAAGTTAAAGTCGCGGTCATTGGCTGCGGTGGGCGCTCGAATCGGGATATCCTGAATTTTATCAAGGCCTGCAAAATGCTTGGCCTAGAGGCAGAGTACGTGGCGATGGCGGACGCCTTCGAGGACAAGGCTTTCGAGCAAGCGGACAAGTACGAGGTTAGTCGGGACAGATGTGTCGTTGGTTGGGATGCCTACCAGAAGGTAGCGGAATCGGATGCGGAATTCGTCATGCTTATTACACCGCCTTCTTTTCGTCCACAGCATTTGGATACGCTAGTAGATGCAGGGAAGCATGTGCTAATGCAGAAGCCGGTGGCCGTTGACGCACCTGGCTGTCGCCGCGTGATCGCGGCAGGTGAAAGAGCGAGGAAAAAAGGTCTTGCTATTTTGGCGGGCACGCAACGTCGCCACACCATCGGTTATATGGAAAACGCGGCTAGGATTCGGAGTGGTGCCATAGGCGAAATACTTGGTGGAACGGTAAGCTGGAACGGTACGGTGCCCTGGATCTGGGAACGGCAAAAGGGGTGGAGCGATGCAGACTACCTCGCTCGCAACTGGCTCAATTGGTGGCAGATGTCTGGAGATCATATCGTAGAGCAGCATGTACACAACATCGATGTGGCCAATTGGTATCTCGGTCGGACGCCCCAATCTGCGATTGGTTTTGGTGGAAGGGCGCGCCGGGAGTCAGGCAACAATTACGATTTCTTCAGTCTCGACTTGGATTATGGAGATGGTGTTCACATCCACAGCCAATGTCGCCAAATTAGCGGGACCTATCCACGAGTGGGAGAATTCTTCAGGGGAACGGAAGGAGAGGTCCAAGGTGGCGGAAAGCTCGAGGGCAAGAATGTGTCGATTCCGGAATTCAATATTATGGATAAAGATGGTAACGTGCAGGAATTGATTACCTGGATACAAAGTGCTCGTAGCGGCAATCCGATCAACGAGGCCCGCCAAATCGCTGAATCAACAGCGACTGCAATCATGGGTCGTTACGCGGCCTACACGGGTAAGTACGTACGATTCCGGGATCTGATGGAGAATACCGAGTCGGAGTTCTACAATCTCAAAGCTAATTTGCAAGCAGAGGACTTTGATAAAGGAATGGTCGTGCTCCCGGAAGAAAATGTGGTTCCCGTTCCTGGGGACGGTGGCGAAATCCGCAGAAGAGTTTAATCTCTACTAAGAATAGTTTGAAAAGCGACGGTTAACGGATCGTCGTTTTTTTTCGGTGGTCGACTTGATTTCTCGTGAATACTCTGCTTCCCGGGATTCCGCAAGAGGAGAGACTAATTTGGTCTTGAGTGAGCACCTCCTTGCTTCCCGCTCAGGTATTACGTACATCCTCGGTGCAAAAGAATGGAGAGAGATTTCCGCTCGTGGCGGTACAAGGCTCATCGACTTTATGTGCGAATGATCCTTCAAGGTAGGCGGGCACGTGGTAAGACAGAGACTAGTATTTGCCAAATGCTTTATCCGAATCAAAAAGAACCACCGAATTAATTTTCGTGGATGATGTAACGGATCCAGCTAGCTGAATGTAACGGTCTGAAATACCGATCACATTGATGATGCTGTTGAATTGAGAACTAGCAGACCTGTCAGCGGTTTTTTGGAAAATAGAATGATGTTATAACATAGCGACACTGGCTTCGATTAGGTAAACTCGAGGGTCTTCATAATCGAGTTTTGCTTTGGTTTCGAAGGCTCGGTTTATAGGCACCGCGATTGCGTTCCACGATTGAGTTGACGGTTTTTGGAACCGATTAAATGTACGTAACATTGCGGTAAAACTTGGAGGAAGCGATTACTTTTATTGGGATAAAGGACGATCGAGACTAGGTCCAGCTATCACCTTGACAAGGTTGTTCCTGTGCGTGTTGTCTCGACTGTTTTCTTATGAATCGAACCAAAACCTCCTATTTTAGTCTCGGATTGATCGGGGGGGTGTTGTTGACCGTTTTCGCTTTTTCTTTGCTTTCCAATGGCCGGAGCGAATCTGGATCAGATTCACAGACGAAAGTGCTCAAGTTGTCCCACGCTTTGGATCAATCTCACCCGGTTCATCTGGCGATGGAGTTTATGCGGGACCGGTTGGCAGAGAAATCGGGCGGGTTGGTGGTCATTGAAATATTTCCTAACGGGCAGCTGGGCACCGAAACGGAGACTATCGAGCAGGTGCAGCGAGGTGTGCTCGCCATGGTCAAAGCCTCTGTGGCACCGATGGAGGCGTTCACGCCGGAGATGGGCGTATTCGGTTTGCCTTATCTGTTTAGAGACGAGGACCATTTCTGGAAGGTTCTAAATGGACCCATCGGCAAAGAGCTTTTGGCCTTGGGGAACCCCATTGGGTTACACGGATTGATGTTCTACGAATCCGGTAGTCGAAGCTTCTATACAATAGACAAGCCGATTTTGACACCTGACGATTTGCTTTCCCGCAAAATCCGTGTGATGCGAAGTAAAATGTCGATGGACATGATTTCCCAGATGGGGGGCTCTCCCACACCAATTCCTTTCGGGGAACTGTACACGGCACTGCAGCAGGGCATGGTAGATGGAGCGGAGAACAATGCTCCTAGTTTCGAAACGAGCCGACACTACGAAGTGGCAAAGCACTACTCACTCGATGAGCATTGCCGTATACCAGACATCGTTTTATTTAGCCAGTCGATTTGGGAGTCACTCGCTCCTCACGAGAGAGCTTGGGTTCAAGAGGCTGCGGATGCATCAGTAACGTACCAGAGGGAATTATGGCGAGTTGAAACGCAAAATTCGCTGGAGCGACTGCAGGAGAATGGTGTGACCGTGTATCGGCCGAACAAGGAGCCTTTCCTTGAAAAGATGGCTCCCATGTACGAGCGTTTTGAAGGGAGTTCGATTGGATCTCTGGTTGAGCGGATAAGGGAAGTCCGATGATGTCAAAGGCCCAATCGGTTTTCACTCGTTGCATTCTTCCGGTTGTTAAAGGGTTGGAGGTGCTGCTTGTGTTTGGAATGGCCGTACTTGTGGTCGATGTTCTTTGGGGCGTGTTTTCTCGGTACGCTTTGGGAGAGCAAACCCGTTGGACCGAGGAGCTGGCAGTTTATCTTCTCGTCTGGATTTCGCTCTTGGGTGCGGCGTTGACCTTTCGGGAGAAAGGCCATCTGGGGGTAGATTACTTTGTCGGGAAACTCGAACCTTCGGCCAGACGGCTCTCAGGGATAGTCGTTGAATTAATTGTATTCGCCTTTTCCGCTTTCGCTTTAGTTCATGGAGGATGGAATTTGGTTATTAAAACCTTCGCTTCAGGACAGGTCCTTCCTGCTCTGAATCTCCCGATGGGTTATGTCTATTCGGTCGTGCCTATTAGTGGAGTCGTGTTCTGCCTTTTTGTCTTTGAACACCTTATGGCGTACCTTTCCGTTGACTTCGAGCTAAAGACTTCCCCTCAATCTTCAAAAAAAGAGTCGGATTAGGATGGATACGGAAGCACTCATACTACTGACGGGCTTCGTTGTTCTCTTGCTGCTCAACGTCCCCATTGCCGTATGTATTGGAGGAGCGACTGTATTGACTATCCATGCCATAGGCGGTGTGCCCACTGGATATGTTGTCGCCCAGCGTATGTCTACTGGAATCGCGAGTTTTCCGCTTCTGGCGATACCCTTCTTTGTCTTGTCTGGCGTGCTGATGGGAGAGGGCGGCATGTCGAGGCGGCTTATTGACTTCGCTAACTTTTTAGTGGGTGGCTTTCGCGGTGGTTTGTGCTATGTGAATACGATTACTTGTATGATGTTTGGTGCCGTTTCGGGCTCTGCATCCGCTGCGGTTTCATCGATAGGGGGATTTATGATCCCAGAGATGACTCGCAAGGGTTATGAACGGGAGTTCAGTGTGGCTCTTACCACGACTTCGGCTACGACGGGATTGCTGATTCCGCCGAGTAACATAATGATAGTCTATGCCGTGGTGGCTAGCAATGTTTCAGTGGCGGCTCTTTTTGTTGGAGGAATATTACCCGGTATTGTGATCGGATCCCTTATAATGTTTGCTGCTTGGCTTTCTAACCCTTCTCGCACGACGGTCGAGAGTTTAGATACTGGTGAACGGCCTAGCTTGTGGGTGGCGTTGTTTGGGGCGTTGCCAAGTATGCTGCTGATTGTGATCGTACTGGGTGGGATTTTAGGAGGAGTGTTCTCCGCTACTGAAGCGTCCGCGGTGGCGGTGGCTTACGCTCTTTTCCTGGGAGTTGTAGTGTATCGGGAAATCAAGGTCAGCGATCTCCATCGGATTCTGCTTAAAAGCGTCAAGACGACTTCGGTGGTCATGTTTCTAATCGGGGCGAGCCAAGCGATGAGTTGGGCACTTTCGTTTGAACAGGTGCCACAGGCAGTAAGTACTGCCTTGTTGGGGATATCCGACAACCCACTGGTTACACTGCTGATTATTAACATTCTCCTTTTGATAGTGGGGACCTTTATGGATATGACTCCAGCAGTGCTCATCTTCACTCCTATCCTTCTCCCCGTAGTCATGAGTTCAGGAATGGATCCGGTACACTTTGGTGTGCTTATGATTGCCAATCTTTGCATTGGTTTGTGTACCCCACCGGTGGGGACCTGCCTCTTTATTGGATGTGGCGTGGGGGGGACGACTTTGGCGAAATTGATTCGACCTCTTTTCCCCATATTCATCGCGATGTTTATCGGCCTTATGCTGATCACCTATTGGCCGGCTCTAACTCTCTGGCTACCCCGTGCGTTGGGGCTTTGAATTAAATTTGGTACCGGGTGATCTCACCTCGGAAAAGCTAACCAACCCCGGGGCTTTCCTCGGGCCGAGGGTCTATCATTAAGTTTATAATTTGTGGGTGATCGTAGATTATCCGTTACTCATGTTACCGTGTCATTCCATTCTACACGGAATTCCGAGAAATGGAGATTTCGGCGGTGGTTAGGCCCATTTCGCCGGCAATGGAGTAGATAGGTAAGATTGCTCATAGTCATCGTGGAAGATCGCGGGTTCTAGTAATTGCTTCATTTTGATTCCGTCCTCCTTTTGAAGGCTTAATTGGAAATTGGATACTTTCGTGTTCAGTTTCAGGCCAAGAAATCTCCTCGGGATTGCTGGCACTCCAATCGTGCCAGTCGCCTTGAATGGAAACGGTACTCATGAGAAATCTCCCCGGCACGTCCGCCTTACGAGTCAGGGAAAGAAAGAGGGTGTCGTCGATTACCCAGTTTACGGAGTGGCGTATGCGGAAATCGTCGCGATTCCCATTTCGGTCGTTAACTGTGATGGAAGTGATGAGTTGCTTTTCGGAAAATTATACAATCTCAATCGTAATCGCGAGAACGATTGAGATACTCATGGGAGTCGATCGTGCAGTGGTGTCCAGAATGCTTAAATAGTTCAAGGTAGGCGGAGCCAATCACGAAGTGAGGTGCTTTGAATTCCAGAATGTTTTTGGAAACGGTGGTGGCTGTTTTTTGGTTTTGGTTCTCGCGGAATCCTGAAAATAAATGCGGATTTCTTGAGATTCGTGATCGATATGAATTTTGGGTAAAGTAATAAGTCCAATGAAAGCGGGTGAATTCTCCGCACGAAGCTTGCTAGGCTCGTTGACAGTCAAGGGCCCTTGGATACTGTTTGCGTAGGAAAGTCGAATAAAACTACGATCGCGGTGAGCGACGTAGAGGTAGTTTTTCCTGAGGGCGTTTCGATCCGTTCGGGAATCTTGATGATGGAGGGGCTGTTTATTTTGGTACCTAGGGTGATGGAGGACATGCAGGAAATGATGGGGTTTTGTGGGATCCGTTGGGCTTTTATCTCAAATTCGCCTGATTGAATCGCTTTGAGTGCGAATGGATTGGGCAGGAACGCCGCACCGAGAAGGGAAGGTAGAAAAGTAACAGCGATTAGAAAAAAAGTTCCTTTTCATTGAAGCAAAAATAGCAGATCGGATCGGGAATTCTAATCAATTCGAATACCCTCAATTACACGTTTTGTGGATCGCTCTGCCAGCGTTTGATCCTATGTCGGAACCTTTTAGTAGCGCCTTGCGTTTTGCGATGGTGCAACTATGTCTTGGCAATAATGAATACAGGAAACCAAAAGTACATCGCTTATTATGGCACTAGTGGAGCGGGTAGCGAAGACGGAATTTATTCACAAACGCTCTCACATTCTCCTTTGGAACTTTCTGCGGCGGAATTAGAATGCCATCAAAAAAAGGCAGGATTTCAGCGATTAAACCGAAATGAAACGGTGCTTTACTCAATTGCTTCAGGTGATGGAGAAAGTGGGTTGGTTCGTTCCTTTCGGATCAATAAGCGAAAGGTCGGATTGGAGTTTATTAATGAGCAGGAAGCCGCTGGAGGAGGGCTTTGCCACATTAACCTAGATCAATCAGAAAAATGGCTACTCGGTGTTAGCTACAATGATGCGGTGATCACGGTTTTTCCTGTGAGTGACATTGGTGTGATTAGTGAAAAAGCTCTCTCGCTGGTTTTGGAAGGGAGTGGAACGAAAGTGAATCCCAACCGACAGGATGCCCCGCACGCTCACTCGATTTACAGCGATCCATCCAATCGTTTCGTATTGGTTTGCGACTTGGGAATGGATCGGATTTACGTGTACCGCTTCGATAGCGAAAACGGTACTCTCGCACCGGCAGCGACCCCCTATGTTGACACCGCTCCGGGGGCGGGGCCAAGGCATCTAGCATTTCATGGAAATGGGCACTGGATCTATGCCATAAACGAGCTCAACGGTACGGTTACCCAATATGAGTGGTATAAGGATGAAGGGGAAATGACTCTCAAAAGCTCATTTGATACGCTGCCGGAAGTTTTTTCTGAGGAGAACACAACGGCCGAGATCCTTGTCCACCCCTCCAATCGGTTCCTTTATGCTTCTAATCGAGGACATGATAGCATTGTGGTCTATTCGATTGATGAGGGGGATGGTTCTTTATCCCTAATGCAGCGGGTTTCCTCAGGAGGCGAGCACCCGCGGAATTTCGTTATAGACGAAGACGGAAGACTCCTAGTTGTCGCTAATCGAGACTCCAGCAATATTGTGTATTTCGAAGTCGATACGGAATCGGGAGAGCTTTCCAGACAGGAAATAGTCGAAAACGTACCCATCTGCACCTGCGTTAGGGTGGTAAAGCGTTAGCTCAAACTGAGAATGGTTCTCTATCTGGCGAACCGCGGTGGGAGTCGTTTCGCGGCCCGGATTTGGATAAATCGGGATCCCTCAATTCCGGTATACCCCATTTTACTGGTGCAATTGGTTTGATATTCCTCGCTGACTCGCCGAAAAGAACCGTCCTTCATAAAAAAGACCAAGGTTACTAAATTTCAATGAAGAAATTGCTTCTTGCACTATCGCTCATCCCCGCATTACCCGGGGCGGAGTCCGATCCGGCTATCCGTGAGTTTTACGACGAGAAAGCGGAAATTCGCATGCGGAATTTCGAAAAACCGGACGATGTAGTCATAAAATTGTGGGCGGACGAATCCCAGATACAGAATCCGTCTGCGATCACGTTCGACTCTCAAGGCCGCCTATACGTGGCTGAGATAAATCGCTGGCGTAATGGGGTCGACGATATTCGCGAGCGTCGCATGATGTTGGTTGAGGATATTCAAATTGAGAGCAATGCGGATCGATTAAAGATGTTCCAGAATCACGCGGCTCAGTTCCCCATGGAATACTACTCGAGCAAGGCGGACCAGATCAGTTTGCTGGAGGATACCGACGGGGACGGAAGGGCGGATAGCTCGAAGATATTCGCGGGAGGATTTAATGACCCTTTGGATGGTCCTGGTATTGGATTGATTGAGCGCGACGGTAAAATCTATTACACGAATGTTCCCCATCTCTGGATGCTGGAGGATTTGGACGGCGATGGAGTTTCAGACAAGAGAACGTCTTTGCAGGACGGATTTGGGATCCGCATGAGCTTTTCGGGCCATGACATGCATGGCCTGACTTGGGGGCCAGATGGCAAGCTGTATTGGTCGATTGGTGACCGCGGGTACAACGTGCATACGAAGGAAGGCAAGCATTTTTTCGGTCCCAATAGAGGGGCTGTTTTTCGCTGCGATCCGGACGGGTCGAATGTAGAGCTCTTCTACGACGGATTGAGAAACCCGCAGGAGCTTGCCTGGGACGACTATGGAAATCTTTTTACGGCGGACAACGACGCTGACGGTGTAGACTTGGAGCGTATTAATTATTTGGTTGAGGGTGGCGAATCGGGTTGGCACGCAGGGCATCAGTCGATCATGTCGTTTACCAAGGACCTAGAGCTCAGATCCTCGAAATATACAGGCAATGCGAAATTGCCACTCAGTTGGATAACTGAGCACGTTTGGGAAGTTCGCAATGATAAGCAGCCAGCATTCATCCTTCCCGGTATTGGGCAGTTGGTAGGGGGGCCGTCGGGACTAGTTTTTAACCCATCAAGCAGCATGGGCGAAAAGTACGACGACAAGTTTTTTGTCATCGTCTACAAAGGTTCTCTGAGCCAGTCCTACATTTCCATGTTCAATGTAGAGGAAGACGGTGCGTCTTATAAGATGGTCAACAACGAGACGTTCTTCCGAGGCTCGAACTGTGTCGATATCGATTTCGGACCGGATGGTAAATTGTATATTTCGGATTACAATTATGGAGGTTGGCTGAATCAGGACGTAGGGAATATCTATGCGATGGAGGTCCCCGGTCAAATCGATGAGCCGGAAGTCGCTGAGAATGAGGGAATATTGGTATCTGATCTTGCTCAGTACGACGTACAAGAATTGGTTGGGATGCTAGGTCGTGACCATTTGCAAATTCGTCAAAAAAGTCAGTTCGAACTAGCGAAACGCGGAAGGCTGGGAATCCAAGCGTTCACGCGTGCCGCGACGCGAACGCAGTTGCCCACGCTGGTCCGTATTCATGGCGTTTGGGGATTGGGTCAGATGGCTGCGAATGAAGGGTTATCCATTTTGGAGCCACTCTTTGATTTGCTTTCTGACTCGAACGAGCAAGTGCGCATTCAGTCGGCTCGTGTTTTGGGAGACCTTCGTGTGGTAAAAGCAGCTGAACTCCTTGTGAAAGCCCTTCGTGACGAGCATCCTCGAGTGGCGATGTATGCGGGAATTGGCTTGGGCCGAATCGGCTATGCTCCGGCTGTCTCGGAATTGTATTCAGTCATTGACCGCAACCAAGACAAAGACTTATGGCTGCGTCACGGAGCTATCATGGGACTAGTGGGTATCGAAAAATCGAACTGGGAGTACGGAATTGAAGATGATTCGGAATATGTACGAATGGGGGCGTTGCTTGCCTTGCGAAAGCTTCGAGACCCACAGATCGCGGAGTTTCTCCAAGATCCGGAGAGGTCCATAGCTTACGAAGCTATTCGCGCGATAAACGATCTCCCTCTCTTGTCAGTAGAGGGAGAGTTGGCAGGGATGATCGGGCACTTTCTTCCGGGTGGTATTGGCGAAATGCCGGAGACTGATGTAGACGCGTTTATGCACCATCGCATTATTAATGCAAATTACTATCAGGCAAAAAAGGAGAATGCCAAAGCGCTCATGAAATACGCGGCTAACGCAAAATTACCTGCACGTCTTCGTCGCGAAGCAATGGCGGCGATCGAAGGTTGGAACGACCAGAACCCAATTGATACCACGACGGGTTTGCCACGGGATAATACCGCCGTCCGAGATGCGATCGATGACGTTGTAAAATCGGAGATTGCGGCTATTTTAGAGACTGCGGAAGGTGACGTGTTGATTCAGTCTACCCGGCTCGCATTACTTTATGGATACGAGGTGGATCGCGAACTACTTTTGGCCCAACTCGAGAATCAAAAGAACTCGGTAGAGGTTCGAATCTCTGCCCTAGACGCTTTGACGGAACGCAATGATAAGGCATTAGAACGGTTGGCCCTTGCGAATTTGAAAGATAGGCAAGTGAGTTTGCGTTCGAGCGCGTTGCGAGCCCTGTTCGTTGCGAATCCTGCGAGAGGGGTTCAAGAGGCTATTAGGTTTTCGAAGTCAGGAGGAGTCGTCATTCGTCAAAACGCGATTGCGATGCTTGGAACCCAGTCAGATTCGGTGTCAGGTAACTACCTGCAAACACAACTTCAGACGCTAATTGAGGGTAAGGGAAATCCGAAGACGAAATTGGATATTATCGAAGCGGCTCGAAATCGGCTGGATGTGGATATCAAGAAAATGGTTATGAATTACGATCAATCGATCGCGTCGGCTGAGCCCATAGTCAAATATGCCGTTAGCCTCCAAGGAGGGGACGTTGATCGTGGAGAAGACGTCTTCATGAACCATGGTGCAGCCCAGTGTGTGAGGTGTCACAAAGTGAACGACTATGGAGCGGAGGTCGGTCCTGATTTGACAACGATTGGGCGCAAACACGATCGGGAATACCTATTGGAAGCGATCGTCGATCCTGGAGCCGTTGTGGCCCCTGGTTTTGGAATGATGGTCCTGACTCGCAAGAATGGTGAAGTGGCGAGTGGGCTCCTAATGGATGACAACGAGGATGGAGTGAGCTTGAAGCTTCCTGATGGTAAGATAGAAAAGATCAGGCATTCCGACATCGCTTCGAAGCAACCCCCCATATCTGGAATGCCTCCTATGGGACTTCTTCTCAGCCACGGCGAAGTGCGAGATCTGGTCGCCTATCTAAGCAGTCTGAAACACGCAACAGAGCTGGACGGTGACGAGCACTAATAGAGAAGCGGCTGGCCTGCTGATCCCATACATGATGGGCTGCAATGCGTTCGAATCGTATCGCTATCAACTCTCTAGGAGGGAAAATTCGTGACATTTCGGGCAGTTGATGGGCAACGTCGAGCTAGCCATGAAATTGGAGTACAACGCAATGAATGTAATAGACCCTTTCACGATAGCGGACAGGTCTAACGCCCATTGTGAAATGACTATCTCCCTCCCCATCGATGGACCAATACAAAATTGCAAGCAGCGAAAAATTACAGGTTTCCCTGATGCCCTCCCCGGCCAGTCTGGATATTAGCACGGAAAATGTCTCCAACATGGTGGCCTTTTTGAAAAACCTGCAGGAGATTGCCCATTAAACTAGAATACGGAATGCTATTTTTCGGGATGCTTCTTTTACCTTCGTAAAAAGTATTCCATTGATCAGCCCGCCTGCATTTTTCCTTTGGCAAGTGGCCGAGGTAGGGCATGTGGGGGTCTTCTACTTGGCAGGACCGACGGGTTCCGTGTCTTTCGTCGGAAGCCAAGCGGCGTGTTGTTTCATGATTTTCAGGGTGCCTTTGCGAAAGGCGATGTTTGTCCATTCGTTAGGATCCTTCTTTAGATCGTAGAGTTCCTGATCACCGTCTTTGTATTTGATGTATCGGTACCGATCAGAACGAACAGCGTGGTTTCCCTGGTGGTAGGTAATCAGGGCGGGATCCCACTTCGACTTTGGCTTTTTGAGAAGGGGAACCAGACTCTTGCCTTCAAGGTGCTCCGGGGTGGGGAGTCCGCAAAGTTCAGTTAGTGTCGGGTACAAATCTATTAGCGTGACAGGACGGTGGCAGATCAGGCCTTCTTTGTAGCCGGGGGCGATGATAATATAGGGAATGTGAGTGGCCTTCTCGTAGAGCACAAACTTTTCCCAGTGATCCTTCTCGCCGAGATGGTATCCATGATCGGACCAGAGAACAATAATGGTGTTTTCAGCTTTACCGCTCTTGTCCAAAGCATCCAACAGGCGTCCCACTTGATAGTCGGCAAAACTAGCCGATGCTTGGTAGCCTTGGATTGCTTTGTTGAAGATGTAGGCATCTCGAAGCTTTTCCGCTTCAAAGGTGCTTATGAATTTTCGTCCTGGCGTATGTAGAAGAGCCTTGGCTTCATCAGGTAAGTCTTCAAGATCGTCCACTTTAATTTCGGGAAGCGTCAATCGCCCAAGAGGGTATTGGTCGTACCATTTTTGCGGCACATAGAAGGGCATGTGGGGCCGGAAAATTCCAGTAGCGACAAAAAAGGGAGTTTTAGTAGCGTCTATTTTTTCGATAGCCCAATCCACTGTGCGATTGTCAATGTGATTTTCTGGATTTCGCGGATACACCCCCCAGTCGAAATTGCGACTGACAGGGCCTTTCTTCCCGTCTGGAGCGGTCCAGCTCCTGATGCCGTTTAGATTTCCATTCCGAGGCATTGGCATGTCGGGTTGCCGAGACGGAAATTCCAAAAATTCGTCGAATGCCTCATACTTTTGGTATGCAGTGCCATGATGGTGGAAGATTTTTCCGCTAGCATAGGTCTGGTATCCGTGGTTCTTGAAGTGCTGCGGTAGAATGGTCACATCGGACAAGGCCCGCTTCCAGTCGCTATTGTTCCCGTACACGCCGCTCGTGGAAGGACGTACCCCGCTAAGAACGGAGGCACGAGAAGGATTGCAAGCCGGAGAGTTGCAATAAGCCTTTGAGAAAAACGTACCGCGGGCGGCAAGTCGTTCGATATTGGGAGTCTGAATTGGGTTGGACTTGTCGAAGAGGGTTATCCAGTCATTCATGTCATCGATGGCGATAAAGAGAACGTTTGGAGCTCCGAGAGCTCCAAAATGAAGAATGAAGAGCGAAAAATGAAAATTGAATATTGCTTTCATGGAGGTAAGACGGGGACCATTCGGGAATGGCGAAATTGATCATGCCGATGCGGCGAACTCGGAGCCTTTCGCTATTAGGAACGATGCAATCAGGCCTACACCGAAGCAAACAACAATCCCTATTAGCCCTAAGAGAAGACCATTCAGTTCACTAAAATATTTAGCGTAGACCAAAAAGACGAGACTGCAGCTCATCCAGTTCATGTGTGCATTGCCTCTGTGCGCGTTACGATTGGTCTCATTAGAAAGAGTCCAGCCAATGGAATACCAATCAGACCCATTTGACCGATAAGGAAATCGAAGATACGCCCGGTACCGATACAAGATATAATGAGGGTGTCTTTTGTAAACAATACGCCGAGACAGGCAACAAGTGAGCGGGCAAAGCTTAATTGTTTTTGATCGCTCCAGTCTTTTTTGAATAGTCCGCCAAAATCGGTGGATACTGCGGCACAGATAGAATGCATGGAGCTGTCAAGACTGGACATGGCGGCGGCGAAGACCCCGGCTAGGGGCAGTTAGGAGCAGGCGGAGGAATGGTTTCTATGAGCGGCTTGTTCAGGTAGGGTGGTTTTAATGGGCCGCTTATCATAGAGTCAAATTGCTTCTTAAGTTTTCGGTAATCGCCATGTTCTTTTCGTTTAAGGTCGCTGACTGAAATCGGGTTGATCTCGAGCGGGTCTTTGTCGATACGATAGAGACTTCCGTCGGAATATAGCTTCCAACGCTTGTCGAAAATAAACTTCGCCGCGGGCATTGCTGTGCCGAAGTAGTCACTTCCCCATTGCGGATCGTAGTGCATGAAAATTGCGTCCCGAGGAATCCTCTTTTTCTTCTTATTGAAAATTTTGAGGAGATCGACCCCATCAAGGGGCACGGGCGAATTCGCACCAATTGCCGAAGCAAGGGTAGGAAATACATCCAAAACCTCCACTAAGTCGTCTCGGACGACCCCCTTCGGGAGCTTCTTTTTCCATTGGAGAATGAAAGGCACATGGGTCCCCGCGTTTCTCGAGTACCACTTTCCACCCGTAATGGGAATTCCGTGACGATGCGAAGTGATTTGCGGGTGAGTGCCATTGTCACCGATGAACCAGATGAGCGTATTTTCGGACAGGTTGTGTTCTTCGAGCTTTTTGATGACACGACCCACCATCTTGTCCAAATATGACATCATCCCGTGGAATTTCTCTTTAGGCGTTTTCGCATCCAGTGAGTCCGGAGTGGTGGTCCATGGATAGTGGGCAAGAACGGGATTGTAGTGAATAAAAAAGGGCTGGTTGTGATACTTGTCTATGAAGTCAAGTACGTAGTTATTGAGGATAGTCGGGCCAAAGTCGTCTTTGCAGTAGGTTTTGGCGATTCCGTTTTCGGAAAGTGTTGGCTGCCAATAGCGGCTTCCTTTGAGGAATCGTTCCAACTGCCATACCAGGTGCTCATCGTAGCCGATATCACTCGGGTATGAACCGACACCGCCAATTTCCATGTTACCGGCCAGTTGCCATTTTCCTACGACGACTGTCTTGTATCCGGCCGTTTTGATGTGCAACGGCAGCGTGTAATAGTCTGGATTCAGGTGGCCGAAAGCTTCATAATGTTTGAAATTATAGGTTCCGGTGAGCAGCCGTGTACGTGAGGTGGTGCAGACGGGAGTCGCATAGCCATAATCGAAACGGATGCCGTTTTCGGCGAGTGAGTCGATGTGCGGGGTTGGATACTCGCCTCCGTAAGCTCCGATCGTCTCAATGCCAATGTCGTCGGCGAAAATAAGGATTGTGTTGGGCCTAGAATCAGCGGAAGAGATATTCCAAGCCACTAGGAAGGCAGTTGCAGCAGCTGTGATGAGTTTTTTTCGTTGAGTCGTCGATCTACCTGCGAAGGAGGGCATAGGGAGGAAATGTAGATGCAAAATATCCGATGCTTTGCGACAGTCGTCAACGGTTCTTCCTAGTGCAATTGCCAGCAGGACTAATTGTGAAAGTGTCGATTGCAGGATTTGACAGATTGACCGGGCAATGACTGGTTTTTGATAGCGAATTAATTCAGGAGATAAAGCGGTGCAAGGTTCGTGCCAAATTTGATTAGGGGGAGTGCTCGGTTTTTGTAACAATCCTACCCAGACAGGAGGCAAAACGTTTCGTGGTGCTCGTAGTTGCTAATAATCACCCTAAAAATGATCGAGATGGTTACCAACTGAAGCCTATCTGTGGAAGTCGATTGACGATTTTCAACAAAAGGTTCGCAGAAATATCGACAATGAGCTTCCAGTGGAACTGAAATTCCGATTATATCTTCAATTCTATTTCCCAAATTAGCATTCGATGAATTTCAAGTCTCTAACTTTAACCGTTTCTGTACTAATCTTGGGATCTCTGGATCTGTCTTCCGCTCAAGATCAGCCTAATGTGCTCATCCTCCTCGCGGATGACCTAGGCTACGGTGATGTGGGTTTTCATGGAAGCGACATTCAAACGCCTAATATCGACCGGCTAGCGAGTGAAGGCGCACAGCTTGAGGCCTTTTACGCCTGTCCCATGTGCACCCCGACTCGGGCAGGATTGATGACGGGGAGGTATCCCATTCGGTATGGTCTCATGCGTTCGGTAATACCCCCACAGCGAGACTTTGGCTTGGATACTTCCGAGGAGACGCTAGCTGACGTGTTTGCTAAGGCGGGATACAAGCGGAGGGGCATCATGGGAAAATGGCACCTGGGTCACCGTCAAAAGAAATGGCTGCCACTTGAGCGTGGGTTCACTGAATTTATCGGGCACTACAACGGCGCCATTGACTATTTTACGCATGAAAGAGATGGAGAGCTAGATTGGCATCACAATGACGAGCCTTTGAAGGTGGAGGGCTATGCAACCGATTTGATCGGCGAGGGAGCAGTTGAATTCATTAAATCGACTCCAAAAAATGAACCCTATTTCTTGTACGTCCCCTTCAATGCGCCTCACTCACCCTTTCAAGCGAAGGAGGCAGATCTCGAAAAATATCCTCATAGGACGGGGAGGCAGAAGACTTATGCGGCGATGGTGGATTCCCTGGACCAAGCGATTGGCAAAATTTTGGCCGCGGCCGAAGCACGAGGGGATCTCGACGATACGTTTGTCCTTTTTTTCAGCGACAATGGAGGTGTACGAAACGTGGCCAGCAATGGTGAGCTCAAGGGATCTAAGCTAACGGTTTATCAAGGCGGAATACGTGTGGTAGCTGCCGCTATGTGGAAGAATGGTGGAATTGTTGGGGGAAAGCGGATACGAGAAAATATGGGATACATCGATGTGCTTCCCACGCTACGTAGAGTAATTGGCGTGAACGATCCCCCTGCCAGGCCGCTCGACGGAGTCGATGTACTAGATGCCTTGATGGGCAATGCGAAACTCACAGACCGGACTTGGTTTACTTATCTTGATCAGAATAACGAAAGGATCGAGCAATTGGCTGCTAACACCAAGGATTGGAAGCTAGTTTTCCGCCGGCCCGCTCCAGATTCTGAGGCAAAAGAACCCTCGATTGAGTTGTACGAAATCGGGAATGACCCTTATGAGAAACTCGATATTTCAAACCGCTCCCCGAAGTCGGTAAAAAAGCGTGCTCAGGCGATTGCAGTGGCAAAAGCAAAATTGACGGCGGAAATCGAGACGTTCCAGTCACTGAAATCGGAAAACCAAATCGATCGGTATAGTCGTGGAGCGGGTAACACCCCTACAATTCCCGATTGGACACCGACCCATTAGATTTGGTAATCTCGAGCACTATTTTTTGAACAGGTTCATTGCGGCGTATTTGAAACGTAATGCTCTGTGTTCGGTTATACTTTCCTTCCAAATATGCATTCAAATATTTTTTCAGACGTGTTACTGTCCCGTAGCGGCAGACGATTAGGGGTGTTGCCTCTACTCTTTTGGAGCTGCCTTACATTTGCGGAGGACAATCGGCCCAACATAGTATTTCTTCTCACCGACGACCAGAATCTCTATTCTATGGGTTGCTACGGGACTCCTGATGTCATAACTCCGAACTTAGATCAATTGGCCAGCGATGGGATTGTGTTCGACCATCACTATGACACCACGGCGATTTGCATGGCGAGCAGGGCTAACATAATGACCGGTAAATACGAATACAAGAATGGCACAAATTTTTCGCATGGCGATATGCGAGAGGAAATTTGGGCCGAAGCCTATCCCATGCTTTTGCGGGAGGCCGGATATCAAACCGCGTTCGCTGGAAAATTCGGGTTCAATATCGGCGATGGCGAAGAGGGAAGAGGGAGACTGCCGGAAAGAGACTTTGATAGATGGGGTGGTGGCCCGGGCCAGACCTACTATCAAACTGCCAAAAACAAATCGATGGCGAAGTATGCGGAGGATTATCCACATTCGACGCTTTCATATGGCGCTTTCAGTCGTGACTTTATAAAAGAGGCCTCCCAGTCGGAGATGCCCTTTTGCTTGTCGATCAGTTTTAAGGCTGCGCACCGGCCAGCCACCCCCGATCCTAAGTTTGACGACGTATATGCCAGCCAAACATTTACGAAACCAGGTAATTTCGGGCGGGAGTTTTCTAAACAGTTTGCGCTGCAAAGCAAGCAAGGACGCCAATACGTTCGTTTTGAGGAATGGGGATACAGCGATCGGTATGACGAAGTGATGGCGATCTACTACCAGCAGATTTACGCTGTAGATGTAGCGGTAGGGATGATACGCAAAGCGCTCGAGGAAGCAGGCGTCAGTGAAAATACGGTTGTAATTTTCACGTCTGATAACGGTTTTTTCTGCGGATCACACGGGTACGGGTCCAAGGTGCTTCCTTACGAAGAAGCGTCTCGGGTCCCTCTGCTGATGTATGACCCGCGAAATGGGAACAGCGGCAAAGGCTACCGTACCGATGCCTTGACCGGGAACATCGATTTCGCCCCTACAATACTCGAATTGGCTGGATTGGAGATTCCCGAATCAATGGATGGGAGAAGCCTCATGGCGATTTACAACGATCCGCAAGCTGAGATCCACGAGTCGCTGCAATTGATAAATGCTTGGGGACCTTTGGTGGCACAGAGTTTAGCCGTGCTAACCAAAGACTGGAAGTACATCTATTGGCCCTATGGGGAAGATGAGTTTGTCCCAACAGAGGAATTGTATAAAGTGAGCGAAGATCGGCTCGAGCTCCTGAATCGAGTGCAAAAGAATCAGCCACCGGAGGTTTTGCGAGAAATGAGAAAGCGGTATGACGCAGCAATCAATGATTGGAGAAAAGACGCAGTCCCTTTCAATCGCTATGAAGGATACGCTGATTTCTATGATCGAAGTATTCCATGGGCGAAGAAAAAAGGGAACCTGTCCCAGTGAGCTGAGTTAGACAACAAAACAGAAAAAGCATGAAGTCGAATACCAGATACATTGACAGAAGGACATTTCTTCGTGGGGCCGGAGCCGCAATCGCGTTACCTTTTCTGGAATCTATTTCGCTTCCGCCTCATTTGAGGGCGGCGGAAGGGGTGGTTAGAGAGCCGATGCGCATGCTATGTGTCGGCTTGAATTATGGGCTTTATCCCGGTGATTTTTTCCCGGAGGAATCGGGTCGCAAGTACCAGCTTTCAAAATTATTGCAGCCGCTAGCTGGGCTAAAAAACGACTTCACCGTGTTTTCCCAGCTCGATCACCCGGGTGTTAAAGGAGGGCACGAAGCGGTGCATACCTTCCTTTCGGGTGTGTTGTCCAAACATGGTAAAGGGAGGCCAGAAGGAAACATAACCCTCGACCAGAAGGCCGTGGAGGTTGTGGGATCGGACACGCGGTATCCCTCTCTGGCGATTGGTATCGGCGGAAGAAGTCTTTCATGGACGCGCAATAACGTCGAAATTCCCCCGATTACGCGACTCGAAAAGATGTTCGACGCTCTTTTTTTGGAGACTCCGGAATCTAAGCGTAAACGGCTGAGTGATTCCAATAAACTGAACGCCAGTATCCTAGATATTGTAGGGGAGGATGCGGTGGCTCTGAAAAAGAGAATCAGCCGGAACGATGTGGAAAAGCTTGATGAGTATTTTACGTCAATTCGAGAAGTTGAGAAACGGTTAACCCAATCGGAAGCGTGGCTCCGAATGCCTAAGCCAAAAACTGATTACCAATTGCCTCGACCCTTGCCGGAAGATTTCTATGGGGAGGTTCCAGTTTTCTATGAATTGATGAAGCTAGCCCTACAAACCGATTCCACTCGGATTGTCACTTGTGGGATAGACGGATGGAGCGGTGACTCCGGTCTTCCGGGTGTGACTCAAGGTTACCATTTTCTTACGCACCACGGACACGATGAGAGTCGGCTCGAGCAACTGTCGATCATCGAAACCTTTCATACCACTGCTTTCGCAAGTTTTCTGGAAGGCTTGAAGCGTACGCAAATATCCAACGACGCTTCCTTGTTGGACAAGACCATGGTACTTTTTGGCAGTGGAATGGGAAATGCCAATTCTCATTCTAATCGAGACCTACCGCTTATACTCGCCGGGGGTGGCTTTAATCACGGAGAACATAAAAAGTATCCAAAAACCTCAGGACGACAGACACCCGCCTGCAACCTGTACGTCTCCATGTTGCAGCGTTTCGGTTTGGAAGTTGAGCAGTTCGGCACTAGCACCGGTTCACTGGATGGGTTTAGTTAAGAGAAGGTCGTTTGTATTGTACTGGTATTCGAAGTTCAATGTAGTGCTGGTATGGTGGCTTAAGCTAGGACGTCTCTATCCAATTGGTTGGTGTCCACTTAGGAAACAACGGCACTGCCAAAGTTTTCTGGTTAGTGCACATCGGATGAGTGCCCTGTATTTTCTCTGTCTCTCGCCAGCCTTAGGTTTTTTTGCGGATGCCCAAAATATAGGAACGGGAATCGATCCGAACGAATTTCTAAAACAGCACTGCATCCAGTGCCACGGAGAGGAGAAGCAAAAAGGCGATCGCCGGTTTGACTCGCTCGGGACTGATTTCCAGAGCGATGACACCGCCTACGTTTGGCAGGAGATTCTTGATGTGCTCAACCTTGGCGAAATGCCTCCCAAGGAAGAGCCCCCTCCATCACTGAAGGATTTGCGCACTATGGTATCGTGGATAACTGGGGAGTTGGAGCTAGCATACGCCCGTCGTGCCAGCAATGAAGCTCCGCTCCTACGGAGACTCAACCGCTACGAGTATCGCTACACGATTCGTGATCTGTTCGGCTTGAATATCGATTCATTTGATCCGACGGATTCGTTTCCGCCAGACGAGAAATTCGAAGGCTTTACCAATGTGGGGGAAGAATTGATCCTCTCAGACTATTTGCTGGAACAGTACCTAGAAGCCGCATCCCAAACGATAGAGAAAGCAATCTTCGCCAAACAGGACATTACCCCAATTCATGAAGTGTTCACTCCAGACGACCTATGCGATCGGACCTATCATTTCCGACCCCAAATCTGGTTTGAGGTAAACGTGGATGGAAGCTATGTGGATGTAGGTCATGGAGACCGTAAGTCAGAAAGGGTCTATGCCGATCGTTTTGAAAAGGGCGTTCCAACTGATGGTTATTACACGATACGAATTAAGTCCGAGGGTATTAATCGCGAACACCCATACGACTCTAAGTTGTTGGGGGTTGACAGAAACGAGCCGATCAAGATGGAAGTGCTCGTGACAGATCCGAAGATCGGGTATCCGGGACGACGCTACAATACTTCGGATCGAATTGTTGCCAGAATTCCTCTAATGGACCACGAGGCGAAAATCTATGAAGTAAGAGTTTGGATGGACGAAGGGTTCGTCCCCGTGGTCCGATACGCTAATGGTCCTAGACCCTTCAAGGGGGTCCTGAGTAAAATCGCACCAGTGTACCACAGGGAAGTGCTCCCGAGTAATTGGAGAGACGGCGTAGCTACCCAGCCTGCGGAGATCCAGGAAATATACTTGTCCGACGTGTATCAAGGGCCGAGGATGCGAATTCATTGGATGGAGATACAAGGGCCTGAAGCAGGACACGAAATGGTGGATTGGCTCCAAGTTCACGGTGAAGGTCTCGTAGAGAATATTACCGAATCAGGCATCGAACGAATCATCGAAAAATTTGCCTTCAAAGCGTTCCGACGTCCTCCGATCCCGTCGGAGATTGATCGCTATCTGGACTTTTATCAAAAGCGGCGTGAATTAGGAGATGACGCAGTCAACGCGGTTAAATCGGTTTTCAAGGCAATGCTGTCTTCACCCAATTTTCTTTATGTTGAAACTCCGCTTGACGAGCCGGATGAGAATAAGGCTTTCACGATTGCATCGAGATTATCCTATTTCCTCTGGAGTTCAACTCCAGATGAAGTCTTGCTAAATGCTGCGCGTAACGATCGTTTGGGTGATTCAAAGTCGATCGTAGCTCAGGCCTTGCGGATGCTGCAGGATCCCAAGGCGAGAGCATTTTCGAATCACTTTACCGACAGTTGGCTGCGCTTGAATGAATTGGGATCGATGCCACCAGATTCGAAAAAGTTTAGTCAATATCACGACCGAGAGTTGGAGCCCTTGATGAAAGAAGAGACCCGTTTGTTTTTTGAGGATATACTGCAAAACAATCGAAGCATCGAAAATTTCATTCACTCCGACTTTACCTACGTGAATGGCTACCTCGCTGATTTGTACGGTATTGAAGGCGTCTACTCTGACTCCTTCAGTAGGGTGAGGCTTCCTGTTAATTCGCCTAGGGGTGGTGTGCTAGGACAAGCAAGCATTTTGACCGTTACTTCCAACGGTGTGGAGACCTCACCCGTAAAGCGGGGTATTTGGGTGCTGGAGAACATTCTGGGAACGCCTCCCGCTCCTCCTCCGCCCGATGTCGAACCTCTCGAACCCGATATTCGGGGAGCGACTACAATTCGCGAACAACTAGCGAAACATCGTAAGGTTGAAACGTGTGCGGATTGTCATCGCAAAATTGATCCGATCGGATTTGCTCTCGAGAGTTTTGATCCCATTGGATCGTACCGTTCGCAATATCAAGACGAAAGTGGTAGAAGCTATAGAAATGTGGATACGTCGGGCACTCTGGCTACAGGCGAAAGTTTTACTGACGTTTCGGAATTGAAGGGCCTACTTATCGATCGGAAGAACCAGTTTGCCCGTTGCCTGGTTGAGAAAATGCTCATTTACGCTCTCGGGCGAGAACTGTATATTGGCGATCGCCCCATCGTGGATGGCATCGTCAACGAACTGGCGGCCCGAAATTACGGCCTCAAGGACCTCGTCGAATTGATTGTCACAAGCGAAGTGTTTAGCAATTGATAGTGACGAGCTGATATTTTTGTTGTGGGAAAGTTTGATAGTACGGGATATGAATAAAGTATTAGCGGTTTCGATTTGCTGTTTTATTACGACTATATTTGAGAGCCTTTTCGGATTAGAACCATTGATTTCAACCAAAGGGGGACTATTGTTCGAGGACCGTTTTGATAACGCTGACGTGCAGTCCACCTGGAAAGCGCTACACGGAACACGATGGAGCGTAAAAGATGGGTCGCTTGTTGGAATTCCATCAACAAAAGCTTTTCAGGCCAGCCGAGACTATCACACGGGAGCAACTCCGAGCATTAGACTTTACGCGGAAGCCCGTGATTGCATATTAGAGATGTCGGTTATGATATCTGGGGGGTTGGTTGCGGCCCAAATTGGGTTTAACGAAGGAATTACTGCTGATAAGCCGGGGCACATTTTTCGGCTTATCCTTGGAACGGACTCTGGCGTGGTGATACAGAAAGACCGGAATTCCCAGAAAGAGGGCGATAAGGATCAGATTCTGCAACAGTCGGATTGGAATATCGAGCGGGATCGGTGGTACACCGTGATGGTTGAAACACGCGGGTCGGAAGTTGTAGCTCAAATTGAAGGAGGCCCGTCCTTTTTGATGCGGAATGCTCGATTGGATGTTCCGAAAGCCTCAGTTAATTTAAAGGCAAGAGGCATGGAAGGATCTATAAGTTACGACAATGTGCGCCTTTGGCAAGCCTTGCCACTCAGAGCCAATAATCCCGACTGGAAAAAGCATATAGTCGTAAGGCCTGGCTCAGGAGATATCAATTCGGCCGTGGCGAACGATTTTGACGGAGATGGCCACGAAGACGTAATCGCTTCCTATGGGGGCGAGGTGACGCTGCACCGAGGACCTCATTGGGAGCCGACGGTGATACATGAGTTTCGAGCGGGTCTTTCGCGAAATCGGCCAAGAGCCAATTGCATTCACTCGTGCTTGCTGGATGTTGATGGTGATGGCGATTCGGATTTTATAGGATCGAACCTCACGCTGTTCTGGCTGGAATGCCCGGATGATCCGTTTGGCGGGAGTGAATGGACCTATCATACGCTCGATGATGAAATTCTCGGTACCCACTGTGTCATTACTGGTGACGTCAACCTCGACGGAAAAGAAGATCTGATAGCCAACTCATTTCAAAAACCTGAGAGGACCAGTATTCCAGAGTCAATTCTCTGGTACGAAACCCCCGGAAGCAGCTCATTGGATGGTGAATGGAGCCGTCACATCTTCGCTGATCATGACGCCCCGGGTGGATCCCACTATATGGGCATTGGGGATGTCGACGGAGACGGTCGTCCCGATATTGCGGCTGGGGCAAAGGGCGGGATTGGGTTTCCCGGAGGGGAATGGTTTGCTTGGTGGACGCAACCCAAGGATCCGAAAAAGCCTTGGAAAAAGCGGTTGTTGGCGGAAGGGCAGCCCGGTGCCTCTAACATCATCCCAGGGGACTTGAATGGGGATGGAGTCGGGGACCTGCTTGCCTCTCGAGGTCACGGATTCGGTTTGATCTGGTTCAAGGGGCCGGATTTTGAGCTTGTCGAAATCGATGCAAAGATAGTGGGTCCTCACAGCCTAGTGCTCGAAGACTTGGATGGGGATGGCGACTTGGATGCTGCGACCTGCGGCCACTACGAAACGGGTGTCGTCGCCTGGTACGAAAACGACGGGGAAGCGAATTTCACGAAGCATGTCATTGATGTGAACCAGGGATCCTACGACATGCGGGCCGAGGACATGGACGGGGATGGGGATCTAGATTTTCTTGTTGCGGGCCACTGGACAGGAAACGTTGTCTGGTATGAACGAAAGTGAGGGGCAATCTGCAGTTAGGTGTTCTGGTTTACGAATAATTTTGTCAACTATGAGATCAATATTAACGAGCCTCATTACAACGAGTTCATTCGTGCTTTTATGCAGTTCCTGCTTAGTAACTGGGGCAAACAAACCGAATATACTTTTCACTTTCGTGGATAATCAAAGCTACGAGACGAGCGCGGCTCTGGGAAACAAGGAGAAAAGGACTTCCAATATCGAAAGCCTTGTAAATATGGGAACGGCTTTCACAAATATCTATAACATGGGGGCACGGAATGGCACTCTTTGCGTGGCATCCCACAATATACTCAACACGGGACGATTCGTCTGGAGAGTGCATGCCAAGAAACCTGGGTCAATTCAGGCAACGGATATGCCAGATCGGATCTTACGCCAATCCTTGAAATGAAGCCCTCTTCCTTGATCAAGTTTTTGCTGAACCTTTCCACGGAGATAACATTAGCGGTGCCGGTTTATGAAAATTCCCCCTGAATTCGCATTTTCCTGTTTATTGGCAGCACTCAATCTTTGCATGAGCTGTTCGAAACCCTCAAAGATCAAAACAGTCGTAGACCTCGACAATAGTCGAGACTGGGGAATTTACCGGGGGGACCAGCGATCCAATCAGTTCTCGTCACTTGGACAGATCAATGCGGAAAACGTACAACAACTTGAAGTTGCCTGGACCTACAGGACGGGAGATGCCACGGGAGGCTCTTCTATTCAGTCGAACCCCATCGTCATCGATGGCATCTTGTATTTCGTTTCGCCTGCGGGCCAACTAACTGCACTTGATGCTGCTAGCGGGGAAGCGGTTTGGAAACACGATCCCAGAACCCCTGAGCAAAAAAAGGGAGATTACGCGGTCATTAGTCGGGGAGCGACGTACTGGTCGGATGGAGTTGAACAAAGGATTTTCTATTCGACGGATTCTTACGTTCATGCGGTTGATGCCAAAACCGGCGAGAATATTGATTCATTCGGAGAGAATGGGAAAATTGATTTTAGATACGACCTAGGCGTCGATCCTCAACTTGTGGATACGGGGATGACATCACCACCAGCGGTATTCGAAAACTTTCTCATCCTCGGCACGCGGGTAGGGGAAGGTTTTGGTTCTTCCCCGGGTCACATCCGTGCATACGATACGGTGACCGGCGACTTCCGGTGGATCTTTCATACCATTCCTCAAAAAGGAGAATTTGGACACGACACTTGGGATTGGGTTGAGGGAGAAACCTACGGTGGTGCTAACCCGTGGGGGGGATTGAGCGTGGATGAAAAAAGAGGTTGGGTCTTTGCAGCAACGGGATCACCAACCTATGACTTTTATGGTGCCAATCGCAAGGGGCAGAATCTCTTCGGAAACTGTGTCCTCGCACTCAACGCTCGGACAGGTGAACGAATTTGGCACTACCAAACGGTCCATCACGACATATGGGACATGGATAATCCACCTGCGCCTATACTTGTGGAGCTCAAAATCGAGGGAAAGCCGAGGGAGGCAGTAGTTCAAATGACGAAGATGGGCTATCTATTCGTTCTGGACCGTGAAACGGGTGAGCCGATTTTCGAAGTCGAAGAACGAACGGTTCCCAAATCGGATGTACCGGGAGAAGAAGCCTGGTCAACTCAACCGTTCCCCTTGAAGCCGCCACCCCTCGTGCGGCAAGGCTTCACTGAAAACGACTTAGCTAAGCGAACTCCAGAAGTGACCGCCAAAGCGAAGGCGGTTTTTGAGTTGTACGGTCCATCTACTATGTTTCAGCCCGTAAGCACGAGAGGACACATCCTGTTTCCCGGTATGTCCGGAGGTATGGAGTACCACGGAGCTTCGTTCGACACTGATCGTAACGTTCTTTATGTGAATGTGAACGAAAGCTCGAATCTTGTGCGTCTTCAATGCACCGTATTGCTCAAAGACGACTCTGGCCTAGGCGACTACGAAAAAGGTAAACTACTTTACCAACTAAATTGCTCCTCTTGCCACGGACTGGAGCTGAAAGGACTTCCTCCAGCGATTCCGGCTTTGGCGAACAATCCCAAGTCAAATCAGGAATTAATCCGAACGATTCGTCAGGGCAAAGGGGCCATGCAGTCGTACAGAAGCTTTTCGGACAATCAATTGGAAGCTCTCATGCGCTACATTCGCGAACCGGACGGAATACCCATTGATCTGCAAGGCCACGAAACAAAATCGGTATATCTATTGGACGGTTACAAGCGAATGATCGATGAGGAGGATGGTCTGCCATTGTTTTCTCCTCCGTACGGAAGTCTAGTAGCGGTGGATCTGAACGACGGAACCATTAAATGGAAGCAGCCCCTGGGCGAGTACCCTGAACTCGTGAAATTAGGGATAAGGAATACCGGAACCCGAAACTTCGGCGGCGCTGTGGCGACATCTGGGGGAATTGTATTCATCGGCGCAACCGCGGATGAAAAATTTCGGGCATTCGATACGGAAACGGGCGAAGTTCTTTGGGAGTTTCAACTACCCTACGGAGGCTACGCTACGCCCTCAGTGTACGAATTAGGGGGCCGGCAGTTCATTGTAGTATGTGCAGGTGGTGGTCAGAAGGTTCATCGGACCGCTTCAGGCGATTTAGTCTATGCCTTTGCCTTACCTAAGAAGTAGAATTGGCATTGACCGAAAAATTGATCAGTAGTCCTTGTTGCAGGTTTACGGTGCTTGATTAGAATGCTTGTAACTAAAAATCAAAAACATCGCATAAATTTTCCCATTTGTTCCCGTTTAGAAACGCAGCCCGCACAACGAGTGGCCATAAGGAAAGGTAGCTAGCCTATCATCGGGATTACCGACAACGGTTGAGTCATCTGGGCAAGAACGGTGTCTATGCAGTTTTGTAACATGGTCGTTCTAACTCTGTTTGAGGCGACTCTTGATGTGGCGGCATTTGTCCGGAGCGCGAAGAACTAAATCTGCCTTCTTAATCAATCTGAAATGCCGTTTTAGCTCGCTGCTCTGATCGTATCGCTCTTGTTTGATGCCTGGTACTAGCTCAATCTTTTCCTTCTGTTTTTCTGTTGATTAAATCAATTTCATCACCGTTACCAGAAACTGGATTCTTCAGTTGCGTTGCGATTTTATCCAAGAGAAATTCTTTTTTTGTCGATCGTAAATATCGTGGTCTATGCTATTCTGGGAATAATCACGGAGAAATTAGTGATCGATAAAATTGTATTAAATAGCAACGTACTATGGCATCACAGCAATGTGGACTTGTCCGAAAAATGGGACCAGTGACTTCGTGCTGTGCTGGTCAGTCCCATTATGCATCGGCTTCATCACTCTATGAAAGTCTAGGAGACCAATTCCAACTATTTCAGTGGACCGAGTAGCTGGGACTGCTTGTTTGTTAGTCACCGTTTTAGTGATACGAAAACGATCGTTTTTGGGTTGGATTACGATCGTCAAGTGGAAGAGTAAACGGTAGCCCGCTTATTGAGCAGACGATTTAAACCCAAAAATTATCGGTGACCTATGTCGTTATGGTTTTAGCCTCGCAGCAAAAACGATTTCTGATAAACATCCTAGCCGGTGTGTCCGCGAAGTCTGCTAAAACGACTACTGCGAAAAAAGTGATGGGTCTTATGGAGAATGGGAAAGCTTTATTCATCGATGTAAGACTGCCAATGCACTCCCGGGAGGTTCACAAAAAGGGGGCTCTAAATGCCAATCGAAAGACGGTTCAGGAGGATCTAGACGATAAAACGGTTCCGATTATCTGTTATTGTTACAGTGGTTTTCCAGCAAGATAGCTTGCCGGAATTTGGAGAAAACCGGCTATGAAAATGACTATAAACTAAGAAGTGGATTCCCTTCTTGGAAAAGGGCCGCAGGCAAAATTGAGAATTAAGAGTATCCTCGTTTCGGGCTGGCTTGCAAATTCACTCGTTTTGTTTCAACTCTGCTAGGTAATGGGGGTTCAGACTAAAATGACCACAGTTCTTGTGACAGGTGCAAGCAGAGGAATTGGTTTAGAGTTTGTTAGGCAGTATGCACGCTTAGGGTATTCGGTTATCGCTACCTGCAGAACGCCGGAAAAGGCGAATCAACTGACTGGACTGCGGAAAGGAGCAGTGAACATCTTGGTTGAGCCCTTGGATGTTGCGTCGGACAAAAGCATCCAAGCATTAAGTCAGATGTTGAACGAAAGAGCAGTTACGATTGACCTACTGATCTCGAACGCGGGAATTTTAATAAATGAGCGCTTCCTCGATTGGAATCGGGATTCGTTTCGGGAAACACTGGACACGAATGCAGTCGGTTCAGCCATGCTAGTGCAGTCGCTCAATCCGTTTCTCTCCCAATCGGCTAAAGTGGTCCAACTATCTTCAAGACTCGGTTCACTTGATTGGGGAGGTAAGGGGATGTCCGACGGAGATTCCTACGCAATCAGCAAGGTTGCTCTCAACATGCTGACGGTCAGACTCGCCTCAATTTACGAAGGAAGTAAACGAATCGCTGTCTCAATTAGTCCCGGCTGGGTAGCAACCGAGATGGGGGGACGAGGGGCTACGCTAACAGTGGAAGACTCGGTTTCGAAGATGATTCCTACCATCGAGGCGTTGAAAGTATCGGACTCGGGTCGGTTTATCGATGGCAATGGAGATTCTTTACCCTGGTGAAGTAAAAGAAGTCGAGGTTGCCGCTCAAACGACGAGACGCATCGAGCGTCCCGATGGCTTCCAAGGTTGACGTGGTTTTCTGCGTTTCAGATCGCTTTCGCATGCAGAGCACCGAGTGGTGCTCGAACTGCCTGAATCTACCGCTAATTAACGCCCGAGGACCTTTCTAATCGCATCATTCTTTAGATTTAAATAGACGGAAAGGTTTATATGGGAAGCTCGAAAGTCGAAGAGGGTAAGCTGAAGGACCTAATTTTCTAAAATGGAGGAGCTCTACCCCGAAATCAAGCTTCGAATTAGGGCGGATTAAGTGACTAAGTTTTAGAATGTGAAGCAAGTGATTCAGCAGCGACCAAAGCGGGGATCAGCGACTACATTTACGGGACGGTTCAAGGGGAATGAATATAAAGCGATCCAGTAAAAGGGGTAAGCGAGTTCGTATTGGAATTTTGGAGCTACCGATTGCACCTATTGTCGATGTCGTATTCCTGCTGCTGTTTTACTTAATGGTTAGCTCCAATATTCAAAAACAGGAAGCGGACATTAGTTTTAGCTTGTCAGGCAGAATTCAACAGGACGAAGCCGTTTAAATGTCTGACGAGCAGATTGTGCTGATTTTGGCCAATGACCAAGCACTCTTGAATGACTATCTTTAAGACTGGTCGAAAACGCCTCATTATTGCCAACTGGAGACAATTCTCAACCGTTTACGGGAAGGTAGTGAGTCGAATCTGGTGGAAGCTCGCACCACATTAGCACTGGAAGACAAGACGGTCCATGAAATGGTGGTCAGGGTAATGGGCACCTGCTCGCATGCTGGAATCGAGTCCGTTAAGTTCGCATTCGCGAATTAGACGTTGAGTTGACGATGCGGTTGCCGATCTGTCGGTAAGTTGAGCTCATTATAGTTACTTTGGGCCATGTCATCGGTGGAGATCACTATTGTATTGCCTTCAGGAAGGCCTTCTAGAGCATCCCAACGCATGGGTAAAAAATCGCAGGCTACATGGGGTGGACGCTTTTCTAAGGGACCGGCTGAACTGATGTTGATGTTCGGCGAATCGGTTTCATTCGACAAACGCCTAGCCCCGTTCGATATCGCGGTAAACCGGGCACACACCTCTATGCTACACCATGTCGGATTGCTCACTCGCAGAGAGCTCCAAGCCATACACAAAGGACTCAAGATTATAGAAAAGCAGGTTGCGGACGGAAAACTAAAATGGAATTCCGCATTTGAGGATGTTCACATGAACATCGAGCAAGCCTTGACTAAAATAGCTCCTGAAGCGGCTAAAATGCACACGGCACGGAGCCGGAACGACCAAGTGGCGACGGATTCACGTCTCTTTTTTAAGTCTGCCTGTGAACGTATCTTGTCGTTGTTGAAAATGCTACAGAAGTCGATTTTAAAGGTCGCTGAAACTAATCAGAGCGTATCGATTCCTGGATACACGCACTTGCAACGAGCCCAGCCGGTTTCGGTCGCTCACCACTTACTGGCTTACGTAGAAATGTTCAGTCGGGATGTCAATCGCTTCAAAAGACTGCATGACGATTCCAACTGGTGTCCATTGGGTTCTGGCGCAATCGCGGGAACGACATTGCCGATCGATCGGGAATTTACTGCCAAGGAATTGGGATTTGTCGATGCGAAGGGAAAGCCTCGCGTTACAACGAACAGCATGGATGCAGTTGCGGACCGCGACCTGTTCTTGGATTTCGGTCACGCCTGTGCGATTTGCGCCACCCATTTCTCTCGAATCTCCGAGGACGTCATTTTGTGGAATAGTACCGAGTTTGGATACGTGAATCTCCCCGAAGCGTTTTGCACGGGTTCGAGCTTGATGCCGCAGAAAAAAAATCCTGATTCAATGGAATTACTACGAGGAAAATCCGGTCGAATTATCGGAAATCTCCAATCCCTTTACACGATGGTTAAGGGGCTACCCTTGACTTACAATCGCGATTTACAAGAAGACAAGGTTCAAGTGTTTGATAGCTTCGACCAAATCGAGCTTTGCCTGCAGGTTCTAACAGGAACGATCACTGGTATGCGTTTCAACAGAGCTCGGTGTGAGGTTGCCGTAGCCGATCCCGGGCTTTTGGCAACCGATTTGGCCGACTGGCTGGTGGAGCAAGGTGTGGCATTCCGCGATGCCCATCATGCGGTGGGAGCTATGGTAGCGAGAGCAGAAAAGCTTAAGCTACCCTTGAGTGAGGTCCCGCAAAAAGACGCCGAAAAGATCCACCCAACGCTCAAGAGAGATTGGACGTGCGTCTTCGATCTAGACCGTGCCTTTGGGTTGCGGGAAGGAACAGGCATGCCGGGACCTAAGCAGATAAAGAGACAACTGAATCGTTGGAACAAAGCCTACGGTTCTTGATCTAGCCATTTTTCTATGGCTAGGATTTCTATACTTTCTGATCAGGTTGCGAATCAGATCGCAGCGGGTGAGGTCATCGAGCGGCCAGCATCAATCGTTAAGGAACTAGTTGAGAACAGCCTGGATGCAGGAGCGACTTCGATTGAAGTAGAGTTTAAAAAGGGTGGCTCAAACTATATTCGCATCGAAGATAATGGATGCGGAATGAGCAAGGATGACGCTCTGCTTTCTCTCGAGCGACACGCAACCAGCAAGATCAAGAGTGCAAGTGACTTGAATCGACTCTCGTCCATGGGGTTCCGCGGCGAGGCAATTCCTTCTATTGCATCAGTATCACGTTTTCTTCTACAAACACGGGAGCCCGGATCGGAAGTTGGAACAGAAGTACTGATAGATGCAGGCAAACTGATTCGTTGCCGCGAATGTGGCATGCCTCCCGGAACCCGAATTACAGTATCGCAACTTTTCAATTCGGTTCCGGCACGTAGGAAGTTTGTGAAAACAGTCGCGACGGAGTCGGCGCACATCGTTCACAATACGCGTTTGCATGCTCTGGCTCACCCTGAGGTTTCCTTCGCTTTGATAGACGATGGAAGAATGCTCTTCCAAACTCCGGCCTGCCCGAAATTGAAAGACCGAGTAATGGAGATTTTAGGCAAGGCAGCGACGGGAAATCTCATCGAGGTCGATGAGGAGGAAGGTGGACTGCGCCTGAGCGGATTGATTGGGGCTCCTGGACACTCGCGTTCGAGTCGCCATGAGATGCTGTTTTTTGTTAATAACCGCCCGGTCGAGAACCGTACCTTGGGTTACGCACTGATTGAATCCTATCACGGTCATATTCCGAAAGGCCGGTATCCGGTGGGCTTTCTCTTTCTAGAGATACCTCCGTCCCAGGTGGATGTGAATGTGCATCCGGCAAAAAGTGAAATTCGATTTAGAAACGAGGCGATTGTAAGAGGTTTTGCGGTTCGCTCGATTTTGAAAGCTCTCAAGGAAACCGTAGAAATCGGTGTGGCACCGGTTGAGCTTGGGCTCAGAAAAGCAAACTGTTTGGTCGCAAAAACATCGACCCAACCAGTTCATGCACCGAAAGAAACCTCGCAGACGGAATCATCGAGGACTCGGGCAGAGAGCGGTCCCGTTACCCGCGAAGGTCCTGCGTGCGAGGAAACTGAGTACGGGGTTCTGACCGTCGGGGCTCCGTCTGAAGGTCATCATGTAACGGAATTTGCCACCCCATCTTCTCTTGACCGATCCTGGCAGTTCGTGGGGTGGGCCCAGGGAGACTTGGCTTTATTCGATACGGAGTCGGGAATCGTGCTTTTGGACGCGAGAGCCGCTCAAAGGAGAATTTGGTATGAGCGCGTTCTTATCGCTTACCGAAACCAATCAGTGCAAAGCCAGGCCTTGCTTTTGCCAATTCCCTTGGAACTGGATCCGGTGTCCTCCGCCGTGTTGAGTGACAATATGGAATTGCTCGAGACGTACGGTTTTATCGCATCGCCCTTCGGCCGGAATTTTTTCCGCATAGAATCAGTCCCTAATTGGCTTCCGGAAGGGGATGCAGGCACCTTCGTGAGCGAATTGGTTGATCTGCTGCGACGCGGCAATCTGAGCGACAGGAATAAGAACGCCAACAAAGATCGACTAGCGAATCATGCCTCGAGGAGAGTGGTCAATGGGACCCCGACTCCGGGAGATGATGAGATTCCCAGTCTCCTCGAAGAACTTTTTGAAACGAAAAATCCTTTGGCCGATCCAGATGGGAGGCCAACTTTTATTGAAATCCCAAGAAGCGAGTTGAATCGCCGGTTTCACAGGGGAAGTGTTGACTCTCACAAAGCCGAACTGTAAGAATCTGGACAGAGTTTCGTACAAGTTGGTCCAAAAAAGGCGTCAAAGCATGAGAATGGCCTCGAAATGGACTGGATTAGATCCCTTTCGTCACTGATGTAGATTCTAACAAGAAATTGGCGCAGGAAAGGCTTGTCACTTGTGGATTGATGCCTATCGCCTCTGGGTCGATTTTCCAAGTCTAAAAATTGGATATGAATACTGTCGCAAAAAAGAAAACCGTTTCTAAGAAAAAAAAGGACTATGGATGCAACTGCCTGCATCCTCCTTTAAAGAGTGCTATACTACAGCACCTAAAACTAACTTTGGCCCATGATGTCTCAAGGGCGACGAGACACGATTGGTGGCACTGCCTATCGTTGGCTGTTCGCGACCGGATGGTGACCAACATGATCGAAACTCAAGGAGTCCATTTCAGCAAGAAGACCCGCCGCACCTATTATTTGTCGATGGAGTACCTGATGGGTAGAATGCTCGTCAACAACATGTACAATACGGGGGTATACGAGGAAGCTCGGGAGGCGATTGAGTCGTTCGGTCTAGACTGGGATGAGGTAGTTGAAGAGGAAATAGACATGGGCTTGGGGAATGGGGGCCTCGGCCGCCTCGCAGCCTGTTTTCTTGATTCGTTGGCGACACTGGATTTACCGGCGATTGGGTATGGAATCTATTACGAATTCGGTTTGTTCAAACAGGAATTTGTCGATGGTCACCAAATCGAGCATCCCGACAGCTGGAGGAAATTTGGGACCCCCTGGGAGATCGTTCGTCCAGAGTACACCCAGCATATCAATCTTTACGGAAGAGTGGAGCAAGTTTTCGACGCGAAAGGAGACTACAGGGAAGAGTGGGTGGATACTAAGACGATCGAAGGAGTTCCCTACGATATACCAATAGCCGGATACGACACGAAAACGGTGAACTTCCTTAGACTGTGGTCTTCCCGTTCGTCCGAGGATTTCGATTTGGACGAGTTCAACAAAGGAGACTACGTCGAGGCGGTTCGGGAAAAAGCGATTGGGGAAACGATTTCAAAGGTGCTCTATCCCAACGACCGAACCGAAAATGGCAAAGAGCTACGCCTTGTACAGCAGTACTTCTTCGTAACGTGTTCCCTCCACGATATCATTCGCCGCTTCCGCACTACGTTTGATAACTGGGAAGATTTTCCAAAACAAGTCGCAATCCAGTTGAACGATACTCACCCGGCCATCGCCGTGGTAGAGCTAATACGGATACTGATTGATGAAGAAGGTCTGGAATGGGATTTCGTCTGGAGCCTAATAAACAAAACCTTTGCCTATACGAATCACACCTTGCTTCCGGAAGCTCTCGAACGCTGGAGTGTACCTCTTTTTGAAAAGGTACTCCCTCGCCATCTAAATATTATTTATGATATTAATAGTCGGCTTATGGATACGGTGGAAGAGAAATGGCCGGGGGACAATGCTATGAAGCGCGATGTGTCGATCATCGAAGAGAGTCACCCCAAGATGGTTCGCATGGCCAACCTGGCTGTGGTTGCGAGTCATACGGTCAATGGGGTGGCAGCGATTCACTCGGAGTTGCTCAAAACCCGACTATTCCCAACTTTTGAAGCTCTTTACCCAAGGAAGTTCACCAACATGACGAATGGAATCACTCCGCGCCGCTGGCTGAGGGCCTGTAATCGGGGATTGTCGCGTTTGATAGATTCAAAAATTGGAAAAACTTGGAGCAAGAATCTAAATGAGATTCAGGGTTTGGAAAGGTATGCGGGTGACAATTCCTTCCAAAAGGCGTATATGGATATTAAATACGCCAATAAGGTTGCTCTCGCTGAGGTCATCAAGCAAGATTGTGGAATAGAAGTCGATCCTGCGGCAATGTTTGATGTGCAGATAAAACGGCTGCATGAGTATAAACGTCAACATCTGAGCCTATTGCACATCCTGCACTTGTATCGTAAGGTGCTGCACAATCCAAACCTCGATATCGTCCCGCGTGTATTCATTTTTGGAGCCAAGGCAGCACCAGGTTACTATCTTGCCAAAACGATCATCAAGGCGATCAACGCCGTAGGTGACATCGTCAACAACGACGAGCGAATTGGTGGAAAACTGAAAGTGGCTTTTCTTCCCAACTACCGAGTTTCCTTGGCCGCTCGAATTATTCCAGCTGCAGATCTATCGGAGCAAATCTCTACTGCTGGCAAGGAAGCTTCGGGCACTGGGAATATGAAGCTGGCGCTCAACGGGGCCTTGACCATTGGAACACTTGACGGAGCGAATATTGAGATTAAAGAGGAGGTAGGAGACGACAATATCTTTATCTTTGGGCTTGATGTTGATGGAGTTGCGGAGCTTGATGAGAAAGGATATGACCCTTTCAAATACTACAATAAGGATAAAAACCTGAAGGCGATCGTCGATTGGGTGGGGTCTAACTACTTTTCGTCGGGCGAACCGGGAGTACTAAAACCCTTAAAAGACAGCCTGCTGGAAGGAGGGGATCCCTTTAAGGTATTGGCTGACTTTAAAGCATATTGCGAGTGCCAAGAAAAGGTGGATGAAACCTTTAAGGATAATAGTCGATGGGCCCGTATGGCAATACTAAATACAGCACGTGTGGGTAAGTTCTCTTCGGATCGGACTATAAGCGAGTACGCTAGTAAGATCTGGAAACTAAAACCATTGGCGATAAAATAAGACCTAAGATTCAGGAAGATCGTGGTTTTGGCAGCAGTCCGAAGACGATTGGTTGTTAGCTTTAAAGAGTAAGGAAGTACCTAACTTAGGATTTGTCTCAGGATTGAATTACCGCCCAACGGCTTAGCCCCTTGCGTTACTCATAGTCTCAAAAGCGGACTTTAGCTGTCACGGGGTAGTGGTCGGAAGGGTAGCGGCCGTTATCGTTATCGTGGATGATCTCCGCCTCTATTACTTTGATGGCGGGGGCGGCGAACACGTAGTCGATCTTGTTCCCGTCTACTTTTCCTATCCACTTGGTTCCGGTTCCCACGCTTAGTGCGTCCGGGTGGAGGACGCGAAAGGTGTCGACCAAAGGAGCCTTGTTGGAGTGTGGCCACGCTTTGTTTTTACCGAGGAGAGTGAGGATCGGAGTTTGGTCTTCGCCAGCATTAAAATCGCCCATTAGGATGTAGGGATCTTCTGGGTGCTTGCGGTTGGCGATTTGTTCAACTAGGAAGCGGGCACTTTCTTCGCGGGCACTCTCCGATCTGTGGTCAAAATGGGTGTTGAAAATGTAGAATCGAGATCCGTTGGCACGGTTTTCTATTCGTGCGTAAGTGTATATCCGAAAGAGCTTGTTTCCCCAGCTGCAAGATGGCGTTTCGGGTGTATCCGAAAGCCAAAACGTATCTTGCTCCAAGATTTCAAATAAATCTTTCGAGTAAAGAATAGCGCAGTGCTCGCCTTGGCCCTCAGGCTCTCGGCCGATTCCGACATATGAAAATTGAGGATGTCTCTCCAGTATCTCTTCGATCTGAAAATCGAGGGCTTCCTGCAAACCTATCACATCAGGAGCGTGGTCGGTGAATACATTGAATACGAGCGGTTTGCGCTCGTTCCAGTGGTTCTCACCATCGTCGGCTGTCCCATATCTAATATTGAAAGACATAAAATTTATGTCTTGTGTAGCGGGCTCAGTTTTGTTGCTTCCCCAAAGGACGAATGAAAGAATTATGGTTGAAACCGATAAAAGTGGATTAGCCCTTTTGGCTTTTTTTAGTGAAAGCTTCATGTGAGTGGAGTGTCTTGCGACTACTATTACTCCGGTATTTTTTGATCATTTCTTGATGAAACAGCTGACGAATATAATATAGGTGGTACTTCAATTAATCAGAAGGTATTAATCGTTCTAATCTCACAAAGTTCGTAGATACAACGCTCTTAATTGTTCCATTCTTTGCTTGATTCGCCTGCCTTTGGCAATGTTCGATTTCTGTTGATATTAGTAAAATCGTAGGTTTTCTATTGGTGCCTGTTCAGGATTCTTCAGTGGTTTTCAAGTTTTAAAGTCGATAAGAATTTTCGTCACTGAGATGACGCGATGATCATTAAACATTTAAAAAATAAGTTGATGGTAGTTAGTGATATTAAGCATTTCTTTCTTTTCGAAAAAGCAGTTTTTGGTGCTTTAATTTTGCTTAGAGGTTTGTTTCCGAACACTTTCGCGGATGTAGTAGTGGCGGATCCGCATCGCTTTGACGATGCCATTGCCGCATTTGAAGCGGCAGACAAGGCTTCCATGCCTGAACCTGGCAAAGTCCTCTTTCTCGGAAGCTCATCGATTCGCCGCTGGGATACGGTAAGAGCGTTTCCGCAGATCGATTCCATCAACCGGGGATTTGGCGGCTCGCAAACATCGGATTGTATCTATTTTTTTGATCGCATCGTTTCACCTTACAAGCCGAAGGTCATTGTGCTGTACGAAGGTGACAACGATATCGGAGCGGGCAAGCCGACGGAACAGGTTGTCAAGGATTTCGAGACGTTTGCGAACCAGGTAAGAGTCAAGCTGCCGGGAACTAAGGTCGTGTACATCCCCATTAAACCCAGTATCAAGCGGGCGAGTCTTTGGAATAAAATGGAAACTGTGAATCAAGAGGTCCAGACGTTGGCGGCCAATAGTAAGGCTCTTTACTATGCGGATATAGCTACACCGATGCTAGCTACGGGATCGCCACCAGACGAGAGTTTGTTCGCTAAGGATGGGCTTCATCTAAGCGACAAGGGAAACGCTCTGTGGGCAAGCGTGATTGGTCCTGTGATTGAAGAGGCGCTGGAAGAATAAGCGTAAGAAGCTATTGGGTCGGTGCTCCTAGATCGCCCGATTCCATTCAACTCGGGCTCGCGCTAGGGGTGCTTTATCGTTTGTTTATCTTAGAATGTTTGTAGTTTGAGGTTGGGCTGCTTTTCATTAACTAGGGGAAAGAGCACTTTTCAATGCAGCTGGATAGGGATAATCAAATCTTTCCCTCCTCCATCTTTGAATCTTGTTTAAAACTCGATAGGGCTTCTTTTTGGCAAATTTTGGTTGCCGAGACGCTCTTGGTGTTCAGGGTTTTGAATTGTTTTTCCTGAAATGGAATAATTTCTATCAACTCCACATTCGCTACCTCTTCTCTATGCATTTGCATCTTCTCGCTCAAACGGAAGTTTCTGGATCCTACTGGCCGTTCACTGTATTGGCTCTTGGAATACTTTTCGTCATCGTAGCTATCGCAGTGTTTCGTATACACGCGTTTATTTCGCTGATATTGGCAGCAGTGTTGGTCGGTGCTCTCTCATCAAGTCTTCCAGGAAGCGAAGGAGATAATCATATCGTAACTGCGATTGGATTGTCGATGACTGAGTTTGGCTCAACTGCGGGTAAGATCGCTTGGGTAATCGCTTTGGCGGCGATTATTGGGGTCTGCCTGATGGAAAGTGGTGCAGCTGACAGGATTGTTCGCGGAATGGTCAGAACGCTGGGTGAGAAACGAGCTGGCGTGGCACTTGTCTTATGCTCCTTCTTTTTGTCCATACCGGTATTTTTCGACACCGTATTTTTTCTCCTCATCCCTTTGGCCCAGGCGCTCGCATTCCGTTTAGGTAAACACTACCTTTATTTTGTCATGGCGATGTGTAGTGGTGGGGTAATTACACATGGATTAGTCCCACCGACCCCAGGTCCTCTAGTAATGGTGGAAACATTGAACCTTAATCTTGGATTCACTATTTTATCGGGAATTGGATTGGGGGTTATTCCTGCATTTGCAGGTCTCTATTTTGGCAAGTGGCTTGATGGCCGAATGAATATTCAGTTTCGTGAGAGTCCTGGCATTAAAATTGCCGATGTCGAGGCGATCGTGTCGAAAAAGGACAATGAGCTCCCTTCATTTCTCGTATCTATGTTGCCGGTAGCTCTTCCGGTCTTTCTCATAGCTTTCACATCCTTTTTGGCGATTTGGACCACAGAAGGGAACTTTTACAGTGCGATGGAGATTCTTGGAAACAAAAACGTCGCTATGTTCATTGGGACCCTGATAGCGCTGTATACGCTGGCGAAGCAAAAGGGCGTAAGTCTTAAGTCGTTGGGAAATGTGATGGAAGGTCCGCTGGGAACCGCTGGTACGATCATTCTCATCACCTCGGCTGGGGGTGCATTTGGGGCCATGATACGTCATGCAGGAGTAGGCGATGCCATTAAAATGGCTTCCAAGGATACGGGGTTGTCGCTGATTATCCTCTCCTGGGTTGTCGCAGCCGTACTCAAAGTAGCTCAGGGCTCGGGAACCGTCTCCATGATTACGACCTCAGGAATCGTTGCAGCGATCATTGGTAGCGGAATCGATCTCGACTACAGTCCGATTTACCTTTTTGCTGCCATTGCCTTTGGGTCCCAAGTAGGATCCTGGATGAATGACAGTGGATTTTGGATTGTCTGCAAGCTCAGCGGTTTCACAGAAAAGGAAACACTGCGTAGCTGGTCAGCCTTGCTGGCGTTTATTGGCGTTATTGGAATAATTGAGGTACTGATCGTGTCCGCGATCTTTCCCAATTTGTTCATGTGAGTGAATTCTGAAACCGGGGCGATTTGAATTCCCTAGCGAGCTCCGTTTTTGATTTCCGATAGAATTTTGAGAAATGGGTCCTTTCGAATTTGGGGGAGTATACAGGTGGCTCCTTGGCTTTCAAGTGCCTCGATTCGGCTTCCGGTTCCGATAAAGGGAATGCCCAAGGTTCTGCAGGCCCGGATATCCCAGGTGCCGTCGCCGACGTAAACGACGTCTTCCAAAGGCCGGAAAGAGCGTTCCGCCGCGATAGAAATGATTTCTGAGCGAATGGGTGCATCCGAAGAGGTTGCGTGAATAAAGCGCTCCAAATCGATACCCGCTACTTCTAGTTTGTATCGAATCGTGTCATACCAATCACCAGTAGCAATGGCTATGTCATATTCGTGGTGTTCCCTAAGATACTCCAAAAGCTCCCTCGTTTCATACGTGCTGAAAAATGCGTTTGGGGTTCTCTGTCTCTCGACTTTCAGATTTTCGAGGCAACGGTTCTTAACCAGACCTTCAATATGAGTCCGCTCCTCGATATCTAATTCAGACAAGCCCTCGTGCACGATTGCCGAGGCGGTCACTTCGTCGAGCGTTTTCCAAAATTCAACCGAAAAGGTTTTCCCTGTTATTTCAGTAAAGGCGGCGTTGAAGGATTTCCAGTCATATTCTTCACCACTGATAAGGGTTCCATCTACATCGAATATAATGAGCATTTACTATGCGGTTTTGGCCGAAGAAAAACTAAATGTAAGAGGGATACTGTCCGGACGACACCGAGCAGCTGAAACGAAGCGATGATTTGCCAGTGCTGGCCCGAAATGAAGAAGCTCGCAGCAGTGATACCGCGAGCCTCGAAATGGAGTAGTCCGCGAGTCTTACAGCTTGCCGCCGTACACCGCATTTGGACCCAGCCCCTCTTCGATGCGAAGAAGTTGATTGTACTTTGCGACTCGGTCGCTGCGGCAAAGGGAGCCGGTTTTGATCTGGCCGGCATTGGTTGCCACTGCGATGTCCGCGATGGTGGTGTCTTCTGTTTCGCCCGAACGGTGGGAAATGACTGAAGTGTAGGAAGCCTCCTTGGCCATTTCGATAGCGTCCAAAGTTTCGGTCAAGGACCCAATTTGATTGACCTTAACCAAAATTGAGTTGGCCACTCCGAGATCGATTCCCTTTTTGAGGAACTCAGTGTTCGTAACGAAAAGGTCATCTCCTACGAGCTGAGTCGTGGCACCCATCTCATCGGTTAGGTGTTTCCAGCCTTTCCAGTCACTCTCGTCCAATCCGTCTTCGATTGAAATAATAGGAAAGCGATCGGCCAAGTCCTTTAAAAAGGCCACCATTTCGGTGCTGCTCTTCTTGGATCCGTCAGACTTGTCGAATACGTACTTCCCTTTCTTGTAGAACTCGCTAGCAGCCACATCCAAAGCGATAAAAATGTCTTTACCCAGTTTGTATCCAGCTTTCTTAGTCGCGGAAGCGATTACCTCTAGAGCATGCTCGTTGGAGCCTAGTGCCGGGGCGAATCCGCCCTCGTCACCCACGGCCGTCGACAGTCCATTTGCCTTGAGAACACCTTTAAGTGCATGGAAAATTTCTGCTCCCATACGGAGGGCTTCCCGGAAACTGCTCGCTCCCTTGGGCATGATCATGAATTCCTGAATATCGATCGGAGCGTCAGAGTGAGCTCCGCCGTTTAAAATATTCATCATCGGTACGGGAAGAATCTTCGCGTTTGGTCCACCGAGGTACTTGTAAAGTTCGAGCCCTGAAGCTTGAGCAGCGGCCTTAGCTGCAGCGAGGGAAACACCTAAAATGGCATTTGCACCGAGCTTCGCTTTGTTTTTGGTGCCATCCAGAGCGAGCATCGCTCCGTCAACGGATACTTGATCGCAGGCGTCGATGCCTACGACCTCGGGAAGAATTTTGTCATGGATATTTGAGACTGCTTTGAGTACGCCCTTGCCCAGATAGCGACTACTCGTGCCCTTTGAGGCTTGTTGTACTGGTATCGCTCCGTCTCGAAGCTCGAGGGCTTCATTCTCGCCTGTACTGGCTCCGGAAGGGACCGCGGCTCGGCCAACGATTCCTGAAGCGAGTATGACGTCAACTTCGACGGTGGGATTGCCGCGAGAATCGATGATTTCGCGGGCATTGATGTCAATGATGTCAGTCGTCATGATAATTTTTTTAGAATTTTCGGTATGTCCCAAGTTAAAAGATTGCCTCTTATGACGGTTGGAAAATGAAAGGCAAGCGAGCAATTGAAACGCTTTTGATGCGGCTAATTCCAGTTGCAGCTTGGATCCTCATCCCAGATTCTAGGGCAGAAGACGGGTCTGCTGGTCGGCATTTGGAATAGGGCAGGACGCTTTCGAAACTAGTGACCGCCGTCTTTCAGCAATACGATCGTAGAACCAGTCTCGGAATCCAGTCGGGAGTAGCTTCCCAATTCTGCACGCTTTCCAGAAACCACCAATTCTACTAAAAATTTCAATCACGGCATCGGATTTCAAGTACCGCTCGTTGTCCGGTGCTAGATAGACAATCGTCTTCAGGTTCTCTTCGAGACGCAAATCCTTTGGCAACAGTCTCACAGCGGTTTCGCCCTGAAGGGGGGCAAACCGGATTACCCTTGCATCATCGATCGCCATGATCCATCGGACGCAGGTGTCGCAGAGTCCACACTCTCCATCGAAGAATACGATATTGTTTTCAGGTTCCACGGTGTCTAGATTGTAGGATTCATATACGATTAGATATTGGCTCGCTTTTTCTGCCCCTTCTTCTTTTTGGGTATCTTTGATAATTCCATGTAGGTCTTTTTCTGCATGCTATTCTCGTACATCTCCATGAACTTGACCCCTTGTCTCGGTTTTACCAGTTCACTTTTTGGAGCCTTTTCGATATGCTTTTTCATCAGTCGACAAAGCATGTCGGATTTGAACTGGTCGCCTTCGAGCACATCTTTAACGCGGTCACCCCTGATTGTGTCCTCGATGAAAAAGCCGTCGTCTTCATCTTCTTCAAGAAATACGTGTGCCTTGTTAACGCAGCCGAATAGATTGTGATTATCACCCATGATGTGCCGGTAAGCTACAATCAAAAAAAGCCGAGGAAGTAGAGCCCGTTTTTTTGACGGAATGTAGCGGTAAATATTCTTTTTCGTCCTCAAGGTCTATGAATTTGGAGATCTTCCCGTCGCTGTCGCAAGTGATATCTACTAGAATCGCGTTTACGGATGGACGCTCTTTCAGACGGGTCAACGGAGCCGTTGGAAACAACTGATTTAAGGCCCAGTGGTCTAGGATTGATTGGAAAACGGAAAAATTGTAAATGTACTGATCGTCTAAGATCTGCTTCAATTCGTCCAGTTCTTCAGGAATGAATCCCGTTCCTGCACTTTTCTCAAGTTTCTGGCAAATTTGCCAGAAAAATGACTCGGCCTGGGCACGACATTGCAAGTCTAGATAGCCGCGATTGAATAGGGAATAAGCTTCCTTGACGACGTAGATGATCCAGACGGACCGTTCGTCGCCGGCTGGGTTGATACAGAGGCACCCGTTCGAGTCGATGCCATTGTAAAGTTTGCCCCACCGTTTGAAACCATAGAGTTCTCTTGAATCAGCTACAGTCCAGCTTTTTGAATGGGAGGTGTTGACAACGGTAAAATTTAGAGAGCGTGGGCTCTTTGGGATGGTAAATCTAGGCTTGGTTTTGTTTTAGCCCCCTTCTTCTGCGCTTGCTTTTTGAAATGCGGCTGGATTGAGTAACCAACTTCATTTTTCAATAAACCTTTCAAAGCAAACTTTTATGTCTCAACAGATGGATCTTATAGTACCAATTATTGCTCAGGCAGCCCCGAGCGGGGGTGCGAGCCCGCTTGCTGGAATGTGGCCCATTCTTCTCATGTTCGCAGCCATGTACTTCCTTATCATCGCTCCCCAGCGAAAAAAGCAAAAGCAGCATCAGAAAATGATAACTGAGCTCACTTCAGGAGCTGATGTCGTTACTTCAGGTGGTTTGTATGGGACCATCACCAACGTGAAGGACGATCGTTTTGTCCTTCGCGTAGCGGAAGGCACGAAAATCGAGATCACCAAATCTGCTGTTGCCACGGTTCTCTCCAGCGAATGAGAGTCCTCCTCTCCTTACACACATTCATTAGCGCCCGCCCCTTTTGGCGGTTTTGTCGTTTATAAGGAAATCAAACTTTCGAATCATGTCCGGAAAGCACCTTTGGAAACTTATCGCGACTATCGTCATCGTCGCAATCTCCCTCTCTTATCTAATCCCTTGGGAGGACCAAGACTTTGGTGAGTATTTGCGCACGGCTTCTGAAAGCGAAGAGTTTCATCAGATTCTTGACCGTTCTCAGGCATTGACGCGAACGGATGATGAGATGGTAAGCGTCTACATGGCTCTGAAAAAGATAAGTAACGATGAGCGTATTGACCTGTCGCAGTACTTTCCGCAAATCTCGCTCGAGTCCTCACTTAACAACATCGAAAAGCGAAACGGAATTTTGCTAAACGCCTTGTTGAGGGTTTCGAAGGCCAACCTGAGAAAAGGACTGGACCTTGCCGGTGGTGTGGCTATGACGCTTCAAGTCGATCCGGCTGCTTTGGAGGGCATTGAAAAGATTGAGAGAGAGGAGAAACTTTCCAAGGCTATCGAGATCATGCAGAGCCGTGTGAACTTGTATGGCGTATCCGAACCGATTGTACGGCTCGTCGGCGACGACCGGATTGAGGTCCAGTTGGCCGGAATCAGTATCAAGGACAATCCTGAAATCTTGGAAGAGATCAAACGGCCAGCTTTACTGGACTTTCGCGAAGTGCACCTAACCGACAGGCCTGGTATTCAACCCGAACCCTACGGGTACCAAGTGATGACCTTGTCGCGGGAATCCGGCGACCGGTTTGTTGAGGAAGATCTTTACGTTAGTCGATATCCGGCCCTCACTGGTAAGTATGTGGACAACGCCAACCCAGTTCAGAATTCAGTCGGCGGATACGAGATCTCGCTGAGCTTCAGTAGCGAAGGGGCAAAACGATTTGGGGAAATAACCACAAAGCTGGCGGGCCAAGGTCGTTTGGCGATCGTTCTAGATGGAAAGCTGTACTCAGCGCCGAATGTGAACGAGCCCATCCTTGGGGGGCGGGCATCGATTTCAGGAAGTTTCACGCAACGACAGGCCATCGATTTGGCCAATGTCCTCAATAATCCGCTTGAGTTCAAACTCGAGGTGGCCGAACTCTACGAAGTGGGACCCACCCTCGCAAAGGAGTCGATCTCATCTGGAAAGCGGGCCGCAACCTGGGGTGTATCGTTGGTCGCTGCATTTATGACCGTCTACTACATGGTTGGTGGTGTGGTTGCTCTGATTACCGTCGTTCTCAATTTAGGGATCGTTTTGGGGGCGCTTGCTAGTGTTGGAGCGACCCTAACATTGCCAGGAATTGCAGGGGTGATCCTGACCATTGGTATGGCGGTTGATGCTAACATCCTCATCTTTGAACGAATTCGGGAGGAAATGAGAACGGGTAAGACACTCAAATCATCGCTCTTGGGCGGATTTGAAAAGGTGTTTTCGACGATCTTCGATGCCAACGTAACGACGTTTCTCGTATCCATCGTCATGTTCGTCTATGGAACCGGGCCGGTTAAGGGTTTCGGTCTGACTTTAGCGATCGGTGTCGTAACGACCATGTTCTGTGCCTTGATTGTTAATCGCCTATTACTGGAGCTTCTCATCGAGACCAACCTGATGAAGAAGTTTAAGATGCTTTCTATCGTTAAAAATCCTAAGGTTCCCTTCCTGAATTTTCGCAAACCCGCGTTTGCGATTTCGTGGTGTGTGGTCCTAATTGGCGTTGCCGGAATTTATACAAAATGGGACAAAATTTTCGGTATCGACTTTACCGGGGGTGACGAGGTTTCACTCGCATACGAATCCAAGATAGACGAATCGGAGATATACCGGATCGTTGTTGAGCAGGAGCTTGGTGAAGTTACGCCTCAGTACATAACACCGCTAGGCGGAGGTGTGGAAGTGCTGAAACTGCAAACACCTTTCGAGGAAAGTCCTAAGGTCTTGGCCGCACTGGAGGAAGCCTTTCCGAAAGCCAATTTCGAAGCAGTCGGCACCAATGAAATCGGGCCGTCGATCGGCAAGGAAATTCAGAAGAATGCTATAATCGCGATCGGGATTTCCCTAGGTCTCATCCTATTGTACATCGCTGTCAGGTTTGAAATCGGCTATGGGGTAGGTGCGATAGTGGCGACGGTACACGACATCCTTTTGACGGTTGGCGTCTTTGTCATGGTTCCAGGTCACCAGTTTACCGCTCCTATGATTGCGGCCATTCTGCTAATTGTGGGTTACTCTCTTAATGATACTATTGTCGTTTTCGACCGGATACGTGAAGAGCTACAGCTAAAGCCAACCGCTAAGTTACGCGACATTGTGAACTCTGCTTTGAATGCGGTTCTCTCACGCTCTTTGCTAACCAGTTTTACGACATTGCTAGCAGCGGTTTCCCTGTACGTTTTTGGGACTGGAGTAGTGAGTGACATCGCCTTCACCTTCATGATCGGCATTATGACGGGAACCTTTTCTTCGATATTCATCGCTAGCCCTGTTTTTTACTGGTGGCACAAAGGCGATCGCCGCAGCGTCGAGAAGGGTCACGATATTGCACCCGAATACGAGTGGCAGGCTGGTGCCAAAGAAGTCAAGGAGGGCAGCTGATAACTGTCTTGGCTCGTTGGGAATACAAACCATCTCCTGCACCAATAATTGGGACGTTGTGCAGACAGCTCAACATTAGTCCCTCAACCGCAGAGCTCGTGGTGAAGGCTGGATTTGAGGACAGCGACGAAGCTAGGCGTTTTCTTTACCCGCACCTTAGTGAAATATCCGACCCGTTCGAAATACGTAACCTTGAAAAAGCGGCTCATCGCGTTTGCCAAGCGATCGACCAAGGTCAACGAATCGTAATTTGTGGAGACTACGATGTCGACGGAGTCACAAGTACTGCATTGCTTGTGGATATACTCCAAAAGTTCAATACGTACCCGAAATTCATTGTCCCACTTCGTAGCGAAGAAGGGTATGGGCTAAGTCGCAAGGCAGTAGAACGGGCCCTGAAATGCGGGGACAAAGCGGATCTGTTTATTGCTCTGGACTGCGGGACAAACTCTTTTGAGGAGGCCCAGTACATTTTGTCTCGCGGATGCGATTTGCTTATCGTGGATCACCACCAGGCAAAGACTCGTTTGCCGGAAGGGGTATTGCTTGTCAATCCGCACGTATTTGGAGAGGAGGAATGTCAAACTTTGAACTTCTGTACGGTCGCCTTGGTATTTAAACTTGTCCATGGAGTTTTAAAATTAAAGCGGGAACGCCAAGAGGCACGGGCTTTTGAGATTATATTGAAAGACTATCTCGACTTTGTATCCATGGGGACGATAGCCGATCTAGTACCGCTAACCAAAGAGAACCGGATCTTTACACGCATCGGCCTTAAAGCACTTTCTCAGACCAAACGAAAGGGTCTGAGCAGTCTGATGAATGTTTCTGGAATGACGGCCCGCCACGGAGTGAGACCGGTTGACATATCGTTTAAGCTCGGACCCCGCATCAATGCGAGTGGACGACTCGCGGACGCGGCCTTGGCAGTGGAGCTTTTGTTAAGCGATGACGCCTCTTATTGTATGGAGACATCTTTGAAGTTGGACTCGTTCAACCGCGAGCGTCGAATGATCGAAAAAAATATCGTAAAAGAGGCTATAAGGCAAGTTGAGTCGGATCAGTCCGAGAGTCACGGGATTGTGGTTTATGGAGATGACTGGCATCCAGGAGTAGTTGGTATTGTTGCCAGTCGCCTTTCACGGGCATATGACCGGCCTTGTATCGTCCTTGGAAAAGATGGGGAATTCGCAAAGGGGTCCGGACGTAGTGTGGACGGAGTCAACTTGGTGGAGGTGCTCGAGGACTTTTCCGACAATCTGGAAAGCTGGGGAGGGCACCCCATGGCAATAGGCTTGAGTACACTAATTGAAAGCGTGGAGGATTTACGGTCGTTTTTCGATCGGTCCGTCAAGAATTTTACCGAAACCCATAAGTACGAAAAGGCGGTCAAGCTATCCACCTATCTTGAACTCGAGGAGGCATCGGCAGAGTTTATGGATGAGTTTTCCCTTCTGCAGCCGTTTGGTCGAGAAAATCCGGAACCGATCTTTGCTACAAAGCGGGTCGTTTTTCAACAAAAACCTAAAATTTTCAAAGAGAAGCACTTTAGATTTTACTTATCCGATAAACGAGGCAGAGTTATACAAGGGGTAGCGTGGGAGATGGCCCACCGAGTTCCAGTTGTGAATAAGCCGGTTGATATTGCATATCGCCTAGCCTGGAATTCCTTTGGTAATCAAAGGGTCTTACAGATTGAATTGATAGACTGGCGAGAGACATAGATTCATTAGCAGGTAGATTGCATTACAGAAATTTGTGATAGACCCTAAGGGCATTTGTTCGTTTTCAAGATCGGTTTCCGTACTGTTTATCGGAAGCCTTGTGCTCCTGTTGTTTGGATGTTCCCGTCCGGAAGAGTCCCCTCATGACGTTTTCGCCGCGTTTAATTCCGCCCTTGGAAGAGGGGAGCTAAACCAACTTGATAGCTTCGCCAGTCGAAACTCGGTTCAGTATTTTTATGGCCTTCAACCCTGGATTATTCGTGGGGACGAAAAATCGCTGAAAAAACTGACTCCCTTTGATCGGTACTTGATTCTGGTCTTGCGAATGCACCTTGACTCTTGGTCACTCGCAGATTGGCAAGACTGGAACGAGACCCTTCATTCAGGAAAACAGAACCATGCCGTCAGTGGATATCTGAAACAGGCACTAGGCGAACTATTCTTCAAAACGGCCTTAGGGAAAGTAGATTTTATTAATGGCATAACGGGTGGCCAACTGCTTCGTTTAGGATCACCGACAGGTTTGAGTTTGCAATTCATCAATGAGGAAGGGTGGAAAATTGAGCTAACTCGGCTGTTTCGTGATTCCTTTGAACAAAAAATAAAACCGTATCTATCGGACCATTACAGAAATCGAGATCGAGTTTGGGAAATGCTGAAGAAGGAATACGGCGATCGCATAGATCGAAGCCTCTATCATTCTATGATTGCTAATGCTTCAATGAAATAGATGCTTACTAAGCATTATGGCGATATCAGAAAACATCCGAATCGGTGTCATCGGTGCTGGCGCTAATACAAAGCTGAAACACATTCCCGGCCTACAATCGATTGAAGGCGTTAGCATCGATGTGGTATGCAATCGCTCTGAAGCATCCTCGCGGAAAGCGGCGGACGAGTTTGGTATCGGTCGAGTTGCTAGTAGCTGGGAGGAAGTCGTCGCAGACGATTCGATTAACGCGGTTTGCATTGGCACATGGCCCTACCTGCATGCACCAATAACGATTGCTGCCTTAGAAGCGGGCAAACATGTGCTAACCGAGGCTCGAATGGCAATGAATGAAAAAGAGGCAGAAGAGATGCTGAACGCCTCGTTGTCTCGCCCTGATGTCGTCGCTCAGATCGTGCCTTCTCCCTTTACTCTTAAGTGGGATCAGACCATTATGAAAATTCTCGAATCTGGCGAACTGGGTGATCTTAGGGAAATCAGTGTAATCAAGACTTTGCCAATGAACGCCAATGAGCGGGAGCCCATGAATTGGCGCCAGAATATTGAATACAGTGGCAACAATACAATGATGTTAGGGATTTACTACGAGGTCGTGCAACGCTGGATCCAAAGAAGCCCAAGTCGATTGTGGTCTTATGGACGTATTTTCTCAAAGAGCCGTGACAATGCCGAAGCAGGTGGACTTAGAGCGGTAGAAATTCCGGAAAGCCTTATATTCGTCGCGGATTACGGCGATGGGCTTCAATTAACCGGTATTATGAGTGGGGTCGAATTGGGAAGTGGAAGAGACGAGTATGCCATCAATGGTGCCAAGGGTACGATTAGGTTGGATTTAAAAACCGGTACGCTCTACCGTTCGTTAATAGATGAAAAAGAGCAGATCGTCGAGCCGCAAGAAGAGGACGTTGCCGATTGGAATGTAGAGGCCGATTTCATTGCAAGCATACGGGAAGGGAAACCGGTATCGCTCACAAACTTCGCGGATGGATTGAACTACATGAAATTCACCGACGCCGCCCGGAATTCGTTTAATGCCGGCGGTGAGTGGATTACGCTGAGCTAGGTGTTCGCCTCTTAGCTTCCGGGCTTGAAAGCAGGGATCGATTTTAGATGTTCAGGGAGCTCATCGGGATCGTAGGTAGGAAAGCTCATCTCGAGAAGGGAGATGAGCGGGCAGTCAAAGTTTGCTTTCCCTTCGCTACGATCGACTAGAACTGAGATCGCAGCAACCTCTCCACCATTCGATCTGACTATATTGACTGCCTCCTGAGCCCTCCCGCCACGTGTAATGACGTCCTCAACGATGAGGATGGGCTCGTCTGGCTCGATCTTGAAGCCTCGCCTGAGTACGAGGCGATCGTTCTCCTTCTCCACGAAAATGTAACGGGCGTTAAACTGCCGAGCGATCTCCTGTCCTACCACTAGTCCACCCATAGCGGGAGCTAGAACGGTTTTGAAGGTCAGCTTTTCCAGTCTAGGTTTAAGTAGTTCGATTAGCCGCGTGACCTCCGCCATATTCTGACAAACTTGGGCACATTGAAAAAAGTGTTCGCTTCTTAGTCCTGATCTCAGAATGAAGTGCCCTTTTAGAAGGGCACCTGTTGACCTGAAAATATCTAAAACCTCATCGTTTGTAGACTGCATCTCCCTAAAAATTGCGAAATCGAGAGAAAAAATCCAGTTAATTTTGCCTCGAGGGGCATCGCAAAGTCGGAACCATACTGATTTCTCAGGTACTAACTTTGTAGGCTGTTTTACAGGCTAGCCGACGATACGGTGGATCAAGAAACGACAGGACTGGCAGGTAGATGGCTATGGGGAGTAATTTGGGTTGCCTATTCCTACTTCTATGGGCGGTACTTTGGTCACGTAGCCCGCCGCCTCAAACCTGGTTTGGGTAATGCGGGCCTTCCTGGTTCACGGGAACGACTAGCGGCAAAACAATTCTGGTGCTATCGGTTTTCTGCGTTCATGCTCATTCCAACCGTCCTTGAATTGATTCGAAGCAGTCCTTTTACGAGTGGAGTAATATCAATTCTTCCTTGTTTGTTCGGAGTTTGGGTTATGCAGTCTGTTTGGTGCGAAGTACTGCACTCAAAGGTTCCAAGTTCGGAATACGCGAATAGGCAGAGACGTTAGGAATGATAACGTAGTCTACAGGACTCATTCCCAATAGTGGTTGTTTTTTAAAAGCGGCGGAGATTTCCCTGTAGTCCTAGGAAATGGCTGTCACTGTGCAATATAAGCCAAGGCACTCAACCAGAACATCTTTTCCCTTCACCGGCTTCTTGGTTGGTCCTTTTGATACAAAGTAGTCGAAGGTACGCTTTTCCGTTGAATTCCTTTTCCAGTTTCGAAACAGTTTCGGGGTTCATCGGATCTTGAGTATAAGGTTCTCCTGCAAAAACTAAAACCCTCACTATGTTCCTAACACGTCGAAATCTTCTAGGTGGCGCGCTTTTGCTACCGATCCTTTTTCCTGCTCTGGCTCAGGGCCAAGGTCTCAGTTCCATCAATACAGGCGATACTGCTTGGATTTTAACTTCCAGTGCGCTTGTGCTTTTCATGACTATACCGGGACTGGCTCTTTTTTATGCGGGTCTCGTTCGAGGCAGAAATGTGCTTTCGGTCCTAATGCACTGTTTTGTACTCACGGCGTTCATGAGCGTTATTTGGCTAGTTGTCGGATATAGCATGGCATTTTCAACTGCGGGTATGGAAGAGGGAAAGGTAGGTTGGAATGCATTTGTCGGCGGATTCGACAAGTCCTTTCTGAACGGAGTAGCAGCTGACTCGGAATTGGGAACGATACCCGAGCCGTTGTTCGCCATGTTTCAAATGACGTTCTTTGTTATCACGCCAGCACTGATGGTTGGGGCTTTTGCAGAGCGAATGAAGTTCTCCGCCATGCTCTGGTTCTGCGGGCTGTGGGGCGTTTTGGTTTACCTTCCAGTTTGCCACATGATTTGGGGAGGTGACGGTGGATATCTGGCGGACATGGGTGTCATCGATTTTGCAGGTGGACTGGTTGTTCACATCACTGCTGGAGTTGGAGCACTACTCGCATGTATCATGGTTGGCAAGCGTCTTGATTACCCGAAAGGACAGATACTGCCTCACAATCTGGCCATGACAGTTACCGGAGCCGGTATGTTGTGGGTAGGCTGGTTCGGATTTAACGGGGGTAGTGCACTTGGAGCGAATGGAGATGCCGCTATGGCGATTCTGGTGACTCACTTATCTGCTTCGAGTGCGACTCTGGGATGGATGGCCATCGAATGGATGAGGAATGGCAAGCCCAGTTTACTTGGTGCGGCAACCGGTTCTATCGCTGGATTGGCAGCGATTACTCCTGCTAGCGGTTCGGTCGGCCCATTGGGAGCTATCGTAATCGGCATTTGCTCTGCGCTCTTGTGCTATTGGATGTGTACCAAAATTAAAAGTAAGTTCCAGTACGATGACTCGCTCGATGTATTTGGTGTGCACGGTGTGGGTGGGTTTGTCGGGACTCTGCTGGTTGCCGTGTTTGGAGCTCCTGCTTTTGGTGGAAAGGTCGAAGGTTTGGAAATAGGGAAGCAGCTTGGTGTACAGGCTTTCGCGGTCTTGATCGTCGCCTTATTCACGCTTGTGATTAGCTACATTATTCTCAAGGGAATCCAGTCAACGATTGGATTGAGGGTCGAGGAGCAGGATGAGGTTACTGGCCTTGACTTAAGTGCTCATGGAGAATCTGGATACAACGACTAGCTTAAGTCTAGTTAAGTAGCGAGAAATCGAATTGTTTGGAAACCTGTTTTGCTCCTCCACAAAGCAGGCCACCCGCTTTTTTGAAGAGAAAAGCATTTCCGCTAGTTACAAGGAGGTACCCTTCATTTCGGTTAGAAATTACCTTTGAAAAATTACCTGTAAATGAAACACTGTTCGAATAAATTGAAAACGGTACCTCAGATCCTCATATCTGGTGACTACTATGGCGACGAAGAGCGGCTTTTTGCGGACGAATGCGGGATCCGACTCGACGTGGCTTTACGAGTTTAGCCCTTTGCAGTATAGCAGCCGATTGGTGTATAAAAAACGGTGTCGCGGATTACGACACCGTTGATGAACTAGATTTTTTTAATACAATCACGAGGTAGGAACCTCTGAAATCGTTTTGAGAACACGAGAACAAATCTGATAGGGGTCGCCTTGTGAGTTGGGACGACGGTCTTCCAAATAGCCCTGATACTTGTCTTCCGCAACGAAAGCGTGCGGTACGCGAATCGAGGCACCACGGTCAGCTACTCCCCAAGAAAACTTGTCGATAGACTGTGTCTCATGAAGGCCTGTCAAGCGCAGGTGATTGTCGGGACCATAGGCCGCAATGTGCTCTTCCTTGTTCCTCTCAAAAGCATCCATAAGAGCGAGGAAGTAGTCCTTGCCGCCCACTTCACGCAGGTGTTTGGTCGAGAAATTACAATGCATACCAGAACCATTCCAGTCGCCTTGGAAGGGTTTACAGTGATACTCAACGGTCACTTCGTATTTCTCAGTCAAACGCTGAAGAAGATAGCGAGCCACCCAGATGTCATCGGCACAGTTTTTGGAACCCTTGGCGAAAACTTGGAATTCCCACTGGCCTTTCGCAACTTCAGCGTTGATCCCCTCGTGGTTTATCCCAGCGGCCAGACATAGCTCTAGATGCTCATCAACGATCTCGCGTGCAAGGCCGCCGACATTTTGATATCCAACTCCAGTGTAATATTTGCCTTGTGGATCCGGGTAGCCAGACTCAGGCCAGCCCAAGGGACGTCCATCTTCAAAAAGAAAGTACTCCTGCTCGAGTCCGAACCAAGCGTCTTCGTCATCAATAATCGATGCACGATGATTGCTTGGATGAGGATCGCCATTGGGAAGCATCACTTCGCACATAACGATGAAGGCATTATTACGTCCGGCATCGGGATAGAGTTTAACGGGTTTCAGCATGCAGTCGGAATCGCTACCGTCCGCCTGTTGCGTTGAGCTACCGTCGAATCCCCACATAGGGCAATCATCGAGAGAACTTGGTTCTTCAGAAGCGATACGCGTTTTTCCGCGTAAATTAGGAACAGGCGTGTAGCCATCTAACCATATGTATTCGAGCTTGTATTTAGCCATAATTATTGTCGTTAATTTTTGAGGGTTTGATTGTCCTGACGATGTTTTACGAACTTCAGGAGCAAGTTGCCAAAAATGGAATAGGTTAAGAAAGCAGCAAAAGATGTGCCGACATTCAACAAATTTTCGAACTAATTGATAATTTATGGAAATAGCTCATTTTCACCCTCCCAAACGCTCAAAATAGATCATGCGAGAGATTAAAGATACACAGCGAGCTTCGGTTCGGATAGGATATGACGGTCGCGTTCAAAAAACCTTCCGTGGACCGGATGCTCAGGATCGCCACACTAATGAAGTGAGAGTCTTGCAGTACCTCGGGGAAAAGGGGTGTATCTTCGTTCCAAAACTTCTTGAATGGGATGATGAGGATCTGAGTCTCGTTACTACAAATTGCGGTTCACGCGTTGAGGATTCGATCAGCAAGATAAGAACGGCCGAACTTTATCAAGAGCTTGAACGCGACTTTGGCGTGCGGCACGGGGATCCCTTTGCCCGTAACATCACGTATGACCCTAGTCTCGGCCGATTTTGTATTATCGATTTTGAATACGCTATGATCCTTGAAAAAGGGGAGGGTCTATTGCAGCCCGATTCTAGAAATGACCATGAGCGAAAACGATAGCCAATCGAATGCATTCTCAGTCGGTTGGAACGGACTTACCGACGTCGGTCGATTCAGGGCCAACAATGAAGACGCCTTTCTCGCTCTAAATTTTGATGCACAGGAAGTTAGATACTTAGGCAAGGATGGCTCGGCTTCCATGGATGGAGGTGACTTCATCTTCGCAGTTAGTGACGGCATGGGCGGGGCGAACGCTGGAGAATTCGCCAGCAGGATCGCGGTCGACAAGATTACGGAGTTGCTGCCCAAGACCTTCTATCTGGGAGCCATGGGGCTTGATCGGGGATGCGGTCAGATATTGTCGGAGCTCTTCAGTCGTATCCACAAAGAGATGGTGCAAATGGGTACCTACTACGAAGAATGCCGAGGCATGGGAGCGACCTTGAGTCTTTGCTGGCTGACGCCCTCGGTCATGCATTTTGGCCACGTAGGAGACAGCCGAATATACTATTTGCCGAAAGAAGGTGAATTCACGCAAATAACCGAGGACCATACACATGTAGGCTATCTTTTTCGGCAGGGAAAAATTACTGAATACGAAGCGAGAACAAGAAGGGATCGCAATATTTTAGACCAGGCTCTGGGTGGAAACCTTCAGCGGCTAGATCCACAGATCGGTTCAGTGGTTTACTCTCCGGGTGATCGGTTTGTCCTTTGCACTGACGGGGTTACAGATGGTATATCGAGCCGCCGCATACATTCTTTAGTGGATTTTCCGCCAGCTAGTTTGGTGCCTTTAAATCCCGCCGAACGCTTGGTGATCGATGCTAAGCAAGAAAGCGGCCGCGACAATTTGACCGCCCTAGTGCTCGGGTTGGGATAGTTTTGCTAGATCTATGCGGATACCACAACACTGGCAAACTTGGTTAGCTCAGTTACAGTAAACAACTGTGGCTACCGATTCTGGTTTATATCTTTAAATGGCTACTTGACGATCATCTGGTCCACAGACTTACCTGCGGGGATCATCGGAAGTACATGTTCTGTGTAGGGTGTGATGACGTCGAGCAGGAATGCTTCTTCGCTGTCGAGCATTTCTTGGATAGCATCTCGGAGCTCCTCTTTCTTGTGTACCCGTCGGGCTGGCAGGCCGAACCCATTCGCAATCTCGACATAATTTGGATACAACCCGTCCAAGTTTTCAGGTGAACCGATGTTTTTCTCGTCGCCTAGTATTGTATTACCTCGGACACTGTCATAAAAGCGGTCCTCCCACTGCATGACCATACCCAGGTGCTGGTTATTGAGAATCATTGCCTTAGCAGCGATTTTCTCGATCTTAGCGGTGGCCAGCTCCTGAATGTTCATTACGAACGAGCCATCCCCATCAATATCTATTACGTGTTTGTCGGGACAAGCAACTTTGGCTCCAATCGCAGCAGGATATCCATATCCCATAGACCCAAGGCCTAGCGACGAAATATGGTGGCGGGGATATTTGAAATCATAGTACTGAGCGGCCCACATTTGGTGCTGGCCGACACCTGTTGAAATAATCGCTTCGCCCTTGGTAAGTTCGTATAACACCCGAATAGCTTCTTGGCCTAAAATATGCGGGCTCTCCTCGTAGGAGAAGGGATAGTCTTTCTTCCAATTCTGAATTTGCTCTACCCATGGTCCAAGATCAGGCTTCTTGAAATCGGCCTGTTCCATAAGCTCGACCATCCTACCCATGGCATGCGCTATATCTCCCGCGATGGGGTGATGAACAATTTTGTTTTTGTTGTGCTCAGAAGCATCTATGTCAATATGGACAATTTCAGCTTGTGGTGCAAACTTGGATACTTCACCAGTGATACGGTCGTCAAATCGGACACCGAAGGCGAGTAGCAAGTCGCAGTTATGGACCGCCAGATTTCCGTAGGCGGAACCATGCATCCCAAACCACTTGGTGGAAAGCTGATGGGTTTCAGGAAAGGCTCCGACCCCCATTAAGGTTGACGAGCAAGGTACTCCTGTTTTCTCAATAAAAGCTTCCAATTCGTCGTACGCCTCGGCCGCGACAATTCCACCTCCATAGTAAACCATCGGGCGTTTGGCCTCTTCAATAAGATGTAGAATATTCTTTAACTGCCGATCGGTGGCAAAGGTCGGCAACTTGGAATCGAGAAGGGTGATCTCTCCAGGCCAATCCGGTACAATCATATTCTGCTGAACATCCTTGGGAATGTCGACCACGACAGGACCGGGTCGGCCCGTAGTGGCCACTTTGAAAGCCTCTCTAACCGTGTATGCTAGGTCCTTGATATCCATGACCAAGTAGCTGTGCTTAACCACAGGAAGCGTCATTCCAAAGAAATCTGTTTCTTGGAATGCGGCTTTGCCGATGAACTTCGTATAAACTTGGCCGGTAATGCAGACGAGGGGCGTGCTGTCCATAAAGGCGTCCGCGATCGCCGTCATCAAATTGGTGGCCCCGGGACCGCTCGTCGCCATGCATACTCCTGCTTTTCCGGTTGCACGTGCATATCCCTCAGCAGCGAACGAGCCGCCTTGCTCGTGGCGGGGGAGAATCGTGCGGATCCGGTCCTTCGCTTTTGCGAGTGACTGATGCATCTCCATGGATGCTCCTCCCGGATAGGCGAAAATGTCGGTGACCCCCTCTCTGATCAGAGATTCAACGAGGATGTCGGCTCCATTCATTTCTTGGGTAGCTTGAGAAGGCTTTTTAACGTCTGTGGTTGCACTCATCGTAAGGTGACTTTTAGCGAGATAAAGAAGTCCAGGGTTAGCCCTGGCAAGTAGGTTTCGCAATTTCTCTAAAAGTTTGCTGGGATTTTATATATAATCTCAGGAAGCGGCCTCGCTAAAGTCGATTACTCTCCGATCATTTAAATCTCCAAGATTGCGATAACGGGCGTATCTCTTTTCCAGGAGCTGATCCCTCGTGAGCTTCACGAGCTCCGCTAGGTGGCTCCGAACGGCTTTGCCGACGGAATTCGCGGCTTCCGAAGGAGAGTTTTGGGCTCCGCCCAAGGGCTCTTCGATGACTTCGTCGACGACTCCTAGGTGCTTGAGAAGCGCCTGATCCCCTAACCTCAATGCGGAGGCGGCTTTAGATGCTTGAGAACGATCCTTCCATAGTATTGCAGAACAGCTTTCCGGCGAAATTACGGAGTAATAAGCGTTTTCGAGGATTAGAACCCGATCTCCAACTGCAATACCAAGAGCACCACCCGATCCGCCTTCGCCAACTACTACTGTGACTATGGGCACCTCCATCTGGCTCATCTCACGGATATTGACGGCAATGGCCTCCGCTACATGGCGTTCTTCCGAACCTACGCCAGGATAGGCGCCGGGGGTATCGACCCATGTGATGATGGGAAGGCCGAATTTCTCTGCCAACTTCATGAGACGCAGTGCTTTGCGGTACCCTTCGGGATTCGGCATTCCGAAATTCCGGAGAATGTTCTCCTTAGTATTGCGGCCTTTTTGCTGGGCAATGATCATGACAGCCTTGCCGTCAAGGAATGCCGTACCGCCTAGGATCGATTTGTCGTCCCGGAATTGACGATCCCCATGCATTTCACGGAAGTCCTCGAAAATGGAGTTCACATAGTCCAGAGAATACGGCCGCAAGGGATGTCGGGCGAGTTGAACTCGCTGCCAAGACGAGAGGTTCGAATAGATCGAACGCTTGGTTTGCTCGATTTTCGCCTCGATCGCACTAATTTCGCTCGATACGTCAATGTGGTTCTCTTCTGACAACTGATGCAGGGCATCAAGCTGCTTGATCAGACCGCGAAGCGGCTTTTCAAAGTCGAGAGCATATTTCATGTCCATAGGCCTGAATCGTAAAAAGTGGCGGACTATGTGATTGAGAAGTTGAAAGTCGAGGTTAAAGGGCGTGCCTGAAACTGGGCTTTATCCGCTGATATCCAAACCGGTTTGTGCCTGATCCGGATTCTTAAGCTGTTCTTTCCAATCGGCTATTTTTGCCTGAGCTCCAAAATGCTCAGCTTTTTCCTTTGAGCCCAGCTCGAGCCAGATACGTGAAAGGCTAGTGTTTATAAAGAGGTCGTCTGGATCGAGGGCGTGGGCCTTTTCGGCAGCCTGAAGCGCTTCTGCGTATTGTTTTTCGGAGTAGCGTATCTCGGACAGGGCGTGCCAGGCAGCGAAGCTTTCAGGATGCGATTCCAGGATATTCTCCAGCTTTGAAAGGGCGATGCAGGCGTCCCCCATTGTGAAGTCGAAGGTGGCGTCTTCTATTGCACTTTTGGTTTCTTCTAAATCTGGCATTAGTCTGGAAATTAGGATTCCCTTGGGTTTCTGACGTTTGCGATAGGCGAACGTTCAAGAATTGTCCAGTCAAGGTGTGCGAAATTTAGAGAATTAGCATCGCGTCCCCGTAGCTTAAAAACCGGTAGTCGTGGGCGAGGGCCTCTTTGTAAATATCTTTTAACCAGGCAATTCCTTCATTGGAACCTGGTTTAAGAAAGGCGGAAACCAGGCAAAGAAGAGTCGATTTCGGCAGGTGGAAATTTGTGATAAGCGCATCGACTCCTAGGAATTCGCATGGGGGATAGAGGAATAGGGCCGCTTCCCCCTTAAAAACAGGGCTGTGCACTGCACCGCATTTTCGTAAGTAATCCTCGACGCTTCGCACGCTTGTGGTCCCGATGCAAATGCGGCGCTCTCCCCTATCTGGAGCCCTCCGCAAGGCTTCTTGAGCGGATTCCGGGATCTCATAGATCTCCCGATGGATTTGATGGGAATCCACGGAGCCTTCGTCCATTGGTTTGAACGTTCCAATTCCTACGTGCAGTGTAAGGTCGTGGAATTGACCGCCCTGGCCCTCTATCGATTTGACGAGTGTCGGCGTAAAGTGCAGGCCGGCGGTAGGGGCCGCCGCGGCAACCGTCTTTTCCGACTTGGCATACACTGTCTGGTATCGGTCTTTGTCGGATCGGTCCCTTGGATCGTTCTTTTCCCGATTAATGTAGGGGGGGAGCGGCATTTTGCCAAGATTCTCGGCCATGCTTGCGACGGATCCCTCATTTTTCAGGCTGAAATTTACGCGATACTCAGCCCGTGCATTTTTCCCAAAAACGGTAGCATCGAATTCGTTTTCAACGGAAAAAACGGCACCTTTAGGAAGCTTTTTTCCCGGCTTCAGGAGGCACCACCATTGCTCATTTGAAGTCCCTTTCGGATCTGATGAGGGCTTTCCGGCAGGACGAAGAAGGAGGCATTCGACTCGGCCTCCAGTTGGTCGGCGAGCGAAGATTCGGGCGGGAAGCACTTTAGCGGTATTTCGAAAAAACAAGTCTTTGGGTTTAGCATAATCCAGTAGGTCTCGGAACTTTCGATGTTCGATGGTCTGGCTGGACCGATGTACTACGAGAAGGCGGGACTCGTCACGAGCGAGAAGCGGTTCTTGGGCGATCCGATCAGGTGGCAGTTCGTAGTCAAATAAGGCAGCGTCCATGAGAATGCCCTCGAGTGTTTCACGCCGCAAATCGGAGTCGAGCGATTAATGAAATCGGTCCTCTTAAATGACGAGACAATGCAAACTGGTGGAGGTAAATAAGGAAGAGGGTCTAGTCTATCTCGCAAAGACAGGGAGTTATTCGGGCTGACATAGGCTATCGAGCACTTGCGGGATAGGTCTTTCATTTCCGAAAAAAGCCCTTGAAATTTGTCTTAAATGCATAACTGTAGCCGGCTCTCAAGGTCTATGGTAGGATACTCAAGCGGCCAACGAGGGGAGACTGTAAATCTCCTGGGGCAACCCTACACAGGTTCGAATCCTGTTCCTACCACCACTTTTTTAGCGGCACAAACGGGCCGCATTTTTTTTGGTTAAATCCTATATTGTTAATTTTTAATGGGTTGGATTACGGGTGATTCTTTTAGTTTGTCCGAATTGTAAATCTTGGGTGGTGCAAAATATGGGACGAATGAGGGCGTTTTGAGACCTGTTTTTCCCACACTGTGTGCTCATGTCCCCTACTCATATCAAGCACGATGAGGGTATTTATGAGTATCGCGACCGGAATCGAAAGCGGCCCTTTATCTGGCGACAGATGGTTAAGGGGAAACAAATATCGGGGTTGAACCGGAGGGATTTAAGATCGGTGTTCCAGCAATCTAAGTAATCGTTTCCGAACGGGATGGTTGATTGATGAAGCGGAGCAAACCTGCCGAAGTACAGTCGACCGCTCTTGGATACGCTAGTTGTTAGGAAATTCAATTGTTCCGATTTGATTCGGAGGGTTGGTTGAAACCTTCACTCTATCTAACTAGAAGCGTCTTGGATAACTGTGATATTTTTTCAAAATAGACCTACTTACTGGAGAAGGATCTTTAGCTTATTCAGTTTCGTAAATCCACGACTCTTGCGAACGAAGTTTTTACTCCTTATAATCCGTAGTGATCGTGAACTTGGAAATAGGAGCGTGTTATGAATTATCTCATTGGGTAGACTTATAAATATATGTCGCTGAAACTGCCCCAACAAACTGTGGGACAAAATGCATCCATGAATCTGCAATTGCCAATTTACCTGAAACTATCAGCGCGATGGTTACTGCAGGATTGAATGATCCAAGAGAGATGCTACCAACTGTTATTGCACCAGCAAGGACAACAAGAGCGATTGCAGCACCATAGTAACCGTTTCCGGATGTCGATTCATTAGTTGCAACGTTGAGAATAACATATGCCAATGCGAAGGTGAAAAGAAGCTCGGCAACTATCGCATCAGTACCTAATTCAGCAGCTACAGGAGCTAACGCATCGGGGAATAAAAGATTCTCAACAACTATCGCAGCAGAAACTGCCGCTGTAATTTGTGAAGCAATGTATGGAAGAACCTCATCCTTTTCACAGGCACCTCTGAGATAAATCGAAACAGTCACTGCAGGGTTGTAATGAGCCCCTGATATGTGACCACCTGCATAGATCATAACCATAAGAGTAGCAGCTATACCGAAAGGAGCATATTCTCCTGCAGAGCCATAAACTGCTGCCGTACAAATTGTTAGTGATAGGAAGAAAGTCCCTATGAATTCAGTGGTTAATTTATGCTGTATTGTATGTGTCATGCTATTTTTCATAAACTGAAGGTCCATGAATGATGTTCTTAATATTCAACATCAAAGAATTTGTAAGGCCTTTCAGGCGGTGGGAGGCGAAAATATTAAATCGGTTGCAGATTTGGTACCTCCAATTCCGAAAAATCATAAAGATTCATTTGTTGTTGATGGGAAATTAAATTGGACCGATCTGGTTCGGAGGGGTCGAACAATTTCACCCAATTAGTTGGATGCCCCTAGGCTCTGGAGGGAAGAGGAAAGGGGGACTTGATCTAAGTATCAAATACATTTTCGCGGTGGAACTTTAGAGAGTTGATCTCGAGTAAATCGATGGGTTAGGGCGAGTTCTGTATGCAGAATAAAAGTTTGGTGGATTTAATAGTTAATCTCTACGACTAGCCATTAAAGTCGACTGGTACGATCTTCACTTTGTGCAAATCTAATTCGCACACAAAAATAATTTTGCACAGATTTTGCACACGAGTATGGCTTATGTTACATGAATTCATAATAACAGTCAGGACAAGGGTATTCAAATTTCAGGTTCGAATCCTGCTCCTATCACCACCTTTCAGTAGTAACACTTCTACATAGATATATTTTAAGTCTCCGTACAACAGCATTAAAAAAGGCAATTTTAAAAGTGATTTTGCTGAAAAGTCCAAATCTTATGTAGAACTTTGTAGAGCTCTTTAAGAGGCAAACTCAAAGCAGACTCAAAAACAGCCTAGAAAGACTGTTTTTTCAAACTAGATTGTATTAGTTTTAGCATGTACGTTTTTGAATTTACTAATCATTTGGACTCTCGAGGACATTTCTGAAAGTGCCTTAAAAGCGCCGTCTTTAACGGGTTGTGCTTTTGGAATAGCCCTAACCCACTTATCGTAGGGCGTATTACCTTTGATAAAGTTTAGTTCGGGCTGCATGCGAAAACATTCGACAAGAGCTTCCATGAGCTTTCTTGTTACTTGGTTCTATTATTCCGATACACTAGATTCTTTTGTCTGTGTTGAAAATAGAGTGGCAGTATTCTCTGATTAAGTGCGTAAGGCAACCGGGTTCCGGCAAACTGTTAGCTTTTCGGCCTCCATCAATACGCTCCTTGGAAGGGTCGTAACCATTCCGCTCAAATTTTCACCAAAATCTTCGCTTCAAGGAACGCAGTCCAATGGCTCGTTTTGCCACTTGCCAGTGCAAAGTGACGTCACCAACTTTCTGTTAGAACCAAACACCCCTTTACGGTTTACTTCAGGCTGGTACGCGTTTAGGTCTCGATGAGATTAAGTCTGAGGCATCAAGCTAGCTGACGCTATAAATTCATCCAATAGGGGCGGGAAACCATTACCAAAACACTCAAGCATTGGTATCACCATTATGAAAGGGCAGCATTACCCTGCCGCCACAAATTATCAACAGAGCTAAGTATGCAATCTTTGGTTATGGAATCGTCGAGCTTTCACTAATCCTTTTCATCGCCTTCCTGGATCGGGGTTGAAATTCAGAATTAAAGTCTCAGGCTCGTATAATCCTTTATGGAGTCATTTTAAACCCCTGAGGGGTGGAATGGACCTGAGTATTGGATATTCTACACTGTCTATCGGAGCGCAGCGAGCGTTTACCGAATCCCACCTGCAATTATTATGAAAAAGAAACTCACACTCATCGTCTCTGCTGTTCTTTTCTGCCTGAGCACCTTTACTTTGGCCGATGAAATCACGCTATATAGCCATCGCCATTATGAATATGACAAGGTCTTGTTTAAGAAGTTTTCTGATGAGACAGGCATTAAAGTGAATGTAGTTAAGGCCGGAGCAGATGAATTGATCGAGCGCCTCAAAGCGGAGGGTGACAATTCAGAAGCAGATCTCCTTATGACCGTAGATGCGGGCCGACTACAGCGTGCTAAAGCTGCCGGTCTTTTGCAGCCTGTTGAATCGAAATTGCTTTCAGAGCGCATTCCAGCGGCCTACCGCGATTCGGAAGGGAGTTGGTTTGGTGTTTCCCTGCGGGCTCGTATTTTGGCATATGCCAAAGACCGAGTGGAACTGGGTGAATTGAAGTCTTACGAAGACTTAGCGGATCCGAAATGGCGTGGCCGGATTGTCGTCCGCTCTTCCTCCAATATTTACAATCAGTCTCTCATGGCTTCCATCATCGCTGAACACGGCGTGGACGATGCACGGGTTTGGGCTCAGGCAGTGCGCAAAAATATGGCTCGTCCCCCGCAAGGCAGTGATCGTGATCAAATCCGTGCGGTAGCAGCCGGCTTGGCCGACGTAGCGATAGTAAACACCTACTACGTTGGGTTACTCATCAATTCCAGCGAACCTAAGGATCAAACCGTTGGTAAGGGCACGGGTATTTTTTTCCCTAACCAATCGGATCGTGGAACTCACGTCAACGTGAGTGGTGTGGGTGTGACTAAGGCGTCCAAGAACTCCGAGGCAGCGATTCGTTTCATCGAATTCCTTGTTTCCGATGAGGCTCAAGCCGGTTTTCCCCAAGTTTCCCATGAATATCCAATTGTGGAAGGAGCTCCCTGGTCCGGCCTGCTTGATTCGTGGGGTGAATTCAAGACTGATTCCCTTGAATTGGGACGCTTGGGTGAGTTGAACGCAGCGGCCGTGACGGTCTTCAACGAAGCAGGTTGGGAATAGTCGACTGTTTTGGTTGCTGCACTAAACAAATATCTTCGTCGCGAGCTTGACGTTTGGTCATTACCAACGGTCCTGCTTGGATTACTCTTATTGGTTCCGCTTTTCACTGTAGCTTTAGGCCTCGGTGATACCGGGCCCAAGTGGGATCACTTAAAGTCTACGGTTTTAAGTGGGTATGTATTCAATACGCTGTTACTTGTTATTTTAGTGACTACTCTGGCAACGCTGTTCGCCGTTCCTGCTGCTTGGGTGATCAGCGTATTTGAATTTCCAGGTCACAGAGTATTCGCATGGGTTTTGATCCTGCCACTGGCCATCCCCACCTATGTATCCGCTTTCGTCTATTTTCAATTTACGGAAGCAGCGATTCCGTTGCTCGTTAAGATCCGCAATGTATGGGGAGTTGAAGTCTTCCAAGGTGCAGAGATTGCTCTGCGCTACGGATTGCTGACGATCCTAATGGCTTCGGTACTTTATCCTTACATATATATCAGTGCGCGGGCTTCGTTTTCTCAGCAAAGACAACGGCTTATTGAAGCCGCACATACGCTTGGACATGGTCTGTGGTCCGTTTTCTTTTCGGTTGCATTGCCATTGGCTCGGCCGGCTTTGGTGGGGGGAGGCAGCTTGGTGGTTATGGAGGTGATCAATGACTACGGTGCCGTTCACTTCTTTGGAGTGCCTACATTAACGGAGGGCATTTTCCGAACCTGGTTCGGTCTGGGAGATCTGTCGTCTGCCCTGCGTTTGGCTGGATTAATAATGTTGGTGGTATTCACGATACTTTTCTTTGAACGAGCTGAGCGTGGGCGGGCACGCTATGCGGATCCTGGGCATCGTTCAAAGACTAGGACCCTAAGAAAACTAAGTGGACTTCAAGGAGCATTAGCGGCGGGTCTATGCCTGATTCCATTAACGCTAGGGTTTCTTTTTCCAACTGGGCAATTGGTTATCTGGGCTTATCGAAGTTGGGGTAAAGTCTTTCGAACGGAATTCGCCATGCATCTTGCGAACAGCTTTATGTTGGCAATTGTGGCAGCGCTCGTCCTGACCTTTATAGCACTCCTCTTCTCTTATTCTGTAAAATTACATCCTGTTCGCTGGTTGAAATCTGTTACTGCTATCTCGGCTCTTGGTTATTCAGCACCCGGGGCTGTGGTGGCGGTTGGAGTGATGGTCGTTATCGGAAGTTTGGATCGAATGATCGCTTCCGTAGGAGACGGAGCTTTCATGCTCAGCGGTAGTTTGTTGGTGATTGGGTTTGCGTACTGCGTTCGCTTCTTGGCTGTGTCCTTACAGCCGGTTAACGGAGGAATGAGCAGAATTTGTGGTTCACTCGATGAAGCATCCCGATCCTTGGGTCGTGGAAAGCTAGCAACTCTATGGCACATCAATATTCCTCTCCTGCGAGGAACGCTGGTGGCTGCCTTCACACTTGTGTTTGTAGATATCCTCAAAGAATTGCCGTTGACCATGATTCTACGCCCGGCAAATTTCGAGACTATGGCTACCACAGCATTTAGTTTGGCAAAGGAGGGCAGAATTCATGAGTGTGCTGTGCCGTCTTTGATTTTGTTGGCCGCTGGTGGACTTGGACTAGTGACCATCCATCGGTTAATTCTGACGCCCCAGCGATGAGCGTTTCGCTGGAGTTTCGAGAAGTCGCTAAACGTTATACGGCTTCGGACCAGCCTGCAGTTCAGGACATCAACTTGTGCTTAAATGAAGGAGAAATCCTTGCTCTAGTCGGAGCGAGTGGTAGCGGAAAGACGACGTTGCTTCGTCTGGCTGTCGGGTTGGAAACCCCAGATATTGGGCAAATTATATTAGAAGAGCGAATTGTTGCTGGACCTGCGCATTGGGTGCCGCCTGAACAACGAGGTATTGGACTAGTATTTCAGGATGGGGCACTTTTCCCTCATCTCACTGTTGAGGCAAATATCACCTACGGGATACACAAGTTGTCGAGAGACGAGAGCAAGGCGATCGCCGAGCGGCTCTTGGAAATGGTCGGCCTCAGCGGTAAAGAAAAGCGCTATCCACATGAGTTATCTGGAGGAGAACGCCAGCGCTTGGGCGTCGTACGGGCTCTGGCTCCACAGCCTCGGGTAATACTATTGGATGAACCCTTCGGAAATTTGGATCCAGCTTTGCGTTGCACCATGCGGGAGGAGGTTCGCTCTCTCTTGGTCGAACTCAAAACTACGGTTATTTTAGTCACGCACGACCCGGGTGATTCCTTGGCAATCGCTCACCGCACCGCAGTGTTGTGCGATGGTCGAATTGATCAAATTGGAACGCCTGAAGAGATTTACCGGAATCCGAAAAGCGAATATTGTGCTGGCTTGTTCGGCCCGGCAAATTGCCTAGTCGATAACTCAGGAAGGCAACAGTGGGTTCGGCCTGAACAGCTGGTTGTAGTAAATAAAAACCAAACGGATGCAATTGAAACCCGCGTTGTAAGCTTCCACCGAACGGGACGTCATACGGAGGTGGCGGTGCGACCAACGAATATGGCGCTAATGGGTAATCAAAAGATATGGCTATTATATCTAGATTCAACCCATACAGTGGAAGAGGGCTCGGATATTTGGGTTACGTGGAATCCTTTTCGAGGATAATAATCCCAATAGGGGTGTGGTCTATCCGGTTTTGGGTCGCGGAGCGATAATGAATCTGAAGGTCTATGAGCAAACCGAGCATTTAGATTTCGTTGATAGGAAAATCAATTTTTTCGATATGGTTCAGATTGGAGGCCGAAGTTTTCTCAGGTTTTGCCACTGAGCACAAACTTCTATGGGAACCTCCGGATAAAACCTTAGTTGAACCTCCGCACGTATCCGTCGCGCCGCAACCTTGCCAGCTGACGATCCTGCTCTTCTTGTGCCATCTGAGAAACAAGCATACTCGCAATGTTGTCGCGAACCTCTGTCAAAGGCGTGTATCCATTGTCTCTGCGGTCTTGGGCATAAATGACGAAAATCTTGTTTTTTATCTTTATTGGCTGGGAATATTCGCTGGGTTTCAGACTAAAAGCGACCTCTGCGAGTTCTGGAATCAGTGCTTTGCGTTCGACCCATCCCCAATCGCCGCCTTTGTCCTTTTTGGAGTCTTGACTGTATTTTTTTGCGAGTTCGGCAAAATCAACCCCGTCATCGAGCTGCTTTACAATTTCGTCGCCAGTTTGTTCCAAAAGCCCGGGATCTTCATCAGCGAGGGCTGCTAGGATGATCAGCCGCAAATGCACTGACTCCGGTTCGAAGAAGGCTTCCTTGTTCTCGTTGTAGAATTTTTCGACACGCACGGGACTAACGAAACTCTCGGACTTGGTCATCTTCTGACGCATAAATCCTACGATCATTTCGTCACGAATCTCTACATCATATTCGTCAGGGGTTTTGCCTATCGATTGGAGGTAAGCTAAAAAATTGGATCGATCCCCATCGAACTGCTCGATAATGCGATTGTCGACCTCATTTCGAACATAACTGCCGGGTATCTGTCCCTTATCCTCGTAAAACTGCTTCACAATCAAAACATTATCGGTGAGAGTTTGGATGACTTGATCTTCCGCCTCGTCTAAAAGCTGGTTGAACTGAACAGGGTCGCCTTTTGAATCCGCTTGGATTTGCGGAATGTAAGGCATGATCTGCCGCCGTACGTCATCCGCGGTTATAATTTCCTCTTCGACGATGGCTGCTATTCCATTAGCATAGCGTGCATTGACCATGTTAGCCGCGTCTTCATCGCTGATTTGAGAGAAACCTGGGGTGGGCGAAAGGCAAAGTAAGGCAATAAGGATATGTCGAAACATAGGAGGAAAAAGACAATGGTTTATGATCTATGCATTGCTCCGATAATTTCTCAAGAACACAATAATTTCATGCAAGCGTTTAAGTGCGTTTTTAGAATTCAGGCGCGGGAACCGGCTTCCAAGCTTTATAAATACGTCGGAACCGGGTCGGTTCAAGCGGCATTTTAGCCTGTTGCCTTGGGTAACGACTGAAAGAATGCCTTTTTGTTCCGCTAAAACGCGGATCTCCGCCAAACGAAGCAAGGCCTCAACTTCAGGTGGGTGGGGTCCGAACCGATCTAGCATAACTTCCCTCAGCTCGCGAATCTGATCGGGTGTTTCCGCCATAGCAAGCCTCCGGTACTGGTCGATTCGTAGTCTGGTTTCTTCGAGATAACTGGATGGTAGGCGTGCTTGCATTGGTTCGCATTCGCCTTCCTCTCGGTCGAGTCGTTTTAGGACCGTGTAGCCGTCCTCGTAACGGTTAGTGGAATCGGCTTTTCCCCCACCTTGATAAATGAAGTCTAGCTTCACGCTCGCACGAATCGTGTGTGCGGTCTCCTCACCCTTTAATCTCGAGATACTTTGTTTTAAGAGCTGGCAGTAAAGTTCAAACCCGATCCCTACTATGTGTCCGCTTTGTTCGGACCCGAGCAAGTTGCCTGCCCCTCGGAGCTCGAGATCCCGCATCGCGATCCTAAAGCCCGCTCCCAACTGATTGTGCTGGCGAATGGCCTTCAACCGTTTCCGGGAGATATCCATGATGCGTGAATGTTTATGGAGGAGGAGGTAGGCGTAAGCCTGGCACTTGAAACGCCCAACTCGACCTCGGATTTGATACAACTGGCCGAGACCAAATCGATCCGCGCCTTCGATGATGATGGTGTTGCAATTGGGGATATCGAGACCGGACTCGATGATGGTAGTGCAGACTAGGACTTGATAGCGATGGTCAACAAAATCGATCATCACTCGCTCCAAAGCCTTTTCATCCATTTGCCCATGTCCGATGCCAAACGAAATTTCGGGCATCATTTGCTGCAACCGGAGTGTTACTGAATCTATAGTTTGGACCCGATTGTGTAGATAGAACACCTGCCCTCCACGGGCGATTTCCTTGCGGATGACGTCTATGACCAGTTTTTCGTCATAGCTCTTGACGATCGTCTGTATGGGTTTTCTCTCCAACGGGGCCGTCTCAATTACGCTCAATTCTCTGGCACCCGTAAGGGCCATGTATAGTGTCCTCGGAATTGGGGTGGCGGACAAGGTCAGAATGTCGATCGTTTCCCTCCATTGCTTGAAGCGCTCCTTATGCTTCACCCCAAATCGCTGCTCCTCGTCCACCACCGCCAGTCCAAGATTTTTAAATAAAACGTCTTTCTGAATGAGCCGGTGGGTACCGATTAGAATGTCTACGCTGCCTTGTTTCGTCGCTCGCAGGATTTGCTTGATTTCCTTTGGTCGGCGAAAACGGCTCACAAGTTCTACCACAATCGGATAGCCTGCCATGCGATCTCTAAAATTCAGGAAGTGCTGCTGGGCTAGGATCGTGGTTGGGACCAGAATTGCCACTTGTCTTCCATCCATGACCGCCTTGAAAGCGGCTCGTATGGCTATTTCTGTTTTGCCGTATCCGACATCTCCACACACCAGACGATCCATTGGCTTGGGTTTTTCCATGTCTTCTTTCGAAGCAAGAATCGCCTTCATCTGATCTGGAGTTTCATTGAAAGGGAAAGCTTTCTCAAATTCGCGTTGCCACTCATTATCTGGCGAAAATGCTATTCCTTCGCTTAAGTCCCGCTTGGCTTGAATTTGCAGCAGTTGAGCCGCCAAGTCCAAAGTCGCTCGTTCCGCAGCTTCACGCACTTTCGACCAGCGATTGGATCCCAGTTTGCCTAATCTTGGACTTGTTTTTGTAATTCCAACGTAGCGACTGACCAGGTGTGATTCCTGCAGTGGAACGTGGAGAAGAATCTCGTCCTCAAATTCAAGCGTCATTACCTCGCGGGGCTGCCCTTCAACATCTACCTTGGAA